>Ga0194122_10000925_pt1 | contig 38957 bp, 35 predicted proteins | sample TA2MahCa10mmetaG_FD_155487 | JGI IMG/M metagenome (GOLD analysis project Ga0194122, IMG submission 155487) | Freshwater microbial communities from Lake Tanganyika, Tanzania - TA2015021 Mahale Deep Cast 10m | ecosystem: Environmental > Aquatic > Freshwater > Lake | place: Tanzania: Lake... | reverse complement strand
GCCGTGTATCTCATCTACAACGAGTACAAGAGCGTGGTGTCGCAGAAGGTTCTGGTGAAGAAACTCCTGCCCATTGTGCTGCCCGAAGAGGCGGCCACCACCGACTACATTTACGAAGAGCCGCCCGGCCAATTACTCGGGAGTCTGCTGCCCAAGTATGTGGAAAATGCGATCTTCTCGGGCATGCTCGAAACCTCGGCCTCTGAACACGCCGCGCGCATGACGGCCATGGACGCCGCTTCGACCAACGCCGCCGAAGTGATCGACAAGCTGACGCTGTATATGAACCGCGTCCGCCAGGCCAGCATTACCAAGGAAATCATCGAAGTTGTCAGCGGCGCCGCCGCATTGGAGTAAGGACATCACCATGTCAGCATCCGCAGTTTCCGCTTCCGTCATCGGCAAGGTCATCCAGGTGGCCGGCCCCGCCGTGGACGTGCAGTTTGCCGAAGGCGAAGTGCCCGTTATCCACACCGCCATCCAGATCGTCAGCGAGGGCTTTCAGGTTGAAACGCCCATCGACATCGTCTGCGAAGTGGCGCAGCACATCGGCGAAGGCCGCGTCCGCACCATCGCGCTCAAACCCACCGAAGGCCTGATCCGCGGCATGAAGGCCATCAGCCTCGGTAAGCCGGTGAGCGTGCCGGTGGGTCCGGAAACGCTGGGGCGCGTGCTCAACGTGCTGGGCGAACCGGTGGACCGCATGGGTCCGGTGAACGCCAAGAAGAGTTCGCCCATTCACCGCGCGGCGCCGAAGTTCGACGAACAGTCGACGTCGCAGGTGATGCTCGAAACGGGCATCAAGGTCATCGACCTGATCGAGCCCTACCTGAAGGGCGGCAAGATCGGACTGTTCGGCGGCGCGGGCGTGGGCAAGACCGTCGTCATCATGGAACTGATCAACAACATCGCCAAGGCGCACGGCGGCGTGTCGGTGTTTGCCGGCGTGGGCGAGCGCACGCGTGAGGGCAACGATCTGTGGCTCGAAATGCAGGAATCCGGCATTGTGCATCCGGATGACTACACGAAGTCGAAGGTGGCCCTGATCTACGGCCAGATGACGGAGCCGCCCGGCGCGCGTTTGCGCGTGGGTCTGACGGGCTTGACCGTCGCTGAGTACTTCCGCGACGAAGAAGGCCAAGACGTGCTGCTGTTCGTCGACAACGTGTTCCGCTTCACGCAGGCCGGTTCGGAAGTATCGGCGCTGCTCGGCCGCATGCCGAGCGCCGTGGGTTACCAGCCGAACCTCGCATCGGAAATGGGCGACATGCAGGAGCGCATCACGTCGACGAACAAGGGTTCGATCACGTCGGTGCAGGCCATCTACGTGCCCGCTGACGACTACACCGATCCCGCTCCGGCCACCACGTTTGCGCACTTGGATGCTACGACGAACCTCTCGCGCGATATTGCGTCGCTCGGTATTTACCCCGCCGTGGATCCGCTGGCTTCGACGTCCCGCATTCTGTCGCCCGAAGTGCTGGGCGCCGATCACTACAACACCGCGCAGCGCGTCAAGGGCGTGTTGCAGCGCTACAAGGATCTGCAGGACATCATCGCCATTCTCGGTATCGACGAATTGAGCGAAGACGACAAGCTCAGCGTGTCGCGCGCCCGCAAGATTCAGCGGTTCCTCTCGCAGCCCTTCCACGTGGCCGAGCAGTTCACAGGCTTCAAGGGCAAGTACGTGAAGCTGGCGGACACGATCAAGGGCTTCAAGGAAATCTGCGACGGCAAGCACGACGACGTGCCGGAGCAGGCGTTCTACATGCAAGGCACGATCGAGGAAGTGCTCGAGCGCGCCGAACAGATGAAGAAAGCGTAGGCATCGGCAGCGACATGGCAAACAGTTTCCGGCTGGAGATCGCCTCGCCCGAGCGCCTGCTGGTGAACGAGGCCGTCACCGACGCCTCCATCCCCGGCGAGCAGGGCGTGCTGGGCATGCTGCCGGGCCACGCGCCGTTGCTGAGTGAGTTGGGCACGGGCGAGTTGACGTACACGCTGGTGAACGGGCAGAAGCATTCTCTGGCCGTGCAGGGCGGGTATGTGGAGATCAGCGACAACCACGTGCGCGTAGCGGCGTCGAGCGCCGAGTATGCGAACGAGATCGACGTGAAGCGGGCCGAGGAAGCGCTGAAGCGCGCGACGGCGCGCATGGCGAACCCGCTGCCGGGCGTGGACGTGGCGCGGGCGTTGAACGCGATGAAGCGCGCGCAGGCGCGGCTGAACGCCGCGAAGGCGGCGCCGAGCAACTACGCGGGGATGCCGGGTCCGGGGCTGAAGGAATAGCGACATTCAGCCCTTCCGTACATTTTCATCGTCCCAAGTCCTTCGTGCTTGATAGCATCATCCGTGTCTGATGGCCAAGGTACGATCAGTTTCAACAGAAGAGTCTCTCACGGGCCTGGAGGAAGTCGCAATGATCGACAGGCGGTGCGCGCGCCAGAATTCGCAGTGGTGCTACCATGCCAGCGCTACGCCAGCAAGTTCAACACCTGCTTATCCGCCTCCTCCGCCATCCGCGCCACGTTCACCATCGTGCCATGCATGCTCTTGACCTGGATCAACGCCACCATCTCCGCCGACAAATCCACCACATCGCTGCTGCCCGCCGCCGCCTGGCTCACGCGGAATGCCGCGGACTCCACGCGCGCCGAAGCGGCCTGCATGCCCTCCAAGGCGGCATTTGAAACAGACGAGATCGTCATCGGTTGTACACCTCCGGAAACCCACTTATCGGCCCATTCCCGCCAACTTTGCGGGAAATGTGATGTACCATATGATGCGATGGCGGCTCTCGCCGAACAGCACCATAGTATTCCCCTGCTCGCCGATCTACGCCAGATCCGCGTGGAGGAGATCGATCCGCTCCTCGATGAAGCCGTCGTCACCTGGGAACGCCAGCTCGATTGGGACTTTCGGCCGTCGGCCGATCTGGTGCGGCGCTTTGTGCGTATGCAGTCGCTGGCGGGCTACGCGCTCATCGCCGGGCGCGAAGTTGTCGGTTACGCCTACTATGTGTGCGAAGACCGTAAGGGGCTGATCGGCGATGTCTACGTGCGGCGTTCTCACGCCTCGCCCGAGTATGAGTCGATGCTGCTGAACGCCGTGGTGCGCGCCTTGTGGGCCACGCCGCAGGCACAGCGCATCGAAGCACAGCTCATCACGCTGTCGCCCGCCGTGCGAGCCAACATGCCCTTGGGCGGCTACATCCGCCGTTTCCCGCGTGACTTTCTGATGACAGACCTCGCCATGGTGCCGTCGTTCGCGCCCGCCACCAACCAGCGCATTGAGTACGCGCCGTGGCAGGAACGCTTTCAAGACGCCTGCGCCCGGCTCATCGCCGGCGCCTATCAGCGCCACATCGACGCCGAGATCAACGACCAGTACCGCTCGGTGGCCGGCGCGCGGCGGTTCCTCTACAACATCGTTCAATACCCGGGTTGCGGGAGTTTCTACCCCGGCGCGTCGTTCGTGGCGCTCGAAGCCGTCACCGGGCGCGTGGTGGGTTTGGTGCTGTCGAGCCTCGTGTCTTTTGGCGTGGGACACATCACGCAGATCTGTGTTGACTCCGAGTGGCAAGGCCGCCGCCTCGGCTACGAACTGCTGCGCCATTCGCTGGCCGCGCTGCTTTCGAGCGGTTGCCGCCGCGCCTCGCTCACCGTCACCAGTTCCAACGAGGGCGCGCTGCGGCTCTACCGCCAGATGGGCTTCCGCAAGCACGACACCTTCGACGCCTTCGTGTGGGAGGGCTTGCGGTAGGTGGCGGCGATCGGGCGCGTGGCCGGTGTGCTGTCGGCCGGCAACATCTCTCACGACATTCTGCTGCGTGCGGTGGAAGAGTTCCGCTGGGGCACCAGCACGTGGGTGGAAGAGATGGTGGAGGACATGGGCGGCAACGGCAGCAATACAGCCTTTGCGCTCGCCAAGCTGGGCGTACCGGTGAAGGTGATGGGCATGGTGGGCCGCGACGAACGCGGCGAGCGGCTGCTTGAGAAACTGTCGGGCGCCGGCGCGGATACGGCGTGGGTGGGGCGCTCCGAGGGGCCCACGACGACGACCGTCTGCGTGGCCAATCGCGCGGGCGACCGGTTGTTTCTGCAGCGCCCGGGTTCCAGCCTCGAGGCCTTTGCCGAGCCTGCCGACTTCACGCCCGCCTTGTGCGCCGGCGCGTCGCACTATCATCAGGCGAACCTCTACTCGCTCGCCAATCTCCGCAAGCATTCGGCCGAGACGATGCGGCGCGCGCGGGCGGCGGGGCTCACGGTGTCGGTGGACACCGGCTGGGCGGCGGACGGCCAGTGGATGGAAGTGCTGGCGCCTGCGCTGCCGAATACAGACCTGCTGTTTGTGAATGAAGACGAGGCGCGGATGCTCACCGGGCACTCCGAACCCGATGCGATTGCGCGGGCGCTGCGCGGGGCGGGCGCGACGGACATCGCTCTGAAACTGGGCGCACGCGGGTGCATTCTCTACGCGGGCAGCGAGCGCATCGAGTGCGCGCCGTTCGCAGTCGATGTGGTGGACACCACCGGCGCGGGCGATAACTTCGCCGCCGGGTTCCTTGCGGCGCTCCATCGTGGGTTCGGCTACGCCGAGGCGGGCCGCATGGCGAATGCCACCGGGGCGCTGAGTGTAACGATACTGGGCGCGGGCCGCGCGGCGCGGAGTTGGGACGCTGTGCGGGAGTGGATCGCGACAAGGTCAGTCGATCTTCCAGGCCGATAGCGTATCTTCAGACCGCACAAAGAGCCGCCCGGCGGACAACGCCGGATAGGCCCGCACCACCGGGCTCTCTGAAACGCGCACTTGCTGTGAAGGCTGGAAGCCCTTGGGCGTTGCGGGCGCAACGAGGAGTTCGCCGTTCTCGCGCAGCACCAGCAAGTGCGTACCCGCGGCGGCCAGCGTCACGGTGCCCGCCTTCAAGCCCGGCACGTTCCACTTCACCTTGCCGGTCTTCCATTCGATGCAGCGCAGCTCCTGCCCTTCCTCCTGGCGGCCGTGGAAGCCGTAGAGATGGCCGTTGTGATAAACGGGCGTGGCGTAGTGTGCCGAAATGGCGTCGTCACTCGTCCACACCAGGGTGGCTTTATCGCCTGCGATCTTCCACAGCGCCGCGCCGGTGTTGTAGCTGGACGTCACCAGCACTTCGTAACCCACCACCACCGGCACGGCGGCATTCACCGACGCGGCCATGCGCGCGCGCCAGCGTTCGGCAAAACGGACGCGGCCCGTGGCGGGGTCGGCGTCTACCAAGCCTTCACGCGTGAAGAACAGCGCGTGCCGCGCGCCACCGATGGTGGCCGCAACGGGCGACGCGTAGCCGGACTCGTGCGTCAGCGCCTTCCACAGCAGCTTGCCCGTCAGCTTGTCGAGCGCCACGATGCCCGCGCCTTTGTCCACGCCGCCGATGTTCATCAGCACGCGCCCGTCATCCACCAGCGGCGAGCAGCCGGTGCCGAAGTATTCCTTGCGGATCCCGAATTCCTTGCGCGCGTCAAGCTGCCACACTCGCGCGCCAGTCTTGAGGTTTACGCAGCTCAGCGTGCCCTCGGCGCCGTAGGTATAGACGCGCGCGCCGTCGGAAGCGGGCGTGCCGCGCGGGCCTTCGCTGAAGCCGAAGTCGTCCCGGTAGCCGGTGGGATAGGCGAACGACCATTGCTCTTTGCCGGTGGCCGGGTCGAGCGAGTCAATCCGTTCCTGGCTGTTCTGGCGATGGAAAATCACCAGACGCCCTTGCGAGACGATCGGCGCGGCGAACCCTTCGCCAATGGGCCGCGACCACAACTTCTTGAAGCTGGCTGCAGGTGCGAACGGGCCGGTGTAAGTCAGGTTGCGGGTGGGCCCCAGTATCTGCGGCCACTCGGCGTGGAGGATGGCGAACGCGCCGGTCGTGGCGGCAAGCAAGGCGGCAAGGCAAAGCGTCTGCAGCGGCATGAAAGCCAAGGTTACCCTATTAGCCGATGACGTTCACCACGCGCCGCGAATTTGCGCTGTAGCTTGCGGCCGGCGCCGCCGCATCGGTGCCCGACATTCGCACGGTGACGCTGGACCTCACCGTGCCCGCGTTTGAACTCAACGCACGCCCCGCCGCTGGCCGCCGCGTGCGTGGGACTCTGCTGGCGGGCACAGAGGTTTATCACGCGCTCTATTTGCCTTCAGACTGGCAACCGCGGCGCCGCTATCCGGTGATCGTCGAGTACGCGGGCAACGGCAACTATCGCAATCAGCACGGCGATGAGTCGCGCGGGGTGCTTGAAGGTTCCTCGCTCGGCTACGGCATCAGCGGCGGTCGCGGGGCCATCTGGCTGTGCCTGCCCTATGTGGACCGTGCTGCCGCCCGCAACGCCGTCACTTGGTGGGGCGATGCCGGCGCCACCGTGGACTACTGCCTGCGCGCGGTGGATTGGGTGACGTCAGAATGGGGCGGCGACCGGCGGCGTTTGTTCCTCGCCGGCTTTTCGCGCGGCGCCATTGCCTGCAACTACCTCGGCCTGCGCAACGACGCAATTGCCCGTCTCTGGCGCGGCTTTGTCTGCTACAGCCACTAGGACGGCGTGCGCGCCACGTGGCCCTATTCAGATTGCGACCGCTCGTCGGCGCACGCGCCTGGATCGCCTGCGCGGGCGTCCGCAGTTTATCTGCCACGAGGTATCGGTGACGGCCACGCGCGAGTATCTCACTTCCACCGGCGTGCAGGGCCGCTTCACTTCACTCTGCGCGATCTGCCGTTTCGCAATAACAACGACACCTGGAGGCTGCGGCCCGTGCCGTTGCGGGCGGAGTTGCGGCGGTGGTTCGCGCGGGCGTAGCCTACTCTACGAAGACGCGGGTACTGCCTCCAACTCCCGCCTGTACTTGCACCCTTTGTCCGGGCACTGCGCCCACGCGCCGATCTTCAAGTACTTCTCAATCAGAATACGGGCTCTCGCAGCTCGGGCACTTCTCGGCGATGGTCTGCACTCGCCGAAGCGAAAAAGTCTCAAGGACCCATCGTGTGAGAAGCAGCCCAATGTGGGCAAACTACTCATTGGGTAAGCCACATAGCCATCGGAGTGCCGCTCGACGAAGAGCTTGAACTGCCGTTCCATCCCTGCTCTGAACTTTGCCATGGCCGTTCTGAGGTGTGCTCCGACGACGACCCTTATTTAGCCGGGACGGCCTCGACGGCTTCTGTCGTGGCCGCCGCCGGCTCAAGTTCACGTTTGAACTTACACTCTTTCTTCGGGCACTGTGCCCAGGCGCCGGACTTGAGGTACTTCTCGATGAGGTAGGGGCTCTCGCAGCTCGGGCACTTCTCGGCGATCGGCTTGCCCCACGCCACAAAGTCGCACTTGGGGTACAGATTGCAGCCGAAGAACGTCTTGCCGCGCTTTGAGCGCCGCTCCACCACTTCGCCATCGTTGCAGTTCGGGCACTTTACGCCGATGGTCTTCTGCTTGGTGTACTTGCACGTGGGGTAGTTGCTGCACGAAGTAAATTCGCCGAATCGCCCGTAGCGCAACATCAGCTTGGCCGAGCATTGCGGGCAGTCCTCGTCCAGCGGCACGTCGACCTTCTTCTGCTCGCCGCCCAGCGGCTTCGTCGTCTTGCACTCGGGATAGCCGGAGCAGGCGAAGAACTGGCCGAAGCGGCCCTTCTTAAGCACCATCTCGCGGCCGCAGTTTTCGCAGTACTCGGTCTCGTCCTGCTCGGTGAACTCGATGTCGCCGCCCGCGCCCTCGATCATATCGGGGCTCGGCTGGCGCGTGGACGTACATTCGGGGTAGCCGGAACAAGCCACGAACCAGCCGTGCTTGCCCCAGCGCAGCACCATCGGCCGGCCGCACTTGTCGCACACGAGATCCGTTGGTTTCTCGGTGCGCTTGATGTCCTCCATCGTCGACTCGGCGCGCTCAAGATCGGTCTTGAACTTGCCGTAGAACTCGGTCATCGCGGCGCGCCAGTCGATCTTGCCGTCTTCGATGTCGTCGAGTTCGCCCTCCATGCGGGCCGTGTACTTCACGTCGAAGATGTCGTCGAAATTCTTGACGAGCAGGTCCGTCACCACAAAGCCGAGCTCGGTGGGCGTGAACTTGCCGCCTTCTTTCTTCACGTAGCCGCGGTCTTGGATCGTGGACAGAATCGAGGCGTACGTGGACGGGCGACCCACGCCGTCAGCTTCGAGCTCTTTCACCAGCGTCGCTTCGTTGAAGCGCGGGGGCGGCTCAGTAAAGTGCTGCTCGGGCTCAAGAGCCTTGAACTTCAGCGTCTCACCCTGCGTGACGGCGGGCAGCTTGCGCTTGGCCTCGTCGTCCTCTTCGTCCTTGGCATCCTTGCCCTCTTCGTAGATGGCGAGGAAGCCGTCAAACTTGGGTACCGTACCGGTGGCGCGAAACAGATACGCCGCGGCGTCTTTGCCCTTGGCGTTCACTTCAACCGTGGTCTGATCGAACACGGCCTGCGCCATCTGGCTGGCCATAAAGCGGTTCCAGATGAGGCGATAGAGCTTCAGTTCGTCCTCGGACAGGAACTGCTCCAGGTCCTCCGGCGTGCGCAACACACTCGACGGGCGAACGGCTTCGTGCGCGTCCTGCGCGTCTTTCTTGCCCTTGTAGACGTTGGGCTTCTCGGGCAGATACGCTTCGCCGAAACGCTGCGGAATATAGGCACGCACCTCGTCGAGCGCGTCGTTGGAGACGCGCACCGAGTCCGTACGCATATACGTAATGAGACCCACCGAGCCTTCAGCGCCGAGCTCCACGCCTTCATACAGACGCTGCGCGAGACCCATGGTGCGCTTCACGCTGAAGCGCAGTTTGCGCGAGGCTTCCTGCTGAAGTGTGGAGGTGATGAACGGCGGGCTGGGGTTGCGCCTCTTCTCACGCGTGGCCACCGAACCAACGAGAAAGTCCGCACCGTCGAGCGCGGTGACGATGGCCTGCGCGTCCGCATCGGTGGCCACCGCCGGCGTCTCGCCGTCGCGTTTGGCGAGGCGCGCGCGGAGTTGCGGTGGCTTGTTCGCGCCCAGCAGCGCATCGATGGTCCAGTATTCGACCTTCTGGAAAGCGCGGATGTCGCGCTCGCGATCGACGATCTGGCGCAGGGCGACCGTTTGCACGCGTCCCGCTGAAAGCCCGCGGCGCACCTTGTCCCACAGAAGCGGCGAAATCTTGTAGCCCACCAGGCGGTCGAGCACGCGCCGCGCCTGCTGTGCATCGACCAGATTGATGTTAACGGCCTTCGGCTCATCGAACGCCTTCTTCACGGCGTTCGCAGTGATCTCGTTGAACATCACGCGGAAGACCTTGGGACCGTCCGCACCCTTCTTCGGCGCCAGTTCTTCCATCAGGTGGTAGCAGATGGCTTCGCCTTCGCGATCCGGGTCAGCCGCAAGGTACACAGCTTCGAAGTCCTTGGCCGCCTGCTTCAATTCCTGGATCAGCTTCTTCTTGCCTTCGATGATCTCGTAGTGCGGGGTAAAGTCGGCATCGACGTCAACGGCCAGGTTCTTCTTCGGCAAATCCTTGACATGGCCCAGGGACGCCTTGACGATGAACTGCTTGCCCAGGTACTTGCCAATGGTTTTGGATTTGGCCGGAGATTCAACGATGACCAGCGATTTTCCCATAGAGATGTTTTTCGAAGCCAGCTTTCTCCCCCGCCCATCGGGAGCACGAGCACTCATAATAGATGATGAGAGTTCGGCGGGGTCTACCCACACTTTAACAAAGTTCTTGTCGGGCAATTCCCGAACGAGTCCCAAAAGCTGGAGTTCAAAGAGAACTGCGATGCTTCCAGATGCGGGGAAGGCCTCGAGGGATTCAACCAGCGCGTCGAGATGAATGCCGTTGTTGACGCGGAGCAACGCGAGGACGGACTCGCCGAGCCGGGCATTTGGGCCGAGCACGCGTGCCAGTTCATTGCTTGTCCCCGCAGCGCCCTGCACAGGCAGGCTGGCCAGTTGCGCGCGCACTTCCGGGCGCGGCTCAGCAAGTACGTCTTCGGCCGATTGCACGAGCTTAGCCCCTTGCTTTATCAGCAGGTTCGGCGTCCAGCTCATCTTCGAGGTGATGTTGCCGGGCACCGCAAAAACGTCTCGGCCCTGGTCCATCGCCAGTTGTGCGGTGATGGCTGAGCCGGAATACTGCGCGCTTTCCATCAGCAGAATTCCCAGGCTGAGGCCGCTAACGACGCGGTTCCGGACGGGGAAGTTTTGCGGGTGGCCGGGGTTGCCCATGGGGAATTCCGACAAAAGTAGTCTTCGGCTGGCGATGTCTTCGGCGAGGCGGCGGTTCTCAGCCGGGTAGATGTGATCGACGCCAGAACCGAAAACGGCCATGGTATCGCCCTGGGCGGCCAGGGCCGCTTTGTGGGCCGCCGTATCGATGCCGCGCGCCAGAACCGGGGTGATGACGAGGCCGGTGCGGGCGAGTTCACTGGCCAGGCGGTCGGTAGCCGCCGTGCCGTAGGGCGCGGGACGGCGCGTGCCCACCACGCCCAGGCCGGCGCGGCGCAGCAGGTCAAGCCGGCCGCGGGCGAACAAAAGCAGCGGCGGGTCGTAAATCTGGCGAAGCAACTCGGGGTAGGCGGGGTCTTGGAAGGGTACTACCGCAGCGCCTGCGCGCTTGACGCGCTCTGCCTGGTCCGCGGCGTCTTCAAGGGCGCAGCCGGAGGTCATCGACTGGGCCACCGAACCGTCGAGCCCGGCAGCGACCAGATCGCGCGTGGACGCCGCGAAAACGGACTCCACGGTCCCAAACCGGCGCACCAGAGGCACGGCGCGCCGCGCCCCCAGGCCGGGCACCATCCGGAGCGCGAGCCAGCTCAATTGTTCTTCGACGCGGACGGCAGCGGCGGGCATGCTTCTTAGATACAGTGCGTTTCAGTGCCGGTTTCTCTCAGACAATTTGCGCCCTCACTCCAGTTTTTGCCCCGGCCCGCCGATATGAGGGCTAGCCGGGAAATAGCGAGTCTGAAGAGCCTGCTGCTCCCCTGCTGACGGGAGTGAGTGTGTATTTTGACATGCTATCCTGAAAGCGGTCCGGAGGAAGGGGCTGAATTGGACGAACGTCTCAAAGAGCTGCTGCAGGAGTTGGGCAAAGCAATCAATGAGTCGCTTTCAGACTCAGACCGTATTGCGGCGGCGATCGGTGAGATTCGCCGCGTCGGCTTCGACGTCTTCCTCGTTCTGGAAGCAACGATCGGATTCAACAAGCGCGACGGCGACGACGATGAGTTGGGGCCGGACGAAGATCGGTTGTTTTCAGAGGAAAAACTGCAATTTCAGTCCGATGGCCTCCGCTGGACAACGCAGGACGAGAAGTTCCTGAAGGCGCTTAAGATCGCCGTTGAGCCGGAAGGCAAAGAGTAACCCGCTTTCGCGGGCCGCTAGTGCCCGACTTCCCGATACACCGCTAGCGTTTCACGCGCGCACCGTTCCCAGGTGAACCCCGCTGCTCGTGCGCGGCCTCGCGCCGCCAGATCCAGCCGAAGACTTTCCTGCTGCATCAGGCGGCCGAGTGCGCTGGTCATCTCATCGGAGTCGCGCGGGTCTACCATCAGCGCGGCGTCCCCGCAAACCTCCGGGAGTGCTGAGGTGTTTGAGGCCATCACCGCCACACCGCTGGCCATGGCCTCCAGCACCGGGATGCCGAAGCCCTCATCCAGTGACGGGAACGCAAAGATGGACGCGCGCGCGTAGAGCCCGGCCAGTTCCTCATCGCTCACCCAGCCGCGCAGATCGATGAAGCCTTTCCGTGGGCTGCCCTCCACGGCGGCCCAGAGTTGGGGCGCGCCAAAGCCCGATAGCGAACCGGCCAGCACCAGACGCCAGCCTTCGGGCAAACGTTCAAAGGCGCGGATTAGGCCTAGCGTATTCTTGCGTACCTGCAGCGCACCCACCGACAGAATGAGCGGCTCGCGCGCGGGCGCCGGTCCAGGGGGGACGGGCAGCGGCCGCACGCCGTGATGCACGACGTGAATGCGCGAACGTTCCACTCCGAGCAGCGACTCTACCTGCGACGCCGTGAACTGCGACACGGCGATGATGGCGTCGGCCCGTTCGGCGGCGAGGGAGGCTTGTTCGGTGAAGCGCGCGCGAAACCCCGTGGTGGAGTACGTGTTGGTGAACATGAACAGATCGTGGAAGGTGGCCACCGAACGCACGCGGCGGGACCGGCGATCGCAGAACTCCGGCAAACGCTGATTCAACCCATGGAACAGATCGCACCTGCCCGGGTGGCGTGACTCGAACAATAGCCGCCGCTGCACGCCCCGAGGAACCGGAGGACCGAACCAAAGCGTGCGCCAGTGGTGCGGACGGTAGGCCCACGTCCACGCCGTGCCGGGATCCAGCGCGGCCAGGCCTGCCATCAACTCGCGTGAGTAGACACCTACGCCTGACAGTTCGGAGCCGATGCTGTAGGAAGCGTCCAGGGCAATCTTCAACTCACTGATTCTCTCATGGACACATCATGCGACACACGGACCTCAATGCTCAGTCCCCGGCCCAGGCGGCGCTCTTCAAGCTGCCGGGCAACGGCATGGGCGTACGCCCACGCTTCGGGTTCGCTGGGAGCCAGGCCAAGCAACACAAAGTCGTCTTCGGCAGCGCGGCCGGCCAGAGGGCCACCCTGGGTGGGCGTCTTGAGTTGCTCGGCGAGTTCCAGGCGTTGCATATCGCCGTCTTCCCGCTCACCATCCGAGTTGACGCGGAGTTCCACTGTCCACGGGCGAAGATGCAGTGACGCGGCCAGCCGCGAGTCGCGCTCAGACAGCATCGCCATGCCGCGCCGGTTGTAGAGCCCGGTGAGATCGTCCAGCAGCGCGTGGTTCTGGCGTGCCCACGCGAGGCGGTTGCGCTCCACGCTGCAGCGCAGGATACGGGCGAGCGGTTCGCAGTCGATCTCGGCGGTGCGGACGTAGTCTTGCGCGCCGGAGCGGATCAGGTCAATGGCCACGTCTTCATCGGCAGTGTCGGCCAGCATCAGCACGATCGCCACTCCAGGCGCGGCACGCCGGAGTTGTTGAAAGGCATGGCGAGAGGGAGCAAAGTGACCGGAGATTTGCACCAACAGGATTTCCGGCAGCGAGGCGATGCGGGGCAGGTTGGCCGCGGCCTCTTGCCAGCTCAATGCATAATCGCGCTGACAGAACGGCATCGCCGGTTGGGCGAAATGGCGCTCAGCCATTTCCGTGAAGGCTTCTTCCAGTAATTGGATGCGATCAGGCTCGTGCTCGACGACCAGGACCCGGAACCGGTTTTCTTTCAATGCAGCACCCTCCCGCTTGTACGCTCCATGTGTATAGTGGGCGCGGGGAGCGGAATCTCTCAGGGAAAATACAAGGGAAAGCGAGAAACAGCGCGGAGACCCAGCCTTTCACCTGCTGTTTACGATGCCCACTCGCGCCTTCCCGTGCGGCCGGGGATGGGCCAGACGGCGACGAGCCTGCCGCCCTCAACCACGCACATCTCATCGTGCAGGCACACGGTGCTATCGGTATAGCCGGGGATGAACGAAACCAAGCTGCCGATGGCGGGCTGCTCCGGTGAGCTTTCGGCGAGTTCCAGCGTGCCGTGCTCGGCCGAGAGCGCCAGGTTCTTGATGGCGAGGCCCTGCGGTTTCGGCAAGCCGTGCTGAACGCTCATCGTCTTGAAGCCGCCGTCGACGATGACGCGATCGGTAGCGGGCCGGCTCACCACACGCGTAAGGACCGTGAGTGCGAACTCATGTTCAGTGAGGCCCCACTTCTGGTAGTTCAGATCCGAGAACACGCCGCCGCCTGCCTGCACTTCGGTGATGCCGGGCAAGGGCGCGGCCATGCGGAACGTCCCGCTGCCGCTGGAAGAAACAATCCCGATGGGGATGCCCGCGGCGCGGCACGCACCGGCCGAACTGGTGAGCGCGGTCATCGCCTCGTCGATCCTGGCTTGCTTGGTGGGGTCGTCAAACGAAAGCACGTGGCCTTCCCAGCCCATCAGCCCAGCGAGGCGCAGCGAAGGCAGTGCGGTATGGATCTCGCCAGCCAGTTCGACGGTGGCTTCGCCCGGTGCGATGCCGCAACGGTTCATGCCCACATTCACTTCAATCAGCACCTGCAGCGCGCCGCCGGCGCGTGCCACCGCGGCGGCCAACATCCGTGCGTGCGTAAGGCTATCGGTGGCGGCGATCACGCCCGGCGTCCGCTGCGCAAGGCGCGCCAGGCGATCGAGCTTACGCTCGCCCACAATCTGATTGGCGATGAGAATACTGGCGACGCCCGCGGCGGCCATCGCTTCGGCTTCGTACAACGTCGCGCACGTCACGCCGATCGCGCCCGCCTTGACGGCTTCCAGCGCGAGCGGCGGCGCTTTCTGCCCCTTCATGTGCGGACGCCAATGGAGGCCGTGGCGGCCCGTGATGTACTCCGCCATGCGCCGTACATTGCGGCGGTACGCGTCGAGATCGAGGACGAGCGCGGGGGTCTCCAGCGCGTCTGCGGCGAGGCCGATGGCGCTCTCGTTGGCACTCATGTGGGAACCATCTTAGCGAGTTCGGCCTACGCTTTCGGGTGAGCCTTGTCGTACACCGCCATCAAATCTTCGAGCGAAACCTGTGTGTAGCGCTGTGTTGTCGACAGCCGCGCGTGGCCCAGCAACTCCTGAATCGACCGCAAGTCCGCGCCGTCGCTCAACAGATGCGTGGCGTAGGCGTGGCGCAGCGAGTGCGGATGCAGCGTGTTGTCGCCTGCCAGATACGTCGAGTAGAACTTCACGATGGCGCGCACGGAGCGGTCGCCCAACGGCCGGCCGCGATGATTCAGAAACACGGCGCGCTCGCCGGGTTCGACGGGGGCGCGCTCGGCAAGGTAGGTACACAACGCCGCTTCGGCCTTGCCGCCAAACGGCACCACGCGCTCCTTGCGGCCCTTGCCGCGGATGAGCAAAGAGCGGTCGGCGAAGTCGATGTCGTCAATCCGCATGCCGCACAGCTCGGAGACGCGGAGCCCGCAGCCGTAGAGCGTTTCAAAGATCGCCAGGTCCCGACGCGGATACGGGCGATTGAGATTCTCCGCTTCCGGAATGGCGTCGATCAGATTATTGGTCTGCTCGGCGGTCATGATCTGCGGCAGGGACTTCGGCGCTTTGGGCGTGCGCATCAGTTTGGGGATGTTGCGCGGCACCTGCCCTTCGCGCACCAGGAACTTGAAGAACGTGCGGAGCGCGGCCAGTTTGCGGCGCATGGATACAGCGGCGAGGTTCTGGGCGTGCAGATCGCCCAGCCACTCGCGGATGGCCGCCACGTCAAGCGAGTTCAGCGGAGGAGGCTCTGCGCCCGGCGGGGAGAAGTATTCGAGGAACTGCCGGAGGTCCGCTCCGTAGTTCCGGAGCGTGTGCGGTGAGACGTTCTCACGGCGGCGCTCGTCGAGATACCGCTCGATCCACTCGCCGAGTTCAGACATGGCTGGGTGTTCCGCACCAGGCATCCATCGCCGCGATGGCGCGCCGGCCCACTTCGGCATGGCGCGCTTTCTTGTCGCGCTTGAACCTTGCGCGGGTTTCGTCGTCGAGCGCGGGCAGCAGATCGAACGTGATGTTCGCGGGTTGATAATCGCGCGCATCCGCGGCGGAGATGTAGTGGCACAGGGAGCCGAGCGCGGTGGCCCGCGGCGGCGCCACGGGTTCGGTGCCGGTGGCCAGTTCAACCGCCATGCGTCCGGCAAGGAGACCGGTGGCGATCGATTCGACGTAGCCTTCAATGCCTGCGATCTGTCCGGCAAAGAAGATGCGGCGATTTGCGCGCAACTGCAGCGTCGAATCCAGCAGCGCCGGCGCGTTGATGTAGGTGTTGCGGTGGATCTGCCCGTAGCGCAGAAACTCCGCGTTCTGCAGCCCGGGGATCATGCGCATGACGCGCGCCTGGTCTGCATACTTCAGGTAATTCTGAAAGCCCACGAGATTGAAACTCGACGACCGCACGTTCTCCTGCCGCAACTGCACTACGGCATAGGGGCGCCGCCCCGTGCGCGGATCGTCGAGCCCCATCGGCTTCATGGGCCCAAAGCGCAACGTGTCGCGCCCGCGCCGCGCCAGTTCCTCCACCGGCAAGCAGGCTTCAAAATACGGCACGTCGTCCGGGATGTGCGGCGTGTGGCTCTGCGCTTCGAGCAACGCGTCAATGAACCGGTTGTATTCATCGCGCGTGAACGGGCAATTGACGTAGTCGTCGCTCCCGTCGATCGACTTGCCGTAGCGCGAGGCGCGGAAGGCGATGGACATGTCAATCGAGTCGGCGTCCACGATCGGGCTGATGCTGTCGTAGAAAAACAGCCGGTCAGACCCGGTGAGCCGCGCGATGTCGGCAGCGAGCGCATCGGAAGTGAGCGGCCCGGAGGCGATGATGACGATGCCTTCTTCGGGAATCGCCTGCACTTCTTCGCGCCGGATTTCAATGCCCTCGAGCGCCGAAAGCGCCGCGGTCACTTCCGCGGAGAAAGCATCGCGATCCACGGTGAGCGCCTGTCCCGCCGGCACGCGCGTGTTCGCCGCCACGCGCAGCAACAGCGAGTCCATCCGGCGCAATTCCTGTTTCAGTAGCCACGGCGCGGAGCTCTCGCCTTCGCTCTTCAGCGAGTTCGAGCAGACCAGCTCAGCAAAACGGTCCGTTTGATGGGCCGCGGTGGAGCGCTGGGGACGCATTTCATGTAACACCGCGCGGCCGCCCACGCGTGCAATCTGCCAGGCGGCTTCTGAGCCCGCTAGTCCGCCGCCGATGATGTGAATAGGATGCAATCACCTATTTTCGCGCATCCTGCAAGCGGCCTGTTATGCTGAGGCTGTGCTGCGAATTGCCGTTTTTCTTGCACTCGTGCCGTGTTTGAGCGCGCAGAGTACCCGTTTGTTGGACATTTTGAGCGAAGAGCTGGACCGGAACTATAAAGCACTCCAGGGAAAGGGCGACCCCGCGCCATACTATCTCGCCTACGCCGTTTCTGAAGTGGACGCGGCGGCAGTGACGGCCTCGCAAGGCGCGTTGCTGTCGTCAAGCGCCCGGCGCTCGCGCACGATCGACGTGACCATCCGCGTGGGCAATCCCAAGGTGGACAACTATCACTCGGTGCGCGGCGAGATGGCGCAGTTCACGGCGGGCGTTCCGCTGGCGCTGGACGACAGTCCGGACGCCATCAAACGCACTCTCTGGCGCGAGACAGACCGCTGTTACCGCCTCGCCGCCGAGCGGCTCATCACTATCAAAACCAGCAAGGAAGTGAAGGTGGCCGAGAAAGAGCAGTCGGACGACTTCTCAGACGCTCCGCCGCTGACCGCGCGCGAAACGCCAGGCGCGCAGGATTTTGAGCGCAAAGACTGGGAAAAACGCGCCCGCAAGCTTTCCGAGGCGCTGGCCGGCCGCCCCAGTATTCTCTCTTCCAGCGTGAGCGCGATGGGTGGCCGCGAGGTGAAGTACTTCGTGGCCAGCAACGGCGCGAGGCTAATGCACGGTCGTCCCACGTCGCGCGTGATGCTTTCGGCGCAGGCCAAGTCCGACGACGGCATGGACGTGGCGACGTTCGATTCCTTTGACGCCAACAACGCGAAGAACCTGCCGAAAGAGGGCAAGCTGAAGGATGCGGTTGAGAAGCTGGGCAAAGATGTGGAAGCGCTGCGCGTCGCGCAGGTGGTGGAACCGTATGTGGGGCCGGCGATTCTTTCGGGCCGCGCTGCGGGTGTGTTTTTCCACGAAATTTTCGGCCATCGCATTGAGGGACACCGCTTGAAGGATGAAAGCGACGGCCAGACCTTTGCGAAATCGATCGGCGCCAGAGTGCTGCCTGATTTCCTTTCGGTGATTTTCGATCCGACGCTGAAGCAATCGGCCGGTGAGGATCTGAACGGCTGGTACCAATATGACGATGAGGGCGTGGCCGCGCGCCGCGTGCCGGTGGTGGAAGGCGGGGTGTTGAAGACGTTCCTGATGTCGCGCACGCCCATTCCGAACATCCCGGTTTCAAACGGTCATGGCCGCCGGCAGCCCGGCAATGAAGTGGTGGCGCGGCAGTCGAATCTGCTGGTGGAAGCGTCTAAGACAGTTTCAGAAAAAGAGCTGCGCGAGATGCTGATCGCCGAGTTGAAAAAGCAGAACAAGCAGTACGGCTACTACTTCCAGGAGATCACCGGCGGATTCACCAATACGTCGCGCCGGGGCATTCAGGCCTTTAAAGTGATTCCGCTGGTGGTGTACCGCATCCACGTGGACGGCCGCGAGGAACTGGTGCGTGGCGCCGACATCGTGGGTACGCCGCTGGCGAGCTTTGCGAAGATCATTGCCGCGGGCGACAAGCTGGAGGTGTTCAATGGCTATTGCGGCGCAGAGTCCGGCAGCGTGCCCGTGTCTGCCATTTCGCCCGCGCTGCTGGTTTCCGAGCTAGAGATTCAGAAGAAGGAAAGCTCGCGTGAACGGCCGCCGCTGTTGCCCGCGCCCGCCGGGTCCAGCACGCTAAGCGCGTCGCCGAACGATGGAGGCGTGAACTAATGCGCCGCCGCTCGTTGATCCTGGCTGGCTTGGCCGCCGCTGCCGCGGTTGTCTCCGCGCAGAAGCCGGAAGACGACGCGATTCTGCTCGCGATGCGCGAGGAGATGGCGCGTGCGAAGACCCTACGGCTGCAAGGCGTGAATGACCAGCTCTACTACATCGAGTACGGGCTGGACAGCCTTCACTCGTTCGACGCCACGGCTTCGCTGGGCGCTCTGATCCGCGTGGACGAGAATCGCGCCCGCGTGCCGCGCGTTCAGGTGCGCGTTGGCTCGCCCGAGTTCGACAACAGCAACTATGTCTATACGGACCTCTTTGGCGCCGCACGTGCGGGCGGCGGCGTGCCGCTCGATGACGACCTGACGGTGTTGCGCCGCTACTTCTGGCTGGCGACGGACCGTGTGTTCAAGGGCTCCGTGGAAGCGATCGCGCGCAAGCGGGCCGCGCTGCGCAATCTCACGCAGCAGGAAAAGCTCAACGACTTTGCCGCCGCCAAGCCCACGCAACTCTACCAGTCAACCGTGAAGCCTGAGATCAAGGCTGAGGAGTGGAAGAAGCTGGCGCGTGACCTGTCCTCGGTGATGACGGCGTTTCCGCGCGTGACCGGCTCGTCCGTGGATTTTGAGGCGGGCTATGGCACCAGCTACTTCGTCAATAGTGAAGGCTCCGAGTACCGCTATCCGGATAACCTCTTCTACGTCCGCGCGCGTGCTTCGGCGCAAGCGGATAACGGGATGGCCGTGCGCGACGCGGCGATGGTGGTGGCGCGCTCGCTCGATAAGCTGCCGCCGGAATCCGAACTGCGCAAGGCGGTGGAGCAGATGGGGCGCAACGTCACCGCGTTGCTGGACGCGCCTGTGGGCGACGACTACTCCGGCCCCATGCTCTTTGAAGGGATCGCCGCGCCGCAGTTGTTCGCGCACCTGCTGGCCTCGAACATGGGCCTTACGCGCCAGCCGGTGAATGAGCCGGGCCGCAATTTTCCTGTGCCGCAAAGCGAGCTGGAAGGCCGCAAAGGGTCGCGCGTGTTGCCGGAGTGGATGGACGTGACCGACGATCCGGTGCGCGAGGAATGGAACGGCCAGCAGTTGCAGGGCACGTTCCCGGTAGACATGGACGGTGTAGTGCCGCAGCCGCTGAAGGTGGTGAACGCGGGCACGCTGGAGAACTTCCTGCTGACGCGGCTACCCGTGCGCGGGTTTGAAGGCTCCAACGGCCGCGCGCGTCTGCCCGGGAACTTCGGCGCGAAGGCGGCGGTCTTCTCCAATCTATTCGTCACCGCCAAGCAGACCGTACCAGCGGCGGACCTGAAGAAGAAGTTGATCGAAATGATTGGCCAGCGCGGCAAGCCCTTCGGCATTCTGGTGCGCAAGTTGGATTTCCCAGCCAGTGGCTCCATTGATGAACTCCAGCGCCAGGGCATGGCGGCCGGCCAGCGGGGCGGCAGTTCGCGGCCCGCGGCGCTGCCGGTGCTGATCTATCACGTGTACCCGGATGGGCGCGAGGAACTCATTCGCGGCGTGCGCTTCCGCGGCTTGAATGCGCGGTCGCTCCGTGACATCATTTCGGCCGGCGCCGGCGAGCAGGCGCTTCACTATGCAGGCAACGGTTCGCCGCTACCGATGATGGGACAGGGCGGTCATGTGGCGCTGCATTCGGTGGTGGCGCCGGCTGTGCTGTTCGAAGATCTCGAACTCGAAAAACGCCAGGAGGACTGGCCGAAGCTGCCGGTGGTGCCGCCGCCGGCGCTGACCTCGTCGGTCAAGTAGCGCGTTATGGGAATTCTTGTGCGCGCCATCTTTCGCGAGGTGGCCACAGCGGGGTTGTTGGGCAGTGCGCTGTTTGCGCTGGTGCTGTTCATGCAGCAGCTCGGCTCCGGCAAGCTGTTTGAGATCCTGCTGCGTGGCTCCGCGCCGGGCTCCACCGTGGGTTATCTACTCTCGCTGCTCTTGCCGTTTGCGCTCGTATTTGCGCTACCCACGGGCACGCTGGTGGGCGTACTCATCGGGCTGGGGCGCATGTCGTCGGACGGGGAAATTACGGCGTTGCGCGCCGCGGGCGTGCCGGCGCGGCGAGTGGTGGCGCCGGTTTTGTTCTACTCGGTGCTGGCGATGATCGCCGCGGGTGTGTGCTCGCTCTATCTGAATCCATTGGCGCTGCGTGAGCAGAACCGCATCAAAAACCAGGGCATCGCGCAACAGTTGACGGCCGAGATCCAGCCACGCGTTTTCCAGGAACAGTTCAGCCGGCAGAGCCTCATTCTCTATGTGCGCGATGTGAAGCCCACTGCCTCTACGCTGGCCGAGTGGAAGGATGTGTTCATCGCCGACACCTCGCCCGCCGAGGAGCGCTCAAAGGAGGGCCGTGAGTACGGCGACGCGCCGAGCATCATCGTGGCCGGCTCGGCGCTGGCTGCGCCCGACCCTGCGCGCAACACCATCCAACTGTCGATGCGCGACGTCACCACGCACGCCGTGGATCGCGATCCGACTTTTTACCACAACACCGCGACGCCGCAGCGGGATGAGGTGCTCAATGTGGATCAGAAGCGCGAAGAAACCGTGAAGCTGGTACGCGCCATGGATACGCTACCGCTGTTGGCGCAGGCCAAGCAGACGCGGTCGCTCGACGCGCGCATTGAGTTGCACCAGCGCCTGGCGCTGCCAGTGGCGTGCGTGTTGCTGGCGCTGGTGGGCATTCCACTCGGCGTTTCCAGCCGCCGCGCTGGCCGTGGCGGCGCGTTTGTGGTCACGGTGTTTCTCGCGTTTCTCTACTACATGAGTCTCGTTAGCCTCATCGGTCTCGCGCAGCAAGGCAAACTGAACCCGGAGTTGGCTGCGTGGGCCCCCAATGTGGTCTTCGGGCTCGTGGGGCTGCTGCTGCTGGCCGGCGTGGATCGCCCAGGCGATCGCGATTACCTGTCGCGTTTCCGCGCCGCGCGTGATCGTGCCTGGGCGCGCGCCAAACAGTGGCGGGAATCCTCGCGCGGGTCCAGCCGGCGCGCCCACTCCCTGCCGCGCATTCCGCTCCTGGTGCCGGGTGTCATCGATACCTACATCCTCACCACGTTTCTGACGTACTGCGCCGTGTGGCTGGGCGCTTTCGTTCTGCTGGCGCACGTCTTCATTTTTTTCGACCTGCTGGGCGACATCGTGGCGCGGTCCATCGCCATGCACGAGGTGCTTTTCTACCACTACCACCTCACGCCGCAGTTGATCTACCAATCCGCACCCATGGCGGTGCTGGCCGCCGTGCTGGTGACGCTCGCGGTGATGGCGAAGAACAATGAAGTAACCGCGATGAAGGCCTGCGGCGTGAGTCTGTTCCGCTTGACGATTCCGTTGATTCTCGCCGCCGCCGCCATCAGCGGCCTGCTGTTTGCCTTCGATCACTACACCATCCCGCGGGCCAATCGTACGCAGGAAGCGTTGCTGGCGAAGATCAAGGGGCGCCCGTCGCAGACGTTCTTGAATCCAGACCGTAAGTTTGTCAACGGACAGGACCCGCGCAAACCGCGCATCTACAACTTCAAGTACTTCGATCAGGTGCAGAAGGTGATGGTGGGCGTAAACGTGTATGAGCTGGCCGAGTCGCCCTTCCGGCTGGTGAGGCACGTGAGCGCCGAAAGCGCGCGCTGGGAGCCGTCGCTGAAGAGTTGGGTATTTCAAAACGGCTGGCAACGCGACTTCGCGGGCGTGGAGTCGAAGGACTACAAGACGTTCACCGCCACGACCTTTCCGGAGATGGTGGAGCCACCCGGGTATTTTCTCGTGGAAGAGAAGCAGGAGAAGCAACTCAACTTCCTCGAACTGGGGCGCTACATCGCGGACTTGCAGCAATCCGGCTTCAACACCGTGCGGCTCCAGGTGCAGTATCACAAGAAGTTTTCCGTGCCGATGTTTGCACTGGTTATCGGGCTGCTGGCGATTCCTTTTGCGCTGATGACCGGCAACCGCGGCGCGATGGCGGGCGTGGGCGTGAGCCTCGGGATTGCCCTGGCGTACTTCGCGCTGGGGCGTTTGTTTGAGGAAGTGGGGAATGTGAATCTGCTGCCAGCGATGCTGGCGGCTTGGTCTCCGGTGGCGGTTTTCGCGCTGGCGGGGACGTATCTGTACAGCCGGATGCGGACGTAGCAGCTGCGGCCGCCCCCTGCGTTCCCCATTTTTCGCGGCAATGAGAGACCAGCATGTCGGAACCCATTCTTGAGGTGCAACAACTCCTGCCGGAACTCTCCCGTGGTGAGAAAGCCCAGCTTCTCAAGTGGGTTTTTCAACAGCTCGACGACGATTTCCCTGGGATCGACTCGACCCCCTCTGTGTGCGGCGGAGACCCTTGCATTGTCCGGACGCGCATTCCGGTTTGGTTGCTTGAGCGGTATCGCCGGCAGGGCGTGAACGAAGGGGATTTACTCGATTCCTATCCTTCGCCGCGCGCCGAAGATTTGGCCAACGCCTGGGCGTACGCCCGTGTTCATGCCGCCGCGATCGATCGTCAGATTCTGGCCAATGAAGAAGCTTGACCGGCCATGGCACGGTTCTACGCAGATGAGAATTTTCCGTTCGCCGTCGTCCGCGAGTTGCGGCGCTTGGGACTCCCTGCGACTCCACCAATCGGCGCAATTCACTCATTGCGGTATTGTGTTGTGCACCGCTGATCCTGACTTTGTCGGGCAAGCCCGGCGAATCAGCGAAGCTGCGGTGGCCCTTGGCGACGAGAACGCGGTGGTGCGGGTGAATTGCCCCGCCAAGTAGACCTCCCGGCGCAAGGCGACTGTGGAACAGTAATCTTTTATGCAACCTGTCCAATGGCAAGGCGTTTATCCCGCCGCCACCACCCAGTTCCGCGCTGACGAGTCGATTGATCTTGAGGCCACCGCGCGCCACCTCGACGCCATGATCCGAGCCGGCGTGCACGGCATCATTCTGCTCGGCAGCGTCGGCGAAAATACGGCGCTCGACTATGCCGAAAAGCTCGAATTCCTGCGCGCCATGAAGGACGCGATCGGTGGCCGCGTGCCTGTGTTGTCGGGTGTGGCGGAGATCACCACGCGCGGCGCATGCCGGTTTGCGGCCGATTGCGAGAAGATCGGGCTCGACGGACTGATGGTGCTGCCGGCGATGATCTACAAGGCAGACCGGCGCGAGGCGATGGCGCATTTTCGCTCCGTGGCGCAGTCCACCGCGCTGCCCATCATGGTCTACAACAATCCTCCCGCGTACTATGTGGACATCACGCTCGACATGTTCCTTGAACTCGCCGACGAGAGGAACTTCGTGGCCATCAAGGAATCGTCTGGCGACGTGCGCCGCGTCACGGATCTTATCAATACCGTGGGCCATCGCTACATCCTCTTCAGCGGCGTGGATGATCTCGTGCTTGAAAGCGTGCTGCTCGGTTCGCAGGGCTGGGTGTCGGGCCTCGTCAACGCGTTCCCCGACGAAAATCGCAAGCTCTGGGATCTCGCCATGGCCGGGCAGTGGGCCGAAGCGCGGCAACTCTATCGCTGGTACACGCCGCTCCTGCACCTGGACACGCACATCAAGCTGGTGCAGTACATCAAGCTGTGCATGGCTGAAGTGGGCTTGGGCTCAGAGACCACGCGTGCGCCGCGCCTGACGATCGAAGGCGAAGAACGAGACCGCGTATTGAAGGTGATTCGCCATGCCATCGCCACCCGTCCTAAACTCTAGAGTCGCGGTCATTGACTCGCATACCGGCGGCGAGCCGACGCGCGTGGTGATGTCCGGCGCGCCGGACCTCGGCACGGGTACGATGGCCGAGCGCCTGGAGCGCTTTCGCACGGAGCAGGACGAATTCCGCAGTGCGGTGATCAACGAGCCGCGCGGGTCAGATGTGTGCGTGGGCGCGCTGCTGTGCGAACCCGTGAGTCCCGCGTGCGCGGCGGGCGTGATCTTCTTCAACAACGTCGGCTATCTCGGCATGTGCGGGCATGGCGCGATCGGGTTGATGGTCACGCTGGCGCACGCCGGCCGCATCGGGCCGGGCGAGCATCGTCTGGAGACGCCGGTTGGTGAAGTGACGGCGCGCCTTGAAGCGGACGGCGTCACGGTGAGCATCGCCAACGTGCCGAGCTATCGCACTGAGCGTGGCGTGCGCGTGGATGTGCCGGGGCATGGCGTGGTCACCGGCGATATCGCTTGGGGCGGCAACTGGTTCTTTCTCGCCGAAGACCACGGCGCGGTGCTGGCGCTGAGGGACGTGGATGCGCTCACCGGTCTCGCCTGGCGGATCCGTGCCGCTCTGGGCCGGCCTGAAGTGGATCACATCGAGCTTTTCGGACCGCCCTCCGCCACCGCGCACGCCGACAGCCGCAGCTTTGTGTTGTGCCCCGGCAAGGCGTATGACCGCTCACCGTGCGGCACGGGCACGAGCGCGAAAATCGCGTGCCTCGCAGCCGATGGCAAACTCGCTGAAGGCGCCGTGTGGCGGCAGGAGAGCATCGTGGGTAGCGTGTTCGAGGCGTCGTATCGCCGTGCGGGTGATCGTGTGCTGCCCACCATTCGCGGCACAGCGTACGTGCACGCCGAAGCCACGTTGCTGTTCGATCCGCGGGACCCGTTTCGTACCGGGATCGCCTTGCGATGAGTCCGCGGCCGGATGTGGTGATCGTGGGTGCGGGTATGGTGGGTGCAGCCTGCGCGGCGGCGCTCGCGCGCGAAGGGCTGCACGTGGAAACGATCGGCGAGCCCGCGGGTGGCGCCACGGCCGCGGGGATGGGGCACATCGTGGCGATGGACGATTCTGAGGCGCAGTTTGCGCTCACGTCATACTCCTCGCGCTTGTGGGACGCGCTCGATCTGCCGCCGCAAGTGGAGCGTGAGCGGCGCGGCACGTTGTGGGTGGCGGCAGATGAGCAGGAGATGGCGGCGGCGCGCGCCAAGCATTCCTTTTACACCGCGCATGGCGTCCAGGCCGAAGTGCTGGACGAGCGCGCACTGGCCGGCGCCGAGCCCGAGTTGCGCGCGGGATTCGCCGGGGGGCTGCGCGTGGAATCAGGCAGCGTAGTCTACGCGCCGGCCGCCGCGGCATGGCTCGCGCGCGATGTGCCACACCGCGCGGGTGCGACGGCGGTGAGCGTGGCGCCGCGCCGCGTCACGTTCTCCGATGGCAGTTCGATCTCCTGCGGCGCGGTGCTCGTAGCCGCAGGCGTTGCGTCCACGGCGCTGCTGCCGCAGTTACCCATCCGCGTGCGCAAAGGGCACCTTGCGATCACGGATCGCTACCCCGGCTTTCTCCGCCACCAACTCGTGGAACTCGGCTATCTGAAAAGCGCGCACGGCCACGCGGCGGAAAGCGTAGCGTTCAACGTGCAGCCGCGTGCCACGGGCCAGATCCTCATCGGTTCGTCGCGCCAGTATGAACGCGCGGACGCGCGCATCGACTCGCCGCTCCTCGCCGCCATGCTGCGCCGTGCGTTTCACTACATGCCACGCCTCGCACAACTCTCGGTCATCCGAACGTGGACCGGCCTGCGCGCCGCGACGCCCGACAGCCTGCCGTTGATCGGGCAACTGCAGCCGGGGCCGTGGGTGGCGGCGGGGCATGAAGGCCTCGGCATCACCACGTCGCTGGGTACGGCGGCGATCGTTGCGGATCAGATGATGGGGCGCGCCACGGCGATCCCCGCCGCACCGTACTCACCAGGCAGGGCCGTGGCATGAGCGCGCCGCAACCGTTGTGTGGAATGGGCACGTGCTTCGGCTGCCGTGTGGATGGCGTTCGCACTTGTGTGCCGGCCGTGCCTCGGCCGGGCCCGCGCAGACACGCGCCGGTGCTCATCATCGGTGCGGGTCCGGCGGGCATCGCGGCGGCGGAGGCGGCCGCGAGCGCGGGAGCGCAGGTCACCGTCATCGACAACAACGCCGCGCCCGGTGGGCAGATCTGGTGCGCGGAAGGACGCACGCTGCCGTCTGGCGTGCAGTTGCTGGCGGCCACCACAGTCATCGCGGCCGCCGATGCGGAACGCGCCCTGCTCACGGCGGCGGGCATAATCTCGTACGGTCGCCTGATCCTCTGCACCGGCGCGCGTGAATTATTCCTCCCGTTTCCTGGCTGGACGCTTCCCGGCGTTGCCGGTGCGGGCGGATTGCAGGCACTGGCCAAGAGCGGACTCGTGCGCGTGGACGGCCGCCGGGTGGTGGTCGCGGGCACCGGGCCGCTGCTGCTGGCAGTCGCGGCGTGGCTTCGCCGGCACGGCGCGCAGGTGGTGCGCATTGCAGAGCGAACGTCGTGGCGCAAGCTTGCTGCGTTTGCCGCCGCCATGCCGCAGAGCAAGTGGGGCGACGCGCTCGCGCTCGGTCTCGGCGCCGGGCCCCGTCTGCGCGCCAGTACCTGGCCCGTCCGCTACACGCCAGGCGCCGTGGAGTTGAACTCCGGCGAGCGCGTGGCGTGCGATTATCTCGCCTGCGGCTTCGGGCTCATTCCTTGCACTGAGGTGGCGGCGCTGCTCGGCTGCCGTCTCGCCGATGGCGCCGTGGCCGTCAATGAGTGGCAGGAAACCTCACAACCCGCCATCTACGCCGCAGGGGAAGCTACTGGAATCGGCGGCGTGGACCAGGCACTGATTGAAGGCGAAATCGCTGGCCTCGCCGCGGCGGATGCGCACGAGCAAGCTGCCGCGCTCTTCACTTCGCGCGCAGAGGCGCACCGGTTCCGCCGCGTGCTGGCCGCAGCGTTCGCGCTCCGTCCGGAACTCACGCAACTCGCCGACGCGGACACCATCGTGTGCCGCTGTGAAAGTGTATCGCTCGCGCAACTTCTCTCACAGCCCAACTGGCGCGCCGCGAAACTCCAAAGCCGATGCGGGATGGGCGTCTGCCAGGGGCGCATCTGCGGCCCCGCCACCGCCACGCTCTTCGGCTGGCCCGGTGCGCCCGCCGCTGTTTCCCGTTCCCGCCGAGCTGCTGGCGTAGCGGCTACCGAGCGATCGCCCCGCCGTCGACGATATGTACGTGGCCCGTCACATACGACGCGTCATCAGAAGCAAGAAACAGCGCCATGCCCGCCACCTCACCCGGCTGGCCCACGCGTGGAATCGGTTGGTTCGCCTTGAGTTCGCCCATATAGCCTTCGTCCTTCCAGAAGAACTCCGAGAAATCCGTCTGGATCAGCCCCGGCGCAATCGCGTTCACGCGCACGCCACGCGCGCCGAACTCAATCGCCCAGACCCTCGTCATCATGATCAGCGCTGCTTTTGTCGAGCTGTACACCAAACCGCCGGTCTGCGGACGCAGGCCCGCGATGGACGCGATGTTGATGATGCTGCCGCGCCCGCGCTCCATCATCTTTGGCGCCGTGAGGCGAATGAGCCGCATCGCCGCGAGTGCATTCACTTCGTACGTCTTCAGAATCGCCTCGTCGCTCACTTCAAGCGCCGGGCCTTGGCCAATATTCGTCGCGCTGTTATTCACCAGAATGTCCGCCGGACCGAACTCGGCTTCGGTGGCGGCCACCAGTTTTTCGAGATCATCCTTGCGGCCCACATGACACGGCACCGCGAGCATGCGGCCCGGCAAGCCCTTCGACTCATCCACCGTGGCCTGCAGTTTGTCCATCTTGCGGCTGGCAATCACCACGCTCGCGCCCGCCGCGGCAAAACGCTGTGCAATCGCTTTGCCGATGCCGCGTCCGCCGCCCGTCACAATCGCCGTACGTCCGGCCAGAATCTTGTCCGCCATGTTATTCACCGCCCCCTTGCGCGCGATCGTAGTCCGCAAACGTCTTGCCTTCGCGCGCCAGCTTTTCCAGCAGCGGCGCAGGCTTCCAGTGATAGCCGCGCAGATGGTGCCAGTGTTCGATGCGCTCGTACACCTTGCGCACACCCACGAGGTCAGCGTATTTCATCGGTCCGCCACGCCATGCCGGAAAACCGTAGCCATTGATGTAGACGATATCGATATCCACCGAACGAATCGCGATGCCTTCCTCAAGGAGCGCCGCGCCTTCGTTGATCAACGCGTATAAACACCGCTCCAGAATCTCGTCGCGCTGCAAGGCGCGTTGCGGAACGCCGGCTGCGCGAGCCGCGTCGCGAATCATGGCTTCGGCTGCCGCATCGGGCGACGCAACGCGGTTCTCATCGTATCGATAGAAGCCCGCGCGCGTCTTGTGTCCGTGCCGCCCGACCTCCACCAGTACGTCCGCGGCGAACGGATAACGCACGCCCGCGATCTCGGTGTGTTTGAATTCCTGGCGAATGCGATAACCCACGTCGAGCCCGGCGAGATCGATCACCGCCAGCGGACCCATTGCCATGCCCCACTCATAGAGCACGCCGTCTATCTCCTGCGGCGTGCCGCCTTCTTCCACCAGGAAACAGGCCTCGCGCACGTACTGATGAAACATGCGGTTGCCGATGAAGCCGCGGCAGTTGCCCGCCAGCACGCCCACCTTCTTCAGACGCTTGGCCAGTTCCATCGACGTGGCGATCACCTGGTTCGACGTCGCTTTGCCGCGCACGATTTCCAGCAGCCGCATCACATTCGCGGGGCTGAAGAAGTGATGGCCGATCACCTGTTCAGGGCCTTTGGTGGCCGCGGCAATCGCGTCGATATCGAGCGTCGAAGTGTTCGATGCGAGAATCGCGCCGGGCTTGGCGATCGCGTCAATGTCACCGAAGACGCTCTGTTTGAGCGCCATGTTCTCAAACACCGCTTCCACGATGATGTCCGCATCCGCAAAGCCGTCGTAGCTCAGCGTGGGCGTGATCAACGCGAGGCGCTTGTCCATGTCCGCCTGCGAGAGGCGGCCCTTCTTCACCGTGCCCGCGTAGTTGCGCGTGATCGCCGCAAGGCCCTTATCGAGCGCCTCTTGCGTGGATTCCTTCAGCAGCACCGGAATGCCGGCGTTGGCATAGTTCATCGCGATGCCGCCGCCCATGGTGCCCGCGCCAATCACGGCCGCGCGCGCAATCACCTGCGGCGCGACATCCTTGCCAATGCCCGGAATCTTGGCCACCGTGCGCTCGCCGAAAAACACATGAATGAGCGCCTTCGATTCGTTCGAGTGCAGGCACTTTTGAAACAGCTCTGCTTCGTAGACGATGCCTTCGGCAAACGGCAGGCGCGCGGCGGCTTCCACGGCATCGATCGCGGCGATAGCCGCGGGCTGCCCGCGCATGCGCTTCGCCACGGACGCGCGCAAGGCCGAGACATCGGCGGCCGCCACCGCGCGGTCTCGCACTTTCACAATCGGCCGCGCGGCGGCTTCACGCGCAAACGCCACGGCCCCAGCCAGCAGATCGCCTTCGATGATCTGGTCGATGATGCCTAGCTGCGCGGCGGCGGGCGCAGGAATCAGGTCGCCGAGGGCGCACATCTCCGCGGCTTTCGCCACGCCGCACAATCGCGGCAGGCGCTGCGTTCCGGCCGCGCCGGGAATGATGCCGAGCTTCACTTCGGGCTGACCCACCTGCGCGCCGGCCACAGCCACGCGGTAGTGCCCGGCCATTGCCACTTCGAGCCCTCCGCCGAGCGCAGTGCCGTGAATCGCCATCACGATGGGCTTGGGCGAGTCTTCCATCGTGTTCAGCATGGGATGCAGATCGAGCTTCGGCTTCAAGCCCGCAGTGATCTTGCCGAACTCGCGGATGTCAGCGCCGGCGATGAAGGTGCGCCCACCGCCGATCACCACTATCGCGGCGACCTCTGGGTCGGCCACCGCCGTGGCTACGTGCGCGGCGACGCCTTCCGGCACTCCGGGGCTCAGCGCGTTCACCGGCGGGTTGTTAACGGTGATGATGGCGACGTTGCCGTCACGCGAGAGGTCGACGAGGGCGTTGCTCATAGAGTAGGCGTGTAGAACGCCTATTCTAGCGGCTAACGCACGGTTATCGCGATGCCGTTGGACTGCAAGCCACCCTCGGCGACAAACAGCGGCGCCGCGCCGGCCGGCACGCCTTCGGCGGGCACGCGCACTTGGAGGCGCACCACGCCGGGCTCGCCGTTCACAGGCATTGCTCCCACCAGTTCAGCGGGCCGGTTCGCAATCCAAGCCTTGGCCGCGCCGGTGAATCCGATGAGCGCGTAGACACTGCCCGGTTCGACGTCGAGCGAAACGCCGTCCACCGCCGTGACGCGCCGGAACCGCTTGGTGAGCGCACGGACTTCGATCGCCTTCATCGCTTTGCCTCCAGCCTGCGCCATTGCGCTTCGAGCGCGGCCCGCACCTCGTCCAGTTCCAGGCCGATCCCCAACGCCTGCACCACCAGCTCTTCCATCACTCCGTTCAACACCGCCGCGCGTTCCCCGCGCGTGGCCGGTTCGGACCGCTGCGCTACCACGGTGCCCTGGCCGGGGCGCACTTCAAGCACGCCGTCCTGCACCAGTTGCGCCACGACCTTGTGCGCGGTGCTGGGGTTGATTTTGAACTCGCGGCGCGGCAGGCGGGCGGGGAACGAAGGTGAGCGAGGACGCGGGCTGCTACGCCTTGGGAGCCGGCGGCGGCAGATCACGCGCTTCGCACGTGGACTGGAAGCCCTGCCGTGCATGCGCGCCGTCGCAGAACGGCTTGTTCGCCGACAGCCCGCAGCGGCACAGGCCGATGGTGCTGCGGCCGCCCAGTCCGAACTCCTTACCGGTGGCGTCGACGATGGTCATGTCCCCTTCAATGCGAAGAGGACCGTTGTTGAAAACGGTAACTTTGACAGACATCTTTCGAGAGTAGCGCAGCAGGCGCTACGCCACGCGGCAAAAATCCACATGCCCCAGCCGCACGTCCACGCGCATCAGCTCTATGCGGATGTTGTCGCCCACATCGGCGCCATCAGCCCCGGCGCACATGCGCCCGTCGGCCGGCGGATTCTGAACACGCACGAAGGTGCCTTTGCCGTTCACGCCCATTACGGCAGCTTCAAACACGTCGCCCACGTTGTTTGCCAGCGCCATCGCCGCGATGCGCTTATCCATCAGCCGCTCCACCTTGCGCGCCTGATCTTCCTGCAGCGCACAGCGGCGCGCGGCGGCTGTTAGCTCCTCCACCGAATACGGGGCGCCGGCCCGGCGCAGCGCGGCTTTCAACATCCGCTGCGTCACCAGATCCGCGTAGCGCCGATTGGGCGCGGTGGAGTGCGTGTAGTCGAGCGCGGCGAGACTGAAGTGGTTCGGCTCGGTGTCGGTGGACGGTTCCACGGCATACTCGCCGGGGCCGAGCAGCTTCAGCACCGACAACGACAACTCCTGGAAACCAGCAGAATTCTTGGCGCGCTGCTCATCCAAAAAACGGCTCAGCGCGCGCATCGGGCTGCGCGGGCAGCGTTGCGCCCATGCTCTGCGCAATCGTCACAATCCGGTCCCACCGCCGCGGCGCTTCTACAACGCGCCGGATGGACCAACAGCCAAACTCGCGCAGCGCGCGCGCCATGGCCTGATTCGACGCCAGCATGAAGTCTTCAATCAACTCCGCCGCCCGCGTCTTGCGCGCCGCGGCGAAGCCCTTCACGCGCCCGCCTTCCATCACAAACTGTGTTTCCGTCCGCGCAAACCGCAGCGCCCCGCGCCGCTCGCGCGCGGCCCGCAGCGCGCTGGCCGCTTCGTCCTGCAGGCGCACATGCTGCTCCAGGCCGGGATGAGCGCCAAAGGCATCGGGCGCTGGACCATGCCCTTCGAGCCACGCGGCCATATGTGAGCTTGGCGCGATTGATCACGCGCGCCGGATAAAACTCAGACTCGGCCACTTCGCCCGATGCATCTACCAGCAGATCGCTCACCATCGCCAGGCGCTCTTGGGTTTCGTTCAACGAAGACAGATCCGTGGACAGCCGCTCGGGCAGCATGGGAAACACCAGCGCATGCGCGTAGATCGATACGGTCTGATCGGCGGCATGGCGGTCGACCAGCGTGTCTTTCGCGGCCAGCGCATCCACATCGGCGATGCCCACACGCCCAGATCCGCCTGCCCGGCAGCGCCTCGGCGTACTCCACCTGGTCCAGATCTTTTGACGAATCGTTATCGATGGAAGACCACAGCAGCCCGCGCAAATCGCGCGCACCAGGATCCTCTCGTGGCGTGGCGCGGGCCGCCTGCTCCAGCGCCGCGGCAGGAATGTCCGGAGGGAAGCCCTTGGCGGCCATCGCCTCGCGCGCCAGCGCGATCAGATCAATCCCGCCGTTGCTCACAGATAGTGAATCTCAAATGGCTTGTTGGTGATGAACAGCACCACCACGTCCGTCTCGGACGTGGCGCCGTGCTCCATGTGCTCGCCTTCGGGGAACCATACAAAATGGCCCGGGCCGAAGCTTCCCTTGTGCGTCACCAGCGTGCCTTCAAGCACGTACATGCCGTGTGCGCACGGGTGAACGCACAGCTTGTTCATCACCCCGGCCGGATACTTCACGATCCGGACTTCCATGCCGGTATCGGGGTCCGTCACCAGATTCTTGCGGTAGAGCGTTTTGCCCAGTATTTCGCTGTAGCGCTATTCCCAGAGTTGTGAGTTGGCGTCGATCGCTTTCATTGGGGGAAGTTCTTGATGTCGATGCCGGGGATCAGCTTCGCCGCGTTCTTGTAGTAGAGCTTCTTTAGCACCTCGTCGGGCAGATCCAGCCCATACATTTGCCAGAAGGCGTGACGGCGGCGGTAGTAGTCGAAGTATTCGTCGGACGATTCCAGCACGCGGAAGTACGTCGGGTACTCGCTAGGCGTGAAGGTGTCCTTGCCGAACAGCACGCGGTTCTGATACCGGATGAGCCACTGGCGCGCAAACCGCGGTTGGCGGCCCAGCTCCGCCAGCACCGCGCCGATCTCGGTGTACATGTTGGGCATCTCGTCCATCAGCCGTCCCAGTTCGCCCAGGTTGTTGCCGTACCAGCCGAGGTGCGCGTTGATGAAGTTGGTGCCCGGGTGCTTCCTGAACATCCGGTGCTGCTCGGCGATGATCGTCTCAAACGGCGGATACTTCTCGGGCGAACGCGCGCGTCCGGGCATTTCCTTCAACTCAAGCCAGCGCTCGTTGAAGCGATCCTGCGGCAGCCAGAACGGCGCGGGGTCAGCGGTGTGAATGAGCACCGGCACCTTCATCCGCCCGCATAACGCCCACACGGGATCGATGCGCGGGTCATCCACTTTCACGCGGCCCTTGCTGTCCTTCACGTCCATGCCGAGGTTCTTGTAGATCTTCAGGCCCGACGCGCCGTTCTTGATGTCCTGTTCCAATTGCGCCCTCGTGCGTTTGGTCCAGTTGGGGTCGTCCATATTGGAGAGGTCGATGTTGGCGAACACGACAAAGCGATTCGGATACTTGCCGCGCAGGTGGTCCAGCGTCTTCTTGAGCTGGTCGCCCCACCGGCCGTCGAGGTTCACCATCATCTTCATGTTCATCGAGTCCATCTCTTGCATGAGCTGGCCGATCTTCTCCGGCGACGCCATGCCACGCGGATGTCCATGTACGTCGACAAAGGGGAACTTCGCGCGCGTGCGCGGATTCCGCGGCACCACCAAAGTGGACTTCGGCGTGTATTCCTCGAAGCTGATCGTCTGCGCCACTGCCCCCGCGGCCAGACACAGTCCTGCCAGCCAAACTCTGTTCATCTATTAAGCAACCCTAGTGCTGAGGATAGGCGAATCAGGGCTGAATCCGCACGACGCGGTCCAGTAGCTCCGCCACGCGAATCTGCAGCCGCTCGGTAAAGCCGTCGCGGTCCGCCGGCTTCAGCCCCGCAGTGGGGATCGGTTCGCCCGCCAGCAGCCGCACCACGCCGGGGCGCAACAGCTTGTGGCCTTTGGGCATCACGTCGGACGTGCCATGCACAGCCAGCGGCACCACCGGCGCGCCGGCTTTGATCGCCAGATGCGCCGCGCCTGCTTTGAACGCTTGCAGATCGCCGTCTTCCGAACGCGTGCCTTCGGCGAAGATCAGCACGGAGACGCGATCGCGCAGCAACCGTTCGGCGCGCGCCAGGCTTCGCACCGCGGCGCGCGCGTCGTCGCGATCCACGCCGATGTGTCCGCCTCGCTGCAGATGGCTGCCGATGATCGGCACACGCATCAGCGATTCCTTGGCCAGGAAGCGAAAGCCCGTGGGGAGCCAGCCGGCCATGAGCGGCGTGTCGGCCAGGCTAAGGTGATTCGAGACAAAAACGAATGCGCCGTCCGGGGGCAGCCGTTCAAGCCCTTCCACCACTACGCGGATGCCGGCGGTCCACAACAGCAGGCGCGACCAGAAACGCGCCATCGCGTGACCGGCGCGGCCCGTGCGGTCGAGCGTGTTCGCCACCAGCGACGTGGCCCAGAAGGAGGCAAAACACGTCGCCGAGAATGGCGGAGTCACAATGTAGGTGCGAAGCCACCTCAGCATGTACTTCCTATTTTACGAGGAGAGCGCGCGCGTCACCGACGAGGTGCAGTGAGCCGGTAATGAAGACGACATCTTCGGGCGCAGTTTCTGCCCGCACGATCTCCAATGCCTGTTCGAAGCGCGGCGCGGTGCGCATGCGCGGATGCGAGAACAACTCCAGCATCGCCTCCGGCCGCAGCGCGCGCTCAGAGTCTACTTGCGTCAAAATTACTTCGGCGGCCGTGGGCAGCAGCGTCTCGCCGATCTCATCCACGCTCTTGTCGCGCATCGTCGCGTAGACGATCCACACTTTACGGCCGGAGAAAAACTGCTTGATGAAGCCCGCCAGCACGCGCACGCCCGCCGGATTGTGCGCGCCGTCCAGAATGATCTCGGGTGACTCGGCCACGCGCTCCAGCCGCCCCGGCCACACGGTCTGCTGAATGCCGAACCGCATCTGCACGGGCGTCAACTTCAGATTCAGCAGAGCCACTGCGGCCGTCACCGCGTTGTCCACCTGATGCGCGCCGGCCAGCGGACACTCGATCCAGACTGATAGGTTGCGCATCGCAACCATCACGCGCGAGCCGTAGGCGTCATAGCGTGACACATTGCCCATCACACGCTCGCCCAAGGTGAGCGGGCAGCGTCCTTCAATCGCGCGATCCACCAGAATCGCGCGGGCCGCGTCGTGGTCCTGAGCCGCAATCACCACGGGCACTTTGTATTTGATGATGCCGGCTTTTTCGGTGGCGATCTCCTCGATACTGGAGCCGAGCCAGGCTTCGTGATCGAAACTCACCGAAGTGATGACGCTCAAAATCGGCTCAATCACGTTGGTGGCGTCCAGCCGCCCGCCCAAGCCCACTTCCACGACGGCAGTGTCCACCTTCAGGCGATGGAAAATCGCAAACGCCATCGCGGTGACGGTTTCAAAGTACGTGGGATGGCAATCGATCTCACCGTCGGCCAGGAGCTTCTCCGCCTCGCGGTGGACGTAGTTAAACGCATCGGCAAAAAAGTCTTCGTCGACGGGCTTGCCACCCACCTGGATCCGCTCCACGGGCGAGACGAGATGCGGCGACGTGTACAGGCCCGTGCGAATGCCCGCATGGCGCAAGCCGGACTCGATCATGGCGCACACCGAGCCCTTGCCGTTGGTGCCCGCCACATGCACAGACTTGAAGCGCCGGTGCGGATTGCCGAGCGCGCGCAGCAGCGTGGTCATCCGCTCGAGGCCCAGCTTGACGGTTTTCACCTCATTGCCGATCGAGTAGAGATACTGCACCGAGTCTGGAAATGTCATGCCGATGGCGAACCTCCGCTGTGCCGGCGTAGATACCACCAACGCGCCGCCGCCAGCACGAGCCCGGCACCTCCTATCAGTTTGGCCTCAAACTGCCAGACCGATGCAACCCCCGCCGGCGGCACAAACGAGAGCGCCAACGCGAGGACGGTGACGGCAAGGCCCGCGGCGGCCGTGACACGCTGCGCCGCCAGCCGCCACGCGGCGAGAAACAGATAGATGAAAGGAATGAAGTAGGTGATCACCATCATGTCCACCAGCAACTGGTAGCCAGAGTGCAGACTCTCGCCCGCCTGCATCGCCAGCAGACACGCGCTGCAAGCGATGGCCTGCCACAGCAGTGCCTGCCACGGACTGCCCCAGCGCGGATGGAGCGCCGCGAAGCGCGCGGGCAGGTAGTGGTCCGCACCCAGCACCATCGGCAGCCGCGCCACGCCGCCCATCCAGGTGTTTAACTGCCCGGCAATTCCTGCGGCCACCAATAACGCCAGCGCCGAGGCGGCCAGCGGAGAACCGAGCGCCGCACCCGCCTGCGCCAGCCCGGTCACTTCACTGATTGAACCCGCCGGCAGCAGAGCCAGCATGCTCACGGTGCCCGCGATGTAGAACGCCGCGATGGCCGCGCCGCTCAGCCATACGGCGCGGGGCAGCGTGCGCGTGGGGTCACGCACTTCGCCACCCAGCACCGCGCCCAGTTCCAGGCCGCCGAAGGCAAACGCAATCTGCGGCCAGAAGTTGAGTTTGCCTGCGTCGAACTCCGGGACGAGTGTCAGCGGTGTAGCGGGCGCACCGCTGCGGATCCACGCCGCGATGCCGCCCACAACCAGGATCGCGGCGGCCAGATACGTCGCCGTGCCGCCGATGTTTCCCAGCCATTTGCCCACGCGCAGCCCCACCAGGTTTGCGGCGGTCGCGGTCCAAAGCAGCGCCAAAGCCGCGAGCGCCACGGTGAACTGCGCCGGCTCGGCGACGCCCATCGAGTGCATCGCCATGGTGACGCCGGCAATGGCCAGGCTCGGCAGGTAGAAAAAGTTGTTCAACCAGTAGCACCATGCACAGAAGAACGCGTGCCACTCGCCGAACGCCCGGCGCGTCCACACGTACGGGCCGCCTTCGTCTGGAAAGCGCCGGCTCAACGCGGCTACGGCCATCGCGCAGGGAACGAAGAAGAGCACCGCCGCCGAGACCCACAAAAACAACGAGCCAGAGCCGATATGCGCCGCCGCCGCCAACCACCGTATGCCCACCCCGGCTGCGGTGTTGAACAGCACCAGATCCCACACGCCCAGTTCGCGCCGGAGCTCTTGCTGCATCATGCTAGGATACGCGGACATGGCTGATCGCATCATCTCGCGGCGCGCGCTGCTTGGCTCCACGCTGGCCTCGCTGGCCGCCGCCAAGCCGGCTGCCCGGCTCCCCAACATCATCTGGTTCATGTATGACGACCTCGGTTCCGGCGGTCTCGGTTGCTACGGGCAGGAGAAGATGCGCACGCCCCACTCGGATCGCGTGGCGTGCGAAGGCATGCGCTTCACGGCTTGTTACGCGGGCGGCAGCGTGTGCGCGCCGTCGCGTAGCGTGCTGATGACCGGTCTGCATCTCGGCCACGCGCCCGTGCGGGCCAACGCGCAGACGGTGCCGCTGCGCCCGGAAGACGTCACGGTGGCGGAGGTGCTCAAGAGCGCCGGCTATGCCACGGGCCACTTCGGCAAGTGGGGCCTCGGCGATGCAGGCTCAACCGGTGTGCCCACGCGCCAGGGCTTCGATGAATTCTTCGGCTACCTGCACCAGACGCAGGCGCACAACTACTGGCCCGAGTATCTGCGCGATGGCGAAGAAAAACACCCGCTGCCGGCCAACGTGGGACGCAGGAAAGGCACCTACAGCGCACCGCTGATTGCCAGCCGCGCCGAGCAGTTGTTGGACAAACACGCCGCCGTGGGCCGGCCGTTCTTCCTCTACACTTCGCCCACGCTGCCGCACGCGCTGTTCCATCCGCCGAACGATGAGCCGTACACCGACGAAACCGCGTGGAGCAAGCGCCAGCGCGACTACGCCGCCATGGTGACCGACGCGGACGCGCATCTCGGGCGCATTCTCGCGCTGCTCGACAAACACGGCGTGGCCGACAACACCATCGTCTTCGTCACCAGCGACAACGGCGGACCCAAGGAGCCGGATGGCGACTTCTTCGCCACCAACCGCGGGCTGCGCGGCTACAAGGGATCGCTCAACGAAGGCGGCCTGCGCGTGCCGATGCTCGTACGTTGGCCCGGCCGCATCGCCGCCGGCAAAGTGGATCCCACGCCATGGTATTTCGCCGACTTCTTGCCCACCGCCGCCGCCATCGCGGGTGTCAAAACGCCGCGCGGTATCGATGGCATGTCGATGCTGCCCGTGCTCACCGGCAAGGCGAAGCGGAAGCGCCGCGTACTCTATTGGGAGCAATCGCGCTGGAATGCCAAGACGGGGCTACTTGAGGAAGACAAGACCCTCGCGCAGGCCGTTCGTTTGGGCGATTGGAAGGCGATTCGCTCCGCGCCCGGCGCGCCGCTGGCACTCTACGACCTGCCGCGTGACCCAATGGAGGAACGCGACGTAGCCGCGGCCAATCCCAAAGTGGTGGCGGAGATCGAAGCCGTGCTGCGCGCCGCGCACGTCGCCGCACGCCCGCACAACAATGGGAATCCCGAGTGGGTGGGGCGCAAAGACATCCCGCCCTCGGAGGATTGAATTTGCGTGGCCGGCTTGAGACGGCTGGCTACCCCGTTCGGCTCTGGTGCAAACCCGCCGAGATGAGAGAAAATGACGCAATGCCCTCCTTCGTTCCGGTCGAAGAATTGTTCGCTGGTCGCCACTTCGATGCCGA
>Ga0194122_10000911_pt1 | contig 39271 bp, 40 predicted proteins | sample TA2MahCa10mmetaG_FD_155487 | JGI IMG/M metagenome (GOLD analysis project Ga0194122, IMG submission 155487) | Freshwater microbial communities from Lake Tanganyika, Tanzania - TA2015021 Mahale Deep Cast 10m | ecosystem: Environmental > Aquatic > Freshwater > Lake | place: Tanzania: Lake... | reverse complement strand
CGCCCGACGCGATGTCGATATTGGCCATGGTCCGCCTTGGGCTCGTGAAAACCGAGGCTCACGCCCAGCAGTCCGCTGCCAGAGCTACGTCCTACTCTGTTGTTCTATTTCTTGCCAGCCCCTTAACGCCGCGGCTAAACTGCGGCGACCGGAATGAAGATTGGTCGCTACGCAGCCGCAACCGCCGTCCGGGCCACTCCAGGCGCATGTCCGTGGTGACCTCGTCGAGCATCTCGACCGAACACACATGCGACTCCAAGGCAAACGCCGTCAACATCAGCTTGCCGCAAATCTCGTTGATCACGTGCGGAATGCCCTGCGACCGGAGATGAATCTCGCTTAACAGGTCCGGCGAGAAAATCTGCTGATCCGGCATGCCGGCCTTTTCCAGGCGGCTCTGGATGTACTCTACCGTCTCAATTTTCTGGAGGGGCTTCAGGCTGCACCGCAAAACCACGCGCTGTTTGAGCTGCCGCAGGTTCGGGGCGTCGAGTTTACGGTCAAACTCAGGCTACCCAGCCAGGATCACCTGCAGCAGCTTGCCCGTCCGATTCTCAAAGTTCCCCAGCATGCGGATCTCTTCGAGCACTTCCCATGCCAGGTTGTGCGCTTCGTCGACGATCAACACCACGGTGTAGCCCTGATTGGCCTGCTGAATCAGCAAGTCGTTCAAAGCATCGATGATCTCGGTCTTGGACGAGCGGTTGCAGCGCAGGTCCAGGTCGTAGGCGATCATCTCGTACATCTCTTCCGGCTTGATGCGCAAGGTGAACAGAAAAGCAAATTCAACGCGATGCTCGTATAAATAGTCCGGCAGGCACTCCAGCAGCGTGGTCTTGCCCGTGCCCACTTCGCCGGTGAGCACAATGAAACCCTTGCGGCTTTGCACACCGTAGATCAGATTCGCCAGCGCTTCTTCGTGCTGGGCACTACGATAGAGGAACGCCGGGTCTGGGCTGAGATTGAACGGGCTTTCCTTGAAGCCAAAAAATGCGTTGCACATTGATTCTGCTCGTGCGCACACGGGGTCGCCCTCCACCTTGGCGGGCAAAGTGCCTTGCAAAAACTAGGCGAACATCACTCGTGTGGCAGGAAACCATACCTGCCAGTACCAGCCCAACAACCGGGCTAGACATGATATCGGCCAATCGCCCGAGAGCCATTAGGGGCAAGGCCTTAGGAAATCTCCAAACGCACCCAGCCGGGCAGTGTAGACGGCTGACCCCCGGTAAAGACAAGGCGTCTGGTCTTGGGAAACGGGAGCCCCGTGCGCAACGCCCGCGCCCAAACGTTCTGCGCCGCCAGAATGCGGCGATGGCTCTGCTCTGCTTCGGTTGTGGCCTCCAGCAGCGGCCATACCGACTTGCTCAACAACCCGCCGCCCCACCCGATACTGAGCAGGCAGCGATTGCCGGCGGCGCGTGCGGATGACAGTTCCGCTTCCAGCGCTTCCACCGCTTGTCCCAGCATCGGCATGCCCGCGGCTGCGGCAAAAATCCGGTGCACAGCCAGCGCCTTGGCGGCGTAGCCGTTGGCAGCATCCAGGAGCAGCTTGCGCAGATCCTGATCGCGCCAACGCAATTGATGGCGCACTTCGCCGCGACGGTAGAAGGCGCGCTCGGTCCAGGCGCCCGTGAACGCCGTGCCCGGGGCAGCCATTTCGACAAACAAAGGCGTGGAATCTTCGATGCGGCGCGCCTCCACGCTCCCGCCTCTCGCCTGCTTCCAAACCAGCGAGTACGGGCGTCCGGCGGCTTGCGCCTTCGGGTCACGCGACTCGGCGAGCGAGGCCACGCGGGCCAGATACACACGGGTGGGTGAAGCGGCAGCCGACAGTCCTGCCGAGTCGCCGATTGCCAGCGCCTTCATCGGATCGTGTCCGCCGCGGCCGCCATCGGTGGCCAGAGCCCGCTGCTCCAAGCCTTCGCCCGGACGGCGTACGCCGCCGGCTTCGATCAGCTCGGCCGCCTGCCCCAAAGATTTTTCATCGAGCCGCGACGACACCAGCGCCGTCCGCAACGCGCCGCGCAGCGCGCTGCCCGGCAAGTACGAACCTTCCTGCGTGCGCGCGAACGTGGCAATGTGGCACAACTCGGCGGGCTGCCGCTCCCACAAGGGCGTTAGACTGGCATGCTCAAGCGCAATGCGGCGTCCGGCGAAGTTCTGCGCAAAGCCGCCCCAACTGGCAAAGTCGAGTTTCTGCGCCTTCTTCACCTGAAGCAGGTAGCCATCCAGGCGCGGACCACGCGCAAGCAGCCGGAAAATCTTTCGCTGGTCGAGGACGTTGATCTGGTCCTTCCACACCATGTAGTCGATGGGCGACAGCGAATTGCCATCGCTCACCAATACCGGCGTGATACATTCGACGCGGTAGTTCATGCGGGCACCCGCCAGGGGAGTGAAATCGCCACGGCATAGCCGGCGCGCCACACCGGATGCGCGGTGAAGTTTGGCGGCGCCACGTTCAAGGCGCGGCCCGTCAGCGGAGTGCCGCTCCCGGTAAGCAGCACGGAGCCTTCGCGCACCAGGCGCGTGCGAAGCTTGGTGTCACCGGTGGCAGCCACGCGGCCCGCGCGTTCGACAAGCGAAAAGCATCCGCGCGACCAGTCCACCTGGTCTGAATCGGCCGGGCTGAACAACGAGAGCAGCCACCAGCCGCGCTCTTCGGCCGCCGGTGCGGGCGGCGCAGGCGTTTCCTCTCCTGCGGCGGCCTCGGTCGCCGCGCCGGCAGCGGGCGGCAGTCCTCCTGTGCGCGGACGTCCCCAGATCAACTCAGGCATTTCGCCGCGTTCGGTGCGCTCTACCGTGAACGAGCCCCAGCCGTGACGGCGCTCGCCGCCAAGGCCCGAGTCCGCCAGCAGATGAAACGCCGCTTCGAGTTTCTGCGCCCACTTTGCTGCCGCAGCGGCGTTCGCGTACTCGGCCGCGCACCACAACCCCGCGCCTTCGGCAAATTCAATGCACGCGGTTTCGTGGGTGGCAATGCGGCCGGGCTCCAGGCGGTCCACCGCCGCGCGATGGCGCAGCGCTACGCGATAGGGCGACCCGGCGGGGCGCCGCCGTCCGCGGCGTAACAGGCACTCGCTCAAGCCGTCCACTTCCCACTGCTCTTCGTTCCAGCCTTCGCCCAGCGCCAGTGCGCGGATCAGCGTGGTGGGAATCAGCCGCGCACCGGCAGGCCGCAACCGCGCGGCAGGCGCGGGCCACAGATGCGCGGGCGGCGGAGCGAGGAGATTTTCCTCCTGCGCTGGAAACAGCGACGTGAAGCGCACGGCCGGCTGACCCGGCGCGGCTGACCCTGCCGTGGCAGCCAGCCACTCATCCATCCAGCCCAGCGTTCCGAACGCGAGCGTAACGGCCGAGTACAGCGCGTCACTGGCAAGGATCGCCTCGGCGCGCGTACGCGCACCGCTCACCGGGCCGATCCGCCAGGGACCGCGCGGGCGCAATTTGAACAGCGAAGCCGGCATGGGGCGACGTGAATCCTTACTCGGAGAGCCGCGCGGCGAAACCGTCGCCGGCCACGGTCTTCTGCAAATCAGCGAGCGAAGCGCCCTGCGCCAGTTCCGCCTCATCGGCGCCCTGGGCATAGAAGCCGCGCCCGCGCCAAACCAGCTTGAGCCCGGCAAAACGCACCTTGCCCGAGCCGCGCGAGCCGCCGCCGCCCAGCGTGTCGTCTTCAAGCAGCCGCATCGCTTCCACCAGACGCGCCACCAGGGCCTTGTCTTCTTCGCAAAGAATGTCCACCACCATCCGCACCTTGAAGCGCGCGCCGGCCGGGACGCGTTCCAGCGTGCGCGGGTTGGCTTGGCTGGTGATGCGATCAATTGCGTTTTCGCTCTTCACCTCGGTGAGTTCGTCGTCAAGATTGTCGCGCATGGCCGCGGTGATCGAATCGAGATCGAGCGAAGCGTCGTAGACGGTGAGCCGCGCCGGGCTGGCCGCCGCGCCGTCCAGCGCCTCGCCGCCCTGCACACGTTCCACGCGCCCGGGGCTGCGTCCAAACAGCAGGCAGACTTCGTCATCCGGCCGGTCGCTCTGGTGAATGCGCACGTCCTGGCCTTTGCGGCGCGACAGGTAGATCAACTCGCCCGGCACGGCCAGGCCGCTGGCTTGTTCAAGCAGCGAGCGCAATCGTCCGCGCAGCGAACTGCCCGGCACATAGGGGCGGCCAAAGGCGTCTTTCGCCACCGGATTATCTGCGCCGCCGATTTCCAGCGAGCCCTTGCCGGCGCCAACGTGGAGGCCGGTTTCACAGTGCAGCTCGCCTTCGAGCACGAGCTTGCCGATCAACTTCAACTGTGTGTCCGCGGTATGGGAACTCATGTGCGTTGCGATCCTCTTATTCGTTGTAGGCCACGATAGCTTCAAACAGGTCGCGGAAGCGGTCGTAGCCCGCCGCCGTGTTCTTGCGCGTGACCTGGAGCAGGAGCTTCTCAAGCGCGTCCATGCTGCGCAGCGAGTGGCGGGCGTTGGTGTAGGCCAGCCGGGCGCGCAGCATGACGAACTCGTGCTGGCGTTCGTTTTCGGCCGTCCGGCAGGCGCGGCGCACCGCGTTGTAGAAACGGCGCAACTGGCTCTTGGTGCCCGAGTCCATATCGCGAAGCCGGGCCACGACGGCGTGCGCCTGGTTGTCCAGGTACAGGCTGTCGGAGATGAGCTTTTCAAGATCGATGTCGAGCGGGGGCCCGAAGCCGCCACGATCTCCACCACCGCCATGATGGCCACCGCCACCACCGCCGGGACGTCCGCCCCGGTCGCCCTCACGGCGCGGACCGCGGTCGCCGCCGCCACCTTCGCGGCGCTGGCCTTCGGGGCGCTTCTCACGCTGCTGTTGCTGCTGTTGGCCGCCACCTTGATTACCGCCACCGCCCTTGCGCGGCTGTTGTTGCTGTCGCGGAGGCTTCGCGTCGCCGCTCGTAGGGGCCGCCGCGGCGGCGTCCGAGGCAGCCGCGGGCGCAGCAGCCTCCGGCTCTGGTGCTGCTACTACTGCTGCCGGCGCTTCGGGTTCCTGCGGCGGTTGCCCGGTATTCTGTTCGAGTTCGTCAGCCATGAAATCCTCGCTCGTCTGACTCAATTCTGGCGCTGTTGCTGCGGCGTCAGCATCCGCGCCCATTCCACGGCCACCAGGCCGGCAGGACGGAGCTTCACCTGCGTGGCGCTCTTGCCCACGATGTCGGTGATCAGCGCCTTCTGCAGGCGCTGCACCTCGCGATCTCTATGTTCACCCAAGACACGGCCCAAACGGCGCGAGTAGCGCCACGGCCGGTCCGCGCGGGTTTCGGGTTTCTCGCCGTAGAAGCCGGCCAGTTCGGCCAGAAACTCCGGCGGGCAGCCCAGGTCGCCAATCATGCGGCGCATCATTTCCTTCAGGTCGCGCGCGTGGTTCACATGCCGCCACTCGGCCGCGCGGCCAAACAGATGGAAGCAGTCGCGCCCGCCCGCTTTGGCGGCATGAAGGCGCCGGCCGGACTCGTCGAACACGGCGGCCAGCGGCGACTCGGCGCTATCGGCCAGCGCCAGGCTCATCGTGATGGTCTTGCCCTCGGGGCCGTCCATTTCTTTTAGCTTTTCATCGGCAAAGCGCTGGAACAGGCGCTGCAATTCGCGGCCCAGATCGATCAACGCGTCCCAGGCGCCGAAGACGGCAAACTGATCGTGGCCCGAGTAGAGAATCGTCACGCGCTGCCAGTAGTCTGGCTGCAGACACGCAAGCGTGAGTTCACCCGCGAAGAACTGCTTGAACAGCGCGGTGAGTTGCACGAACTCTTCCACCGATTGCGCGCGGCGCATGCGGCTGCCGAAGTTGTCCACCTCGCCGCGCAGCACACCCCAGCCCGGTTGGCCCGCGGCCTTGGCGCCCAGATCGGCGGGCGAACCCACGCCCGCGCCGTCCGCGCCAGGAGCGGCATGGCGAGCAAGCGTCACTTCGTCGGTGCCGGAGCCGAGCGTCCACATGTGCACGCCTGCGCCGAACAGAATGCGCGCCGGAGCGTCCGGATTCCAGCTCACCACCGTGGCATCGCGCAGGCCCGTGAGCAGCGAGTCAAAGTACGCGGAGGCCTCGGGCTCTTCCATCGGCGCGGCCACTTCGGCGTAGGGCTCAAAGATGCCGGGCCGCGCGGCGGCGGGGTCCACCTGCTGCGGCTTCCAGACGGCTTCGGCGAGGCGCTTGCGAACGATGCTCCAGTCGCCAAGATTCTCCGTGGCGCCCCAGGTAAGGCGCAGGCGGCCCGCGCTGAGCGAGGCGATCGCAGCAGCGGAGCGCGCGAGGAACTCTTCAGCCTGCGGGATCGAGGCCTGCGGCAGCACAAGCAGGAAGCTGCCGCCCCCGCTCGACCCGAGCAGAATCTTCGCGAGGCCGAGTTCGGCGAGCAACGCGCGCGGCAGCACTTCGGCAAGCAGCGACGCCCACACGCACCGCCCTGCTACCGTCGCATCTCCCGCGGCCGAGCCCGCACCCATGACGAACGGCTCGATCCCGGAGAGTGTTCCCTGCAAGAAAACTTGAATGGACATAGTAAGGCTTGTCTAGGCGGGCGTGTGTCGTCCGGCTTTCGCGCGAACCCACCAATGTACCAGGAAAGGGGGGGCAGAGAGGAACGTATGACGCGAAGCGGCATAGCAAACGAATGGACCAGAACGGCTATTACCTTCGGTGGCGGAAAATCCGCGCGCCCGAATCCGCTCTCCCTCATACCAGCCGCGCTCGGCTGGCACAGGAGGAATCGTTTTGTTTATCAATGAATCGTTCACTGGCCGTCTCGCCACGGCCGCTTTGCTCTGGGGAACCGTCGCGGCGCAGGGTGCGCTGTTGACCTTTGAAAAACTCGCCGACGGCATCACCACGCCTGCCGGCAGCGTGGGCGCCGAGTACGCCGCGTCCGGGGTTACCTTTACCGGCGGCGGACTCGCCACCCAGCCCGTCTTCCGGTTGCAAGCCGCGCCGCCCAACTTCTACTTCATCACTACGCAGCAGCGCACTTCCCCCAACCCATTCGACCTGAACGCTTTGTTTTCCATCCCGGTATTCACGGCCTCCGGCGACGTCATTATCAACCTGTTGGCCAGCGTCACCGTCACTGCCTTTGACGCCGCCAACGCCCTGCTCGGCACCCAAATCATCGCCGCGGGCGCCAGCACCTGGATCGCTGGGCAGTTCAACTTCACCACCGCCACGCCGATTGCGCGCATCACGCTCACGCCCAGCCTCATCAACGCCACCGTGGGCCTCGACAACCTGAGCTTCAACGGCGCACCTGTGCCCGAGCCGTCCACCCTGTTGATGGGCGCCGCGCCGCTACTGCTGATACTTGCCCTCGGTGTACGCCGCCACAATGTTGCGGTTCGGCGTGCGGCATGAGGCGGGGCGGTGATCTTGAGCGGGCGTCCGCTCACTCCACATCACTTGCTGCCGGGCACTCGCAATCAGGGCGCAGAGAGTGCGAAAAGCGATAATCGGGCAACCGCCTGAAACATCGCACCTCCCAGGGTTCGGATACCGGGGTTAAAAGCACGGAACAGCGCGGAGGCAAAATACGTCATGATGAGCTGGGGAACCTTCATTATGATTAGCCGCCGCTAGATGATTAGCCGCCGCTAGCCGCCGCGCATTGCCCTCTTGCCTGCCCGCTGCCCTCGCTCTTGCCGGGCTCACCTGTTGCGGCGGCGGCATGGACATGGAAGACGCCATGCCCGCCAAGACCGAGAACATCTCGATCGAGCGCGGCAAGGCCGAAATGTTGAAGGCGGTCATGCGCATGGGCGCGGGCGAAATGGAACTCACCGCGGGCGCCACGGGCAAATTGATGGATGGCGAATTTCGCAGCGTAAATAAGCCCGAGGTGCGCTTTGATGGCCAGGGGGCGCGCGGACTGCTGGAGACCCTCAGCGATCGCAACAAACTGAACTGGGGCCCCGGCCAAGGCGACCAATGGAAGATCCGGCTCGACAAGTCGACGCCCGTGGATCTGGAACTGCACCTTGCCGCGGGCGAATCGAATCTCGACCTGTCCGGCCTCGCGCTACGCTCGGTGGCGGTACACATGGGCGTCGACGAGTTGAAGCTGAACCTCGATGGCAACTACGGCCGTGACGTGGAAGTGGACGTTCATGGCGGCGTGGGCCGCGCCGAGATCCGCCTGCCGCGCAAGATGGGCGCGCAGGTGGACGCCAAGGCCGGCATCGGCTCGGTGGACGTGCGCGGGCTGAAGAAAGAAAACGGGCGGTACGTGAATGCGGCCTTCGAATCGCCGTCGCACCAAGTGCGGTGCCGGGTGCGCGGCGGCGTGGGCGAGATTGCATTGATCGGCGATAGCGAGTCGAAGTAGCGCGCAGGCAAGTGGAACCGTTTAAGAACCTTCTGAATGAAAAAGCGGTCCGCGAACTCGCGGCTGATCTGGCGCGGGCGCACAAAGGAATGAACGCGCGCGCGTTCGTGCGTGAGGCGCTCGACGGCCTCGATGCGCTGGAGTCGACGCCGCGCGGCTGGCATATCGCCGAAGCCATGCAGCGCCACTTGCCTCAGCCGTTTGCGCGCGCCGGCGATGTGCTGCTGCGCTCGTTCGCCAAATCCACCACGGGCAGCGGCGGCGTTAACGGGATGCGCTACCTGCCGCATGTGTACTTCGTGCAGAAGTACGGTCTGGAGGATTTCGAAGCCGCCATGCGCGTACAGGCCATGCGCGTACAGTATGAGCTGACCAGACGCTTCACCGCCGAGTGGAGCATTCGCGCGTTCATCGAAGCATACGCGGAGCAAACGATGACGCGGCTGCGCGAGTGGGCTCGCGATGAAAGCCATCATGTTCGGCGTCTGGTATCGGAGGGCACCCGCCCGCGCCCGCCCTGGGCGGCGCGGCTGCGCGAGTTTCAAGCGGCTGCGCGAGTTTCAAAAGGACCCCGCGCCGGTGCTCGCGCTGCTGGAACTGTTGAGGGATGACCCGGAGCGCTAAGTGCAGCGCTCGGTCGCCAACAACCTGGGCGACATTGCGAAGGATCATCCGGAACTCGCCGTTGCGGTGTGCCGGCGCTGGCTCGAGCAGCCCGGCCGAGAGTGGATCGTGAAGCATGCGCTGCGGCTGCTGGTGAAGCAGGGGCGCGCCGGTGCGCTCGCGTTGTCGGGCGCGGGCGCCAAGCCAAAGCTGCGCGTGGAAGCCGCGCGCGTGACGCCGGCGAAAGTGGCGCTCGGCGGCGCGGTGAAATTTTCGTTTACCCTGGTGAGCGCCGCCAAGTCAGCGCAGGAACTCATGGTGGACTACGCCGTTTAGTACGCAAGGGCGAATGGCGCGGCCAAATCCAAAGTGTTTAAACTGCGCCGCCTCGCCATCGCACCCGGCGAACGCGTGGAACTGCAGGGGCGCGTCTCGCTGAAGGATCTCACCACGCGCAAACATTACGCAGGCCCGCATCGCCTCGAAGCGCGCATCAATGGCGTGGCGTTTCCCTTGGCTGACTTCACCGTGACGCCTGCGCTACGCTAGCGAAATGTCCCACCAACAACCGCTCAGCCGGCGCCACGTTCTATCCGCCGCTTCGGCCGCCGCGCTCACCGCCACCGCCGCCGAAACGATGCCGGTCATCGACACGCATATTCACCTGTTCGACCCCACGCGCAAGCAGGGCATTCCGTGGCCGCCCAAGGACAACGCCAAACTCTACAAGCCCGCGCTGCCGGCGCGCTACAAGGCGCTGGTGGCGCCGTTCAACGTGCGCGGCGCGATCATGGTGGAGTGCAGCCCGTGGGTGGACGATAACCAGTGGGTGCTCGATCTGATTGCCAAAGAGCCGCAGATGGTGGGCATGATCGGCAATCTCGAACCGGCTGACGCCGAGTTCAACAAGCTGTTCGACAAGCTCCGCGCCAATCCGCTTTTCCTCGGCATCCGCTACGGCAACCTGTGGGGCCGGGACTTCGACGCTTCGCTGGCAAAGCCCGCTTTTCTCGCCGGCGTGAAGCGCCTTGCCAACGCGGGCCTGACGATGGACACGGCGAACCCCACGCCCGCATTGATCGGTTCGCTCCTGAAGCTGGTGAACAAAGTACCGAACCTGCGGCTCGTGGTAGATCATCTACCTAAGCTCGAACTGCCCACCGCCGCGCCCGCGCTGCGCGAGTATGAAAAGACGCTCGCCGAACTCGCGCGCCGGCCGCTTTCGTTTGTGAAGCTGTCGGCGGTGCTGCGCAACGTCGACGGGCGTGTGCCCACGGACGCGGCGTTCTATAAGGACCGGCTCGATATGCTGTTCGGCGTGTTCACCGAGAACCGTGTGATCTTCGGCAGCGACTGGCCGAACAGCGACAACACCGCCGAGTACCCGGCCGTCTTCAACGTGGTGCGCGACTACTTTGCCGGCAAGACCGCCGCGCAGCGCGAGAAGTATTTCTGGCGCAATTCCATCCAGGCGTACAAGTGGAAGAAGCGCTCGCCGGAAAGGCCCGCGTGAGTTTTCTCGACAACCTGGAGAACAACCTCAAGGCGCTCGAAGGGCGCGCAGAGCGCGACCCGGAAGCCTTGCGCGCCGAGGCCGAAAACCGTGCGGCCGAACGTGCAGCGGCACTGGGGCGGGCCCCGTTTGAACAGGCGCTCAAGTCGTCACCGTTCGGCGGCGCGCTGATTGCCTCGGCCCGGCGCACGGGTCATGAGCGTCGGATCCCAGTGCGCCCCTCGTGGATTGACGCGGTGCTGCGCCTGGAAGCCACGGTGAACGGCGCCTCGCGCAAACTGGAGTTGCAGGCGCGCGCGGGCGGCGTGGACGCTGTTTGTTTCGACGCGGCCGGCGCCGAAGAGCGCCGCGAAGTAGTGGAACTCGACAGCGGCGCCGCGTGCGCGGACGCTCTGGCTGTGCGGTGGCTGGATGCGCTGGCGGCCGAAAGAAGCAGCATCGCTCCAGTGCTGGATTCGCCTGACGATCTCTGATTGCGGACCCCGGCGCCCTGCCACGTTGCGCCATAATGACCGGGATGCGATGTCTCCCCGCCCTGCTCCTGCTCAGCCTCGCCGCTTGCGAAACGAAACCCGCCGCCGTGCCCGCCGCCAAGGCCGAAGCGCTGAAGAAAAAAGAGCCGCCGCCGCACGTCTTTCGCGTCAAGCTCAACACCACCAAAGGCGACATCGTCCTTGAGATCCGCCAGGATTGGTCCCCGCGCGGCGCCGTGCACTTCCATGAACTCGTCACCGCCGGCTTCTACGACGGCGTGAAGTTCCACCGCGTGTTGAAGACGATGTTCGCGCAGTTCGGCATCAACGGCTTACCCAATCTCGATCAGCTCTACGCCATGATGCGCATCCCAGACGACCCGGTGAAGCGGAAGAACAAGCGCGGCACCATCACCTACGCCAAACTCGGTGCCGACTCGCGCACCACCGAGCTATTTATCAATCTCCGCGACAACAGCCAGAGTCTCGACGCGGCCGGCTTTGCGCCCATCGGCCACGTGGTGGAAGGTATGGAAGTGGCCGACAAGCTTGCCTATCTCTATGGCGAACTCCAGCCGCGCGGCGGCGGACCCGACGCCAACCGCATTCACCGCGAAGGCAACGCCTACCTCGAACGTGAGTTCGGGCGGCTCGACGCCATTCGCAAGGCGGCGGTGATACAGTGAGGCCATGGAACGGCGCACATTTATCCAAGTCACTTCCGGCGCGCTCGGGCTGACGGCCGAAGCCCTCGCAGCGATGCCCATGCCGATGGCAAAACTCGGCAAGAGCGGTTTGCAGGTTTCCAAGTTCTGCTTGGGCGGCTTTCACATGGCCAAGGGCGGGGAGGAGAACGCGGTGCGCATCATCCAGCGCGCCATCGATCTCGGCGTCACGTTCTTTGACAGCGCCCACAAGTATCACAAAGGCTTGAGCGACGAGTTTTACGGCAAGGCGCTCGCGCCCTACTCGCGGCAGAAAGTGCTGCTCATGTCCAAGGCGGAGCTGCGCACCAAAGACGACGCGATGCGGCAACTGGAAGACACGCTGCGCCGCATGAAGACCGACTATCTCGACCTCTGGCAGTGCCACGAAGTGGTGCGGCAGGACGAGGTGGACAAGATCTTCGGCCCCGGCGGTTCACTCGAAGCCTTCGTCCTCGCCAAGAAGCAAGGCAAGGTCCGACACATCGGCTTCACCGGCCACGCCGACCCGGCCACCCACATGGCGCTGCTCAACGGCTACGACGGCTGGGAGACCGTGCAGCATCCGGTGAACCTGATCGATCCGCATTATCTTAGCTTCATTCACAACTTCCTGCCCAAGGCCGCGGCGAAAGGGCTGGGACGCATCGGCATGAAGTCGAACGCAATCGGCAATATCACCAAGCACAGCGTGGCGACCATACCCGAGTGCCTGCGCTTTGCCTGGACCCAGGATATTCACACGCTGGTTTCGGGCGTCGAGACCGTGGAGCAACTCGAACAGAATGTGGCTGCCTGCAAAACGTTTCAGAAGATGTCTCCGCAGGAGATTTCGACGCTGCTCGACCGCACACGCCAGGGCCTGACCGGCACGGAAGTGGAGACGTACAAGCGCGCGCCCGCAGGCGCCGCGGTGCATGCGCGGCGGCATAAAGATGGCGAAGGAGTCTAGCAGATGAAGGCGGATAAGCCGGTCAGCTTCACCGCACGCGTGGCGGCCGCCCTGGGACTTTCGCCTACGAAGAAGACGGTGTGTTCATCACTTCGCCTGTGGCCGGCTGGACGAGGCCCTGAGCTGCGAGTTCGCGAATATCACGCCTGGCACGGGCCGTGGATGGGAAGATCGTCCCGCTATTCCTATGTCGGCGATCAGGGAGAAACGCTTCGGAACGACGGGGAGCCCACCCCCTGAGCCCGCCCATCTGTTCGATACGCTCGCGGACGACCCCGCGGACGATGCAATCTACCCCGACGAAGATACCGTCTTGCGGGTGGCGGCAGCGGGTGGAGCCTCGGCTTGCTGGCGCGGCAACCAGCTACCGCGTGGGTGTCGTAGCCGTGGAACCGGACTCGCCCAAGCAGTCGAAGTCATAGCCGCGCGCCCCTGCCGCATCTTCCGCAGAGTCTTCGCCGCGTACATGCGTGGATCCGCTTCGGCCAGGAGTTGCTCGGCCGTCCGGCCGTCGGTGGGAAACCGGGCCTGGCCAATACTCAGCCCCAGGCGCGAATCCGCAACCACCGTGCGCCCAGCCTCACCCACAGCCTTGTTCAGCCGGTTGATCTTGGCTACCACATCGGCCTCGGCCAAACCCGGCAGCAAGACCACAAATTCGTCGCCGCCCATGCGGGCCACAAAATCGTACTCGCGGCAGTGTTCGCGCAGCACCCGGGCCACTGCCCGCAACACGGCATCGCCCTCCAGGTGTCCGTACCGGTCGTTCACATCCTTGAAACCGTCGAGGTCAGTCACCAGCACCGTCAGCGCCAGCCCCTGGCGGGGGCTGCGCGACAATTCGTTTTCCAGTTGCAGATTCGGCGCGCGTGCATTCGGCAGGCCGGTGAGAAAATCCGTGGAGGCCGACGCCGCCGCCTGCTCATCTTTCAATGCGTTATCGATAAAAGTGCCCAGCTTGCCGGCAATCGCCAGCAGCACCCGCAGGTTGTCTTTGTTGACCGCATCGAACTCGCGCTGGCACACCATCAGCACGCCCACCGTTTCCTTATTGGTCTGCAGTGGCACGGCCAGCGCCGAGTTCAACACCACGCTGCGCCCGGAGTCATTCGTCGCGCCTGTTTCCACCCCCCGGATTGCCGTTCAGAATCGGCTTGCCGTGGGCCGCCACCCAACCCGCCACGCCCTGCGACATGGTTAACCGCCGCGGCAGGAATAGCGACGTGCACTCGCCCGTGGCATAACGCGGAATCAGTTCCTGGCTAAGCGAAACATAGATCGCCAGCGAATCGAACGGCACCAGCCGCGCAGGCCATTGCACACGAGCGCCAGCGTTTCGTCCAGCTTGAGCGAATTGCCGAGTTGCTGCGACAGCTCAATTAACACCTGTGCTTCGTGGCGCGCGGCGGCGATCGTGTCCAGATAGGCCGGCCCCCGCTCGCCCACCGCATCGAGCGGCGCAAGCGATCCGTTCTCGGACGGGAACAACGTATCCCGCACCGGGTTGTGGTCCATGCGCAGCGACGGATCCGAGGTCTGCGCCTTCAAACGCATCTCGATTTCGATGTAGCGGTCCTGGAGTACCCTCACCACCTTCGGGTCAAAGCTCAGCCCCGCCTCGGCCGCCAGGCGGTTCATCGCTTCCTCGATCGTAACCGCATGATGATACGGGCGGTCCGAGATCATCGCATCCAGACAATAGGCCACGGCCAGAATCCGCGCGCCCAGCGGAATCGCCTCGCCCTTCAGCCCCGCCGGATACCCCCCCCGCCGTTCCACTTCTCATGATGCGTCCGCACAATGTCCGCCACAGGATAAGGGAACCGCACCCGTTCGAGAATATCGGCGCCCACCGAGGGATGAATCTTGACCTTGTCAAACTCCTCGCGCGTCAGCTTGCCCGGCTTCGACAGAATATGCTCGGGCACAGCCAGCTTGCCGATATCGTGCAGAATCGCCGCCGCGCGCAACGCCTCCATTTGCTCCCGAGGCAGCTTCATCATCTTGCCCACTTCGTTGCAATAAAGCTGCAGACGCAGCAAGTGGCTCTGCGCAGTCATATCCTTGGCTTCAATTGCCATGGCTAGCGCCTCGATCGTGCGCTGGTGCAGCGCCGCCAGCTCGTCCACCGACGCGCCGCCGCTACCGTTTGCCCGGTAACGATAGGCCTGGAACGCGGAGTATGCCAGGAAGGCCACCGGCACCACCATCAGCGACGAGGCCGATCCGATCGCGGCCGCCGAATAATGAAACACCCCAGCCAGCACCCGCCCAGGTAGTGCGGAAACAGCCGGAAGTTGCACTCGCGCCACACCACCGCCAGATTCTGCTTCTGCAGCAGCGCCACTACCGCGGTTACCGGGAATGTGTTCATGGCGTACAGCACCGTGGCCGCCAGCAGCAATGGGAGCGGGCCGCGATCTCCGCCCGAGCCCTCAAGCGACGTAGCGTGATGGGTGCGATAAGACAACGTGACGGCAATCGCGGCGGTGGCCACGTGGAACAACGGCGTAACCGGCAGCTTTGCCGACCGCCGGGGGATCAGCAATTGCGCCGCCTTGGCTGCACAACCCAGCAGCAGCGTTTCGCTGAGGCTCAGCTCCAGAATTCCGAGCAGCACAAAGACGAAATTGGCCGTCATCTTCCCCACAACCTGCGGTGCCTGGAGTTTGAGCGCCGAAGTGGCCACGGCCAGCGCCAGCAGCACATAGCTGCGCGAGGCATCTTTTGTATGCCAGGGCACGGTTCCGGCCAGGGACACGACGAAGCCAATACCGATCACCGCAGCCACAAAGGCCCGGTAGAGCTTCATCGATGGGTTGTTTGGCTCCATTGCTAGCTAACGACGGTCAATCACGCGGACGCAAACTACCTCTCTAAAGCTAAATCGGCACGGTCTTCACCCCACTCCAGGGAGGGCGAACACTTGGGCACAGGGGGGGGGATTCACCTTAGAACCAGAACTTGCGGCTGGGAGTAGTGAACCGTTTTATCTTTGCCCGCCCGTAACCCCAATCACTCCGCCGCCCGCCTATAATGAAGGTTCCCGATGACACGTTTGCTCTCGTTCGCTGCCCCGCTGGCTTTGTCTACCCTGGCCGGTTGCCAGAAGGCGCCGCCCAAGGCCAAGGCCAAGCAAGACTCCGGACCAATCTCCGTTCGGGTAGCCCCGGTCGTCACCCTCCATCTCCAACGAGTGGTCGATTCAGTAGGCACGCTCTTCCCCTACGATGAAGTCATCGTCAGCGCCGAGATCGAAGGTAAGGTCAACAAGGTAAATTTTGACCTCGGCGACATGGTTCGCCAAGGCGACGTACTGCTGAACATCTCCGACGAAGAGCAACGCTACATCCTCCAGCAGAACGAAGCCCAGCTCCGCCAGTCGCTCGAACGTCTGGGGCTGAAGGCCGAAGCCGAGCGCGTCCAGAACCTCGATGAAACGCCTGAAGTACGCCGCGCCGCCGCCGATCTCAAGGAAGCCGAAATGCGCTTCAAACGAATCCGCGAACTGGTAGACCAGAAAATCGGCGCCCAGGCCGACCTCGATGCCGCCTCCACCCGCTTCCAGGCCATGACCGCCGCGCTCGACGCCACGCGCAACCAGACCCGCAACCTCATCCAGGAAGTGGAGCGCTTCAAGGCCATCGTCGAACTGCAGCGCAAAAAACTCCGCGACACCACCGTCCGCGCCCCCTTTGCCGGCAGCATCAAGGAACGCACCATCACCACCGGCGCCTACGTCCGCCCCAACGCCCCGCTGTTTACCCTGGTGAAGACCAACCCCGTCCGCCTCCGCCTCGACGTGCCTGAGCGCCTCGCCCCCTGGACCAAAGTGGGTCAGGTGGCCGACGTCTCCGTCGAAGCATTTCAAGACCGCAAGTTCCGCGGCAAAGTCTGGCGCATCTCGCCCACTGTCGAGCAAAGCAAACGCACCTTCGTCGTCGAAGTACTGATTGACAACCCCGACAACGCCCTCAAGCCCGGTTCCTATGCCCGCGCCCGGCTCGCCACCCAGAAGATGGATGACGTCATGGTGGTGCCGCAACGCGCCGTCGCCTACGTGCTCGGCTCAAACAAAGCATTCGTCGTCACCAACCGCGGCTCCATCGAAGCGCGCGACGTAAAAATTGGCGACCGCGTGGACCAGCAGATCGAAATTCTCGAAGGCCTCACCGAGGGTGAGCAGGTCGCCACCACGCAACTCCAACGTCTCGATACGGGCGTCAAGGTCGCCATCGCCACGGGCGCGGAGGATCGCAAAGCGCCGGCCGAGGCCGCCAAACCTGCTAAAAGCGAGTAGGCGTGGAAACTCCGTGCACTCGGCGTCCGCGTGGGGCGGGCTTTCAGCCCGCACGGGACTTTAGGCCCGCCCTTCCGCCCGTGTACTCCCGCTGAAAAAACCGGCCGGTTACAGAATGTGGCAAGCTTTAGCATACGGCGGGTTCAGCCCGCTCAAAACCCGCGTGAAGCTCGACGACAAGTACACTCTCGAATCCGGCCGCGTCCACATGACCGGCATCCAGGCCCTCGTCCGCCTGCCCATGGACCAGATGCGCCTCGACCGCAGCCGTCAACTCCGCACCGGCTGCTATATCTCCGGCTACGAAGGCTCGCCGCTCGGCGGCTACGATTTCGCGCTCCAACGCGCTCAACCCCACCTCGCCCCGCTCAACGTTCACTTCCAGCCCGGACTCAATGAAGACCTCGCCGCCACCGCCATCTACGGCTCCCAGATCATCAACGTCCTTGGCGGCCGCGGACCGGCCAAAGTCGACGGTGTCGTCGGCATCTGGTATGGCAAGGGGCCTGGCGTCGACCGGTCCGGCGACATTCTCCGTCACGGCAACCTTACCGGCTCGCCGGGCAACTGCGCCGCGCTCTTACTCGCCGGCGACGATCACCCCTGCAAAAGTTCTTCCATCCCGCACCAAAGCGATTTCTCTCTGTACAACGTCAACATCCCCACTCTGTATCCCGGCAACACGCAGGAGATTCTTGACTATGGCCTCTACGCCATCGCCCTCTCGCGCTACTCCGGCGCCTGGTGCGCGCTCAAACTCCTGACGCAAACCTGCGACGGCGGCGGCATCGTCGAAGTCGGCCTCGACCGCTACCAGTTCCATACGCCGGACGCCGGCTACCAGAAGCGCTCTGACCCCCGCCTCGTCCCTGGCATCGCCCTCATGCTGGAGCACGAGACGAACGTGCGCCGCATCCCCGCCGCGCTCGATTTCCTGCGCGCCAATCCGGGCCTCAACACACTGCACGGAGCGCTCAACAACAACGCGCGTATCGGCATCGCCACCGCCGGCAAGAGCTACTACGACTTGCGCCAGACTCTCGCCGACTGCGGCCTCGCCGACGCGGACCTCGACTCGCTCGGCATCCGCATCGCCAAGTTCGGCATGACTTATCCGCTCGACCCGCGCTTTGTCGAAGAGTTCGCGCGCGGGCTCGATCGCATTTTCGTCATCGAAGAAAAACGCAGCTTCCTGGAGCTGCAACTGCGCGAAACGCTCTACGCCTCGGCGCACCGCCCGCGCATCGTTGGCAAATTCGATGAGCAGGGCGAAGCGCTGCTGCAATCCACGGCCGAACTCGAACCGGACCTCATCTTAAAGGCGCTCGGCCGCGTGCTGCCCGCGGACACCATTCCCGGCCTCGCCGCGCGTCTTAACCGGCTCAGCGAAATTCACCGCCGGCCGCGCGAAATCACCATCCTCCGCACGCCCAGCTTCTGCTCCGGCTGCCCGCACAGCCGCAGCACGCTGATGGCGCCGGATCAGGTGGTGGGCGGCTGCATCGGCTGCGCGGGCATGGGCTTTTTGATGGAAGACGCCGGCCGGGGCTATTCGTTTGCCGCGCACATGGGCAGCGAAGGTGCGCCGTGGTTCGGCATGGCGCCGTTTGTCCAGCGCGATCATATTTACCAGAATATCGGCGACGGCACCTATTTCCACTCCGGCTCGCTCGCCGTGCAGGCCGCCGTCGCCGCAGGCGTCAACATCACCTACAAGCTCCTCTACAACGGCCACGTGGCGATGACCGGCGGGCAAGACGCCGTCGGCGCCATTCCCGTACCCGCGCTCACGCGCAAGCTGGAAGCCGAGGGCGTGAAGAAGATTGCGATTGTGGCTGAGGATGTCTCGCGCTACTCTGACCCCGGCGCGCTCGCCCGCAACGTCACCGTGCACGAGCGCTCGGAAATGGCGGCCGTGCAGCGCGAGCTCGAAAAAATTCCGGGCGTCACCGTGCTCATCTTTGAGCAGGAATGCGCGGCCGAAAAGCGCCGCCTCCGTTCGCGCGGCAAGTATGTCGAGCCGGTGAAGCGCCTGGTGATTCACCCGGAAGTCTGCGAAGGCTGCGGCGATTGCGTGAAGCAATCGAACTGCCCCAGCCTCCACCCGCTCGACACGCCGCTCGGGGGCAAAATGTCGATTCATCAGCCAAGCTGCAACAAGGATTATGCCTGCGCGCTCGGCGATTGTCCGTCCTTTGTCACTGTGAAGGTTAAGCCGGGTACCGGCCTCCGCAAACCCGCACCGGCCGGCGTGGAGCGGGCTCTAGCCTCCGGCGGACTCCAGTCCGCCCCTGATCCCAGCTTGCCGCCGCTTGAGGGCGCAGCCGCCTATCGCATCCTCAGCCCCGGCATCGGAGGCACCGGCGTCGTCACCGTGAATGCGATCCTTGCCGCCGCGGCCGCCATGGACGGTCTGCACGTGCTCACACTGGACCAAACCGGCCTCGCTCAAAAGGGCGGCGCGGTCGTGTCGCATCTCACTCTCAGCCGCTCACCCCTCGCCGTTTCCGCCCGCATCAACGCAAGTAACGCGGACCTGCTGCTCGGCTACGATCTGCTCGGCTTGATGGCCGTGGATAACCTGAAGTGCGCTCATCCATCGCGCACCGCCGCCGCTGTCAATACGAACGTGACGCCCACCGCCGAATCCGTCCGCAAGCGCCTGCCCTTCGGTGACGCCGGTGAGCAGATCGCCAAGCTCGAACGCCACACCAACACGGCGCGCAACGTGTATGTCGACGCCGCTGGCTTGTCCGAGCGCTACTTCGGCACGCACATGATGGCCAACATGATTCTGCTGGGTGCGGCATGGCAGGCGGGGCTGGTGCCGCTAACGCGCGAGTCCATTGAAGCAGCAATTCGTTTGAACGGCGCGCAGGTGGAGCGCAATTTGCAAGCCTTCGCGCTGGGCCGCAAACCGCCGCCGGTGGAACTAGTCGTCGCGGCGCCGCTTGCACCCATCGACTACACCGCTCGCCTCACCGAGTATCAAAACGCCGCTTACGCGCGCGAGCACGCGGACTTTGTGGCCCGCGTTCGCGCCGCCCGTCCAGCGCTGGCCGACGCCGTGGCGCTGCATCTCTACCGCCTGATGGCCGTGAAGGACGAGTACGAAGTCGCGCGGCTCCTCACCGGCGCGGCCTTCGAGCGCGGCCTGCACGAGCAGTGGGAAGCCGTCGAGTCCATCGGCTACAACCTCCACCCGCCTCTGCTGCGCGCGTGGGGCCTCAACAACAAGCTGGCGCTCGGCCCCTGGTTCCGCACCCCGCTCCGCATTCTCGCGTCCTTGCGAGGACTCCGCGGCGGCATTTTCGACATCTTCGGATACGCCGCCCACCGCCGCCGCGAACGCGCACTCGTGCCCTGGTACCGCGCGCTCGTGGAAAAGGCCCTCACGCTCTCCGACGAATCCGCCGCTCGCTGCCTCGTCGAACTCCCCGAGACCATCCGCGGTTACGAGTCCATCAAGGACGCCGCCATGGCCCAAGCCCAACGCGCCGCCCTCGAAGTCACCGCCCGCAGTCCGGTTTCCGAGTACTCGTAACAGCCAGCGGCCCTAATGCGGCACCAGTGGCGCGTTGGGACCACGCATCTGCAGGCGCGACTCGCGCACCAGCCCCGTTGCCACATCCACCACCGCAATCGCGGTAAAGTTCTCCTCGTTCGGTTCGCCAAACCTCAGATCGGTCGCCTTCACCTCAATCGGCGCGCCTTCACCCGGCGACGGTACTTGACGCCACCACAGCATCGGCGAAAACCTCCTCAGCGTCGCCACCGTCTCATCACGCCGCGCCGACGCCACCGCCGCCGACGGCTCTGCCTGGTACCAAACGCGTCCCGCCTTGGGATCGAAATCCTCGCGCGCCAGATCGATCGTGTGCGTCTCCCAGCGCCCGGGCAACTCCACCACGCCTCGCCACCGCAGCGGGTTCAAGTGGTGCGGAAGCGCCGCGATCTGCCTCGGCACGCCGCCTTGATACACACGTGCATCGAGCGTTGCCATCGCGCGGCTGTGCAGCACCGCGCGGCCCCCGTTATAAAGGAGCACAAACGCCAGCGCAAACACCGCCATACCACCGCCCGCCTGAGACTTCGCGCCGATCTCCGAACTCACCAGCCGCGCCAGCGCGGGCCAGGCCACCGCCGCCAGCAACACCATCCAGATCCACGGGTCGATCACCGTGGTGATGTCCAGCCGGAACCACTCCTGCGAGATCGGCGACAGCAGCCGGATGCCATAGACGTTGATCCAGTCAAGCAGTAGGTGCGAGAGCACGCCAATCGATGAAGCCACCCACGCCCCCGGCGTGCGCCACATGCCCGCCGCCAGCACCGGCAGCGCGGCCATCAGCGGCAAGGAAGGCAACCCATGCGTGCAACCGCGACGCCATTCGAGGTGAACCGCCGTGCCGCCCAGCAGCGATACCACGTCGATATCCGGCGCATTCGCCGCCAGCATCAAAATCAGAGAAGCGCGCGGCGTCAACCGGTGGAGCCCGGCACGGCTCAGCATCAGGCCCGTGAGCGTGTGCGTGAGGTTGTCCATCGCCCTCTAGCCCTTCCGCCGCGCGGACTCGGGCAGCAGCAGCGTCACTGCCGAAGGCACCAATTCAATCACCGCCGGCAGCCGGCCCGCCAGTTCACCGTCCACTTGCACATACACCGGATCGCCGTCGGTCGGCAGCAACTCCACGCGCCGCGTCATTGCACTCGTCACGCCCGGCAGCGATCGTGCCGGCGCCACCACCGAGCCCGCGAGATAGATGCCGTAAGGAATCGTAGACCGGCCCGCGAACGTGAGCAACTGAAACTCATCGCGAAACAGCGACGCCTCGGTCGCCAATTCCAGGTCGCCGCCGTAGTTGCGCACGCGGCTGGTGAGCGCAAAGCCGGTGACAAACTCGCGGCCGTCCGCGCGCACCTTCAGAATCGTCAGCCGCCGTCCGAACTGGCTCACCCCCGCGATCCAATACGCGATCTTTCCCAGCTTGCGTTTCACGCCTGGCTGCACTTCATTCACGATCTTCGCGTCGAAGCCCGCGCCGGCCATCGACAGAAAATACCGAGGCGCCGCGCCGTGCGCATCCAGCCGGCCTACCGCCACTCGCTCGGGCTTCCAATCGGCCAGCAGCGTGGCGGCCTTTTCCGGATGGCGCGGAATCCCGGTCTCGCAGCACAACACATTCGCCGTGCCGCCCGGAATCACTGCCAGCGGAACGGCCGAGTGCACCATGCCGTTCAGCACTTCGTTCACCGTACCGTCGCCGCCCATTGCGACGATCAGATCCACGCTGCTAGCCGCCACGGCTGCACGCGCCAAATCCGTGGCATGCTCGGGCCGCGCGGTGGGTGTCAGTTGCGCATCGACGCCGCGCTGGGCCAGCAGTTCGCGCACACGCTCGGAAAGGCGCGGGTTGCGGATCAGCTTCCTGGCATTCGGATTGTAGATGAGAATGGCTTGGCGGCGAATCTTTTTAAGGTAGCGCTTCGCGCCGGACTCCAACAATCGGCGATCATGGAAAGTTGATGTCCGCTGAACCCCCCGCCGACCGCGCCGCGCATCTCCGGGCCGAACTACACCGCTACGAGCACCTGTACTACGTGCTCGACCGGCCCGAGATTTCCGATGCCGACTACGACAAGTTGATGCGCGAGCTCACCGAACTCGAGCGCGCGCACCCGGAACTCGTCACACCCGATTCGCCCACCCGCCGTGTGGGCGGCGCGCCGCGCGAAGGCTTCATGCAGGTGCGCCACAGCACCGCGATGCTGAGCCTAGACAACGCGCTCGACGAAGCCGAACTCCGCGAGTTTGACCGCCGCGTGGCCGACCTGCTCAAGGGCGAGCCGTATCAGTACTGTGCCGAGTTGAAGCTCGACGGCCTGTCGATGTCCGTGCGCTACCGTGACAGCCGCTTTGCACAAGCTGTAACGCGCGGCGACGGCGAAACCGGCGAAGACGTCACCGAGAATGCGCGCACCATCCGCTCGCTCCCGCTCGTCATCCGCGAAGGCAGCAGCGATTTTGAAGTGCGCGGCGAAGTGGTGATGTCCAACAAAGCCTTCCAGGAGCTCAACGCCGACCAGGAAGCCAAGGGCCTCCAGCGTTACGCCAATCCGCGCAACTCCGCCGCCGGCTCGCTCCGCGTGCTCGATCCGTCCATCACTGCCGCGCGCAAGCTCGACTTCTACGCCTACTTCCTGCTCGTCGACGGCCAGCCCGCGCGCGACGGCCATTGGGACTCGCTCGAAGAACTCGCGGCGATGGGCTTCAAGGTGAACCCCGAACGCGCGCGCTGCGCGTCGGTGGAGGAGCTCTTCGCCTGGACCAAGAAGTACGAAGGCCAGCGCGACACGCTGCCGTATGAAATCGATGGCGTGGTCGCCAAGGTCGATTCGATCCCGCAGCAGAAGCGCCTCGGCTGGACGTCGAAGGCCCCACGCTGGGCCATCGCCTTCAAGTACCCCGCGCGCCAGGCGGAGACGGTGCTCGAAAACATCGAAGTGCAAGTGGGCCGCACCGGCGTGCTTACGCCGGTGGCGCATCTGCGCCCGGTGACGGTGAGCGGTGTCACCGTCTCGCGCGCCACGCTGCACAACGAAGACGAGATCGAACGGCTTGAGCTCGCTATCGGAGACACGGTGGTGCTGGAGCGCAGCGGCGACGTGATCCCCAAGGTCGTGCGCGTGGAACGCCGCGGCGATCCGCGCACGCCGTTCCACATGCCCAAGGTCTGCCCGGTGTGTGGCGGCGCGGTGGTGCGCGCCGAGGGCGAAGTGGCCAGCCGCTGTATCGACTCCGATTGCCCGGCGCGCCTGAAAGAAACCATCCGCCACTTTGCCTCGCGCGGCGTCATGGATATCGATGGCATGGGCAGCACGCTGGTGGACCAACTCGTAGACAAAGGCATGGTGAAGAACGTGGCCGACGTCTACGCGCTCAAAGTGGAGGAACTCGCCGCGCTCGATCGCATGGGGCAAAAATCGGCTGAGCGTATTCTGCGCGGCATCGAAGCCTCGCGCGCGCGGCCGTTGCCGCGTGTGTTGAACGGCCTTGGCATTCCCTTCGTGGGCGAGCGCACCGCACAGCTACTCGCCGAAGAGTTCGGCAGTCTCGACGCGCTGATGGCCGCCGATGAGGACAAATTGCAAAAAGCGCAGGAGGTGGGTCCGCGTGTGTCCTCTGCCATCCGCGCCTTCTTCGCCGCGCCGCGCAGCCAGGAACTCGTCGAACGCCTGCGCGCCGCGGGCCTCGTGTTCACGCACGACAAGCCCAAGCGCGAAGGCAGCCCGCTTCAAGGTATGACCATCGTCGTTACCGGCACCCTGCCCACGCTCAGCCGCGAAGAAGCCGAAGCACTCATCGAATCCGCGGGCGGCAAAGCGGGTGACTCGGTGAGCCGCAAAACCAGCTTTCTCGTCGCAGGTGAAAAAGCGGGTTCCAAGCTCGACAAAGCGCAGAAGCTCGGCATCCCCGTGATTGACGAAACCGAACTGCGGCGCATCGCCACGGAGGGTCCGGCTCATGTTGCGTAAGATCGCCGCGGCCCTGCAACTCTGGGGACTGCCCGGCGCCTTCCTCCTCGCGCTCATCGACTCTGCCGGCCTCCCGCTGCCGGGCGGCGTGGATGCGTTGGTATTGCTCACTGCCGTCACCAACCCCAACTTGGCGTATCAAACCGCCGCTCTCTCGGTGATCGGCTCCGCCCTCGGCTCCATGATCCTCTTCTTCCTCGCGCGAAAAAGCGGCGATCTGTATGTGGAGCGCCATGCCACAACGCTGCGCGCCCGCCGCTTCCGCGAGTGGTTCCACAGCTACGGGCTCGTCACCGTCTTCATTCCCACGCTGGTCCCCATCCCCGGGCTGCCGATGAAAATCTTCGTGCTCTGCGCTGGGGCTTTCGGCGTTGGTCCTCTCGCGTTTCTGCTCATCGTGCTCGCCGGCCGCATCCCGCGCTACTTCGCACTGGCCGCGCTCGGCCGCACGCTCGGTGAAGATTCCGCGGGTTGGGTGAAGGCGCACACCTGGCAACTTTCACTCGGCGCGCTGGCTCTCGGTGCGGGCTTGATGATGCTGGTACGCCTGTTCCGCAAGCCCATCCCGCACCAACCCTAAACGCTTCATTTCCAGGTTGAGCGTTGGCAAGCGGTTCTTTGCTAGTCTCGAAACAATGCTGCTCAAACCGACCATTTTTCGCGAATACGATATTCGCGGCATCGCCGATGTGGACCTGCCGAGCGACGGCGTGCGGGAGCTTGGCCAGGCCTTCGGCACCTACATCCAACGCCACGCCGGCAAGAAGATCAACCTCGGCCGCGACGTTCGTTTGAGCGGCCCGCGCCTGCATGACGCCTTGCTCGATGGGCTCCTGTCCACCGGCGTGGAAGTAACCGACGTGGGCGTCGTGCCCACGCCGTTCCTCTACTATTCGGTCTACAACCTCAAAGCCGATGGCGCCATCCAGATCACCGGCAGCCACAATCCGGCCGAGTACAACGGCTTCAAGAGCGTGTGCGGCGGCAAGTCCATCTTCGGCCAGACGATTCAGGAAATCCGCCAGTTGATCGAGAAGAAAGACTTCGAGACGGGCACGGGCACGGTGAAGACCGCCGACGTGGTCCCGGCCTACGTCGACGAAATCTCCAGCCAGTTCAACTGGAAGCGCCGCATCAAAGTGGTGGTCGATTCGGGCAACGGCGTCGCCGGCCCGGCCATGCACCGGCTGCTGGAAAAACTCAACTGCGATTCTGTCGAACTGTTCTTTGAGCAGGACGGCAACTTCCCCGCCCACCACCCGGACCCGACCGTGGAAGAAAACCTCGAGGCGCTCAAGGAAGCCGTGCACAAGCACAAGGCCGACCTGGGCATTGCCTTCGATGGCGACGCGGACCGCATCGGCGCGATTGACGAAAGCGGCCGCGTGGTTTGGGGTGACTATCTCCTGCTCATCTTTGCCCGCGAGATCCTGACGCGCAAACCCGGCTCAACGTTTATCGGTGAAGTGAAGTGCTCGCAGGTGCTCTACAACGAAATCGAGCGCCTCGGCGGCAAGGCCATCATGTACCGCACGGGCCACTCGCTCATCAAAGCGAAGATGAAGGAAGAACACGCTGAACTGGCCGGCGAAATGAGCGGCCACCTGTTCTTCCAGGACCGTTTCTACGGGTTTGACGACGCCCTTTACTCCGCCGCGCGCCTCATGGAAATCGTTGCCAACTCAGGCCAGCCGCTCTCGGCGCAACTGGCCGGGCTCCCCACCATGATCTCCACGCCGGAACTGCGCGTGGATTGCGCGGACGAGCTGAAATTCGACGTCATTCAGCGCGTGGTGAACCACTTCAAGAAGTCGCATAAGGTGGTGGACGTGGACGGCGTGCGCGTGATCTTCGACAAAGGCTGGGGCCTCGCCCGCGCCTCGAACACGCAAACGGTGCTGGTGATGCGCTTCGAAGCGGAGAACGAAACGCTGCTCGCCGAATACCAAAAGGAAGTGGAAGCCGCCGTGGCGCAGGCCCGGGCCGACGCGGGCGCTTAAGTCTTCATGCGTTGTTGGATCGAAGTATCGCGCGGCCGGCTGGTCGCCAACTTCGAAGCGATCCGCCAATTGGTCGGCCCGCGCGTGGAAGTGTGCCCGGTGGTGAAGGCGGACGCCTACGGTCACGGAGCGGTAGAAGTATCGCGCGTGCTGGCCGCGGCGGGTACGCGGTGGCTGGCGGTGTCAAGCTTGGACGAGGGCCTCGAGCTACGCGAAGCCGGCCTCTCGACACGCATCCTTGTCATGGCTGATCTCCCCGCGGCCGAAGCCGTGCGGCACAATCTTACGCTCGCGATTCACGACCTCGCGTCGCTCCCCGATCTCGCGCGGCTCTCGCCAACCGGCACGCGCACTTCGTATCACTTGAAGACCGATTCCGGCATGGGCCGCCTCGGCACGCGCGCCACGCCCACGGAAGTCGCGCGTGCCGTCGCCGCTCATGCTTCGGCGCTCGAACTCGAAGGCATAATGACGCACTTCGCCTCGGCGGCCAACTACGACACCGGGCAAACCGAAGCGCAGCTCGCGCGCTTTTCCGCTATGCTCGCCGCGCTCCCGGCGCGCCCGCGCTACGTGCACACGTCTGCCACCGTACCCGTGGCCTACGCGCGGCGCAGCGCCTGGGGCGACATGATCCGCCCCGGCCACGCCATCTACGGTTACGTTTCGCCGATCGCGCGTGGCCAGGCACCCGCGCGCGAACTGGAGGTGAGACCCGCGCTCGCCTGGAAGGCGCGCCTGCTCACCATCAAAGACATCCCCGCGGGCGAACCCATCGGCTACGGCGCCATGTATCGCGCCCCGGCGCCCATGCGCATTGGCATCGTCGCCGCGGGATATGCCGACGGCATTCCGCACCGTCTCGGCAACAAGGGCAGCGTCATCGCCGGCGGCCGCATCGTGCCGATGGTGGGGGCGGTGTCGATGGACGTTTCCACCATCGACCTCACCACCGTTCCAAGTGCAAAACCCGGCGACACCGTCACGCTGCTCGGCGAAGTGAATGGCGTCAGCATCGACGCGCAGCAAATCGCGCGCCTCGCCGGCACCATCTCCTACAGCGTGTTGTGCGGCATCAGCGCTCGCGTGGCGCACGTGTATGTGGACTGAGCGGCTCCTTCCGCTCATAGTCGTATGCGGCCCCACCGGCGCAGGCAAGAGCGCGCTCTCGCTTGCCATCGCCGAGCGTTTCTCTGGCGAAGTCGTGAATTGCGACTCCGTGCAGATCTTCCGCGGCTTCGACATCGGCTCGGCCAAACTGTCCGCGGCCGAACAGCGCGGAATCCCGCATCACCTGCTCGACGCCGCCGCGCCCACGGATCTGTTCACCGCTGGCGACTATGCACGTCTGGGCCGCGCCGCGCTGGCAGAGATCAACGCGCGCGGGCATCTGCCGGTGGTCGCCGGAGGCACAGGCTTCTACCTCCGCGCGCTGCTCGAAGGCCTCTTCGCAGGCCCTCCACGCGATGAGTCCATCCGCGCACGGCTGCAAGCCCGTGAAGCACGCCGCCCCGGCTCGCTCCATCGTTTGCTCTCGCGTTGGGACGCCGCCGCCGCGCTCCGCATCCACCGCAATGACATCAACAAACTCATCCGCGCGCTCGAAGTGATCCTCACCGCCCGGCAACCGCTCACCGGTTTATTCGCCCAGGGCCGCGATCCGCTCACCGGCTACCGTACATTGACGCTCGGTCTCAATCCGCCGCGCGCCGAACTCTATGCCCGCCTCGACGCACGCTCGCAGCAGATGTTCGGCTCGACGCCCGCCATTGTGGACGAAGTCCGCGCCCTGCTCGCCGCCGGTGTACCGCGCGATGCCAAGCCTCTCGCCTCGCTTGGTTATGCACAAGCCATCGCGCACATCGACGGCCGCCTCTCGCTCACTCAAGCCATCGCTGAAACGCAGATGCACACGCGCCGTTACGCCAAGCGCCAGTGGACGTGGTTCCGCCGCGATGCCTCCACTGTATGGCTGCCGGGCTTAGGTTCGGAACCCGGTGTGCAACACACAGCGTTTGAGCGCGTTGCGGATTTCCTCTCCGCCGGGTAGTTTTTTTTCGCAGCTCATGCAGAACTTTTCATCCTCTTCCTCGTATTAGTAGGTGTGCGTCAACAACGATGCAGACACTGAAATCGCGGCGCGATGCTGCCACCGCCCACGCCCGGCGCCTGACTTAGCGGGCTAGCAGAAACAATCAATTGCCATCCGGCCGGTACGCCTGTTCAGGCGGAGCCTGCCTTAAAAATTAGGAGTCCAGGAGATCATCATGTTTAAGAAGCTCGTCGTGTCTTTCGCCATCGCCGGTTTGGCCCTTGCCTCGGCTGCCACTCATCGCGTCACGCTGTTTGAGGAAGCCTCGGTCAACGGCCAGACGCTGAAGCCGGGTGACTACAAGCTGGAAGTCACCGGCGACAAGGCTATGCTGAGCCGCGGCAAACAGAAAGTGGAAGCGCCCGTGTCGGTCTTGAAGGCCGCCAGCAAGTACTCGTCCACTTCCGTGCGTTACAACAACGGCGAAGGCAAGTTCAAGGTGCAGGAGATCCGCATCGGCGGCACGGACACAAAGGTCGTGCTCGACGCCACGGCCGACTCGGCCGCCGGCGGCCGCTAATCCCGCTGACCTGACCCACTTCTCCGAGAAGGGCGGCGGCTGCCCGGTTCGCGCGAGCCCCGTTTGAACTACTCGCCGGAGCGCGCGGCGCCGCCTTTTTCTTTGATTCATCGCTTGGGCGCGGTAAAATAAGGCTTCCATGAAGCGGTCCATGTCGGCGCTCCTCGTGTGCCTGTCGGCCGCCACCACCGCGCCGCCGGCTTCCAGTCAATCGTATCTGATCGCGCCGTTTGCCAATCGTACCGGTGCGGCGAACCTGGATTGGGTGGGCGAGAGCGTCTCGGAGACCATTCGCGAAACCCTCGCCGATAGTGGCTTCGCGGTCCTCACGCGCGAAGAGCGCGAAGAGGCCGCTCGTAAGCTCTCAATCAGCTCGGTCTCCCAGGTGAGCCTCGCTTCACTCGCCAAACTCACCGAATCCGCTGGCGCGGACCGTTTGCTCTATGGTCGCGTCGAGTTGATTCCCGCGCCTGCAGGCGCTCCGGACGGCGCCAGCCGCGGTACGCTCCGTGTCACCGCGCGTGTGCTCGACATTCGCGAAGTGGTCCAGATCGGAGAGTTTTTCGAAACCGGCCCCGCCGAGTCGCTGGCCGCGCTCGAGATGGACTTTGCCTGGAAGATCCTGCGTTGGGCGCGGCCGAACCTGACGGAGAGTCTCGACGGCTTTCGCCGCCAGCATCCCGCCGTGAAGTTGAATGCCCGTGAGAGCTACATCCGCGGTCTCATGACTCCAGCCGCCGACCAGCGTCACCGCCTGCTCACGCAGGCCGCCCGGCTCGATCCGCAGTTTCCGCAGCCTGCTTTTTTCTTGGGCCGCGACCATTTCGAAAACGGCAGCTATCGCGAAGCCGCCGGCTGGCTTGACCGCGTCCCCGCCGGCAGCCTCTATCGCGCGGAGGCGCTTTTTCTCCTCGCCCTGTGCCGCCATCACCTTAGCGATTTTGCCGGCGCACGCCAATTGCTGGAACAACTAGCCACCCAGTTGCCTGCTCCCGAAGTGGCCAACAACCTCGGCGCGGCCCTCGCGCGATTGAACCAACCCGAAGCGCTCGATCACTTTCGCAAGGCCCTCGCCGCCGACCCGGCCGACGTCGCCTACCAGTTCAACGTCGGCTATGCCTTGTGGAAACGGGCCGAGTTTACCGAGGCCGCCAACTATTTCCGGGGCGTCTTGGATCGCGCCCGTGGCGATCAGGACGCCATTCAACTGCTCGGGCGCTGCCTCAAACAGTCCGGCCCGCGCAAAGGCGACTGGCGCACGGACGGCCTTGAGCGCTTGAAGGAAAGCTACGAAGAACCCCCGGCTCGTCAGTAGTTTCAATTGCCTCCCAGACCTCCGTTATATAATTCAGACAAATCAATGTTGGAAGCCTTTGGGGTCTCTGATCCCGGCTGTGTTCGCCAAAACAACGAGGACTACTACTACGTGGATCCCTCGCTCGGCGTGTATCTGCTCGCCGACGGAATGGGCGGAGCTGTGGCCGGGGAAATGGCTTCGCGCTTGGCGGTGGAAACGGCGCTCAAACACATCTACGCGGGAAATGAACGGTCGCCGGAGTTGTTGGTGCGCGCGTTTGAGGAAGCCAACCGTCAGGTGCTTTCCGCTGCGCAAGCCAAGGTGGAACTGAACGGCATGGGCACCACGCTGGTAGGCGCCATCGAGTGCGGCGCCAACCTCGCCATCTCCAGCGTCGGCGACAGCCGGGCCTACCTTTACGAGAACGGCCAGCTCACTTCGATCACCGAGGATCAGACTTGGGTGAACGAAGTGGGACGCAAGATCGGCCTCGACGAATCGAAGCTCCGCGAGCATCCCATGCGGCATGTGCTGACGATGGCCATCGGCGTCGAATCGGCCCTGCGCGTGCGCAACTACTTGATTGAGCCCATCGACGGTGCGGAGTTCCTGCTGTGCTCCGACGGTCTGCATGGTGTGGTCTCGCCGGAGACCATACGAGACACACTGGCCACCGAAGGCACGCTCGAAGAGCGTGCGTGGCGTTTGGTGGACGCCGCAAAGGCCGCCGGCGGCCCGGACAACATCACCGTGGTGTTGCTGCGCAAGCGGTAAGGCTGCGCCTCGCCCGACTCGTCATCGTCGCTCAATTTTCGTCGAACTTCTGGATCGCCTCCGCGATGGAGTCGCTCCCGCCTCCCGCCCGCTCCTCTGGGTCCTGCTCCGCAAGGAGTTCCACGAAATACCTATCTAAGGTCCGGGGCCACTCTCGGTCTAAGTCCTTCAGATCGCCGACGGCACCGAAGAAGTCCCGGCTCTGAACACTGAAGCGTCCAGACTCCACGTTCTCCAACACACGAAAGCGCCAAAGCCCGTTGGCCCGGCGCTCCCAGATCGACAATTCTCGATAGAGCATCTTCAACCCACCCGCAGCACCCTCACCGGGTCTAACCTCGCCGCGCGAAGCGCCGGCAGCGCCATTGCAACCAACGCCACCACCGCTATCAACGCGCCCACTACCGCGAGCGTCAACGGGTCGTCCGGCTGTACTTGATAAAGCTGCGACTGCAACACCCGCGTCGCTGCCAAGCTCCCCGCCGCGCCCAACAAAAGCCCCACCGCCACCAGCGCCATCCCGCGCAACAGAAACGCCACGGCCACCTGATGCGGCGCGGCGCCCACAGCCAGCCGAATGTCGATCTCACGCCGGCGCACCGCGACAGACTGCGCCAGCAGCCCGTACACTCCCACCGCCGCAATCAACAACGCCAGCGCCGCAAAGCCCGTGATGAGCTGGGCAAAAAACCGCGACGGCGACACCGACTCATCAATCACTGCCGACATCGTGCGTACATCGGCCACCGGATAATTCGGGAACCGCTCGCGCAGCAACGCCCGCAGCGGCGCGGCCAGCGTCCCTGGGGTCCCGCCGTGCTAACCACCAGCGCCGTGTCATGCAGCGCAAACAGAAACTGCGGCAAGGCACGATAGATTTGTTCCCCGCCTTCCTCGCGCAGGCTGCCGCCGCGCACACCACCCACCACTCCGATCACCGTCATCGGCGTCTTATGCACCGTGCGCTGGCCAATTGGGTTTTCTCCGGGCCAATACTTGCGCGCAGTTGCCTCGCTGATGATCACTACCGATTCGGTCGCAGCCGTATCACGGTCGTCGAAGAGCCGCCCCGCACGCAGCGGAATGCCCATCACATTGAAGTAATCCGGGCTCACGCCCTGCGCCTGTACATAATCCGTCTGCCGCGCGCCCTAACGGCCAAAGTCGATCGACGCCTGCACGCGTCCTTGTGGCAATACAGTGGTCACCGCCGCTTGACGCACGCCGGGAAGCGCTCGCACCGCCTCCAGCACGCTGCGATAGTGCGCCACCTGCGCCTCGCCACCGAACCGCGCGCCGAGGTCGTACGGCATCGGAATCCCCGCCGTCAACACGCCCTCGCGCCGGTAGCCGGGGTCCGTCTCAATCGTCTGCCACAGGCTTCGCAGCAAGAGTCCTGCGCCCATGAGCAGCATCACCGAAAGCGCCATCTGCGCGACGGCCGAAATACACAAACCGCAGTCGCCGCGAACGCCGCAAGCACCGAGAACCCGTCAATTGAAACCTGATCGAGCCTCGGCAAAGGCGTGCGCTCGGGCAGCAGCAGCGGCGACGCGCACACCAGCAGCCACGCCAGTGCGGTTCCCAGCACGGCCGCCGCACCGGTCAGCACTCCACACTCGGCCAACACCGGACCGATCACCTGCATACGCCGCGCTCCCAGCGCCGCCCGCACTGCCGTCTCCTCGCGCCGCGCCAGTCCGCGCGCCGCCAGCAAGTTGCCCGCATTCAAACACGCGATCAACAGCACCAATCCCACCGCGCCCAGCAGCACCCACAACGTCGGCCCTGGGTCGCCCAACTGGCGCCTGCATAGCGGGACCACACGGTACTGCAGATCGGGGTTCCCCGCCAGAGCGCCCTGCGCCGCTGCCACCGGCGTCATGCCGGCTTTCACACGCAACAGCAGATTGCTGCTCGCTTCGCCGCGCCGTTTGAGGTCCTGCTCCGTCATTTGCCACGGCATCCACAACTCTGGACGGTTAGGCAGCACGAACCGCTCCGGCATCACCGCTGCAATCGTCCAGGGCTCGCCGTTGAGCGTGATCGCGCGGCCCACCACGCCAGCATCGCCGCGATACCGCCGTTGCCACAGCCGGTACCCGATCACCACCGCGCGCGGGTCCGTGGGCAACGTCCCCAACGCAGGCCGCACGCCAAACAGAGCGAGCCCGTCGCCCACCAGCTTCTGCGAGTTGATGTACTCGGCGCCCTCGGCGCCAGTCAACGTCACCTCGGACACACCCGCCAGCGTTGCGCCCGCCACGCCCGCCACCCCGCGCAGCTTGTCAAAATCGCCTGAATCCACACCCGAGTTGCCCGACTTCCCGCACCGCTCCACGCGCAGCTCATACAACGCATCGGGTTCATGGAACGCGAGCGGCCGCAGCAGCACCGCGTTCACCACCGAGAACATCGCCGTCACCGAGCCGATGCCGAGCGCCATCACCAGCACCGCCAGCGCGCTCGTGGCCGGGTCGCGCCGCAGTCCGCGCAGAGATTTCATTTCTTCGTCTCCTCAAACGTCACGGTGGACTCGGCGCCGAACCGCCGGTAGTCCTCATACTTGATCGTCATGCGCCGGCGGATCGCCCCGCTGGAAAACTGCAACTCGTCGTTCGAGTGCGTATACACCGGGAACCAGTGCTCACAAAACTTCGCGCGAAACGTCGTGAAGCGCGGAAACAGATTCTCTTCCTTGCGGCTCAGGATCTGCGGCACGGCCACGCCTTCGCTCTTCACCACCGAATAGTCGCGCTTGTCCACCCAGAACATGCCGTCGAACCGCCGCATGCCCTGGTGCACTTGGCGCGGACGCACGGCCAGCAGCCAGCAATCGATGCCGTCGTCGGTCACTTCGTCGCCGCGCGTACGCGTCTCATAGAGCCACAACTGATCCGGCGTGAACAGAAACGGCTGCACGTCGCGGATGTCGCGGAAGTCTTCGTCGGTCAGCCGCAGCCGCACCAGCCCATTGAACGGCTTACCCACCATGTGCTCAGTGCGCTCTCCGGCCGGTGAGAAGATCACCTCGCGCACTTCCCTGTACTCGCCCGCCTTCGCGCCGCCGCCGCGCCCGCCCGCCGACAGCTCTTCGATCACCACGGTCTGCCGGTACGTGTACTGCTCGCGGGCTTTCCGCGCTGTCTCCTCGCGCGCCGCCACGCGCTTGGCGAGGTCCACCGGTTGCGCCACCGCAACGGGAGCTATCGTGGCGAGTAGACTAAGAACAATGACGCCGCACCTCCGCGCGGCCCTGGCAATCATTTGGTTGGCCGGCGGCATCGCAGCGTACATATACTCTCAGCAACTTACTATACCCGCGCGCATCGCCGTGCCGGTGGCCGTGGCGTTCCTGGCGGAAATCTCGCTGTATGCCGCGCTGAACGCCTCGTTCTGGACGCCCGCGCGCCTGTGGATCTCCTCGCTCGCCAGTTATCTCATTTACTCCATCCCCACCGGACAGTTCTCGCTGCCCAATCTCGCGCTGCTCGCCGCGATAACCGGCATCGCGATTCTGTGGATGCGTTACGTACCCGCGGGCCTCGCGCCCGACCTGCTGTTTCTCGGCCTGTTCGCCGCGCTCTACATCGCGAAGGTGCCGCAAGCAATCTTCGCCGAGCCCGGACCGAAAGTGCAAACCCCCGCGCTCGCGCAACTCCTCTGCTTCCGCCTCCTCGTCGGCCTCCTCCTTCGTTACCGAACCCACGCCGACCTCGGCTTCGGCTTCATCCCCACGCGCGCGGACTGGCGCATCGGCCTGCGCTACTTCCTCTACTTCGCGCCCATCGCCGCCGCCGGTGTGTATCTCCTGGAGCTCCGCGCTTTCCGTCTCGCCACCGGCATCTGGTGGCGCGCTCCGCTCACCTTCATCGGGATTCTCTGGGTGGTGGCGCTCGGCGAAGAGTTCCTGTTCCGCGGCTTGCTGTTGCACCGCCTCCGCGCGTTGATGCCGCCCACGCCCGCGCTTGCCGTCGCCAGCCTCGCCTTCGGCGCTGTGCACTTGTGGTTCCCGCCGTTCCCCAACTGGAAGTTCGTCATCCTCGCTTCGGCCGCGGGCGTGTTCTACGGGCTCGCGTATCTCGAAGCCCGCACCGTCCGCGCCGCGATGGTGGCGCATGCGCTAACCGTGACAGCGTGGCGTACGTTCCTGGCTTAAAAGCTCAACCGTAGATTCAAAATCACAATCCGCGGTCCGCTGTCGGTACCCGTAATCTGCCCGAAGTTCCTCGCGTTGATGCTGTTCTGCAGCAGCGCGGCGTCGGTGAAAAACGCCCGGTTCAGTACATTGTCCGCCGTCACGCCAACCTGCAGTTGAAACTTCTCACGGATCGTCACGGTCTTCAGCAGGTTCATGTCGAGCAGAAAATAGCCCGGCCCATAGAAGTAGGTCAGCGGTGCGTTGCCCAGTGTACCTGCCACCGGATTCGCCGCCACCAGTTGCCCGGAGTTCTTGTCACGCACCGCCTGCAACGTGCTTCGCCCGCGCACGCCATTCAAAGTAGTGAGATTCTGAATGCCCGGATCCGGCACCACTTCGTAATCCGGAAAGAAGAATACGCCGTTCCCGCGCTTCACCAACCGCCCGGCGCCGCTGCCGATGGGCGACACAAAGTCCGCCGTGTTGTCGCCCGAGAAATTGTTGAATGAACTCCGCCCGCTCGACCAGGTAATCGGCTCACCGGCAAACGCATTAAACAGCGCGCCCACCTGCCAGTGTTCCAGCAGCTTGCCCCAAAAGCCCCCGCGCCGTTTGCCCAGCGGCAGTTCATACAGCCAGTTGCTACGGAAAATGTGCGGAACACTGAACGTCATCAGGCGCTTTTCGATGCTCCGGTTGCGCAGCGTGCGATAGCTGTCGAGCATCTCTTGCCCGGCACCCTCTTCCTCACCCAGCGCTTTGCTGAACGTATAGTTGGCCTGCATGCTCAAGCGGCGCGACAGGCGCTTGCTCAAGTCCAACTGAAAGCTGTGATAGGTGGAACTGGCGAAGTTGCCCAGCACCGTGGCCGCGGCAAACTGGGGATTCACCACCACGAAGTTCTCCCGCAACTGCGCCACCGAAAGCAGTCCGCCGTTGCGCCCGGCCACTGGTTGCACGTTCAGATAATTCGCAAACGCGCCCACGCTGTTGCCCGCCAGGAAACCGGCCAGCGTGGCGTTCGTGCGCATGAACGTGGCGCCCGTCGCTGTGCCGCGCAGGCCCTGCAACAGGCGATCGAGCAGCGGACTTTCCTGCCCTTGTTGCGCCAGCCGGAACGCATCCAGAATGCCGTTCTCCACCACGTTGGTCTCGTTGAGATTCGTGGCGCGCAGCAGCCGCGTACCCTTGTTGCCCACGTACCGCAGGTCGAGCAGCAGCCCACCCTGCAACTCGCGCTGCAGGCTCATGCTCCAGTTCTGCACGTATGGCGTGCGCAAGTGGTCGTCTATAGCGCGGACATTCTGCGTGCGGTCTGTGACCGGCACGGTCTCCAATGGCACGGCACTCGGTGACAGCGGCAGGCGCACGCCGGTGAGATTCGTGAACGTGCTCACATTGCGCACCACGCGATTGCGCAACCCCGGCTGATCACCACTGAAGACATCGATCAGGCGCAGCGAGTTGCGTTCATAACCCATGCTGTAGCCCGCACGCAGAATCGCCTTGTTCCTGCCAAACCACGGAATGCCCCAACTCAAGCCCACGGCGGGCGCGAAGTTGTTGCGGTCCGGCCGGAACAGCGTCGCGCCGGGTCTGGCGGTCTTCGGCCCAATCAACTCGACCTGCGTAAGACTGCCGCCGGAGGCGCCGGGCCGGAACAGCGCCGAGGCATCGCGCCCGGAGATGCCGTAGATGCCCGCCGTGCCGCCCACCACGCCCGCGGTCTTACCGTTCTTGTCGTACGCCGGCTGGTAGTACTCATAGCGCACGCCCACGTTCAGCGTCACACTGCACGAGACGCGCCAGTCGTCCTTGAAGTAGTAATACTGCTCGCGGCTCTTCCACACCCGCGCCTTGTACTCGCCGGCCAAATACTGCGGATTCGCACCGCCCGGCGAGTTGAACGCCTGCACGATCGAACTGACGGACCCGGCCAGATCGTTCAGCATATTCTCGGCCGCGGTCTGGTTGGGCCCGATGCCGGGAATATTCACAAAGTTCGCCACGGGCACTATGCCCTGCCCGATAACCACGCGTGGCATCACGTCGAAGGAGTTGTACCCGTTGCTGGACGGAAACCAGACGGCCGCGCCGGCCTTGAACGAATGCTTGCCGCGAATCCAACTGAGGTTGTCGGCGAATTGGTAGTTGGGCGAAAAGCGCCCTTGCGGATCGCTGTCGACGAGCACCGGATCGGTGACGCTGACTAAGTCCATCAGATACGACGTGCCGCCGATCCTCGGCAGCGCGTCCAGTCCGCCGGGCGTTTCCCACGGCGCCAGGCTCTGGCTGCGGCTGCGGAGAACGCCGATGCTCACTTCATTCGTTACGCTGGTGCCGAAGACGCTGAATAGCTTCAACGCATAGCTGGAGTCCGGCGAGTTGACGTCGCCGCCGGGTGTTTGCGGGAACCGCTGACTTTGAAAGCCATTGAACGAACTGGAGCCCTCGCGGTTCCAACTGAACATCAAGCGCTGGCGCTCATTGAAATTGTGATCGATCTTCACATTGAACTGATCGCGATCGTTCCCGGCCTTCTGAATCCACGAGTAGCCGGCGGTGTTCAGCCCATCGCCAACGTTAAAGACGTTGGGCGCGGGCATGAAATCGAGCATTTGCTTCACCATGCCAGTGGAGTCAGGCCCCATGCGGTTGGGATCGCGATTGAAGACGCTGACGCGTTCCAGATCGCCGGTGGCGGCGGCGGGCCGCACCGGGTTACCTTGAAAGTCAACGGTGGGTACCAGCGCGCTCGCGTTGCCGTTTTGCAGACCCGGGAAGAAGCGGAAGAAGCCGTTGCGCGCCTCCGGCGTGAACACGACGCGCGTCACACGATTGCGCTGCCGCTGGCGCTCAGCCTCGTAAAGGAAATGGAAGAACGTCTTGTTCTTGCCCTGATAAACGCGCGGCAACACCACCGGGCCGCCCACGCGGCCGCCGAATTGATTGCGCACCAGCACATTGCGCGGCGCAATCGGCGTGCCGTCAGCGCGACTGCCCTGCAGGTTGTTGAAGAATGTGTTGGCGTTCATCACCGTGTTGCGGTGATACTCAAACAGGCTGCCGTGCAGCTCATTGGTGCCGCTGCGTGTCAGCATCTGCAGTTGCCCGCTGCCTCGGCCCAGTTCGGCATCGGCCGGCGACGTCACCACGCGAAATTCCGCGATCCGGTCCGTGCTCAGGAAGAACGGCGAACTGCGGCCCTGGTTGATGCGGTTGTCCTGAATATTCACGCCGTCCACCTGGATGTTGAGCGTACCGATGCGGGCGCCGCTATAGTAGCTGCCGTAGCTGCCGGCCTGCGTGGTGGCGAGCACGAGCGCGCTGCGGCTTATGACGGGCAACTCGAGCACGCGCTTGCCGTCCACGACGCCGCCGACGCTGCTGGTGGCATAGGCGAGGTCCATCTTTGCGTCGGCCACCACATCCACGCTGTCGGTGGTGGTGGCCACATCCAGCGTGAAGTCGAAGGTGAGCCGCGCCCCCACCTCCAGCCAGATCTTTTGCAGCAGGGCCTTCTTGAAACCCTTCTTGTCAGCGCTCAGCGTGTATTCGCCCACCGCCAAGGCAGGAAACACAAAGCCGCCCTGGACGTTGCTGACCGTGGCGCTCACCACGCCGGTATTGACATTGCGCGCCTCCAGCCGAGCCTCCGGCACCAGTGCGCCTGAAGCATCGCGCACGGCGCCTTGAATGGATGCCTCGGTGGCTTGCCCGTAGGCGCTCACAACGGCAAAGGAAAGCAAAATCGGGAAGAGCAGAACCCTGGACATAGCGCTTCCCCCTTTATTGCGGTTCCGCTCGTGGATTTGGTTAAGGGGGCGGGAGGTTCGCCCTCGCCTAGCTCAACTCCACTTCCGTCGCCACCACGCCCAACTCGCGCGCATCCGCTGCCGAAGGCGCCACAAACGGCGTCACCTCGCCCGTCACCGTCCGCTTCCCGCGCGGCAAATCCACCCGCAGCGCAAACGACGCCGGCGCATCCGCGGCCAACTCGCCCAACCCCGCCACCCCCACCCCCCCCAACCCCCCC
>Ga0194122_10000896_pt1 | contig 39549 bp, 70 predicted proteins | sample TA2MahCa10mmetaG_FD_155487 | JGI IMG/M metagenome (GOLD analysis project Ga0194122, IMG submission 155487) | Freshwater microbial communities from Lake Tanganyika, Tanzania - TA2015021 Mahale Deep Cast 10m | ecosystem: Environmental > Aquatic > Freshwater > Lake | place: Tanzania: Lake... | reverse complement strand
TTTATTTCTTCTTGTAAATTTTTCATATCGTATTAACCATTATACTCAACATCATTATCATCATAATACTCCTCCCAATATTCGTCTCCATCATGACCATAGGTTTTAACATTATTACCATTATCATTTCGAACTCCTACTTGCCAAGCATTTTCATTTTCATAATAAAACCAGTAATGTTTTCCGTTTATTGGATTAACATCCACCAAAAATACATCACTACCGTTTTTAATTTTTTGTGATATATTTTTTTCAGGTTTAATTTTTTGCATAAATAAAGTTTCTAAAATAAACATTATTTTTTCATCATCAGTAATATTAAAATTATAATAAATGTCTTTTAGATATGGGGGCGAAATTAAAAATGCAACTTTTTTAAGTTGGTTTATATTATCGACCTCTTCCTTTATGATATAATTAATTTTTTTTCTATTAATCATTTTTTATTTACATTGACCCCATTCGAAACTTCTTACTCTACATCTTTTTTTACTAGTCACACTTATGTTAAACGCACATAGTATTGCATTTACCAACCATAAACCTATTAAAGTTACTAATACTACACTAGCAATAGTTAATACTAAAGCTGGCATAGTAAAACTACCAAATAGTGTAACAAGTGCCATAGAAGTTCCAAAAAATTCTTTTAAAACTTCTTCATCACCTGATTCAGTTTTTTCTGCTTCAGATTTTTTAGCTTTTAAATTTTTAAATAACTTTTTTAAATCTTTAACTGTTAAAGTATTTAAAAAGTCCACAAACTTATTTATATATTCTTTTATAATATTTAATATTTCTGTTGCCTTATCTTTAAATTTTTCTTTAACAACTTGACCGAATTTCTTTTCAACATATGAATCCATATCAGACATTTGACAAATTTCTGTATTGTCTAATGAATTAATTACGTCTTCTTGGTTGGTTAGGGATATACCTATTTCATTCATTATTTCTTCACCACCATCTGATTTTAATTCATCCATAAATGACATTTTATTGTCATCATCTATATCATATTCTTTAAGTAATTTTTTATTCGCCTCTAATATTAACTCTCGTTTTATTTTACTAATTCTTCCCATAACAATTTTTTTTCTTTTTTTTATTTACATATTGTACTTTGTATTGCTGACCACCAAGTATCTGATTCATCTACTTCTGAATTACCTGTCATACCATACTCATCCAATTCCTTTCTTATTTCAATAGTCGATTCTTTCCACATTCTTAAAGGTTTTTTTATTTTATCCCACATCTTAGGATTTTCTTTCATTGTCCCTATATGGTTTTCTAATAATTCTATACCTTCTTCATATGTATCTACACTCATAATATTACAAATGTCTTTCTTTTTAGAAGTTTATTCTTTTAATACTTTTCTAATTATATTTTCTATATTCATATCTATAAATATTATTAAAGTTTAGAATCTATGTCTGCACCAATTAATTTATAAACGGGTCTATCCCCATGTGGTTCAATTCCACCAATTGGTGGTTCAATTAGTGTCGCCCCAAGTGCTTGATATTTTTTATAATAATTTCTTACAGAAGATTCGTTATATTTTGTCAATCCTCCCCATCCCCACGATCCTTGCACTGCAAATATTTTAGCATTAGGAAATGTTTTTTTAACTGCAGAAAATAATCCATCAATATCGTTTTCAAAATTAGAATAACCACCATTAGTTCCCGTACAAAGAATTACATTTTGAACTTCAGGACTTACTGGGTATTTTTTTACAGAATCTCTTAACCAATTTACAGTTGTACTTCCTTTTTGTAAAGTTGATTCCCCTTCAGAACCTGATATCATTTGTGCTTTACTTGTCCTTTTTGCGACGTATTTTGTTTGTGAGTCCCCTATAATTATATTTTTTGGTGTTTTACCTTCTTCAGTGTTTTGTTCTTTTGAATTATCCTTTTTTATACCCTTCCATAATTCACTACCAATATAATCAGTTTTGTCTCCAGAACCACCTTCATCCGCACCCATTTTGGTAAATAAAACTCCACTACTGTATTCAATAAGATGTTTAATTTTATTTATTTCCTCATTTAAATTCCTCATCAGTAAAATTACTTACCATATATTATTTCTTCAAGTTTTCTTTTAGATACTTTAATTATTTCCCCTTGATTATAAGGTCTTAATTGACTCATTTGTTTTGCGGTAGACACTGAATATCTATTTTCATTTTCAAACCATTGACCATCTTTATTAACAAATATTGGGTACCAATTATAAGAATAAACTACATACACACCTTTCACATAGTTTGCGTGTGTGTTACTACCTTTAAAAGGTATTTTTGCGGTAACTAAATCTCTTCCTGTTGAATTACTAGTAGATAACTTTTTTTTAGTAACATCAGTTCTAATTAATTCATCGTATTCATCTTTAAAATAATTATCTTTGAATAATTGAAATAATTCAAACGCATCTAACCCAAAAAACCCAAAGTTTTTATCAATAAACTGAATAATTTTACTATATGGAGTTTTAAGGTCAAAACCCTCATCTTTTAATGTTTTGATAACATATTTCTCTAATTTTTCTTTTCTGTCATCAACTTCCTCTTTTAATATTTTTCTGATAGTATTTTTCATATATATAAATATAATAAATTTTTAAAATAATTGCATAAAAAAATCCACACTAAGTATGGATTTTTATTTGTAATAGTAAAATTACTAAGATTTTTTAATTTTGTCAATAAATGACCAAACAAAACCAATAGCCGTCATTAAACCACCAGTAACTTCGGTTACTAATGTTTCATCAAAATATCCTAACATAACCACTGCACCACCTACACTTGTAAGTATGTGTCTAATTAAGCCTAAAATTTGTTCTTTACTCATTTTTTTTATTTTAGTTATTTGTTATTATACCTATAAATATGTTTAATCAAATCAAAAATTACATTTTTTGCCAATTATTTTTTAAAAAATCTTTTTTAACATTTTCATGTTCGTAGTTGGGTAATTCAATTGCCCTATCTTTCAGTATTGATTTTAACTCATCGTGTAGATTAATGGTGTTGGTATATTTACCTAATTGTTCTTTCCAAAACTTTTTAGAGAACCAAGATTCTATATCACTACCACTAGATTCTATTTTTTTTAGTAATCCCTTAGTTAACCAAGGATCTATCAGTCCAACAAAATCGTAATCATTTAAAACATTTTGTATTTTTAAAGATCCTGTGGAAAAACCATTTACAGAAGTTATATCTAAATTATTTGTATTATATAAAATAGAATTTTTTTGTTGTGTTAATTTTTGAACGTCTTTAATTAAATCATTAAAACCCTTATCAAATCTAGATAAAATAACTATTTTACTTTTTAATAATTCTTCTGGTATATCTTTCAGTAATTCTTCTGGTGTGTCTAATAAACCGCCATATATAACTGTTGCCTGATTGGTGTCGTTATTTGGTTTACTAACAATGTATTTTTTAGATTTTTCTAATTGATGATCACCCATATCCTCAATAGAATTATCATCTAATTCTAATCCCATCATTGATTTGATTTTCTCTACCTCTTCGTTTAAAATATTTTTCATACTACAAATCCATAAGCAGTGATTAAAAGTGCCATCATTATACACATAAAAATGTACCATAATTTTTCTTCTAATTCTTCCATGTTATATAATATAAATATATTATTTTTTATAAATCATCTAAACACCATATAGGTGTTTTTTCACCTACATAACTACCCATAACATTGAAGTGGAAATACTCTAAAGCCTCTTCTTCTGTCATTTCAATAGATAAAATATCTATACACTTACTTACGGAATAGATTAATCTCATTGAGTGTTGATCAATACCTATTATTGCATCATCAAAACCATCCGCTTTAAGTATCTCATCTTCGGGAAACCATTCTAAAATTTTGTCTAACATATTTTTATTTTTTAGAAACTTTTTCTATTTTTTTATGCTGAATTTTACCATAAGCATCACAATCAGCCTTTTTGGTAGTCTTGCAACTAATTATAATCATTGATATTGCGATTATTAAATAAATTACTTTACGATTCATAAACTTTATTTTTTAATTCTTTCATCATTTTTTGTTTTGCCCTATGTAAATGGGACTTAGAAGTTCCTTCATTAATTTTTAATATTTTAGCAATTTCTTTATGTTGTAAATTTTCATAATAATACATAGTCATTACTGTCTTATATGATTTTGGTAACGATTCCAATACAAATTCAATATCATTAAATTTTTCTTCTCTAAAATCTTTATCTTCATCGATAACGAAATCTATATTATCACAGAACTCAACAGAATATTTTTTTTTCCTTAAAAAATCGATAGACAAATTTTTAAAAATTCTATATACCCATCCTTCAAAATTACCCTTACCGTTATATTGATCAATACATTTGTATAGTTTTAAGAAACCATTTTGTAATATATCTTCACTATCCATATCATTTTTAATAATTGACTGTATAGTGTTATAGGCTAACTTTTGGTAGCATCGGTATAATTCAGATTGAGAAATTTTATCTCCTTTTTTACAACCTTCAATTACTTCATTTATTTCCATATAAAACATAATTAGGTTTCAAAGATAATTAAAAAAATAATTAAAACAAAATTTTTAATTAATTATTTTTCTGATTGTGCCGTCATCATATACTTCTATAAGTAATCCTTGAGTTGTCAATGTACTACTAAAACTTTCGTATATTAAGTATTGATTGCATTGTGACAAAACATCCACATTCAGTAAAAAGATAAACCCAAATAAAAGTGACAATAATTTTTTCATATTTATATTTAAAAAAATGTAAAGACACAAATAAATGAGCATTTAATGATTATATTTTATCTTTACCTTTTCTGATATAGGGATTGGGTCACCATTCTCATCAATCCTAACAAATTTTATATTTGTACTTAGGACTACATTTTGTGTGCCAGAATACACGTTATGTGATCTAGCTTCTAAATGTAAAGTTAAAGAAGTATCCCCAATACCCAATACCTTACCATATATTTTTATTAACTGACCTTCTTTGGCTGGTTTTTTAAATATACATTCATCTATTTTAACTGTAACCATTCTAGGTGTATCAGATACTTCCATTGCATAGGCAGCACCTGCAGCGTCTAACCAAGCCAATAATTTACCACCAAATAAATTACCATGAAATCCTAAATCCGATTTTTTAATCGGGTGTGTCGAGATTAAATTAAAATCATTCATATTCTTTTTTCATTTTTTTATAATACTTTCTACCGACAGGTTCATAAGAATCATTACCACCTATCATAACTTTGTTACCAGAAAAAACAGGTATACCATCATTCATTCTCATATTCATAGATGTTTTATCATCGTACCGACAAACTGTTTTTAATTCTTCTATTTCATCTGCCAAAGTCATAAGATAAATGGATCCCTCAAAAGGTTCTCCTTTAAAATCTGATCTTAACCCATATACAATCACATCACAGTCTAATTCATCGACTATATCAGTAAGTTGCCAAACCTGACTTTTAGTTAGGAACTGTGATTCATCGATAAAAACACAATCACATCCGAAACAATTTTCGGAAACAAATTCAAATAAATTAGTAGATTCGTCAAAACAATATGCTTCCCTACTAATACCTATTCTGGAGGCAATTTTATTTTTACCGTACCTATCGTCCAAACATGAAGTGAAAAGTATAATATTTCTTTCCCTTTCTTCATAGTTGTAAGCCGTTTTCAATAGATCTAATGATTTTCCTGCACCCATAGTTGAGTATCTAAAATGTAACTTTGCCATAATTTTTTTTATAAGTATAAGTATTTATTATTATAAAATAAAGTGATAAGATATGAAATATAAGTTAAGTAAAGAAGAAATTGGTAGATTATTATCTGATTATGAATATATGGGTTATGATGAAGAATCGGCAATAGATGATTTAGTAGATTTAGTTTCATATCTTAATAATTTAAAATCACCACTAACTTTATATAGAATAATTTGTTCAGATAATAAAGAGGGGATTAACCTATCAAAAGTCGGATCCCATTTTTCACTTAATAAAGAAAATCTTACAACCAATCACTATAGAAGAGGTAGTATTGCAGGTGATTGTAGAGGTGAAAAGGTATTTCTTTTAACTGTATCTGCAGATAAATCATTAATACATGTAATGGAAACGCTATCGAACAACATTTTATATCCACACGAAGAAGAAATAACTCTTAAAAATTATGGTATCGGTGCAGTTGTTTTAGGCACTAAAGAGTTATAATTTATCCCAAGTACCGTTATTTAATAAGATATAGGAATTTACATATTTTTTATCCCACTCTTTAGGTGAAATAATACTCAAAAAATGTGTACCGTTATCCCTCTCATATAAATGATACACCTCACCAACTATTGGTTGGAAGTTATAGTCAGAATCATAAATTAATTTAGTATTGACGTATTTAGATACTAATTCTTCATATTCTTTTTTGATTTCACTTAACCTACTGTTAAAAAATTTATCCGCCTTTAAACCTTCACTTTTATCAACAACTATGGGGTTAAACTTTTGTGTTCCCACAGTTGTTGGGTATTGTTTTAAACTAGCATCAAACTTACCAGTTTCATCGTTATATACTATGTTGTCAGGATATTTTTTTATCACAATAAATGTGGTTTTGATTCTACCATTCCTGAATTAGTTATCTCAACAAAAGTAGCCTTTTCGTTAAATTCTGATATAGTTCTACAACCACTATAAGATAGTGCAGATCTAACCCCATCACTCAAACTTTCAATTATATATTTAACCCCACCTTTGAAGGGTATAAGTGTTGATTCACCCTCAATGTTTCTTTGAACTTGCCCATGACTAGATTTAGTTTCTAGACTAGCAGAACCTCTATATCTTTTATATAGTGACCCATTACCCTTCTCAACTATTTTCCCTGGAGATTCAGTTGTACCCGCCAACAATGATCCTAACATCACACAAGATGCGCCAATACCTAAAGCCTTTGCGATATCACCACTATTTCTTATACCACCATCCGCCATAACTGGTATGTCTGGACTAACATCACAATCCATTATTGACGTAATGTTGGGTATTCCGTGTCCAGTTTTAATTCTTGTCGTACAAAGACTGCCCCCACCGATACCAACTCTTAAACCATCCGCACCCCATTCGATTAAATCTAATGCGGACACCGTAGTTGATATGTTACCCGCGATAATGTCTACGTGATTAGGTAGAATATTTTTAAGTTCAGAAATCATATTCTTAACATTGGCATGGTGACCATGTGCGACATCTATAATTAATATGTTTACACCTGATTCAACCAACTTAATTGCTCTATCAATATCGGAAGACATTACCCCAATCGCTGCCATAATAGGAATATCCTGAATTTCTGTATGCCAATTATCATACATAACACCCCAACTTTCGTATAGTGAGATATTATTAAAATGTTTTTTAACCTTTCTAACTTCTTCACATTGTTCCTCTATAGTCATAAACCTATGAATGCAACCTACACCACCTAATTCTGCCATTTTAATTGCCATTTCAGATTCACAAACTGTATCCATACAAGATGCAACATAAGGACTTAATATACCATATCTTCTACTAACTTTAGTACTTAAACTAATATGTGATCTACTACCAATATCCGAATATTTAGGTTCTAATAACACATCATCGTATGTTAAACTACTTTTTTTTATTTTATTCCCCATCTTCTTCATTTATTTTCTGTCTTAATGATTTTTTTTCTATTCTCTCTTCTAGTTCTTCAGATAATACGTGAAATATTATACCTGGTAAACATAAAATTATAGGTATTACTAAAAATAGTATAGATATTATTTTTAATACCCAATATAGGAACTTACTCATCTTTTTTATTTTTTCTTTTACGTTTTACTTCTTTATTATTATTTACGTCTCCTTCCACATCATCATTATCCGTTGGGATGGTGACTTCTACGTAATCAGGGAAAAACATATTTAACCCGATACCTGTGCATACTTTAATTGTTTTTTCTTTACTCATACTTTTTTTTTATCATTCTTATTAACTCATTATACCCTAAAAAATCTTCAAACTTATCATAATAAAGTTTTACATAATTACAGGCAAGTTTTAATTGTTCCCTATTAATACAACTATCTATAACTGAAACACATTTTTGTTTAGCCTCAATTTGTTTAAGAAGTTCCACCTTTAATAATTTTTAATAATTTTATTATTTTATCACACATCTCATATTCTTCAATAGATTCATAATACTCCAAAGATTTACCCAAACTTTCCCCCCAATCTTTTTTATATAATTCTGTTGTTAATATGAAATCGTCTAATGGGTTAATGATTCTAAAAATAACCAAAGAATCTAAACCTTCATCTATGCATTTTCTCACACACTCAACAATTAGTGAGTGTATTAACCATTTATTTTCTAAAAAGAAATTTTTTTTATCGTCTTCATTACTAAAATAAAAATCTTTCATAAAGATAATACTGCCTTTTTATAGTCATCATATAATTTTGATACGTACATCTCACATATAGTTTTAGATGAGATAGGGTCAACCCCTAAAGAACACAAATCACTAGAAATACTTCTATGTAAAATATTTCTACTATATTGAGTGGTTAAATCATATACTTTACCATCTAATGAAGTTTTTATTTTTGAGGGTAATCCTTTGTTATCGTATACTGGTTCATAACCATTACCCAAAAATTTAGACATTTTATCAAATAAATTTTTTGTGTTCAAGATATCCATAACATATATTTTAAACAAATATAGAAATATTATTTTAATTATCCAAATTAATTTCGTTAATTAATTTATGTAATCTATGATCATTTAATCCTAATCTTTCTTTACAATCTAAAAGTTCTGATGCGTTTAACTCATAGTTTTGGTAATACTTTTCATATTCTACTAATAGGTTATTTAAACTATCAACAAAATCATAAAATACTGATCTATCTCTGGTATTATTTAATATAGTTAAAGAAGCCTCTTTATCACCTTTATGTATTTTTTCTAATAATAGATGTGAACTACTTTTAATAATAGATATTTTTAATTCATCTAATAACCTATCTATATTATCTCTTTGAATTTTAATATCATTGACTTTATCCCTAACAGTATTCAAAAAATTCTCATTTAAATTGTTATCTTTACTAAGATGTTTTACTAAGGCATTGATTAGATTTGTATTTTCCATACACAATAATATTAATTTTATTTAAAAAAATCAACTTTTATTATTTAATGTATGATACACATAATGTTAAAATGTTTTTAGAGACTTTTATAAAGTTCTTCATATTTATAAATAAAAAGATATGGAAACTTGTAAAATTTGTAAAGAAACTTTTAACAACCTAAAAGGGTTAAGTAATCATGTTAATGCTAAACATAATATTAGTAGTAAAAAATACTATGATAAATATCTGAAAAAAGAAGATGAAGGGCAATGTACTGTTTGTGGTAACCAAACTACTTACCGAAATTTTGGTGTTGGTTATTTAAAAAATTGTTCACTAGAGTGTAGAGATAAAAATAAAACAATCAAACGTGATTATTGGAAAGGTAAACGTCAATCAAAAGAAACTATAACTAAAAGGGTTCAAAATACAAACCAAAAAACTAAACAGTTGAATTGGGAGTTATCTAATATGAAAAAGTATGGTGTAACCAATCCAACTAAATTAGATTCAATTAAAATTAAAATTAGTAAATCACTTAAAGGTGTTGGTAAACCTAGAACCAATAAATGGCAAAATAAAATTATTAAATCAAAAAGAAAAAATGGGACTTTAAATCACTCCGAAGAAACTAAAAATAAAATTAGGGATGGCATCAATAAGTATTATTTGTCAAATTTAGATAGAGAAAAATATATTTCTAAGTCAAATAATAATAAACATTTTTGTGGTTGGTATAATGGGTTATATTTTAGAAGTTCATTAGAATTATCTTTTTTAGTTTTAAATAGTCATACAACATTTATTAGTTGTGAAAGAAATCAATATAAAATAATATATGATAAAGATGGTAAACAAAAAGTTTATTATCCAGATTATACTGATGGTGATAATATTTATGAAATTAAACCAACTAAATTACTTAAATACAAAGATAATGAATTAAAAATTAATAAGGGTTTAGAATTATATGGTGGTAAATATAAAATTATCACTGAAAAAGAAGTACCCTATATAGAAAAAACTAAAATATTAGATTTAATCGAATCTGGAATTGTTAAAGTTAATGAAAAAACATTAAAAATAATAGAAAGATATAATCATTAATTTGTTTTATCGAAATCTTATGTTTACATTTGTACAAACAAAATAAATAACTATATATGAATATATTTGTATTAGATTTAGACACTAAAAAATGTGCGGAATATCATGTAAATTGTCATGTTGTAAAAATGTGTGTGGAGTACGCGCAACTACTATGTGGTTCTCATTGGATGTTGGGTAGTAATCATGTTGCACCATATAAACTGTCCCATAAAAATCATCCCTGTTCTATATGGGTTAGAGAATGTTTAGAAAATTATATTTGGTTGTGTGATTTAGGGATGGAATTATGTAAAGAATATACTCACAGATATGGTAAAAGACATAAATCACAAGATATAATCGAATGGTGTATGATACATAAACCAAATATTAAAGAGTTAGGTGATATCACACCATTTCCTTTGGCAATGCCTGATGAATGTAAGATTACTGGTGAAGCGGTAGAATCTTATAGAAAATACTATATTATGTATAAAAAAGATTTTAGTAAGTGGACTAATAGGGAAATACCTTTTTGGTTTACCCCTTTAAATGATTCATCAGTACACCACCAAGAGAAGATACTTGCACCATAATGTTATTTATAACATCGTCATCCAGTTTAACTAATTCTTTTGTGTAGTCAATACCTAATACACCAATAAATTTATCGTCAATAGTTTTTATTGCAAATATATAACCTGATTTACATCCGTTAGTTTCCGCAATATCTTTTAAACCAAAGGTAGCAATAGTTTCATCTTTATAATTATAAATCTCAATTACATCATTTGTAACTAATCTATTTAATGCCCTAGAAAATATATTTACAGGTATATTCTGTAAACTGTGTTGTATTGAATTAACATTTATTGATACACTTTCATAAATAATAGAAAATTTGGTAATGGATTTACCAGTTGGGTAAAAGTGTCCTCCATTATGGAATTGGGTTATCCAAACCCTATCCGATTTAACACCCTCTCTAATTTCATCTATTTTATGTGTAACTTGTTCACCTAATAAAAGTGTTTCTGTGATTGGGTCTTTTTTATTTTTCTTTTTATCTAACCAGTTCTTAACTAATAATAATGCAATTGGACTTATTACTCCAGTTATGAATGCGATTGTAATTTCAGCCATATTAAACGTTTATATTATAAATATAATCTCTAAGTAAAAAGTATTATATTGGGCAAAAAAAATGGGAGTCAATAACCCCCACTTTTTTATTTATATATGATTATCAGAGAATTAATTCTGAAGCCGTCCACAACATTTTATTTACTTCTAAATTTTGTTCAATGGAACGAATTAATCTACTTCTAGATCTCCTAACACTACCGTTGTCTTTTGGTGTCACAATCAGAGTCCCACCTTGTAACATATTTTCTTGAACTCTGTTGAATACACTCCATAAATCGTTACCAGAATCTTCTTGTCTACGGATAGATAACATCTGATTAAGATCTACCATTTTGTTCTCACCCCAACGATTATCCGCAATCATTTTTGCGAAATCATACTGTTGTGTTTGAGTAAGTTCTTTAGACATCATTCTTTGAACTTGACCAACAACTTGTGGGATTTTTTCAGTAGACATATTGATGACATTAAGAATGTCTTCTTTTTGGAATCCTTTATGCATCACTCTGAATTCATCAAAAGTTTTATCTGCGATAACTAATCCGTTAGAACATACTAATCTGAAAAGTCCTACATGAAATTTAAATGATGAAGAACCATCGTGAGAATTAGTCAAAAGAATTTCGGGATGTGTATCACCTATTTCTCTGGCGATTTGGGTATTACTTTCATTTCTGAATCGTAACATATGTTTCTTAAATGGACTCTTAGCCTCCTTACCTTTTCTACTTCCCGATTGCATAGCCTTTGTAGGTAACCAACCTTGTTCATTTAAGATGTCAATCACTTCCGTAGTAGGAATAAAACGATAAACATGTGACAAATGATTTGATGGGGCTTGCGTTAAAGCCGATGGACAAATCGAACCAATCTCATTTAAACTTAGATAATTCATAATTATTATTTTTTAGTTATATACAAATCTAATCATTATTTTTTAATCCACCAAACATTTTAACCTTTTTTTTTAATATTTATTTTATATTATTGTATCTATGAGAAAATTAAACAGAGCGGAGATAAGATTTCTAACATATTTAGATCAACATTTAGATGATGTATTTGACAAAACAGAAGCCTTTAGAATATTAAAAAATGATTTAGGTTTAGATTCTAAAGAGGCTGCACACCTATATAGTGTTTGGTATCATAGTAAAGGTGATAAAGATTATAGTGAGGTGGAATATGATGATGAAAATGCTTTAGTTTCTTTTATTAGAAAAATGAGTTCATTTAGTCGTAATTCTGAAAGAGAAGAGTATTTAGATTTATTATATGATGATGAATATGAGAAATTAGAAAAAATATATGGTGAATGGATTAATATCCGTTGCGGTGGTTGGAGAAGTTCTACACCCTGTATTGTATGGAATGATGATTACATAACATTAGAACTAGAGTATAACGAATGGAAAGAACATTTTTCTGGTTTATATGAACAAGATTTATATATTTATGATAGTATTTTTAGTGATTACGGAAGTGATTATGAAGAGGTAAGTGATGAAGAATTCGATTATGTTTATACTAATGAAGAAACTGAAGAATTATTTAAAACATTGGCACTAATCGGTGGTAAAAATACTTGGCCTGGTAAAGATAATAAAAATATAGAACAAGGTGAAGTTTCAGAATTTTTAGAAGGTATTTTACCAACAGATAAATATGAAGATATAAAAAATGATTATTTAACCGAAGTTGGTTATGCGGTTACTAGATCTAGAGAAACTGCCGCAAAAGAAGAATATAAAAGTGAAATAAAATATAATACAGATGATGCATCATGTAATTCAGGTTCTTATTGTATTGAGATACCTTATGATGATTTAATTGATATTATAACAGAAAAAGGTTTAATTAATTTATCTGAATTAAAAGATGCGGAAATACAACCATATGTTAATTTAGAAGGTGTTTATTATGAGTCGTGGGTAGACGATGAACAAATAGAAACTATTAAAACTGAATTTAATAGAACTTTAAGTAGAATTATTGATAGTATTATTGAAAATGATGATATTGATCTTACTGAATTAATGGAAAAAAGACAAAATTTTTATAAATATATTAAAGATTTAGGTTTTGTTTTAGTATCTCAGACAAATGAAAAGGGTGACTGGTACAAAAGTAAGGATGATAAGATTCATTTTTACATGTTGGATGTGGATTTTGAAAATGATAAAATTAAATTTACATATGAAGGTAAATCACATTTAGTTCCAATAGAAAATTTAAGTGATTGGGTACAAGGAAGTGTTTTAGATTTAAATGAAAGTGTTAGATACAATAAAACTAAATTACTAAAAGAAAATAAAAATATCGTAAATAAAATATCAATATTTGATTTTGATGGTACACTTATGTCTACACCTCACCCAGAAGAAGGTAAAGTAATATGGGAAGAAAAGACAGGTACAAAATACCCACACATCGGATGGTGGAGTAAACCAGAATCTTTAGATACTGAAATATTCGATATTAAAACTATACCACCTACAGTTAATGCGTATGAAAGAGAAAAAGAAAATCCTAATACATTGTTAGTGATGTTAACGGGTAGATTACCTCAACAACATAAACAAGTAGAAGGTTTATTATCATCAAACGGAATTTATTTCGATGAATATCATTATAAAGGGAATGGAGATACTTTAGGTAGTAAGTTAAATACTATTAGAACCTTACTTATTAAATATCCTACGGTGGAATCTATTGAGATGTGGGAAGATAGAGAACCTCACGCAATAGAATTTAGAAAATGGGGTAAAGAAAATGGTATCCCTTTAAAAGTTAATTTAGTAGTAAAAAGATAAATATTTATTCATCTGTTTTAGGTGAGGGTAAATCTTTAAAATCACTGTAATTGTCATAAAGATAATCCATAATCATATCTTCATTACAGTAATACATATTCCATTTATCATAACCAAAATAATCAGGTATAAGTTCTTCTTCATCATTGTAGTCTAAATTATCCTGTCCTTCGGTTATGTAATGTTCATAACACCAGTTGTAGTAATCACTATCCACTAATTCTCTGTAATAGTCATCACCATCACCTTCCACTTTAAAAATTAACGTAAGGATATTATCTGAGTCACAAATAATATCATAAATCTCTTGTATTGTGTAATTCATAACATATTTTGGAAATAAATATGCTAAAATTTAACAACACGCAATTTTAATTTAAATTTTTTACAAAGATCTATCATATGTTTAGTACCCTTACTTTCTCCATCCCAAAAAATAATTGCACCATCAGCCACTTTAGCCATCTCTTCATTTCTCATATAACCTGCCCTTTTGCCGTATAAATCCCACATTGCAGGGTATTCTTCGACTTTATGATGGTTTTGGTGTGCATAATCTTCACCTAATGAATCTGCACCTCTGGCTTTTCCAGATATAATAGTTATGTCTTTTTGATTTTGTAGAAAGTAATCTAATTTCTTTTTTAAAAGTTCATAGTCATTAAATGTTCTACTACCTGCAACTATGACTTTCATTGGTTATTTCTACTCTCTAATTCGATTAATTTATCTAAATATTGTTTTGCCTTCTTAAGATCTTCTATACCATTTTTATGTTTCCATCTGGTAACATATTTAACAATATTTCCCTCAAAAAAATCTAAATTATGTGAATGGGCATAATCCCACATTTCGATACCCTTATTATAATGTAATGGGTGAACAACTCTTTCGTTTGTACTAATAGGTTTATCCATATTTTTTTGTTTTAATAATATGGATTTTTTACTTAAATGTCAATATATTTTTAAAATATATGGTGGAAATTATTTACTACAAAATAACTTTGGTTGTCTATATCGACTGTCATTAAGTGATCAGTGTTTAACGCATTACCAATCATCTCTTTTATCATACCCATCTCATCAAATTCAATAACATTTTCTTCTATTGCCTCTTCTATTGTTAATTCCGACCCTCTAATATAGTCATAAGGATTGCCCATATAATCTTCATATATTTCTTCATATCTATAATGGGTATACATTTTAATGATATCTTCTTTCGATGGGGTTTTTTCTTTCAGATCTTCTATCTCATCCTCTAAACTTGAGATATACATTAATAAATTATTATATTCCTCACTTAATTCATTTATTTTAGTTTCTATGATATCTAAATATTTAGTGTACTCATCGGAATCATCTTCATCATCTATTTGTTGTAGTATAATTAATTTTTCAGATTCCAACTTATCTATTTTTTTAAGTATTGAATTTTTATTTTTATTACTAATTTTTAATTCAACTTCATTTTCCTCTACCATTTCTTTATTATATTCAATATCTTCAATAGTATTCCCATCACCGATATAATTTAACATTTTATATGGTGACATATTAGTTATCTCCTCCTCAATTATTTCAGTTATATTGTAATCTAATATTTCCTCATTTAATTTCATGTATTTTTCTAATATCCAAACACTATAACCATCAAATTCAGTTTGAACCATTTTTTCTCTAATACTTCTAACTAAATCGTCATATGTACCAACTTCATATAAATTATTATTTGGTATATAGTTATATATTTCTAAATCATAGGTAATTCCCCTAAAAACAAATAATTCTGGATCAACATTTAGTGATTGGGCAATCGCTCTAACTTCATCACTATAATCATTTTCTGATGGTACAACCCAATTAATAGTTTCGTCATACATTTCATCATCCCCAACTGAATTATTTTTATATAACTTTATGACTCTACTAATAATATCTTTATCATCAATATGTAATTCTTTATTTAAAGTTTTATATATATCTGTTGAATTTTTCGATATAGAATTTTTATGTAGATAATTAAGTAATTTTAATTCTACTTTATTAACATTATTAATGTCTTCTTTTATTAATCCTCGCAATTTCATATACCTGGCCCAAATACTGATGTTACACTAAAATGTGTAATATAGTTATTGTAACTCTCAATATCAGTAACTTCATTAGAACCATGAGGTAAATCATTTTCATATACCTCATCAAAAGTTTGTGTATAATCTTTTCTAATGATCATATATATGTTGTCTTTATTAATTTCGAAAAAATCTGTAACATCTCCATTACCAGGATCTTTTAATTTACCTATATTCAGTACAGTATACTGTATCTCTTCTAATAAATAATAATGTTCTCTATCGTACCATTCACCAGATCCATCACAATAACTACAAGTTATTTTTCCATGTCCATCACAATCATTACAAGTTTCGTTACTCGCACCTCTACATTCACTACATTCTATTTCTTGTTCTTCACCCTCATCATCTGTTTCCATTTCCACACCACTACCACCGCAATAACCACATTCTAAACTACCCTCTCCATCACAAGTAGTACATTCTACTTCACCTTGACCATCACAATCATCACATCTTTCAGTTAAATCCCTATAATCTTCTTTAATCTCATCGGTAGTAGTTATGTACGTTAAAGTGTATTCCTCACCAGTGGAGAGTCTATCAGTTAAAAAATTGTCTACATTTAAATTAATGATAAATAAAAAAATTAAATCATTAGTTTGTTTCACACTTAAATGTAATTCATCTTGAAAAAAATTCCTTAATTCTCTAAATTCTGATGTAAGGACTAGTGAATGATCTTCATAACAATCAGAACAATTTATTTTTGTTAAAAAATAATTTTTTAATTTTGGGTGGTTATTAGAAAACAAATTTAAACATTTTCGATAAAAGGTATTATCTAAATTAAAAGTATCAGTATTTTCATTGATTATATTAATAAACTTCATAATAATTTTTTTACTTTTACAGTTAAATCACCACTACCTTTAATAACCCTATGATATACACCTTTAGGGATTAATGTCCTTTCAGTTAATGGTATTGGTAATTCATTGTCGATTTGTATCATCCAATCAGTATCTCCCACACTCTCAACAATTCTATCTTCCTTGTCTCTATGCCATACTAATTCACTATTATCTACACCTTCAGAAAATTTTCTAATGTGATAACCATCTACAACATTTTCATCAAAAGGAAAATTCATATTATTTCTTTTTACGTCCTTGACAATGTGCCCTTTGTGAAAAACCTTTTGGGTTATTACAATCAATAGATTTCTTATACTTCTGAGACCATTTTTCTTCCAACATATCAGAAGACATCTTTTCACCTTTTAATTTATTCATAAAGAAATCAAATACTTGATCGATATTAACCTTAGCCTCAGTTATGTGATCATCTGCCCAATCATGTCCATCATTTAAAATGTCATTTACTTTATTAGGATCAAATTCTTTAATCATAATATCTAATTGTCTTCTCATTTGAGTTAGGTTACTAAAAAACATATAGTTTTCACCTTTAGATTCTTCATTTAAAGTCTCTATAACTATTCTATAAAGATCTTTTTCTGTTAATGTTACTTTTTTCATATCTTATTTTTTTACCACCAAGTTCCTCCACCTGATAATCCTAATTGTTTTGCGTATCTAGGTAGTCTACAACTCCAATAACCTGCACTACATTTATCATTCTTTTGGGGGCAATTATGTCTATCAGAAAACGCCTTCCTAGCCTTAGGATCTCTAAGTTTAACTGCCAAATTACCTCCACCAGATTTTGCACCAAAGGATACTTTTTTAACTTTACCGTTACACATTACATAAACATAAAATTTCTTAGAACCACCTCTTTTAGGTTTACTAAGTTCTACTTTTTTACCTTTATATTCTGCCTCATTTAAATCATAATATTCGTTAGGTATGTCTAACCATACTAATTTACCTTCATATAAACCTTGTTTACCTATGTCGGTTTTAATCATTTCTAAATCATTTTGAGATAAATCTACTTTACCCTTTAAATATAAATCCCTAACTTCATTTATTAAATTGAAAAAGGATTTACTTCCGTATCTATAAACTGTTTCCGTTAAAGGTATTTGATTGTCTACGTGATATTTTAAACCTTCACTAATGATAGTTCTACTTTCAGTTAGTAACATTCTATCATAGTTTAAAGATTCATTCTTTTTAGATTTATATCCTTTAATTTTAATCGGACTAGGAGATTGTCCTTTACCTGATTTACCGTCATTCTTTTCTTTTTCTCTCTTACGTCTACAAGCCGAATCTTTTGCAGATTGACTCATATTAGCTGCCACACTCTTTGCTCTACAAACTGGGTAACCTCCTTTATCGGAATCACCTCTACCACATTCAGGATGACCACCACCTTCTTTTTTTCTACATATGTTTACCCAAGGTCCTTGTGGTTGTTTACTACCTTTACCTTTTTTCTTAGTACCAAACCATACCGCCAAATCTTCGTGAATTTTTATATCGTGAAATGAATCTAAATCTTGTGCCATTTCAGGTGACCAAGATTCGTTTTTACTACCCGAACAATAATTTCCACTACATCTTTTTTTACCATCTAATCCTTTAATTTTACCTTTACATACTTGAACCGCATATCCATTAGCGTAGGCAGATGGATAAACATCGAACTTACTTTTGGCGGCACTAACACCTCTAGCACATAGTTTATTAGATTTTTTCTTTTTACCTTCATCTAAATTTTCTACACCTTCTTCATCTTCTTCTTTATGACTATTCGGCATAATAGTTATACCATACCTATTCAATATCTTTTCTAATGCGATAGGAATTGCCATAGACACCGCACCCATACTCATAACTGCAACAATCTTTGCAATATCTTTAGATTGTGATTTTAAAAATTTTATATCTCTTTCAGAAACTTCTTTGTTTGAAAGTAAGTTACCTAATATCTTTACTGCCTCAACAGTTTCAGACTTTTCTCTTTTTGCGATATTAACAAAATTTTTCCATGAGTTAATCATGTCTTCTTTTTTGTTATTAAAAAGGGATTTCATTTTATCACCAAATTCATTAACTACTTTAGGTTCTTCTTCTGAAAATAAACCAGTTGACTTACCATCAAACCTCATTTCATTAAATAACCTCTTGTATTGTTCTATACCTAATTTTATCTTCATAATACTTAATTTATTCTATTCTTAATTTATTATATTCTATAAATATAATATGTTTCACCATTATACGTTTCGTCCTCTTTTAAAATGATAATAACTTCACGTCCATCATAACCAGCTAGTGATGAACCTCTATCTTCTGTTTCTGCTAAATTCGCTTCAAATCCTGATTGATCAAAATTGAAAAATCTATTTATTGCGTCTGTTCTAGTGTAGCCCATTTCATCCGTAAAATAATCTAAACCTTCACTTTCAATTCTTTCCTTATATTTTTCTTCCAATTCCTCCATTAATTCTTCTTTAGCGACATCCAATAACTCTTCTAATTCATTTTGTTTATACTCTAATTGGGATTCTAAATCACTTAGTTCATCACTCAATTCTCTCATTCTAATACTTATTTTTTCTATATCAGAATCAAGATTCCCATCTTCATTTTCATCTTCCAGATCACTCATCTCATCATCTAATGAAGATATTTCTTCAGAAATTTCCTCTATTTTTGCCTCAATTTCTTCTATATTATTTTTAATTTCATCTTCATCGTAACCAGCTTTACTAATTATTTGTTCATCACTCATATCTTCTATTTCTCGATTTGCCTCATCGTATGCCAAATCATTCAATACGTAGTAATCAATTTCAAGATAATCTTCCAAATCCCAACTATTTATATTATCTAAACCAAGTTCATCAACCCACCCGTCAAAACGTTGTTCCATTGCACGTGTTGCGTCATCATCATCACCAACTGCATAATATCTATCAGATTCCAAATCCTTATAAACATTTAAACCATAATGATTATAAGATTCTTTTATTATCAATACTGGTGGTAAATCTAAAAATTCTGATAATGCCAAATGTTCATTATCATAATAAGAAATATCATCCATATCTTCTAAATCTGAATCAGTTAAATTTTCATAATTACCATCTTCATTAAAATGATTTAAAAATAAATGAAGTAGTTCATTTTTAAGATCCATATCAGAGATATTTAAAACTTTAGTTAAAAATGACCATGTTACGGAAACATCATCAGTTTCCCCCAAAGAAAGTGTCATTGCCCTAAGAACTCTTTTATGTATTGGTTGGATGGTATTTTCTGTTATAAGTTTACTTAATTTCATATTTATTAATATTTACAATTATAATAATAAATATTACTTTTGTAAGTAAAATGAACAATATTAAATTATTTTAATTATGTTAATAGTAAATGTTAAAAAAAGCAATATAGAAAGGGCACTTAAAGAACTTAAAGGTAAGTTTATAAAAACCAATATTGCTAAAGAATGTGCAAATAGAAAAGAGTTTGTAAAAAAATCAGTTAAAAAAAGATCTCAATTACAAAAGGCACAATACATTCAAAATAAAAAAATAAATAACGATTAAATGGAAGAAAGAGTTTTAAATTTATTAAACGAACAGATATGGTTCGAAAACAGAGCATCTCATTATTATTTAAACCTATCAGTTTTATGTGAGTCAAAAGGTTTTAAAGGTATATCTAAATTTTTTAGAGAACAATCAAATGAAGAAAGAGAACACATGTTAAAAATATGTGATTACATTTTAGAACAAGATAGATTACCAATAATTCCGTCAACTACATTTTTAAATGATAATGATTTGGATTTTGATAATCTATTAAAGATATTTGAGGATAGTCTTTTTAATGAAAAAGAAATCACCAACTCATTCCATAAAATTATTTATGCTTGTAGAGAATTAGGTGATTTCACTACCGAAAGTTTCATTCAATGGTTTATAGAAGAACAAAGAGAAGAGGAATCTAAATTTAAGTCCTTAATTGATGAATTAAAGATTATCGGAGGTAATACCACAGGAGGTTTATCTTTATACCTTTTTGATAAGAATATTTCTTAGTTTATTTTTGCGTAAATATAAATACAGTCTAAAGACTCAACAAATTTTATATCACCACCTAAACCTTTTTTTTGTGCCTTAGTTTTATAACCATCATAAATCTTATCAAAATTTTCCTGCAATTCTTCGGGTTTTATTTTACCTAAATAAAATAATGCCTTATCATTTTGTTCACTATTTTCCATTTCACACCCATTTCCATATAAATATCTGAAAGGGTTAAAATGCTCTTCTATTTAAATTTCTAAACATATCTGTAATTTGATTATCTATCCTCATATGTATCGCTCTACCTGCTTCTACCACATCTGCATTGAGTTCAACTGGCATTGGGATTTCTTCTTCATTTTCTACTTCTTCTTCCATAATAGGATACACATCACGTTCAATTGGTATTTCCATCGCAAGACCAAAATTGGTTGTATTGTTTTTAGTGTCTTCATCTTTCAACGATATTAAAAATCCTCTATTTAAAAGCTCAATATCTGCAAAAGACTTTAATTTTTTCTCATAATTTTCAACAAACAATAAATGATTCAATCTGTTAACAAGTAAATTACCTATACTTTTATGATATTCACTTGTCACTTTATTACAATAAGAAAGTATCTGAATTATTTTATATGACATTTCATTTTCCAATACCTCTATTTCGATTGCAGACATATTATTAGGTGTAATTATAACAAATATTTTTGTTTTACCAGACTTAATTTTAAGTTTATAATTTTGTCCAGAATTGTTAATACAGTTGTTAAGTTTATTACCCGCCCACTTCAAATCTAATTCAGAAGTCAATTCTTTAATTTTAATATCGTAAGGTAAATTTAAATCACCAAAATTAATAGGTTTAATTATATCTGCACTATATTTTTTCTTTTCCCTATTAAGTTCATTCAACATATTTTCATATGTCGGTTTAAATAAAATATTTCTACTTAAAAGTGATTTTTGTAAAAGTGGTGATACCCATTCACCATCCGTTTTAAATAACTTATTTATATTTTTTACTAAAACATGTGTTTCTTGAACATTCATTTTAAATTTAAAGATTACAAATATTAACCATCTTTCTGCATCTATATTTTTTTCAATATAATCTATATGTGATTTATCAAAATCGCAATTATGAAATTCTTTGTTTATCAAAGAAATCATTTTACAGAAATAACCATTTTTTAAAATAATTTCCGCCTTAGCCTTTTGTTTTTTATTAACATTCCCCCCAACCAATTTATAGGCAGACATAAACGTTAGTGGGTTGAATGATAATCTCTCTAATATTGCAAATATTTCAGTATTAGGTTTGCAATACTTTTTAGGTGTCAATGTCCAAATAACTTCATTAAAATTTGCCCATTTTTCTAAAACTTGTTGCGGTATACTATAATTGGGTGCCAACCAATTAACATTTTCATTAGTATCTAAATCAGTATTAATAAGTGTATTTTTTATCTTCCATAAATGTTTTTTATGATCGAAAAATCTAGATATTGTAAAGTACTTTTTGATATTAGATCGGTATTTCATATACATTTCTTTATATTTTAATCCGAAATAAATACCAAAACTTTTTCTAGTCATCTTAATAATACTTTCAGGTATTAAGGGCTGACTTAATAATTCCATACATTTCTCAACATCACAATAACAATCTAACTCATCTATTTTTTTAAATAATCTGATTGCAGTGTGTGAAGGAGTATATATCGCAGTAACTTCTAATTGTTTAGTATACAAAAAATTCTTAAATTCTTCTGTATAAAGAATTTTATTTATACTTAAATCTATACCTACCTGACAACAATTAAAATCAAAGCCACTTAAAACATAATAGTAATCTGTTTTAGGATTATCAGCAAGATAAGTTTTTTTAATATATATCGTATTTAAAAACCCTTCTCTTTCTACTTTATCTATTTGATAACTAGTATATGCGTCATAACCTATTTTAGTAACCATGTATCCATCTCCTTCTATGTGCAAAGAATCTGATCTAACTGGTGTGTTTGCGTTTGTAGTTTTATAATTTTTATCCTCAATAAAAATATCTATATCATTTATTGGGTAATCTCCACCCCAAACCATTTTTAAAATAGTATTTGCGACTGCACCCCCAGCCAAAAAACCTGAGCTTGGTATGGTGTCATACTTACTTAACTCAGTTAGTATATCATTTACTAACGATTCTTTTTCTAAAACATTATTCGTCATCTTTATCATTTTTATAGTTTTTATACAAAAAATAAGAAGGTATTGTTATACCCAAAAATAAAATCACATATAGAATTATAGGGAAAATGGTTATCAACGTTAAAAATGAAAAAAAGCATATTACCACAATCAAAATATATTGCCTAATTTTACCCCTATTTAAATCATCAAAATTAAACATACTAAATAATATCATCTAAATATTTTGCCACTTCTTTTACTATATCTTTTTTAGAGACACCTGACTTAACAAGGTCACTTACTATATCAACTATTTCGTAAGAAATATAATCTACATAATCACCGTCAAAATCCTCATCGGCATCATCATCTTTAAATGGTGAATAGTTATAACTATAAGATTCTTTAATTACTTTTTTATTGTGAACGTACTTAACCAAACCTAAATGAGAGATTAATTTTTCACCTGCGTTTAAAGAAGATTCTACTTCACTGATAACCACATATTCTTGATTAGTATGTTGTTTATAATACCCACAACCTAAGTTAAGGCAATTAAAATCATATTTGGATGCCAACTGATTTACATCGGTAAATGGATCATAAGAAAACTTAGTATACCCAGATTCATTTAAATTATCTTTTATCTTTTCTTTAAATTCAGAATCAAAAAGATTAACACCCCAACAAACTTCAGTTATCCAATTACTTGATGGTGCATCAAATTGGATTGCGTATCCTACATTATCGAAAAATGAATCATCAGATTCTTTAGATCCCTTCATACCGATTTCTTCCTCAACGAAAAACGCCCCTTTTAATTTGTCTACCTTATTGAAGAGTTCTAAACAAACAAACACACCGCACTTATCATCACCACCAATACCTGTTTGAATTTCAGTTGTAGGGTGAAAGGCAGTTAAGTTTCCATCATTTTCTTTGATGATTAATCGTTCTTTGTTTTCTATTAAGGAAACATGTGTCCTATGAACTGTATCCATATGTGAAACTACACAAGGAAAATATTCTCCTTCAGATAATTCACCTTTAGTTACATAAAGGTTACCTTTTTGATCTGTGTAGTAATCAAAGTTATTAGTTTTCGCAAACTCTATTATGAAGTCTCTAACCATACTTTCATCACCTGAAATAGATGGTAACGATAAAACCTCTTTTAAAAAATCTAAATTCATATCTTATTTTTATACAAATTTAGTAAATAGATTTCGAAAAAACAAATTTTTATTGGTATATTATTTACAAAATACGTTTTTTAACGATATTTATATATAATAACAATTATTAAAAACTTACTAAAATGGGTTGCGGTTGTAAAAAGAAAAAACCAGTTGCTACAAAACCAGTTAATGAAACTAGTACAAATCAAGGTAGTACTCAAACAAACGGTGGCAATTAATTAAGTTAGTTGATTTGCGGGTCCTCTAGCTGGTTCTACCGCCCAAGGTGAATTATCTATTGGATTCGCAACTCCTCTATTCACATCTTTAAGAGGCCAAACAGTTGCGGGTGCACCTGCTGGGGCACTACTAGATTCTTCCTCATCTAACAATTCTTCATCAAATTGTTTAGTGTAATCATCTACACCTATACCATATTCGGTTACTACTAAACCATATCCACCTTCCTTATCGTAATACCCCAAATATATTCCTTTATCGTCATATACTACAGTTTCATAAGAATTACTTTCAAAGTTAAGTTTTTTAGGTTCATTATTAACCCATTTAAGTATTTTTTTATACCAACTTTTAGGATTTTTGATTGTCTCACCAAATTCTCTAATTAGTATTTTCTTATATTGACTTTCTGTAATTATTATTTTCATCACCAATTTCTTTGTCTATTATTAATAACATTTAAAAGTTTAACTTTTATATTTCCTTTACCTGTTGTTTCTTTTATTTGTTTTTCTAAATCATAAAAAAACATACCTACATCTGCGGTATCAAAAATAGTGTCAATATAAACTATTAATCCTATTTCATTATCAAACGCAGTTACAACCTCAACATTTTCTACCGTATCTAAAATTGTTTCACAATCCAAATCTTCATCAGAGTAATCCCAATTATCATCCTCTGTGGAATTCTCACAAATTTCCTTTAAATCATTAAACGCGATATCAACTATTTTTTGATAGACAGTTATAAGTTGATTTTCGGTTATTAAAACTTTCATTCTTTTAAATCAATATACTGTTCTAATTGTTTTGGTGACCATTCATTATAAAAATCATGTAAAATATCGGCTGACATATCTCTCTCAAGTTTCGCTTCATAAAGTTCCCAATCTAATTCAACTGATGAATTATAAACTGAATCAATTATATCGACTTTAAAACTAGGGTTATCGATTAATTGGGAGGCGTTGTATAATGCCTCTTCTCTCGATCCAGCCCTTATGGTTATTTGATAATCAAAAAATGTTCTGGCTTCAACTATCGCAGGTAATGCAACATTAATTATATAAGTTCCCTGAAATTCTAATGGTTCACCCAAAAAAGATTCATATTCACTTTCGGGTGTGTTTTCAAAACTTTTTTCATAATTATTAATTATTGTTGTCGCATCTAGATCACTTAAACCCCAATTTTTTTTTAAATCCTCAGTAGTTTCATTTGTGTCAGTATAAACTTTTTTTAGATATCTCATAATCTTTATTATCTTTGGGGTAATAGTATTACCTATAGATAATGATTCACTATCATCCTCAAATAATTTTTTATATTGACTTTCAGTTAATCTAATTTTCATTGGTTTCTGATTCTTCTTTTTTATTTCTAGATTCGGTAACAGTTTTTATAACATTTAAAAATTTACCACCAAAAGTATAACCAGCAAATAATACCATAGAATATTCTAATGCATCTATAATAATTTCAAATCTATTTAAATCTATCACACTATCTTTAGAGACACCTTTAAACATTAAAACCCCTAATGTTATATAATGTGCAATTACTGCCCATAACAAATAAACTCTACTTTGGGAATATTGTCCCTTTTCTGTTAACATGTCTTTAAAAATATTCATAATATGTTTAATTTTTTTACTCATAAATAAAACATTAGGTTTGTTATTATTATAAATATCTTTAAAAATAAAAAACCCAACTAATGTTGGGTTTAATATTATAAAATCTCTTTTATTTTAGTTGTTAAGACGGATTCACTTACTACACCACTATTCCTCCAGATTTGTTTACCTTCCTTAACCATTACTAAAGTTGGTATACTTCTTATTTGAAACTGTGCCGCCATATTCCTATCTTTATCGATATTAATTTTGACTACTTCAATATCACTATTATTTTTTTTAAAACTTTCAATAATAGGATTCATCATTCTACACGGACCACACCACTCTGCCCAAAAATCTATTAAAACTGGTTTTTCTGATTGTAATAAAGTTTCTAATTCCATTGTTTTGTTTTTGTTAATTATTATTTATTATAAATATAAAAAAGGGGGAATAAATCCCCCCACTGAAACACTATTATTTTTTTTTATTTTACTTCTAATACCTCAACATCGAAGATTAGTTTCTTACCTGCCATAGGATGATTGGCATCTAATTTAACACCTTCTTCATTAATTTCAGTCACAATAACATTAATTGTACCTCTATCACTATGAGATTCTAAAAAATCACCAACCTTAACACCTTCTGGTACTCTATCTGAAGGAACTACTGTAACTAAACCATCTAAGTATTCACCATACCCTTCCTCTGGATTAATCTCAATAGTTTTTTTATCACCTTGATTTAAACCTAATAAACCTTTTTCAAAACCAGTAATTAAAGAACCCTGACCTAAAACAACATTTAAAGGTTCTCTACCTTCTGTTAAAGAAGTGTCAAATACTGTTCCGTCCTCAAATCTTCCTGTGTAGTGGACAACTACACCCTTACCATTTTCTACTGCCATTTTTTAATTTTTTTAAATAATAGTGATAAAAAAAATAATAGTCAATACTATTATAATTTTATATCAAATCTATCTTTCATTATTTGGATTTTATCTTCAGGTACTTCATGTTGATTTACACCATCGTGTCTATTTTCAACAACAATACTGAAAACTTTATATCCATATTTTTTCGCCAATTCATAATATGTATCCATTTCCCATGTTTGAGTAAATGTATTAGATACCGAAATTTTTTCCTGTTCAGATTCCATCCACTCCTCAACAATGGTTTGACACCATCTATGTGCATCTTTTATTTTGGTGATATCAAAAACATAATTACTTGTGTCATCTAAAAAATACATATCTGCCTCCACATGATTCTCAGTTAATGTTTTAGCGAAAGTAGATTTACCTGAACCTGGTATTCCTCTTACTATATATAAAATTTTATCTTTCATGTTTATTCTGATTTAGGTAGTTTTTATTAAGATACGGATATCGCTATAATAGTGATAAAAGTAAACCATATAGCAATTATGATTATTGTTACTAAATTTGAATTTTTCATCTTTTAAAGATTATATATCCATTAAAAATATTAAAATCAATATTGGTATCCATAGTGGTGCAGTTACCCACCACCAACTCCAATCAATATTATCAGTTAACTTTAAAACCATAAAAATAAGGAAGAGTATCACACCCAATCCTAAACCACTAGATGAACTTTTTTCACTCATAATTTATTATTTATATTCTTTTTTCGTGATGATCTTTTGGTAAACACAATTTTTTGATTGGTTGGTTTTTAACAATAGTTAAAATTTCATCCATAGATATTGGATATAAGTTATTACCATCTACACCCACATCTAATGATTTACCATCCCCTAATCGTAAATTAGGTGGTAAATGTACGTGTCCATGTAAGTGAATGACACCATCATTCATACTGTCCCAAGACGCAATCGGATAATGCATACATACGAATGAATATTTATCCATTTGATTTTTACCCACTATCGATGGTCTACGAATATCTAAGAACAAATAATCGTGTGTTGATGAAAATATTTTCTGTATATCTTCTTTATCTTTACGGATATGGTGATCGTGATTACCATAAGTTAAATGAATGTTCTTACAGATTATTCTATTACGAAATTCCTCAATTTTTTCAAACCCACCAAAACTCCAATCACCTAAATGAATTAGTATATCATCTTCACCAACAATTTCATTAATGTTATTCACTAATGTATCGTTCATATGATTAAGTGAATTAAATTTACGGGTTAGATTTTCCGCACCTACCCATTTAGTAGTTGCAGAACAAATATTTGCGTGATTGTAGTGTGTATCACTCGTAAAAAATAAACGTTGTCCCTTTTCTAAAACTAATTTCATAAGACAAATATAAGTATAATTTTTTATATAATCAAATTATTTCTCTCAAAAAAAAAAATATTACAGGTTTTTGTTCTACCTTTATTAACCCATAATCTTTTGCCAATCTATAATTAGGTGTATCTCTTTGTAACCTATCAATAGATGACTCAACAATATTTCGAAACATTTCTAATGAATAAGTGGATTTCCATTTATTACATCTAGGACATGAAGGTAATAAATTATCAAAAAAATTATTATATTTATAAAATAAAAACTAAAATTATGAAAATTAAAAAAGACAGAAAAACAATTACTTTATCTCGTATCGTTAACAGAGTGATTAAAGAAGAAGTAGATAAAGAAGAAAGGTTTATCAATAAAATAGTCAAGTTTATTGAACCACCATATTTTTTTAATTTAGATTCGTTAGGTGTACCTTACCATTTATATGAAAAAATATTATCAATAAAATTTGGTGAGGAGGTAGATTATGAAGAAGATAAAGATGGGTTTGATTATCTAAATGTATATGATTCAAGAGGTAATAGAATATATTCTGAAAATATATTTGAACGTACTTGGTCAAAAGAAGAATATGATTCAAGAGGTAATAGAATATATTCTGAAAATTCAACTGGAAATTGGCGGAAAATGAAATATGATTCAAGTGATAATCTGATATATTCTGAAGATGAGAATGGGAAATGGAGGAAATATACATATGTTGGTAATATGGTATATTCTGAAAATGCTGATGGGAGTATTTTTAGTTGGGAGAGATGACTTATTGGTAGAAGTCTGGTTGGTCTTTCTTACGTTTAAATACGTACAACATATAAAAATCCCCTTCATCGGAAAAATTCAATAACGGTTTAATTAATTCTATATTATCTATCATAATTTTCTAAATTTTGGTTTTAATGCACTCCATATAATTTTATCATAATCTTTACCATCCCACATCGCAAACATAATCGCCTTTGCGATAGGTTGTTTATCTTTTATGAATTCCGCAAATTCTTTTTTAGTGGGTTCAGGATCCTTATCCCCATATTTACCATATCTAAAATAATCATAAGTTTTACCTAATTGATTATAATATTGGTACCATTGATATCCTAATTCACTAGAGTATAATTTAATTTTATTATAAAATTCATCAGGTACATCTTTAAGTAAGTCTTCTATCTTTCCACCAGTAGACAAAATTTCCCATACAGTAGTTGTTGATATGTTTGTCATTATCTTATGTAATCTAAGATACTCCTCACCCTTAATCTTCATTCTGTCACCATTAGAAAATTTAACTACATAACCTTCTTCATCATCTTTTATTATATTTTTCAGAGTAGTATAATCAATTATACCATCATATTTTTTCACTACCCTAAATCCTATATTATGTATTAAATTTTTTAATCTGATATCATCACCATCACTATATAGGTCAACTTCATACCCACTTTTGGTGTTTATCATTCCTAATAATACAATGTCTTCAAAATCGTAATTCACTACTATCCTATTATCATCGTATATTATTTCAAACAAGTAAGTATAATATTTATGTAATTTATCGTAGTTATATTTTTCTAACATCTCAAAACCCTTTATGGATTGATCGGAATTAAAAGAACCTCTGGTTGCGAACACCCATTCATCTTTATAGTAGAAAAGAATACCTAATGATCCATCCATTTTATAGTAAACATCGAATTCAGACGTTGGGGTGTGTTTACCTTCTTCCATATTAAAGAATTTCTTAAAAGGTCTGGCAACAATATCTCCATTAGAATTTGTCACTAATCCTCTACACATAAGAGTTATATCATCCCATAAAGATTCGTATTGTACTTTTTCAGTATAATTCCATATAGTTAAATCTAAAGTAGAATGTACCTGTTTATACAATAAACCTTTATCAAAGTATTCATTTAATATTTTATTCATTTTAAAGTAGTAAAACCAATCTCTTTATTTTTATCTCTACTAAAGATGATATGTTGTGCCCTACCATCATTGTGAATGATAACATGTGACTGTAACCACCCACTAGGTCCGTTATTGTAACCAACTCTTAATTTAGTACTGGTACCTACTGCCAATGCCCCATCTTTACGTCCTGGTGAATGATAATGTCCCACAACAATTTTAGTATTCAATTTACGGAACTGAGGTAAAGATCCTCTACTACCATTTGAACCTACGTCTCCATGTTGACCTAACTCCCAATTCTTAACTTTATAAGAATCGTTTCTACCTAATGTGATGTATTTAGGGAATTTTTCGTTGATGATGTCAGGTATAACCCCTTTAACATCACTAGGGTTTTTACCATATTGTTTTAAAAGTCTAGAACTTAAATCCATATATAATGGTGCATTTTTAAATGTAGGTTGTTTTTTCCAATCCTCATTCTTTAACCATCTATCAACAAAATCATCGTGATTTGATCTAACAATGACAACATTATCAAAACCACTAAATTTATCAAGTTGTTCCATCATTACATTTATCTCTTTACCCAAATCATTTGTACCATTCATTTCTTTACCGTATTGAACAAATGGATCTTTTATTTGGTGGTGACTTATAGAATCCCCATCAAATACATCATGTAAAATAACATGTTTAGGTTTTAAATCACCCATCAAACCAAATGTAGAATTCAATACATCTTCATCGTGATGTCCATAGTGAACATCACCCAAAACTATTGCAGATACAGATGAATTTTTAGTAATTACACCTTTTTCTACCCTATGATATAAATCAGAAAAATTACCATTCTTATCATCGGCAGTGACTTGTCTAACAAAGAAAGTATCTTCATCTTTAATTTCAACGATAACAAAACCAAAAGTATGGTGGAATTCACCTTTCTTACCTGATTTAGAATCTGTATAATTCTTCTTAGTTATGGATCCCGTAGTTAACATCATTTTAGGTTTTTGATTAACTAAAACTGGAATTGTCTCTAAATGAACTTTTGGTGAACCAAATATACAAGAATTAATACCACTCAAACCTTGTAATCCTGTCATAGGATCAACTGCGGTTGGTTGTATCTTTACATCAGATAAAATAGAGACATATTTATGTATGTCGTGTCTATTCGCATCTAAATATTTTACCACCTTATCATCCCAAAACTCATTATTTTCTTGATTACTAGTCCATACGGATGTTGGGTTCTTATATCTACCAGCAATAACGTGTATATCTGCCCCCAAATGTTCTGCGTATGCCTCCATATTTGTAAGGAGTCCATTGTGGACAGGTGTATTGTTTTGTGCCCAAGTAATTAAAAATATTTTTTTATCTTTATTATACTTTCTTAATTTGGCAGATTCAAATTGTTCGGACTCTTTATCCACTTTCTCTTTGAAATTGAACTTTTCTGAGCACCATTTTCTAATAGTTCTTTCCGATCTATCGAAATACTCAATTAGGATAGACATTCTTTCATCCCACTTTAAATTTTTGTCGGTGTAGATAGAATAAGCATATTCTTTGTCTTTTTCTGTTACGTCTTTAAACTTCATATATTATTTTTTTTAAGTTTAATTAAAATTTTGATAAAAATCAATAGGTTATAATTCAAAGGTAGGTTTTAACCATAATCCTTTACTGAATATTAATTTGGTAAAACCAGGTATTCTTTTTTCCACCATACCAAATAAAGTTAATGATGCGACAGTATCATGTTTCATCATTTTTAAAACTTCCTCTCTAATTCTTTCGGCAGAAACTACCTTCTCTAATTTTTCCATTATGTCAGGTTGTTCCATCGATCTAAAGATTGACTCATGAATGAAGAATCCCTTTGTTATAGAAAATCTTAACGCCCTTAAAAATCTGAGAGGATCATCCAACATTGTTTGTTCGGCAGGTAAAGGAGTTTTTAGGAGTCTTGCCTCTAAATGTCCTTTACCCCCAAATAAATCTATTAGATTACCATCGTAGTCAACTGCCATAGCATTAAGAGTGAAATCTCTTCTGATAAGATCATCTTCTAGTGTACCTAATTCTAAAATAGGTTGTCTAGTACCTTCTTTATACCCTACTTCTTTTCTAGCCAACACAAAGTCCGCAACCAATCCTTCATTCATATCACCTTTAGGGAATTTAGCTCTAATTGTAAACATTTCTGGTGTAGATAGGAATATTGTAAACTCCTTATGTGTTAACCAATCTGTCATTATTTGGAATCCTTCTTCCACCGTTCTATCTATATTATCTAGAACAAATGTGAAGTCGATATCCTTAGATTCAATACCTAACATACCATCTCTAACACAACCACCTACTTTATATATCTGTGGCATAACTATTCAGGTAATAATCCGACTCTTTCAATAAGATTCCAAACTCGTTCTTTATATTGATCAACTGTTTCGTCACCAATTTCTGTGATACCACGAACTGTTAATTCGGATAGATAATCCAAAAGTTCTCTAGTAATAGTATCAATTTCATCAATAGTGAATTGATTTTTTTTAACACCTTCTTTTAAGATTTGGTACTTTACCACAATCATTCTTCCTAAGCTTGTTCCCATAGTTATTTGATTTAATGAAACAAAGATAATAAAAATAATGATACTAAAAAATTTTTTAACAAATTTTTAGATAATCTATATTGGTTATAAATAAGGTGGTAGTGATGAGGTACCCGTCTCGCCTCAAAGACTGTTTATAAACTAGCTTAATTAGAGTAGTCAGGACAGGATTCGAACCCATTTCGTCCTTCCAGTTCTTTTAAACCTGATAATGAAGGGTGTTACCAATATACACCACCTGACTATAATGACACACTCTTAGGCATTCTACTCCCAGCACCGAGAAATCATATATGGAAAAGCGGTACGCTACATTAGGTTTCTGTACGTTTCCTAAGTTATTTAAAGATAATTGGCACAGACATATCTACGTACTTATTCCTTTTTTTCTCGATAAAGATATTTTTATTTTAGTTTCTTCAGAAATATGAATACCCTTATTCCAAGGGATTTGTCCTTTTTTGGATAAAGATTGATTTAACTTGTGTTCTTCAGATTGAACCCTATTTTTCATTTTATCTGAAATCTTTTTTTTAGTTTCTTCTGAATGTGTTATACCTTTACGAAAGTTCGATATTTTTTCTTTAACCTCATCACTACGTTTTACACCTTTTTTTAACAATGCCATTTCATTTTTTATTCTATCATATTGAGAAGAAGATACAATATACTTCCTATTATGATTTTTACTTTTTAAACAAGTCATAGCCCATCTAGCACTTTTAAGTGTATTTTCATTAGGGTATATTTCACACAAAAGTAAATGACAAATAAAATGTTCTTTAGCAGTTAATTCTACTAAATTTGTGTCATCATCACTACCTCCCATACATTTCGGAATAATATGATGTTTTTCCTTATAGGTATTTAGTTTTCTGTTTTTACCTCTATGGATAATCGATTCATATATTTTTTTATAGTCCATAACCAATACTTTATTATAAGTATATGGAAATTCAAAAAATATATAACTTAGCCCATCTCATAGCTGTACGGGTACCTAAGTTTATGTGTCAAATGGGTAAGGTGGGATTCGAACCCACAATGAACAACCTTTTTACGGGACTCGGCACCGTGCCTCATTACGCTCTTACCCACTTTAGTAGCCCCACCTAGAATCGAACTAGGAACTAATCTTTAGAAGAGATTCGTTATATCCATTTAACTATGGAGCCATGTCCGTTGATCTATTCAACTGATCTACGGGCGCAATTAAAAGATGATAAATGACTTTATCAGGAATCCCGTCTTTCGACTTCACACACCATTAGAGAGTTGGGTCTTATATCAATACAATTAAGATTGAACGCCTATCCTTAGTGTATACCCTTTCGACACGTCTCTCCACGTCTGTCATTCTACGGTTTGTAACATCTTTTGTACCTCAGGCGGGACTTGAACCCGCACGTCCAATGGACACTCGATCTTAAGCCGAGCGTGACTACCAATTCCACCACCGAGGCTTATGAGGATGAGAAGTCCTCTGTTTTTTACCCGACCACCTCATATCTATCAGCATACATATAATGTAATTGAAGAACATCACCAATTATAGGTTTATATCCTGCTTTTTTAGACATTTTAACAACATCTTGGTTAATAGTATCCTCCGAATGTGCCGCATAATCGTTTAATGTCTTCAATAACATCATATTACCTCTCATACCAACAAATTCCACCATTCCCCTACCGTCTTTTATAAGGTTGTCATTATCACCAACTCTCCATATTTGTTTTAGTTTATCACCCACATTAAATGGTGGATTTTGTTTATTATTACCACCATATAACAAAAGTGCTTCTGTTTCTAATTCCTTTTTTGTTTTTATATTTTTCATAACCATATTTGTTTTAAGTTAGTTACTATAAGTTAAATAATACACCATAGTTATAAGATTACGTTCACTACCTCAGACAGGTTTCCTCTTATAACTAGTGGTGTATTTACCCCTCTGCACTCAGTTGTACCTGTAAGTTTGTTACCTCATGGGTATTACATGGTTGTTCCCTACAACTGCCTGACCTTGGTCAGATTAGTACAAAGGTTGGTACTCTCACAAGGTTGCAACCCTTGACCGTCAATCCACGCTTGTGGATGTTTTAACCTGAGGTTGCTTAATCCTCCAGTTGAGTGGTAAGTTCAACCTTATGGACTCCCTCACGAACGGCATTAAGATACCATCCTTAATTCCTGCAATTGGATGAGAGTATATATAATTGACCGGAAATATAAATCCGGAAGAAAGTACTGTAACCCAATTACTCCTATATATAGTAGTAAGAGTAGGTAGTATGGATTACTAGCTATATAAAAGTAAATGTATGTAACGGTCTGTAGAAAATAGTAGGTTTGTAAGACCAATAAAGGTTTGAGGAGGTTTTCACCCACTAAAACACTCACTCTCATTTATACAAAATCTGTTTACAAACTTGTGTACATTGGTATTTTTTTCTCCCGGGTCAGTATGCAACAAGTGTGCACTACCTGTGCATTTATCCTTGTTTGGTGTAAACTCTGCTGTTGATCAGTGTATGACCGGTGCTTGACCGCTACAATTAATATATTTTATTTTCTTTTAAAGTTGTTAGAAGCTATTCCGTAGGAATTAAACATTATGGGTTAGTTACTAAAAAAAATAGAACAGGATTTCTCCTGTTCTATATTATACCCTATTACAGGGCAAGTTCTTCTTCAAGAACAATTGCATCAAAATCTGCATCAGAGATTTCTTTACCTGCAACAGCTGAATACAATGCAACCCAAGGTTTTCTTGCGGTTCCGTCAGCATTAAAACTACGGGAAATTCTTCCCAAGTAAGTTTGGCCTAATTCCATACCTTTACCCAATGAAGTGGCATAAACAACTACACTGTCAAGTGTGTGTTTTACTCCGTCTAAATCATTGAAAGATACAGTTGCCAACTTGTAGTTTACAGTGTCACCTGCTCCATTTACATAGCTGAAATCCTGTTCAGACAAACGGCTTAATGTGCCTTTGTAATTAGCAACAAATTGCTTGTTACCGTTCTTTGTCTCTTCTGCTTTGAACTTTAATTTAATCATAACTTTTAAATTTTTGGTTAATAAATTATTTTTTATTACTTATAAAGTTGTTTAAAAGGCTGATGCGTAGCATCTTAACATTCCTGCTTTAACATTTCACTTTAAATAAAAAGCGGGTTATATCCCGCTTTTATTCTTTACTATCTTTCTGCTTAAATATACCTTTTCTGCAAGGCTTTCTATTTTAGATAATAGTTCAGGTTGAGAGTTTGCTATCTCTACTGTATTAGCTGTATACCTTACACAATTAGTTATCAGCTGATACTCTTCCCAAGTTAGTTCTAATGTTACTGTATCCATAGTATATTACTTATATTAATTTATAAAGCTGTTAATTAAAAAAGGGGATCACTCCCCTTTTTTGTCTTTTACCCAATTAATTTCAGTAGTCACTTCAGCACCAAATGTTTTGAGAATGTCTATTGCTTCATAATATTGAGCAAGAGCTTTTGCCATTACAGCTTCAGCTTTCTTATCTTCAATAAGTTGCTCTAACTCTTCAATAGACATTTTACTTACAGGTTTTTCTGTAGTGATGAATATTCTATCATTAGGGTTTAAATGATTGGTTTTATTGCACCAACTTGATGGTATGTCAAGTGCTCTTAATATACCAATTCTTGTGTTAATTGTTTCCATAATAAATAGTTTTAAATTATTTATAATTATAAAGTTGTTTTTTAAAAGGGGTTATTACACCCCTTATAAGTTCTTAAACATGTTAACTAAATCAGCATGATCATCATTCCATTCATCTGGAATTTTAGGTAAGTCAGGCATATTCAAGTCTTTACCTGAATAGACATGATAGTCTATTGAGCCCCACCCACGGTGCTTACCAAATGTCTCTTGGACATATTCCTCAAGCATTTTCCACATTGCATCATAGTTACACATTTCTTTACCATACTCTTTACTGGTTAAACCATTAAATCTTGGTACATAGCCCATAGTAAACCATGATGAGTCACCTGTACATATTCTTACTTTCTCTGGTACAAAGGTGATAACAGGTACATCAATAGTTGTTTCAACTTCAACTTTTTTCATGTAAGTAAATGTTTTCATAATATATAGTTTTAAATGTTACTAAATAAAAGGGGAACAAGTCCCCCTTATAATTACTTAAAGTTAAATCCTTCAAATAGAATTAAACCATCTTCACACAGTCTTAATCTTCCGTCCACAAAGCCTTGTGAATTTATCAGATTAAAATACTTTTTGTGGATTACAGCAGTCACCCAATTAGTAGTACCAATAGATAATTCTATATCAGTTACCTGAATGATGATGTTGTTTCTTTGTGAGATAGCTTGTGCCACACAGTTCTCACGTGTTAATCTAATTGCTTTTTCCATAATGTATTGATTAAAATTTTATTTAATTATAAAGTTGTTTTTTTTAAAAATAAAAAGGGGCCTAAACCCCTTCTTATTAATCAACTACAAGAATATCTTTACCTGTTGTAACTTTAAAATCTAAAGCTAAACTATCTCTATAATCTTTTAAGTCTTTTTCTTCCATAGACTTTAGAGCTTTAGTAGTTTCAGGTGTAATCTTGTACCCTAATAAAATAGAAATCCCTTCTATTTCATCAATCAGAAATTGTGCTATCATAGTTAATTTAGTTTACTTATAAAGTTGTTTTAAAAAATAAAGGGGATTAATATCCCCCTTCATTCATTTAGTCTTCTGCTTTAGATAATTCTAATTCAATACACTTTTGCAAGTATGATTTTACTAGTTCAAATCCAAGTTTTGTTCCTGAAACAAAATCTACTTGGTCACTCTCAAGTGCATTACCATTTATAAAAGAATTATAATTAGCAATTCTTTCATCAAGATTATCAATAATCTTTAATACAGTTTCTTTGTCCATTTTATTTAGTTTTAATTTTTAACTATTATAAAGTTGTTTTAAAAAAACAAGAGAGGATTTACTCCTCTCTTTCTGTCTTTAACTCTAAATACTTTGCTTGAAGTCTCATACCCATAAGTGTCATATACAATCTATTTATTTCTTCTTGTATAGATTCATCATAATTATGGTTTGGATTCAGTATAATAAATATCATTAATTCTACGTCAGCCTGTGTTAATTTAATTTCTTTCATATGTTTTAATTTTTATATTATAATAAAGTTGTTTTAATTAAAAAGGGAGATTACTCTCCCTTAATACTAATAAACAATAACAAACCTGATAAACTTGCTGCGGTAGCAGCAGCTGTTGCTTGGTTAACATCAGTAGATACTATCATTCCAAATAGCCCTGTACCTGTCATAACAATGAGGGTAACTCTTAATAAATTTTTCATGATTGTAGTTTTAGTACTATTATAAAGTTGTTAAAAAAAATTAGGGGAAATTAATCCCCTAACATTGGTGTAAGCATACCTGCCCAAAATAAACTCATGAATCCAATACATGGTATTATATGTGAACCCATAGACATTAGTATGCCTGAGAAAGAGCCAAGTAGTAACACGGCAAATAAGTACGGTAAAAACTTTTTCATAATGTTATTTTACAGTACTTATAAAGCTGTTATAAATAAAAAACTACCTTACCAAGGTAGTTCTTCATCTTCCTGATTAGCATAATACTCTGCTTCAAGTCTAAGTATCTGTTTGATGAGGTCTTCTTTTTCCATCATCCACAGCTCTTCTTCTCTTTCAAGGAATTCTCTGTAATCATTGTCAATTGCTTCTTGCATATCAAATAATTTAAAGTTTATAACTATTATAAAGCTGTAAAAAAATATTACTACACAGTAGGTCCACCTAAGCTTTTATTTCAAAGCCGCATCTGGTAAGAGTTTTCCCTGCTACCCTAGTCTATAATAGACGTAGTAATATTTCTTGTTATTTTATACAATTATAAAGTTGCCTATATATGCTAGATAACTAAGCATCCTACTTTAGATATAATACTACTTCCAAAAAATCATAGTCATCTAACATACTATATATAATATACTATACTACATACTACATTACTTACTCTGTCAGCTAGTCCTACTAACTCA
>Ga0194122_10000881_pt1 | contig 40187 bp, 37 predicted proteins | sample TA2MahCa10mmetaG_FD_155487 | JGI IMG/M metagenome (GOLD analysis project Ga0194122, IMG submission 155487) | Freshwater microbial communities from Lake Tanganyika, Tanzania - TA2015021 Mahale Deep Cast 10m | ecosystem: Environmental > Aquatic > Freshwater > Lake | place: Tanzania: Lake... | reverse complement strand
CGGCTGACATTTGTTAGGCGTGTCAGTCTCCCAGTAAGCTTAAAAGGTAGCGGTCACGGTTGAGAGCTAAAGTTAGAGCGCATTTCGGGAGGGCTCTATCTCTCCCACCTTTTTTGAATTAGGAAAGAGACCGAGCGGTTGAGTGCTGTGTTTTCAGATGTGCGAATCAAAGTCTGATCCGAATAGAGAAGACTCATAGATAAAAATTCATTGGCCAGATAACTCACCTGCGCTGATGGAGTCCAAAGATAGATCTTTTCCCCCGAACCTGAAATCACCCCTTCGGTCGAGACGGGAGAATCATAATTTGAATTAAGCGCCATCCCAATCCTTAAGTCCCCATTCATCGGGCTCACTCCAACCGCAACACTCCCACTAGCCCCCAGCCCGGGCCTTAAATAGAGCGCCCCCAGTTCATTTGAAATTGTTCTCGAGAACGGGCGGTGAGCCTCTAGGACCAACGAAGCATCCCAAACTCCCCAAGACTTCATAAGAAGCGCTCCCGTCGATAAAGCATAAAATCCTCGACCCCTTGAATCGATTCTGTAGAGCTCTTTGGCGTCGTAAATCGAACCGCCCGTCGGCAAAATCATCGAAACAAAGGCAATCGCTTTGGGGCGCCAAACCGAATAAGTCCAATCCGGAATCACTTCATAAGCCAAATTCAAAGACACATCACCTAACCCAAAGGCGGAAACTCGGTTATCCCCCCGGGCTCGATATCGACGAGTCATGGGAACCGTCAATCCCGCTTGCCATCGATCTGAAAGAAGTGTCGCCGCATCCACCCTGAGTGTTTGAGCCGTCTCCGTGTCATTCACTTTGCGATTTTTAATTCCCCCTCCCACCGGAGCATCCGCTACCACTTGCGAGGAGATCAAAGTTGTTGTGAATTGAGTCCGGTCGTCACCGGAAATTAACGACGGAATATTGGCCGTTCCACCACAACAAGGGGCTGCGAACCCTGCTTGAGACAAAGCCGCTAAAGCAGCAAAAAAGAGTACGAGTCTATTCATCTAGATTAACCGAAACAAACTGCTTCTCGACGGCGTTTCCGTTTTTTAGCTGAATATAGACTTCCCATTTTCCAGGGGTGAATTTGACATTAGAAACTAAGTATTTGCCTTCTGAGACCTTAGTGACTTTAGGAAAGAAAACACTCCCACAGCAGGTCATTCTGATAAAAGCCCCTACTTGCCCTGTGGGCTCAGTGAGTTTCGAAGAAGAACCATTTCCGCTTGCCCAGAAACTCACTTCAAAAGCTGATTCGCCATCCACTGTCGGACCTTGAGTCCATTGAAGATCTGCACACAAACCACTTTGTGCAAATTTTAAGGGGCAAGAGTTAAGGCCTGTTGCCGCTGTTCGATATCTTAACTTTCTTGTTGCCGGAGCTTTCTCTTTGGTTCCGCAACTTAGAATCAAAAAAGAGAGAGCTAGGGCGGTTAAAGGAAAAAATTTAGTTTTCATCGGTTTGTCCTCCCGGGATTTCTATTCAAAAAATTAACGTTTAATAGCACAGCCTAAGGTTCGGCTCGTCTTTTCTTTGGGCTCTTGCCCTTGAGAGAGATCGACTAACGCCTGTTTGAGATAAAACTTCTTAGCTTTGGAGGACTCTTTTGTATCATCAACCCCTCCGTTAAACCAACACTCCCCCTTAGGTCCGACCACAAAAACGTGGGGGGTTTTTAGAGCTCCAAATTCATTGGCAATTTTAGCTTGTCGGTCACGGATAATCGGAAATGAGAATCCCGCCTCTTTAAAGTGGAGCGAGGCCAACCCCTCATCTTCATCCGTGTTGGAATGAACACCCACAAAAGAAAAAGTTTTAAATTCTTTGGCTAGAGATTCGATAGAACCTTCGTGACTTCGAGAGCAAGGGCATTTAGCCGATAGAAAAACCACAACCAAGCCTTTAGAGTTCTTTTGAGCCACTTCTGAGGAAAAGGACCCCCCTGTTCTTAAGTCGGTCCCCGCAAAGGGTTTAGAACTACATGCCAGAGAAAATTTTGAAAATAATACAAGAAATACAATCGGTTGAATTCTCATTGAGGCTCCTCGAGTTTGAGCTGGTTTTAGCTCAAACTGGGCCAGCTCGCCAGTCGTTTTTTTAGATTTGTTTCGGTGGGCGTGGGAAAAAACGGCTCGTTCTTCTGATGTAGTCTTGATAGCCTTGAGTCCGCTTGGCGAGCGCGCTTTCCAAAAGAGGGACCCCCGACACTTTCATGAGTAGAAAGGACATGATTAAAGGGCTAAAAACCGCCCACCAAGCCCCCGAAGTAAGAGCGATGAGATAAAAGCCCCACCAAACTAGAAAATCTCCAAAGTAATTAGGGTGGCGGGTATATCTCCAGAGTCCCCGATCCAACACCTGCCCTTGATTTTTGGGGGCCTTCTTAAACGAAGCCAATTGATAATCGGCTAAGCTTTCGAAAAAAATTCCGGTCGTAGTGACTAGAGCTCCAAAAATATCGACCATTCCGATGGGGGACCCAGAAAGAATAGGGGCTTGAACGGGGATAGAAATGACAACAATTAAAGCTCCCTGCAAAAGGAAAACGCTGAATAGGCTAACCCAGCAAAAGGAATTGCCCATTTTTTCTCTCATCGCTTGATATCGATAGTCTTCAGGTTTTCCCCAGTTTCGCCAAGCCAGATATCCGCTTAACCTTGCTCCCCAGAGCGAGACTAAAATCAAGAGAAGCACGGAGCGTTCCGTATAAATTCCGGAAAATAACTGTGTCCCCCAAGCAGCAACGACAAATCCCATTCCCCAAAAAATATCTACGATAGAGCTATTTTTAATTCTTAAACTGACCAACCACAAAAGAATCAGCAATCCAAAAATAATTTTTGAAACAAAATAGGTGCTTGAGATGAGTTCCATACCCCACATTTTCGTGAGTCCAAAGAGAGAGTCAAGCCGATAAAGATTACTGAGTAAAACTAATTACTTGACCCATTTAAGAGGGTTTTTTTTGTCGTTCAAACGGCCATGAAGTTGGTTTAAGGCTTTGAATTTATTGGCCGTTTGATGATGAGGTGAATTATCAAATGAAACTCCAAGAAAACTTATCAAAGCTTATAACCTTGGTCCTCGATAAGTCTTTGCAATTTAAGAAAAAATATATCGGACCAGCCTCTTAAAAAGCCCACTTAAAAAGGAGCAGGTATGTTAGGTCAAAGGGGGAATTATGAAATGAAATTCTAGATAATAAATTGTAGCTGGATTTTATTAAAACTAAGTAGTACTGATATGAATTATACCACGAGTCAGGAATTCAACGTAGGGGGTACGATGAAGGTGAACTTAGTTTTCTTTTCGGTTTTTTCGGTTTTTTCGATTCTGTCCTTCGCCGAAGATGGCATGGGTACTCTGGCAGATACCAGAGCTAAACTAAAACTTCCTAATTACACTGGTGAAGAGAAGCAGTTATTAGTGGAACAAGCTCACCTCTTCTTGAACGAGTTGTTCGTTCACCGCGATATTAAAATAAAAGACTTTGGTATCGGAGCAGATCCTATTCCTAAATTAGAAGTCTTAAAAAAAGACGCGGCCCAACTATCCAGTGAAGATTTTCATCAGAGAATGAGTGATATTTTTTCCAATCTCCATGATCTTCACACTAATTACATTGCCCCCAAACCGCTTTCTTGCGCTGCGACTTTTATTCCGCTTCGATTTGATTCCGTATTGGATGACAAACGTGATGTCGTTGTTGTCTCTGCGAAGCTTCGTATCCGGGCCGATTCGGTTAAAGATGTGCGTGTTGGAGACGAGCTTGTTGCCATTAACGGCGAGCCTGTTGAAAAGATTTTACAGCGTTTGGGCAAAATCTCCGGAGGCGCCAACTCAGATGCGATGAGAATGCGTGCCGTGGAAATGTTGAGCTTAAGAAGTTTAGCAACTCAGCAAGTTCCCCAGGAAGATGAATTGAAATTTGAATTTTTGAGAGCAGGAAACAAAATAGAAGTAACCGTTCCTTGGTTTACTTATCGGAGCTTAGACTGCATTGGAGCTGATTCCAGCTCTGAAGAAGAAAGTAAGTTGTCTTTGAGAAAACAGTTTAATCTTTCTGAAGATGAATTTCAGAAAAGATATAATAAAATTTTTGGTTCGCGGTCTTTGTTGAGTAAGCAGCGCAGATGGGCAGCTCCGAGCCCCCTCGATGAAGTCTTCGAAATGACCACACTCAATACTCCGGTGGGATTGGTGGGTTATATTCAACTTAAAGGCTTTTCTTGGGATAATCCCAATCTTGACATTGCAACTGTAGTAGAAGGTTTTAGAAGAGAGATTGAGGGTCGTCTTTCCAAAGCTAAGGGCCTAGTGATTGATGTTCGTGGTAATCCGGGTGGGTATATTGTCTTCGCTGAGAAATTGGTTCAGTTGTTTTCAACTAAGGAAGTCGAGCCTACCAAAGTTCAGATGTTAGCTAATAAACTGAATGAAAATATCTTTCTAAATGCTAATGGCCAAGAAGACAATCGTTGGTCGGCGGCAGTACGTTCGGCTTTAACTCAAGGCTCACCTACGATTCAGCCTATGCCAATCACGACCACTTCTGAAGCTAATAGTTTAGGTCAAATATGGTTTAGGCCTGTGGTCATTTTAACTGATGCTGCTTGTTTTTCAGCTTGCGATCTTTTCGCCGCTGGAATGCAAGACAATGGTGCTGGTGTGATCATCGGAGTGCACAAAACAACTGGAGCTGGCGGAGCCAACGTCATGGAGCACAGTGTGTTTCGTCAGATCATGGAAGGTGAAAACAATCCTTTTAAAGCTCTCCCCCACTCTCAAAATATGAGAGTTTCTTGGAGACAAACAGTTCGTTCGGCTAAGAATCAAGGGCAACTGATAGAAGACTTGGGAATTCGGTCCGATGTGATAGTTCCTGTTCGCAAGAGTGACATTGAAACTGAATCAAAAGACCTGATGGAAGCCATTCACCAAATCATTCATACTTTACAACCCAAATACAAAAGCGGTCTCGCTGTTCGACGGGGTAATTCGGTACTATTGAAAAACGGTGAAGAGGCCAAATGGGTTGAATCTCTTTATGGCGTCGATAAAATTGAGCTTTGGGTAAAAGGTGAAAAAGTTCACACTGTTGAACTTTGTAACCGAGGAGACAAAACAGGGTTTGAAGAGGTAACTTTAGAGATTCCCGGACTTAAGAAGGATTGGAGTGATGAGCCTGTGACGATGGTTGGTTACAGGAATCGAAATCAGGTTTTCCGAGTGGTTCGAGAACTTATATGGAGAGGTCGGTATTTAGAAATTGGAAGTGATGGCCTAAACATTAATTCCAAACAGGACGAGGTTCGTTCCTTGTTTACTGTGAATCTGAAAGGACAAGCAGAATCTGGATGGCAATTTGTTGGAAATAAACTAAGGGTCGGTAGAGAGAATGACTATGAGAACAATATTCTTTCTCGAGCTTTTATTCCGTTGGACCTTAAAAAACAGAGTGGAAAACTCTTCCTAGACATTAGCTTAAAAGCTGAAAACGACCATGACTCTCTTCGTATCTATTTCAATAATCCAGATACTTACGAGAGAATCCATGTGTTTGCTGGCTCGAACCTTTCCCAACAGAAGGGGGTTTCGATTTCACTTCCTGAGGAATGGGATCGCGCTGATATGGTCTTTGAATTTGAAAGCGACGAGAACTGGAATATGGCCGGTCCAGAGATCGAAAATTTAAAATTTATCCAGTAAGACTTTCTACCTGCTCCCTCAAAGGGAGCAGGTATTAGAGTTTTTTTAGGGGTTACCCAAAAAGTCTTGCGATGCCGTAAGCTGCTCCGGCAGCGACAGCTCCTATGGTCAGAGTTTGTATAGCGCTCTTCCATGGATGTGAAACTGTGAATCTTCCTTTGACGTAACCGAAAACGAATAGAGATAAAAGAGTGACGCTCACAGACAGCGGGAGAGCCATTTTGGGAGTCTCAAATAAAAGGTAGGGAGAAAGAGGGATAAGTCCTCCAGCCATATAAGCAAAACTAATCGTTAAAGCACTTTTAAGGGCTCGATTCGCATCGGGCCTTTCAAGGCCAAGCTCAAATTTCATCATAAAATCGACCCATCGTTGTTTATCCGCTCTAATAGCATTCACTAGTGTTGTGATGGTGGGCTCATCTAGGTCGTAACTTCTAAAGAGGCTTGCGACCTCTTCGGCTTCAACATCAGGAATGTCCTCGGTTTCTTTTTCTTCGCGTCTACGTTCGGAGTCAAAATGGTGTAGCTCGGTTCTAGCTGCGAGATAACCTCCTAGACCCATGGCGATGGCTCCGGCTGCAATCTCGGCTAATCCGGCCGTTACAATCAACCGGTTATTTGAGACAGCTCCTGAGAGTCCTGCGGCTAGCGCAAAAGGAACGGTAAGCCCATCGGACATTCCGATGACCAGATCCCTTAATGTTTCCGAAGCGTTGAAGTGGTATTCGTCATGAGTGTGAGAAATCATCTCTCTGGCATACCAAGGTTTTGTGGGTTTTTAAAGCTTTGAAGATTGCGCTAGTGGGGGGCTGGTGTTAATTGTCACCTGACTTATGAACAAGTGGGGTTTTCAAAACTGTGTCTTTATCATAGGTGCTAGCTTGCTTGGCACTTCAGTTGTCGCCGTCACCAATCCGTTATCGACCTTATTAACCAAGGATGAAGAGAAGATTCTCGAGGCTAGGCTCCGCGACTTTTATGAGACTAATGATTTAAATATCATGAACCAAAGGCTACCCAAAACAAACCCTAAGGACGGTTTTCCTGTTCGAAGAAGCAAACTCCGAAAAAAGGCAGGTAGGGCCAGCCGTCCCGGATGGTTTGAGAAAAAATATAAAAAAAACGGAGAATTAAAAAATTGGTCTAGTGCCAAAATTGGAGACAAGGTTACCGACTTAACAGAAACTTATCTTTCACCAAAACAAATAACATATCGGTTAGATGAGATCAGTACCCACGGTGAGACTTCATTAGATTATTGGTCTGGTGATTATTGGAGAATGAATTGGGGGGGGACTTCCTACCGATACAGTTCAGGAAAAAAATTCAAACTCTATAAAAAGGCAGTAGAGTTCTATCGCCAACCTCAAGAGTGGATAAACTTATGGGACGCTTTGTCGCTGGCCTCGATTTTAGATGTAGTGGAAATGTGGTCGCCTTCCGAAAAATATGATCTTTTGATGGGGGATGAGAAGTTTACTCTCACTCGAGAGCAAAAGGCTGAGGGGACTGATTTCGTTGATAAAACAGGACAAGTCGAAAGTTGGTTTGGGATTTGTGACGGTTGGTCTCCTGCCTCTGTTTTTGTTCCGGTACCGAAAAAGTCCGTAACAACGATGGGTTCAAACGGGATTACGCTTAAATGGTACCCTGATGATATCAGGGCATTAGCGAGTTTAGCTTGGACTAACGGAGATTTTGAAACAAATTTTATTGGGCGAAGGTGTGAAGATTCAAATCCTGGGGTTTATGCCAATGGACGTATCGTGGATGAAGATTGTGCCGATACTAATCCAGCAACCTTTCATTTGGCTTTGGGACTTTTGTTGGGAGAGAGTCAAGTGCCTTTCATTATGGATGCTTCCCTTGATGCTGAGGTGTGGAATCAACCTGTTTTGTCCTACGAATTTAAATATTTTAATCCTTTAAAACTGAGTGAACAAAGTCAGAATTGGCGTGATGTCATGGTTCCTTACGATGAGTCTTTTAAGAAGAGAGACAGATTTCAAAAACCACTTACCCGGGGTTACAAAAAAGATGGCCATTATTTGGATGGGGGGATAAAAGCGGTTGTTGGAGTTGAAACCACTGTAGTTTACTTAACTGAATATGAAGCTAAATTTTATGAAAAAGCCCAAGAAAACGTGACTGAGAGAGTTACCTATACTTACGATCTAGAATTGCATCAAAAAGATGGGGAGCTTATTGCGATGGGAGGAGAGTGGCACAGCAATCTTCATCCCGATTTTTTGTGGGTTCCTAAACGCAATGAAGTTTCAACGGCGAAGTGGGACGATAAGAATCTTAAAGTAGATCTTTTGTCTCTGCCGAAAGAAAATCTTTCACAACTAGCTTCTAAGGCCTCAAAGGAAGGATATCCTCTTTGTTCTGCTATTGAGGCTTTGGTGAATGCGTCTAGCGACGGTAATCGCACTTATCGGTGCTCGAAATAAACCTAAAATCCTCTACGATACTGGTTGGGGATCACTCCTGGAGTGACTTTGTTCAGATACTGAGCTTCTTGAATTGGCCAGTATGGGTTTCTGAGAAGTTCTCGGGCTAAGAGAACCATGTCTGCTTGCTCTTTATGGATTACGTTATTAGCCGCTTTAGGCTCTGTGATAAGGCCTACCGCTGCAGTTGCAATATTGGCTTTCTTTTTTATTTCCTCAGCTAGAGGAACCTGGAAATGTTTTTTTACGGGAATTTTTATGTTGGGGGCAATAGCACCGGAGCTACAATCAATGAGATCGACGCCTAGTTTTTTCAACTCTATTGCAAGAAAAATAGAATCGGTGAGGGTCCATCCGCGTTCATCCCAGTCGGTACAGGATAATCTTACGAATAGGGGGAGATTTGAAGGCCATTCCATTTTCACCGCTTCCACTGTTTCAAGAAGAAATCGAATTCGATTTTCGAAAGATCCCCCGTAGGAATCGGTTCGATGATTTGAAATAGGAGAGAGAAAACTATGCAATAGGTATCCGTGAGCTGCATGAATCTCTAAGATTTGAAATCCAGCTGCAAGAGTGCGCTTAGCAGCCAATCTGAAATCGGAAGCAATGTTTGAGATCTCATTCGAGTTGAGTTCATGAGGGACTTCATAACCATCCCCAAACGCAACTGCTGAGGGGCCCACAATTTGCCAACCTCCTTCAGAAGCAGGAACATGCTTTTCTGAAATCCAGGGAACCCCTCTGCTAGCCTTTCTACCCGCATGGGCAATTTGAAGGGCGGGGATAGAGCCTTGGCTTTTGATGAAATCGGTTATCTGTTTTAGTTTGGGAATGTGCGAGTCTAAATAGATCCCATTATCTTGAGGAGAAATTCTTCCCTCGGGGCTGACGGCAGTGGCTTCCATTATTACCATTCCCGCACCTCCAGAAGCGCGTGTACCCAGGTGAACTAAATGCCAATCGGTAGCGTGCCCGTTTTCAGAGGAGTATTGGCACATGGGTGAAACCCCGATCCGATTTTTTATGGTAATCGATTTAATCGTCAAGGGATCAAAAAGCTGGGGCATAAGAACTCCTCTAAGAAGGCAAGTGTCCCATTTTTTTTGAGAAGGTCAATAGCTTGGCATTAGGGAAATGGATTGTTATTCTCTAGAGAATTAAAAATATCAGGGGCAACCATCATGGATCCATTTCTAAAAGCTGCAATTGAAGAGGCCGAATTAGGGCTTAAAGAGGGCGGAATACCGATAGGCTCTGTTTTAGTGATAGATAATAAGATTGTGGGCCGAGGACACAACCGACGAGTGCAGAAAGGTAGTGCAATACTTCATGCAGAAATGGATTGCCTAGAAAATGCAGGCCGTTTGAAGGCTCGAGATTATCAGCGGGCCATCTTGTATTCGACCCTTTCTCCTTGTGACATGTGCAGTGGCACGGTTCTTCTTTATAAGATTCCCAGAATTGTTATCGGAGAAAATAAAACCTTTCGAGGCCCCGAAGACTATACCCAATCTCGAGGAGTTAAATTGGAGGTTTTACAAGATGAACGGTGTATAGAACTCATGAAGAAATTTATTAAAGAGCGCCCCGAACTCTGGAATGAGGATATCGGGGTCTGACCCTTAGCTACTCTTTTTTTGTAACATAAGATAAACAACACTCGATACGATAAACCCAACAAACCACGCGTAGTGATAAAGGTTTGAGACCATCACCGGCACCGATTCTGTTGGAATTACTTTAATTGTGGTTAAGAAACCAGGAATATTTGGGAGTATTCCCAAAGTTAAAGCGATAATGGCATTCGGATTAAAGCCATTTCGATACCAGTATCTTCCCGTGTCTGAGTAAAGTTCGTCGACAAAAAGCACCTTGTTTCGAATGAGAAAGTAATCGACGATTAAGATTCCACCAATGGGTCCAAGTAGACTCGAATAGGCGATAAGCCAAGTGAAGATATAGCCATTGGGATCAGAAACCAACTTCCAAGGGAAAATACAGACTCCTAGGATCCCTGTGATATATCCCCCCTTTTTAAAATCTATTTTTGAGGGGGCAAGATTAGCAAAGTCGTTGGCTGGGCTTACGATATTAGCAGCAATGTTGGTAGCTAAAGTCGAAATCGCGACTGCTAACATCGCAAAGGAAATGAGTACAGGAGAGTCAAATTTACCCGCAAGATCCACAGGATCCCAAATGGTTTTTCCGTAAACGATAGTTGTAGCACTTGTGACAACGACTCCAATGAAGGCGAAAGCGGTCATCGAAGGAGGCAGCCCGATAAGTTGTCCCATGGCCTGTGCGCGTTGGGATTTTGCATAGCGAGTAAAGTCGGGAATATTAAGAGACAAAGTTGCCCAAAATCCCACCATTCCTGTGAGAGCTGGAAAAAAGAAACGAAAGAAGTCCCCCGTCGTTGTAAATTTGGATGGTTGAGAAAGAATGGGTCCCAGTCCGTGAGCTGCAGATAGAGCCCAAAAGAGCAGTGCAGCTGCAGCTGCTGGTAAGAAGAGCGCTTTAAAAAGAAGTAACTTTCGGATGCTGTCGATCCCTAAGTAAACGACAATCATGTTGATGACCCAAAATAGAAAAAAGGTAAGGGCTGGACCGGTCTCGAGTCCCCACGATGTAGGAAAAACAGGAGGAAGAGTGGCAATTCCAGGGAGCCAAAGTTTGAGTGCTTGGTAGAGGGAGTAACCCCCAATCCAAGTCTGAATGCCAAACCACCCACAAGCCACAATTGCACGTAGTAATGCTGGGATGTTAGCTCCTAAGATACCGAAACTAGCCCGTGAAAAAACTGGAAAGTTGATACCGTACCTAGCCCCTGCATCTCCATTGAGCACCATCGGAATGACGACGATAGCATTTCCTAAGAAAACGGTAAAAATCGCCTGCCACCAATTCATTCCTCCTTCAATAAGAGAACTGGCAATCATATAGGTGGGAATACAAAGACTCATGCTGATCCAAAGAGCCGCATAATTCCATGTATTCCAAACGCGTTTATGCAGAGGAACGATTTCGAGATCTTCGTTCGAGTATTTCACTTTTCCCCCTACGGATGGATTTTAGACTAAGGTATTCCCTGTATAATTATCAGCCAGTTCATAGGGAAACGGAAGTTTAGAATCATAAAGACTCATGCAGTTAGGTACTGGGCAAACAGCGACACAGAGGTTACAACCAGTGCAACTATCATAAATGACTTCTGCGACTTTTCTTGTTCCACCCGTTCGGTTTGAGTCGAGCAGGGATTTCAATTTGAGAGCGTCATAACCTGCATCATCACAGGCCACCACACAGATATTACATCCTGTGCATGTCTCTTCATTAACTTGAACTTTCTCAGAACTCGATTTTTTAAGCAATGTTTCAAAGCTTGTGACCCGTTTGTAAAGATCTCCCACGAGGTCAGAGGCTTTCGTAATTCCCATCTCAGCCATGTACTTTTCAAGACCCTTATTCATTCCGTCGATAATTTTAAATCCCCTAATCATGGCTTCGGTGCAGACCTGAAGCTGTCCAGCTCCCATGAGAAGATACTCGACTCCTTCAGACCATGATGAAATTCCACCACAACCGGAGATGGGAAGGTCTGTCGCTTGTTTACATTCAGCGACGCATTTAAGCCCAATAGGTTTCATGCCATTGCCAGACACTCCGCCGATGGCAGTGTAACCATTTACCGACAAATGAGGTTCTTTTTTGTAAATATCAATTCCAATGATGCCGTTTACAGTATTGATCACAGTAATAGCATCAGATCCCGCATTTTTTGCAGCAGTAGCCATCATTTTGATGTTGGTTACATTGGGAGTAAGCTTGGTCATAATAGGAACTTTACTCACCGATTTTGCAGTTTTTACGATTTTGGAGATAATGAGTGGATCTTGCGAGCATACAGCGCCCATATCTCTTTCGGGCATTCCGTGTGGGCAGCCTAAGTTGAGCTCAATCGCATTCACTTTGGTTTTATTCATTTCTTCCACGAGTTTCGCCCAGGCATCCATGTCGTGTCCAGGAGCCATAATGGATCCAATAATCATTTTCTTTGGGTATCGTTTTCTTAAGATCTTAAGTTCATCGAGCCAAACCGATAGTCGTCTATCGGTAATGAGCTCAATATTTTGCATCGCGATTTCACGATTCCATTTTTTCATGGTGTGAATTCGAGGAGCTACGTTGATGATGGGCTCTTCAACAGGACCGACAGTTTTCATGATGGCTGCTGCCCAGCCCTTATCAAAAGCTGAGGCCATCAGTTCGCCAGTGGCTGTGGGTGGAGCCGAGGCCAAGCACCACGGATTCTCCATTTCAAAATCTAAGAAAGATAATCGTAAATCAGCCATCGCTCATCACCTCAAAATCTATTTCAAACTTTCATTTTAGATTTAGCTTCAAAGAAGCTTTCATCTAGCACTTTCAAAATTTCATCACAGTTCTCTTTGGTGATTGAAAGAGGAGGCGCAATTCGCAGCACATTGCCAAAAAGACCGCCTTTTCCAAAAAGAATCCCTTTGTTTTTTGCAATCTCCATGACTTCAGCACACTCTTGAGTGGCATGTTCTTTGGTGGTGGGGTCTTTGACGAGTTCGATACCCATCATCAGTCCTCGTCCTCGAACATCCCCGATCCAAGCATGTTTTCTCTGCAGGGTTTTTAAACCCTCCATGAGATAGTTCCCCATGGTTCGAGCGTTCTGAATGAGTTTTTCCTCTCGAATGATTTCCAAGGTCACTTTGGCCTGCGCGGTCTGGAAAGGATCTCCTCCAAAGGTATTAAAGAAGAGTTTTCCAGTAAGAGGAGTAGAAAGTTCAGTCTTCATGAGAGCTGCACCAATCGCGGCCCCATTTCCTAAACCCTTAGCCATCGTGATGACATCGGCATCGATTCCTAGTTCTTTTGTTAGGAAATATTCACCGCCACAACGCCCCACACCGGTTTGAACTTCGTCGCTAATATATTTGCCGCCATAGTTGTGAACAATTTTAGCAGCTTCGTGGAAATATTCTTTGGGGGGTGCGATGAATCCACCGACACCCATCACAGGTTCTGCAATAAATGCAGCAATTTTACCGTGGGTAGAGGTCTGTATCGTGGTTTCAATGTTTTTTGCGCATTCTAAGGAACAGCTATCGGGCTTTTTCCCAAAAGGGCAACGATAGCAGTAGGGCTCCATGGCTGAAGTCACTGAGGCCATTGGTTGACCTTTAAATCTCCAAGTGTGATGACCACAACTTGATAGAGCTGCAGCTGTCCCACCGTGGTAACTATGTCGTAAATTGATTACGACCGTTTCTCCCGTCGCATTTCTTGAGGCCATGAAGGCAAGTTCATTGGCTTCACTGCCAGAGTTAGTAAAAAAGGCTCGATCAATTCCATTGGGAGCCTCTTTAAGAAGATCTTCTGCAAGATTGGTCACATGCTCATTTAAAAAAAGAAGAGTTGTATGTTGAATCTCATCATTCTCAATCATACTAAGAAGCTTCTGCTTGATTTTGGGATGGTTGTGCCCCGCAGAAATACAAACAATCCCACCGATACAATCTAGAAAGGTTCGCCCTTCCTGATCATAAACATATTGCCCCTTGGCTTTTACCAATTGAACGGGTGTTTTGTAATAATGAACCGCACTCGCAATTAGGTGCTTTTTTCTTTTTTCTAAAATACTCTCGTTGGATTGTGGCATAACAGCTCCTATTAAAGGTCGGTCATCACAGTATAAGTTTCAGGACGGCGATCTCGATAAAACTGCCAGAGATCCCGAATTTCTCTTACTTCATCAAGGTCTATCTCAGTGACTAAAAGCTCATCTTTGTCTCGAGAGGCTTGATTTAGAATTTTCCCTTTTGGGCTTACGACGTAGGACTGTCCGTAAAATTCTCCGATGTTCCAAGGGGCTTCTGTTCCCACTCGGTTAATCGCGGCTACGAAATAACCATTAGCAACTGCATGAGCAGGTTGCTCAATTTCCCAAAGGTATTCAGAGAGCCCTGCGACTGTGGCTGAAGGATTAAAGACAATTTCAGCGCCATTGAGTCCTAAGCACCTAGCCCCTTCCGGAAAGTGCCGGTCGTAACAGATGTAAACTCCGACATTGCCATAAGCAGTTTTGAAAACAGGGTATCCCAGGTTGCCTGGTTTGAAGAAAAACTTCTCCCAAAAGCCTTTGACCTGCGGGATATGGTTTTTTCGATATTTTCCTAGATACTTTCCATCTGCATCGATGACTGCAGCGGTATTGTAGTAGATGCCAGTGATATGCTCTTCGTAAATAGGAACCACAATCACCATGTTGTGTTTCTTTGCATATTCCTGCATGAGTTTAGTTGTGGGACCATCGGGAATTTGTTCGGTCAGCCCATACCATTTGGAATCTTGTGAAGGGCAAAAGTAAGGTCCCGTGAACACCTCTTGCATGCAGAGCATGTTTACCCCTTTTTTACCTGCTTCATCAATGTAGGCAATATGCGCGTCTAGCATTGCTTTTCTATGTTCTTCGCAGCTTTTTTCAGCGGGAGCTTTTGTTCCCATTTGAATGAGTCCGACTTTTACTTTTCGTGCCATGAGCGTCTCCTTAAAAAGTTATAAACTATGTGCAGAATAGGGTTTCCGTGAAAGGTATTTCCCAAACCCTTTTGTGATATACGCTTTTCCATTATCGATTGCTAAATTTCCACGGAGAAAAACCGTTTTTACTTTGCCCGTGACCTCCCATCCTTCGTAGGCCGAATAGTCACAGCGCATGTGCTGAGTTTCTCTGGAAAGCACATGCTTTTCCTTGGGATCAAAAATCACAATATCCGCGTCACTACCTACTGCAATAGTTCCCTTGCTTGGATAAAGCCCAAAAATTTTAGCAGGGGCTGTGCAATTGAGAGAAACGTATTGATTTAGAGAGATGCGGTTTTTTAGAACCCCCTCAGAAAACATAAGCTCCATCCGGTTTTCAATTCCTGGAGCTCCATTGGGGATCTTTGAAAAATCGTTAAGTCCCATCTTTTTTTGATCCGTACAAAAAGGACAATGGTCGGTAGCAACGGTATGGACCAAATTCTGTTCAATGCCATTCCAGAGAGCGTCTTGATCCTTCTTTTTTCGCAAAGGAGGACTCATCACCCATTTTGAGCCTTCGAAATTGGGTCGGTCGTAGAGCGAGTCATCAAGAAGTAAATATTGAACGCAGGTTTCAACCAGAACATTTTGATTTCTTTTAGTGGCTTCTCGTACTCGATTCAAAGCTGCTTCACAGGTCATATGCACGATGTAAACAGGATGATTGCCCGAATAGGCGAGATCTATAGCTCTCCCTGTGGCTTCAGATTCTGTGATTTCTGGGCGTGTGAGAGCGTGATATCTGGGGGTTAAATTTCCTGCTTCTCGACTCGTTTGCACCAAAGAATCGACCAGGTCTCCGTTTTCGGCATGAACAGTGACCAGACCACCCCACTTTTTGCATTCATTCATGAGGCCAATCATCTGTTTGTCATCAATCATGATGGCCCCTTTGTAGGCCATGAAAGTCTTAAATGAAGTGACCCCTTCATTTTGAATGAGGGTCTTAATTTCTTTAGCAGTTTCGGTGTTGAAATCAATTACTGCGACGTGAAAGGCATAGTCAGCAACCGCTTTTCCTTTGGCTTTGTCATGCCAAGCGTTTAAACCCTCTTTAAGGCTTTTTCCTTTGCTTTGAAAGGCAAAATCGATGATTGAAGTGGTTCCGCCGTGAAGAGCAGCTAGAGTTCCTGTTTCAAAATCATCACTGGAAAATGTTCCCATAAAAGGAAGGTCGAGATGAGTATGGGCATCGATCCCGCCAGGAAATAAATAGCAACCTTTGGCATCAAACTCTTGATCCGCTTTTTCAGAAATGTTTTTGCCGATCGTTTTTACTTTTTCACCTTCAATTAAAATGTCTGCATTGAAAGTGTCAGTTGCAGTAACGATCGTTCCATTTTTGATGAGAGTTTTTTTTGTCATAGATTACCAAATGTTTGAATCTTTATTCCATCTTTGAATGGTGACTTTCGTATCGGTAAAAAACTGAACTCCGCTTTGACCGTGGGCTTTGATATCTCCGAAGAATGAATCTTTGGCCCCTCCAAAAGAGAAGAAAGACATGGGAGCTGGAACTCCAATATTAAGCCCTAGCATTGCTGGAGCCGCTTCATAGCTAAACTGCCTCGCGGCAGCTCCGGAGTTTGTAAACAACGAGGCCGTATTGGCAAAGGGAGAGTTGTTAATCCATTGTATTGCTTCGTCGAGTGATTTAACTTTGGCTAAGCAAACAACCGGTCCAAAGATTTCCTCTCGAGCGACTCGCATGTTGGGCTTCACTTCACCAATCACGGTCGGTTTTAAGAAATATCCTTTGCCTGAGTGATTTCTTCCGTCCAATAGAACTTCTGCCCTTTCATCGATTGCGGACTGAATGAGTCCTTTGATTCTTTCAACTGAAGCTCTCGAGATCACAGGACCCATTTGAGTTCTGGGATCAGCTCCATCGCCAACGATCATGTCTGAAGCTGCTCGAAGCATTTGTTTTTTAACTTCATCATAGGTGTTGCCCACACAGAGGATAACTGAGCCGGCTAAGCACCTTTGTCCAGCACACCCCACGATAGATTCGAGACATGTTTTTACAGAGGTTTCCAGATTAGCGTCGGGCAGAACCACCATGAAGTTTTTAGCTCCTCCAAGCGCTTGAACTCTTTTTCCATGAGACGTTGAAAGTTGGTAAACATGTTTAGCCACCGGGGTTGATCCAACAAAAGAAACTCCTTTAACATCTGGATGAGAGCAAAGAGAATTAACCACCTCTTTGCCACCTAGGACTAAATTCATCACACCCTTTGGGAAGCCTGCTTTTTCTATGAGTTCAAAAATTTTAATTTGAGAGAGAGGAACCCTTTCACTGGGTTTCAAAACGTAGGTGTTTCCTGTGGCTACTGCGAATGGCCAAAACCAAAAGGGAACCATCGCGGGAAAATTAAAAGGGGTGATTCCCGCAAAAACTCCCATGGGTTGTCTCACAGCCTGGCAATCGATTCCGGTGGCGATATCTTCGAAACTTTGTCCCATCAGAAGGGTAGGAATACCACAAGCAGTTTCCACCATTTGAATGCCACGTCGGACATCTCCTCGAGATTCAACCAATGTTTTTCCGTGTTCCTGTGTGCAGAGCTTAACAAGAGATTCAAAGTTTTCTTCAAGTAATGTTTTCAGTCTAAAGAGGCATTGAGTTCTATCGATGGCAGGAGTTCGTCGCCACGTTTTGAAAGCGTCTTTAGCTGCCGCCACAGCTTTATCGACATCTTTCACTGTACCGAGAGGAGAAAGAGCAAGCACTTCTTCAGTTGCTGGATTGATCACCTCTATTGTTTCAATCCCAGTCGACGCAATCCACTCACCATTGATGTAATTTTTCATTGATCTATCTCCGTTACCTTAAAACTTCAGAGGGAAACCTTAACATCAATTTATAGGGTTTTGCCAAGAATTATCAGTGTAATGCGCGGTGTTATGGGTCTTTTGATTAATCTCGTAAAGGCATTAGCGGAACGAACACCTGAGGAGGTAAGGAGTGGTTGATCGGATAAAAAGCCGGTTTGAAAAATTCGGTACGAGGGGAATGAGTTTTTGGAATGTCTGTGCATTGTCCGGAGAAGATGTAGCTTCCAGATTTCCTATCGAGTTTTAAATTAAATAGAGTGGCGAGTTCCATCATAATAGTGTCGATCGATTTAGGTTCAGTGACTGTTCCAATCTCTCCAAATCCCCAATCAATGACCCGATCGGCACATTCACCAGGGATGAGGTAGCTAAAAACACCCAGCTGATTTTTTAATTCTTTAAGAAGATCTCGAAAAGGAACGGACTGAGCCGCAACTGAAACAACTTTAGTGTGACTATCATCAACAACAACTTCCAAATAACCTCCTAATGGTTGAGATAGGGCAGTTCGATAAAACATGGAACGACCTCGAGCTCTAACTCTACCATTGAGTTGTCCTATAATATCTGAAACGGCTTCTTGAAGAGGATCTCGAATATCTCTATTTGTGGTTAGGAAGAAAACTAGTTCATTTCCTGAAGTTTTAATTTCATATCGAGAATTCTCTAAACCTGAAAAGTTGCCTAGGCCATGATCAAAGTGATTTCTCACCAACTGTTGAGCTCTCTCAATTAACATAGGGGTGTCTTCATAAACAGCCATTTGGACTGCAGACAGAAATTGAACCTGTTCAGGTGGAGGTTCTGCAAAACTGATGAGTCCTGTTAAAGAAACCAAAAATAAGGTTTTAGAAAATCTCATTTCACCCTCGTGGTTTCAAACTCAATTGTTTGTAAGAGCTCGGGTTGTAGATAGTGAACTTTCACACCGTTTTTATTTTCCTGCCTAATTTGTGCTAGAGGCTTTGAAGAGGAAGAAGAATTAGGTTCTTTAGTTTCATTTTGTTGAGAAATCACTAGAGACAAAACAACGAAAGCTAAAGCCAAAGATACGGACCCTCTAAATAACCAACCGCCATGAATAAGAAAGCTTCCAATGTTTTTTCTGTGTTTTGTTTCGTTAAGTTTCCAGCCTTTTAAAATTAGGGTTTCATCCTTTTGTAATCTTGAATAAACCCTCATCAGCGAGGACGTAATGTCGGGCTCCGGTGAAAAATACTCTTCCCAACTAGCCTTAAGCGTATTCAGCTTTTCGGAACAGCTCTGACAAGAAATAAGATGGAGTTTAATTGCAGTTCTTCGAAAAAAATTAATTTCGAGTGGAATCGTATAAAACTCGAGTAAAGTTTCCTGTTTGGGGCATTTAATTCGTGACATAATTTCCTCGCTTTGAAGTCAAGCCGTCCACCCCATTTTCAAAAAACGAAATAAGTGCTCGTTTCGCTCTTACATAAGCCTGGCGGGTAGCCTGTTCGGTGAGCCCAAGTCTTTCTGCTACTTCTCGGTGAGACAACCCTAAAGCATCTCTTAGCCAAATGATTTCAGAATCTTTTTCGTTGAGTGACTCCATAGCTAATTTCAGTTCACGCATTTCAATCGCATTTTCAGCACGGCTGTTCTCATAGTTTTCAGAAACATTTTGAAGTTCTTCTAAAGATACCGAATTTCGATCGGCTTTAGGGGCTCTGACTACTTTGTCGATGTGACAGTTTTTGACCATTTGAAGTAAGTAACGTTGAATAGAGATCTCTTCAACAGATTCTAACTTGTCTAAGTTTATTAGAAACCTAACAAAGGATTCTTGGAGAATGTCTTCGGACAAGGCTCTATCCCCGCGTGTTTTCCACAAAAGAAATCTCATCAAGCCCGGAGAGGTCTTTTCATAAAGTGGCAAAAAGGCGGATTGGTCTCCTTGTCTCAAACGCTGAATGTATTGACTTAAAGCTGTGGCCATCCCTTTTTGTAACCTCTTGGAAGCAAAGACGCTAGTTTAAAGGCTTTTGTGACGTGAAAGTTACAGAAATTTTTAAGGAATTTAAAAAGTTCAATCGGTTTTTACAAAGAGCTTTGAAGAAGAAGAGATGTTTTTAATTAAGGTTACCTGCACCCTTTCAATGGGATTTTTAAGAGGTTCAAACGGCCATGAAGTTGATTTAAGGCACGGAATTTATTGGTCGTTTGACGATGAGGTGAATTATCAAATAAAACTCCAAGAAAACTTATCAAATCTTATAACTTTGGTCCTCTATAAGTCTTTGCAATTTAAGAAAAAATAGTTCGGACCAGCCTCTTAAAAAGCCCAGTCAAAAGGTGCGGGCATGAATTAATGAATGCTAAGTATTTGAATATATATATTAAATAGATGTTTTTAAAGTTCTGGAAAAGCGGGGGGGAAATAAGGTATAACGTCGGTCCTAATGAATGTTGCTGTGCGTGAAAATTTAAAAGGAATTCCGGTAGATCAGTTAGAAACAAGGATGGTCGAACTAGGCCATCCGGCTTTTCGAGGTCGCCAGCTTTTTAGATGGATTTACTCGGAAAGAGAGGCCGAATTTGAAAAAATGACCGATCTTTCCAAAAACTTTCGGGCTGAACTGATGGAAAAATGTGAGCTGCCCACGATTCAGATCGTAGAAGAAAGAAAATCCGTTGATGGGACGATCAAATATCTGATGCAACTCCCGGATGGAGAGAAGATCGAATCGGTATATATCCCTACCGATGATAGATTTACCCTGTGTGTTTCGACACAAGTAGGCTGTAAGATGGCCTGTTCTTTTTGTGCGACGGGGTACCAAAAGTTTACAAGAGATTTAAAGGCCTGGGAAATTGTCGAGCAGTATATGGTGATTAAGCCGCCCCATCCCGTAACCAATATTGTGATGATGGGAATGGGAGAGCCTTTTGATAATTACGATGAAGTGATTAAGGCGTTAAGGATTTTTCAAGATCCCATGGGTATTAAACTTGGAAAGAGGCACATCACCGTTTCCACGGTAGGTCTCACTCCTAAGATTCAACAATTTGTAGATGCTAATCTCGGGAAGTTGGCCATTTCTCTGCATGGGACTACCGATGAGCAGAGAAGTGAAATCATGCCGATAAATAAAAAGTATCCTATCGCCCATTTAATGGAGATTTGTAAAAATTTGAAATTCAAAGGCAAAGGGCGGGTGACTTTTGAATATATTCTCTTTGACGGTTTTAATGACTCGATTGAAGACGCTCATAGATTGGCCAAGTTAGTTTCAGAGTTTCCCTGTAAAATCAATCTTCTTGCTTATAATGAAAATGCGTTTTCAAAACTACGAAGACCTAGCGAGGATAAGGTGTTGGCGTTTCAAGATGTCCTTTCACGGTATTACATTACGACGACTTATCGCAGAAGTCGTGGTCGTGACATTGCTGCTGCGTGTGGGCAACTAAAAACTGAAGTTGCCAATCGTTCTTTAAGACAACTCCAATGAAGTCCATTCTGGCTCATCTTGAGGGGAAGTCTCACATCATTTGGGATTGGAACGGAACCCTACTTGATGATGTTGATCTGATGGTTGAAGTGATTGGAGATTTGCTCGACGAATACTCGCTTCCTAGGATAACTCGGCAACATTACCGTGAGTTATTTGGATTTCCCATTAGGAACTACTATCAAAATCTGGGTTTTGATTTTAATAAAGTTTCTTTTGAAAAATTATCTGAAAAATTTATTGCAGGTTATCGAACGGGACTTCTTTCGGCTCGGCTACATGAGGGTGCTAAGGAGTTACTAAATTCATTGCATCAATCCAAAATTTCTCAATCGATTTTATCCGCTGCTGAAGAGGTTTACTTAAAAGAACAACTAAGCCATTTTAGCGTAATCCATTACTTTGATTATATTTATGGTCTCAGGGATAATTATGCCGCGAGCAAAATAGAACGGGGAAAAGAGTTGATGCGAGAGGCTAAAATTCCAGCGAGTTCAACGATTCTCATTGGAGATACCGACCATGATCTGGCAGTTGGCAAGGCATTAGGAGTGGAAGTTCTCTTACTTGCAGACGGTCATCAATCCTATTCACGCCTTGCGTCCAAGCATTTCAAAATCTTACCCAACCGGTATCTTTAATTGTTTTTTTAAAAAGCCTTTTAATTGTTCAAATATTTGAAGATAATTGAACACTCAAACGAATTAAATCAACAGATTTATTGGCAGTATTAATTTTTACAAAGCGGAGTTTTCTTGAATAAAGTTAAAAAAGATAATTCCTTCACCTTCCTTGCAGTTTTTTCTTTAGTTAACGTATTTTTTATTCCTGAGTGGGTGAATTTTTTTGGGGAGGGTCCCAACAATACAGTTTTTATGACTCCGAACCCGCTCGAAAATGCTTATTTTGCATTGGGCTCGGTTGTTTTTGGGGTGTCCCTTTTACTTTTTGTCTTAATTAGATTTTTTAAAAATTTTAAACTTGCGTTTTTAGAGTCTTCAATCTTCTTGGGTTTGTTGTTGTGTCTGTTTGTCCCACTCAACTTTTTTAGAGAATGTAGTGCTTTGTTTAATTATTATCCCGAACTTTCCTATAAGTCTCATTGGCTCGCAGAAAACTTTTTAAAACCTTTAAAGATTCCATTGGTTTTTGTGGTTGCCGTTGGATTTTACAAACTGGTTAGACATCGTGGCGAACAGATCAGGAATTGGACTAAGATTCTGGGAGTTATTTTTTCCCCGATTATAGTCATTACGTATGTTAATTTAGTTAAAAGTTATCAAGAAAATAAAATTTATTTTAACCCTCGGAACGTAGGCAGTAAAACCGCTCATTTAAGTAAAAGACCTCCCAAAGTAATCTGGATTATTTTTGACGAGATGGATTATCGTTTGGTTTTTGAACAACGGCCCCCAAAAATTAAGCTTCCAGAGATTGATCGTTTTAGAAAGGAGGCTGTTTTTTTTGAAAAAGCATATCCTCCTAGTGATTTTACTATTGCCTCTATTCCAAGTTTGTTTTTAGGGGAGCGGATAAATATTTCTTCAGTTGAAGCAACTGATTTAGTTTTTTTGGAACCCGGCACTAAAAAAGAAATGAAATGGACCCAAGCCCCTAATTTGGGGAGAGAGATTAAAAAGCTAGAATACTCAACTTCTATTGTTGGCTGGTACCACCAGTATTGTAAAAATTTTCGTCAGGACCTTGATTACTGTCGTACGTTTCCTGCTGGAAGATTCGATTACGGAAGAAATTTTAGGTTGAGTGTTAAAGCTATTTTAGAAAGGTCATTTGTTATCGATAAAAGACTTGAGCGAGCGTTTATTTTCAATTTATCTGAAATACATGTCTCTGCTCTGGAACAAATACAGGGCGGATTATCTGATGTTTTATTTTTGCATTACAGTGTTCCTCACAAACCCTATCTTTACGATCAAGCCAAAAAAGCGATCTCTCCAAATGTGGAAAGAACTCCAGAAAATTATTTTGGGAATCTCATTCTTGTTGATCAGATTTTGGGTGATATCACAAAAAGTTTGCAGGCCGCAAAGAAGTGGAATGAAACTGTACTTATTATCTCTGCCGATCATTCTTGGAGAAAATCAGAGGAGTATGATGGGAAAAGGGATTTTAGGGTTCCATTTTTGATAAAAATGGCTGACGGCAAGGCGATCAATTATAAAAAACCAATTCCTAATCTAATTACTAAAGAAATTATTTTGGAGATTATGAAAGGGAACTTGAATTCCAGTAGTGAATTGGTTTCCTGGTTGGATCGGCACAAAAAGGTGTTTCCCAAAGGAACTGTATTGACTCCAATTGAAGAGGAAAATCATCATTCTCTCGGCAGAGAAACCATCCATGACTTCGATCCGAAGGGATAAAGGTGTCAGTCTCCTATTAAGCTTAAAAGGTAGCGGACACACCATAGTTAACATGACCCGTTGTCACCCTGATTGTTTAAGTTTCCAGTTTACAAAGCTTGCGCTCCTAGATCTGCTGTTACAAAGAATAATAACCTAATTACACAAAAAGGTAGAGAGCCGCCACATTGTAAAGAAACCAAAGGCTAATAGGACCATTTACGGCACTTTGATTCGCTCTCATCCTGTCTACAGACTAACTTAAGCATTGAAAAAAGATATTTGCTGGCACCGATACTGCTGAGTTTATCCTTTGAAGAAGGAAGTGAGCTTTTGCAGTGTAAATTAAGAAAAACAACGCAATTCCTGAACCCTTGGATATTTGCTCTAGCATTTCTTGCAGCTTGTACGCAAAACTCTTCGGTTAACTCCAATCGGATTGTAGTGATTCAGCCCTCACAAGGACACTGTCAGTATACGATTGCACCTGCAAACTTCCAAACGTTAGAAAGTTACCGAGAAATGCGAGGTAAAGTCGGAAGAGTTCTTTATTCATCCAATAATCTGGATCGCAATTTTGACATTCTTAAAACAGGATTGGGGTTGAAACCGGTTGATACTGATTTTGTAAATTTTGGCGATGCGCTAATGCCAGCAAACCTCGATACTTTATTTGCCGCAAGTTTATATTTCAGCGTGGAAGTAGGTTATCTTCTTGCAAAATCAATTGATCCCGCAATTGACCTCTCCGTTGTTATTCCCAATTTGTCGGATACACGGATTGTTCATCATGCCAAAAGACTCTCTAATACAAACAACTCACAAAAAGAGATCTTTGATAATGCTGAATATTTGTCAATTGCTCGCACTGGCTTACCAACTTTAAATTATTTCTTCTCATACCCAACACAGCAAATAAGAGAGATTCCTTTAGGTTTAAATTTGGGAGTGATGAATCACGAATTCTCTCATTTGATATTTCAACACCTGTTTTACGAGCCGGGGATTAAACGAAATCTTGAAGTCGGCACTGACAAGCCAACCTTGAACACTTTGGCTGCATTGGATGAGGGGATGGCTGACTACTTCGGTTTTCTGGCGACTAAAGATCCTGGCTATTTTTTGTGTAGTTTCCCCCAAGAAAATAGAGATCTTTCCCTTCCTAAATCTTTTTCTCCCCAAGTCATTTCTAGAATAGAGTCCTCATCAGGTGAGTATTTTGATTCTCATGAAGGAGGAGCGGTTTGGGCATCTATTCAATATGAAATTGGCCAAACCTTAGGAAATCACCAACTTGTTGGTAAAAGTTTACTAAAATTAATGAGCAATATTCTTGAGTGCCCTAATACGGTGAGAGGGAATACTTTGAACTTCAACTTTGGTGATTTGGCACGGTGTCATCAATCAATACTCTCCACTAATTCGCAGGCCCAAAGTGTAGCAAGACAAATTTATTTGAAGTATTTGGGAAGTTATGGAGCCGGGTTATGAGGGTTTTGTTTCTTGTTGTTCTCATCTTAGGGGCCGAGGTTTTTGCTAAATTGCCACCAGCGGTTCCCCTTCTTCCACCAAGAGATCGAGGAACTGCTGTTGCAAACTCGAAAAAGAAGATCGTGAATCCTAAGAGCCCTAAGGTTGCTCTTTTAGCTAATGTAGAAATGGGAACTCTGTTACGAAGAGATGAGACCTCCAGTGATATTTTGGGAATGCAGTTATTTTTGGGTGGTCGGGCCAGTGTGAGATTCCCAATCTTAATTACTTCACTTTATATGAAGCCCTCTTTGGGATATTTTTTCAAGCGTCAGGCTGAAGGAACCGTCTCTGTCGTTCAGCAAGTTATTGAGGGCGGTCTGACATTACAGTATGGTATTTTTGAAAAAAATAATTTGCAATGGTTGCTAGGCCTGTCTAACAGGTTTGATTACTCTATTAGTAATATTCGCGTCTATTCTCAATCAACTAGTGGTCAAGCATTTAGATATCGTGTGGGGCCCAGCTCTGGGGTTCATTTTTCCCTTTCGCCAGAACTTAAATTGACTACAGATTTAGAAATCACTTTCTCTGCCTCTAGTCCCACCAGAATGTTTGGCGGTCTTACAACCGGGCTTGCTTTTGACCTCTGATAAATCTCAGCTAATATAGTCCAATGAAAAGAAATCATTATGATGCTTTTATCGTTGGAGGAGGCCCAGCGGGGTGCTCATGTGGCTTGTGGCTTAAGCACTTGGGGCTTCGACCACTTATTATAGAGAAACGGGATCGGTTAGGTGGCCTTCAAAATGATAGTCCTTACCCGAACGTTTGGATTCTCGGGAAAAATTACCTGAATGGTAAAGCCTTTGCCCGTGAAGTCTCTAAACAGATCAAAAATGAGAATATTACTGTGTCTTTGGGAAGCGAAATATCGTCGGTAAAGTATCTAGAGCGAGAAAAGATTTTTCAAGCTGAACTTAGGAAAAAAGGAAAACCAATTGCAGTGACGGCTTCATTTTTAGTTTTGGCCACTGGGGTGGTTCCCAGAACTGGGCCCTTCAACCCCTCTTCAACCGTTTTGATTGGTCCCGGAATTACAATTGAAAACACTAGTTTTCGAGGCAAAACGGTAGCCATTCTTGGTGGAGGAGATAACGCTTTTGAAAATTATCAGTTTATTAAAAGGAAAAAGCCAAAATCGGTTACCATTTTTGCAAGGCATGTACGAGCTCAGATCCCATTCATTCAGGAGATCGGGAAAGGCGACTTAAAAGTAGGGGAATATTCTGTGAATGTTACTGAGCAACAGGTTAACGGGAAAAGGTTTGATTATTTGGTCGTGATGTATGGGTGGCAAGGGGTTAATACTCTCGAACCTTGGTTTGCTTTAAATACAGAGAATCATTTTGTTGTAACCGATTCGCTCAGAAGAACTTCGGTGGAGCGGATTTACGCGATAGGCGAAGTAACACAAGCAAGTCATCCGTGTTGCGTTACTGCGATGGCAGACGGTATTGTTGCGGCAAAAGATATTCAGCGGCGAATAGATGAGTTCAGAATTCCTTTAGAAGTAAAAAAGAAAATACCCGTACCCTTTAAGTGAGCTTTTTAAGAGGTTCAAACGGCCATGAAGTTCGTTCACGGTGCGCAAGTTATTGGCCGTTTGACGATGGGATGAATTATCAAATGAAACTCCAAGAAAACTTATCAAATCTTATACCCTTGGTCCTCTATAAGTCTTTGCAATTTAAAAAAAATATATCGGACCAGCCTCTTAAAAAGCCCACTTAAAGGGAGCAGGTATAAAAAGAAACTCAAATAAAAAAGACCTCAGAGAACTCTGAAGTCTTTTTAGTTACTAAACACAAAGGCCTATTTTTAAAGTGGAGAACTTTTTCCTTGTTGTAGAGAGACCATTAAGGACTCTTCTCGCTTTTCGTCAGCTTCCATCTCTGCTTTACAATTGATACAAAGATTGGTCACTGGACGAGCCATAAGTCTCTTACTTCCGATGGCTTCCCCACAAGACTCACAAATACCATAGGTTCCTTCAGCAACTTTTTTAAGAGCTTCTTGAACTTTTCCGATCAACTTGCGCTCACGATCTTTGATTCGGATTTCGAAGTTTCGCTCCGATTCGGCACTGGCCTGGTCATTAATATCAGGAAGTGCTGTAGAGCTTATACTTTGATATTTCTTTCCAAAATCACTTTGAAGTTCGAGAAGCTGGTTTTCTAGAACTCTTTTAAACTTTTCTAACTCTATTTTCCCTAGGCTGAAAACTCGGGTTGTAAATCTTATTTCAGGAGCCTTCTTAACTGGGATGGACACTACAGGTGCCGGAGTTTGTTTGGTGTTTTGCGAAGTTCTTTTGACTTTGCTTACCTTGGGTTTTTTTGCGGTTTTTGCCGTACGAACGCTCTTAGAAGCTGCCTTTTTAGCGACAACTTTCTTTTTAGGTTTTTTGGGAGTCGCCTTTTTAACCGCCTTTTTTATCTTTTTCTTCATACGTTTCCCCCGATTTCTACCTTCCGGCTAACCCGAAAAGCGACCCGACTTTATCAGATCAGAAAATAAAGTCAATTTTTGGGGCGGTATTGGTTAAGTATCTGTAGTTATTAATTTTTTATGGAGTTACAAGAGGGTTGAAGCTTAGTTTTTTTGGACAGATATGTGTTTCGGGAGCACATATTGGGGGAGGGGGTAAGTCCAAAATAACTACTCTTCAACTCCCTTGTCTGATTAAACCGAGGTATTAACGTTCCGCTCGCCTCGGTTCAAGTTCGCAATACAGTAAATATAAATTCAAGATATCAGTGGGTTATATTAATTGCCCCCCTTGGTGTTTGGTATCTAATGGGAGCTTGAGGCACATTCTGTGAGTCAAAATTATAACCTGGGTTAAATGGAGTGAATCCACCGATGTTAGGGGGCTGTCCGGTTCCTCCCGAAGTCGGAGGGGGAACGAGCGGGTTGGTACCGATTGGGCTTATGACTCCTGGGGTGATAGCACCAGAGGTGGGGTTCCAAGACCAAGGGTTGAACCCTGGCCAAGAAGGCCATTGGGGTGAATAAGGTGAAACGGGTCCGGGGGGACACATCACAACTATATTGTCACACCCGTTGTAGGGTATTTGGGTTACTGGAGGTTGCGGGTTCGGCGTAGAGGGTAACGTCGGATTGTAAAACGGGTAATTAGGAGAATAAGGGAACTGAGGAGAAACGACGTTGGGATAATAGGGTGGATAAGGTCGATTTATTCCTGGTGGAAGCAAAGGCGGTATGGACATTCCTGGTGGGGTTAAGTACGGATTGATGGGATTACACATGCCGGACATCAAACACATTTGCATAGTGTTTTGATTAACTTGAGAAATTAACAACTGATTAATCAGCTGGTTGGCGGGATTGTAACTTGCTCCCCCATAAAGACTAGGTGAGCCATAACAAGAGCCACATCCTCCTAAAAGTGAACCGCAGCCCGTTGTGCTCACGGGGGCGTAATAGGTAGTGTCGATAATTGTGTAGATGTCGGTGGCGAACGAATACAGATTGTATCCGCCAGTTGAATAGGCTCCGAGATAACCATTTCCGGAGCAATTGCTACAGGCGGCAAGTTTGTTTCCTGAGAACACAGAAATTATTATTAAGCTAAAAACAATGAGTTTATTGCGCATGATCTTTCTCTGGACCTATTGTCCAGGCTTAAAAAGAGCAACCGACATGCCACAAAGTATCAATCGGTTTTGTGCGTTGATTCTCTGAAGACTGAAAGACAACTGACGCGAAAATGTGAATCAGGTTTGGAAACGAAAAGTATCACGCATTGTTATGTATTTATTTTTGAGTACATAGCCTGTAAATTAGTAAGACAGGGTCTGCGACATTTCTCAGACCTTTCTTCCCCTAAATGACGAGGCCTCATATGAAACAGTGGATAGGTTGGTTTGTTTTCTTTATAACTGTATCAACTTTTGCTGCCCAGGACTTTATTCCCATCCAGGAAAAAGCTCAGGGGCAGGCTTTATCTGGTTCTATTCAAACTAACGAGAGTTTATATTCGAACCCTGCGGCTAGTTCCTTTGTGAATATTTATTCGATTGATGGAAGTTTAAGTTTGCCACGGTCTTTTGCCGTATCGGTTTTGGACACACAGACCTCAGGATTTGGAGGTGCAATTGGGTATTACCGAAAAGCTGCAGATTCGGATTACTTCTCCTCGGAGACAGCATCCAGCAAAAAATGGATCCAAGGGGCAAAACTAGCTCTTATGGGAAAGCTTTCTAACAATATAGGAATTGGAGTTTCCGGAAAATCGATCTGGGGGCCCGATTCCCTAGGAAAAGACAGTAAAGTTTTGGATGCGGATGTGGGGGTTTTGTTTAATGGAGGGCTTTTTCAGCTTGGAGCCGTATTAAGAAATGTTCTTGGTGGTAAAGAGTCGATGAGATTATCTCGTGAGTACAGTATTGGGGGGAAAATATCTTATGATCAGATACTATCGTTGTCAGTGGCTACCCAGGCCAAGGTAAATTCGGCAACTCCGTATCAGGTTGGAGTAGGAGCAGAGTATGTTTCTCCTTACTACTTTGGTTTAAGAGGAGGATATCGATTTTCAACTCAAGAGAATATAAACTTTTGGAGTGTCGGCGCCAGTTTTATCAGTCCTCGACTTTCTTTGCATTATGCTTTGGAGATGCCTAGTCAACCGAACACTCCTTCTGATCACATGCTGGGGACGACGATTCTTTTTTAGAATAGACAAAAGATCTAAGTATGAAATTTCTTATTTTCATTCTTCTAATATTTGTGGACTACGTTGCCTTTCCTGCAGTTGGGCTCGAGCTCATTCCTAAAGGACGTCCCTTTCGCCTTACCTTTGCCGATCCCAGAGAGATTCGAATGGCCCTAACTTTTGATGGGACTTCTAAAATAAATGCTTTTATTGGAAACTATTTTTCTATTTTGGGCATTAGAAATGAAACCAATCCCGATTGGTTTTTTCATTTGGGGTTGGAGGGGGCTGGCTATTTTACCATGAGGCAGTCGGAAAAAAGATTTCCTTTGGAAACCGCTGACGGACTCTTAGGATTTTATATTGAGACAAGTGTGGGGTCATGCCAATACCAATTTAGATTAACGCATATATCGGCCCATTTGGCGGATGGAAGTAACGATGGGGCTTTTCCTTTTAGTCGAGAAACAGCTATTCTCAGATTTGGTTACCTTTTAAATCCGGATGTTCATCTTTACTCAGGGCTGCAATACATAATTAATACGACACCCTTGGTCGCGAGATGGTCTCTTCAATTAGGTGGAACGGGATTTATTCCCATTTCCAACAGTAAAATAGTCCCTTTTGGGGCGTTTGACTTAAAGCAAAAAGGAGATGCTCCTCATAACCCATCTGTGAGTTTACAATTGGGTGTGGCATTTGGAAATCCTCCCGATCTTTATAAATCTTTTCGCTTTTTTTATGCTTATTTTTCAGGAGTGGACCCAAGGGGGCAGTATTTTACTCGTCAAATCATGACCCATTCATTCGGTATTGAAATGCAAATTTGAAACTAGATTTTCTTTCCTTGTGAAAAATTCCTAGCTGCTCAATAATAGTAGGTGATCCTTTCCCAATTCTTTTAAACCAAATTCTCATATCCAAAAAGCGGGGGTTTTTTTTTATGTCATTTTTAAGTTTTGGCAAACTTAGTTTATTTTTATTTAGTATCGCTTTGATTACAGGATGTGGCATCGTGAAGTATCCCGGGCAGATCGGGATGGTGACCAATAGCTTTAATAAGATCGATTTTGAGTATTTAGATGAACCCGGGCTTTATGTTTATGAAACGGTCTATGATAATCGGCCCGGTGGAGCCGGGGTGGGAGCGATTGTTACAAAACTCTATCCTCAGGTCAAAACTTATACTTCAAATGTTAGGACCAATTCGGATGGAACCTTGTACCGTTCAAAAACCGAATATGAGGGGGCTCAGATCCAAATGATTTCGCTTCCCAATCTGGGACAGGTTAACTTAAGTCCTAATCATCAATTGGTCTTTTTTGTTGATTATGCGACCTCGATGGATGAAACGGATGACAAAAATCTAGCAGAGACCGGCTTGTTTAAGCCCTCCGGTTTATCTACGGAACTTAGTCTGCGTGCCTTTGAGAGCAAAAAAATGAAATGGGATTTATTAAGAGCCGGGCGACTTTTACTCAATGGGAATTTGGCTTATGAAGTTGTTGGATTAGAAATGAACCAAATTAAATTTACTCCGGTTCAGTCGGTCCAAGTCGAAACATCTTTCTTTGGGAATGCTTTGAGAGCTCAGTTCTCCCCTCAGGTTAAAGCTGATCTAGTTCAGTTTATTGAAACACACTTTCCCAAAGGGTTTCATGGCACTGTTAAGTTTGCCGTGCAAGGAAGTAGCGAAACTATCGCGATAAATTTAGGAGTGAATACAGTAAAGACACTGGAAAACTCAGGCGTTAAGGTGACTAAAGATGTTCCTGAAAATAAACTCCAAGAGATATTAAACCGTTATAAAACTTCACTTGTTGAAGGAGAAGCCAAATGAAACTAAATCATCAAATTGCTCTAATTTCTTTGTGCCTCCTTCAATCTGTGGCTTCAGCAAAAAATTATATCGTTTTGTTTAAACAAGCAGAGACTACTATTTCTTCGATGGAGCACGGAGCTTTTCAGACGCTTCTACAATCGAGTAATCAGAAAAATGTCGATCAACTAAAAAATTGGATGGAAGGCCGCTCTTTGAGGTCTGAAGTGAAAGATCTGTGGCTTGTTAGGGGTGCCGCATTGTCGTTAGAGGAAAGCGCAGCAAAGAAGTTGGCTCAAGAGGCTTGGGTTAAAGGGCTCTTTGAAGATAAAGTCCGACGTCTTATTTCTCCTAGCCCCAATTTAATCGTGGCCAATACTCAGAAAGAATTAGGGGATGAGGTCTGGGGACTTGATAAGATTGGTGTGAACAAACTCAGGGATGAATTTCCAGAACTCGACGGGCAAGGAGTTCGAGTGGGGATTATCGATACGGGGATACAAAGCAAGCACCAGGAGTTGATGAACAAGCCTGTTGTTTTCAGGGATTTTGTTAACCAAATTCCTAATGCTTACGACGATCAGGGACATGGAACTCATGTCGCTGGAACTGTGGCAGGGAATAAAGTGGGTATCGCTACGGAAAGTTCAATTGTTTTTGCTAAGGCTTTTGCTGCTGCAGGATCAAGCGGAGATTCAACTTTGATCTCGGCCATGCAGTGGGTGTTTGATCCTGATCAGAATCCCAGTACCAATGATTTTCCCCATGTCGTAAGTAACTCCTGGGGGGGGGAATTAGATTTAGATGTTATTTATGATGTCGAGGAGTTTGCTCCCTTTTTAAGAGCCATTCAAAGTTGGATTCATGGTGGCATCATTCCCGTATTTGCTGCTGGGAACTCAGGTAAATCTCCGAACGGCTTTCCGGGTGGACTTGCCGAACCTATTGCAGTTGGGGCTATTTCACCCAATGGCGAAATTGCAGCTTTTTCCAGTCGCGGACCCAATTTGTGGAAAGTAGGAGAGAGTGTACTTACTTTGCTTAAACCGGATATCTCAGCCCCTGGAGAAAAAATTATATCGGCTTACCCCGGCAACAAGTACGCTTCTATGGCGGGAACCTCGATGGCAACTCCCCATGTCACAGGAGCTATTGCGCTGGCTTTACAAGCCAACCCCAAACTCAAATTCCCCGATATCAAAAAATTATTGCTAAAATCTTCTGAAAAAAAAATAGATACGCATTTTGGATTCGGGATCTTAAATGCCTATGAGTTTGTAAAGTTGGCAAAAAGTTATCGACCCTAAAGCCTTAAACTTCCGCTAAAATTCTCCCATTTTGTGTTACTCTTTGTAAAAAGTAATTAGGGGGAATCCTCATGAAAATTCTGCTTGTAGTATTCCTTTTTCAGCTCTCTATCCTAGCTAAGGAGTCTAAACGCATTCCTCATCTGGATTTGGAAATGTCGGGAACAGAACTCCATTCTTTATTGAGAATTCGTGATGATGGCGAAGAGGATAGTGAGCTTGATCCTGTTATGAAAATAGGTAAGCGGTATTTGACTTGGTTAAAGATAGTCAATCAAAATAGACCAGAAGAATTGAAACTATCGCTAAGTAATGCGGAGATTCAACCCGGATATCCGATTGATTCCCCAAAAATTTCCAGCCCTAAAATTATCCTCGAACTGTTCTCCCAATTGAAAAAGGATCTTCCCGAAGAATTTAAAAAAGTGTTAACGACTCAAGCCGCACTTACCGATTCTATTCCAGTTTCCGATGCCGATTTTGTGATTTATGGTCGAAAAATAGATGACTTGTATGCCAGCGCTTCTCGATGGTTACTACAGAAGCCTTACCTTTGGGTTTATGCTTCAAAAAAACATGACGATATTCGAGGTTATTATTTTTTAAAGCAGACCCCGCAGGTAGAAAATCAACTCACTAATTGGGAACAACTTGCAGCCGACACCCAGATACAATTTCGGGGCTGGTTAGAGGGGCTGTGTTTTAATAGCGAAGCTACAGCTAGTGTCTGTGGGGCCAATTTAGACAAAACTATAGCTGAAAATGGAAATCCGTTGCCCTATTTTAAACGCTACCTCCAAGATGGGGAATCCAAATGGAATAAATTGTTTCTTATTCAAAATAAAAGAGATGATTTGCTGTGGTCAATCGAACATCCGGAGCTTTTAAGTGCCCCCTTTTCGAAACCGGACACTTATGAAGTGGAGCAGTTTCTAAGATTAAACATTGAGGATGAATGGCGCTGGTTAGGATGGCAGCTAAGATTAAATTTTACCCAAGGAGGAATGGATACTACTCACGTTATCTTTTCCCCTGGGGCAACTCCCCATGTGAACGGATTGGGTGGAAATGAGATCACTATGGATGCCAATCAGCCGATAACTGAATACCATGTTCGCTGGACAATCCGACACGAATATGGCCATACCCTTGGCTTTCCCGATTGTTACATCGAGTTTTATGATACTGACAAAGCCGTTATGATCAGTTATCAAATTGATACGACTAACTTAATGTGTAGTCGTCGAGGAAAATTACAGGAAAAGCACTTTGAGGAGTTAAAGCGGGTGTATTTCACGCCTTGAAGTTGATATTATGGCCATTCTTCTTTCGGCTCAAGAGCTTCAAAAAGCTTTTGGGGTCAGATCTTTATTTGAAAACCTAAGCTTTGTTATTGAAGCCAAGGATAGGATCGGACTCATCGGTTCCAACGGAGCCGGAAAATCTACTTTACTTAAAATATTGTCCGGAAAATTAGATTGTGACGGGGGCAGGATCTCTTCCCAGAAAGGTTTGCGTCTAGGGTATCTGGCTCAGGTCCCCCAATTAAATTTAGAAAAGACGGTGGGTGAAGAAATACTATTATCTTGTCTTGATCCGCACAGCTCAGAAGCCCACTCCCTTACCCAGCAATGGATAGCTAGATTGAACCTGGAGTCGCAAGGTTTATCCGACTCGACTCTAGTGGGAAAACTTTCTGGAGGTTGGCAGAAGAAAGTTGCATTAGCTAAGGAATTGGTTAAGGAACCCGAAGTTTTACTTCTTGATGAACCGACTAACCATCTTGATGTTGAGAGCATCCTTTGGCTTGAAGAACTACTCTTACAATCTGCTTTTGCAATCGTCGTAGTGACACACGATCGAGTCTTTTTGCAGGAAGTAACCAATCGAATTTTTGAATTGGGTAAACAGTTCGCGAATGGGGTGCTAGATGTTCGCGGCAATTATTCCACTTATTGTGAATTTAGAGAAGCTCAGCTTTCCCAACAAAGAGCTGAAGAAGTTACTTTAAAAAACAAACTCCGTAGAGAAACCGAGTGGCTTAGACGAGGCCCTAAAGCCAGAACGACGAAACAGCAGGCCAGAATAGATCGAGCTTATGATCTTAAAGATGAAGTAAAAGAGTTAGAATATAGAAACAGGCAGCGTGACGTCTCTCTTGAGTTTCAATCTTTAAGCAAACAGCCCAAGCGATTTATAGAAGCTAAGTCGATCGATAAGTCTTTTGGAGGCAAAGAGTTATTTACCCAATTTAGTATTTTCATTGGCCCGGGAAGTCGAGTCGGTTTGCTCGGAGTAAACGGCTGTGGAAAATCGACTTTAATTCGCTGTTTGCTAGGAGAGGAAAGAATAGATTCGGGTTCTTTGGTTCGGGCCGAGCAGCTTAAGGTTGCCTATTTTCAACAGAAACGAGAGTCGTTGGATTTGAATCTGACCCCAAAGCAGATTTTGTGTCCAGGCGGAGATATGGTGAATTACAGAGGTAGACTCATTCATGTGAATGGATATCTAGATCGATTTCTGTTTTCTAAAGAACAAGTGGAGCTCCCAGTTTCAAAACTTTCCGGGGGAGAGCAATCAAGACTTCTTTTAGCCAGATTGATGTTGAAGGAGGCCCAAGTTTTAGTTCTTGATGAGCCTACAAATGATCTAGATATCGAGACGTTAGATGTTTTACAAAGTTGTTTGTCTGAGTTTGAGGGGGCTGTAATTTTGGTAAGTCATGATCGGTATTTTTTAGCCCAAGTGGCAAACGAGATTATTGCTTTTCCTGAAGAAGCAATGGGAAATCGTCATTTGATCTCATTTTCAGATTTGTGGCAGTGGGAGAATTGGTGTCACGATCAAAGAAATAGGCCGATAGCTAAGCGGGTTGAACCTACTGAAAAACGTGAAAAAACGAAAAAAAAGTTAAGTTATAATGAAACGAGAGAGTTGAGCTTAATTGAGAGTAAGATTCAAGAGGCGGAGGAGAATTTAGCACGATTAGAAAACGAATCGACTCTTCCAGCGAATCAGAGCAATGCTAAAAAGTTAAGTGAACTTTGTCATCAAATTGCTTTGTCTCAAGACACGATTGAAAAATTATACGCGAGGTGGGCTGAACTGGAGGCGAAGTCAAATGGATGAGAGAGAAGAAAATAATTTATCCTCTCAGGACTGGCTCAGGCTTAAGGAATTAAGAGCTCGGTTTTTATCAGAAGAGGCAATTTCTGGAATAGATTATTGGGATTCAATTGATCTTCTTAGGCTTTACCACAAGACTTTTGCGCAAAGAATTGGTTGGAAATGGAATGCAGTCTTGAACACCTTGACAAGAGATTTCACTCAAGCTGCTTCAAGTGGCCTAACCCTCTTTGATTTTGGATGTGGTACTGGGATAGCGGCCGAAAAGTTTCTCGAACATTTCCAAACCGAAGGTATCCACCAGGTTTGGCTTTGGGACAGGTCTTTTAGAGCTGCAGAATTTGCCCGACAAAGACTTGTAGCTAGGTTTCCTTCGTTGTCATTTAAAACTCCCAATCAAGGAGAGATTCCACAAGGCAAATGGGCTTTGATTTTAAGTCATGTCTTAACCGAACTTGATTCTCACAGACTCAAGACACTTAAGCAGTATTTAATCCAAGCTGACATTCTAATCTGGGTTGAACCCGGCACTCCATTTTCAAGTGGACGGTTGATTGAAATTCGAGAAGAGTTGAAAGTAAACAAACAGATTGTCGGCCCCTGTCTTCATCAGGAGGCCTGTGGTATGAAAGACCCCAAAAATAGCCAGAATTGGTGTCACTTTTTTGGTCACCCTCCTGAGCATGTTTTTCGATCCTCTTTTTGGAATAGATTTGGAAGAGAAATGAAAATTGATTTAAGATCTCTTCCCGTAAGCTACTTGATTTGCAAGAATAAAAAAGATCAAGCCAATCCAATTGAGGGTTGCTCAAGAATTATTGGAAGACCTCGATTCTCAAAGGGCATGGGTAAATTTCTTCTGTGTAATTCTGAAGGGGTTTTTGAAACCCGGTTGCTTGAGAAGGAAAATAAGGAATTAGTTAAATCTTTTAGAGAACACCTTCACTTTGCAAGTAAGCTTACAAAGTGAAGGTGCCTGAGAGATTTACTTTAAAAGCTCCTGAACTTTTGATTCGAGTTCCGAGTTAAGAGGAGTCACAGCCGATTTGAATCTTGCTACGACTTTACCATCCTTATTTACGAGAAATTTTTCAAAGTTCCAACCGACTTCTCCTTGAATAACTTTATCCGTTTTTTCAGTTAAAAATTTGTAAATCTCTTGTTTTTCAGCCCCTTTTACTGAGTTTTTTGAAAAGAGAGGAAAAGAGGTTTTGAATTTTAGTGTGCAGAATTTTTTTACTTCCTCATTAGAGCCAGGTTCTTGCCCACCAAAATCGTTGCTCGGGAATCCAAGAACTATCAATCCTTTTTCCTTATATTTTTGGTAAAGAGCTTCGAGATCTTTGTATTGAGGCGTGTAGCCACATTGCGAGGCAGTATTAACCACAATTGAGACCTTGCCTTTGAATTGAGACAGTTGAGTTGCTTTTCCATCAATATTGTTTGCGGTTAAGTCATAAAAACTCATAGCAGCGTTTCCTTTCTGTATTCCTAAAAACATGAAAAAAACAAAAATAAAACCCTTTAAAGGTCTCTTCATATATCCTCCAATATTAGGTTTAAATACCTTATCGGTGTTTATATTACCGAATTAACTTTCTTTTGAAATGATTATTTTGGGGGGAGCTAGCAAGATCTTTTCGCGATTAAGAGCCTCCAATGTGGCAGTAAGAATCGCATCATTGATGAGAAATTGTCGCCCAAAATCATCAATATAGTAGACGAGTTTTAACGCAATCCACGATTCGGCCGATTCAGTGGCGAGTACGATAGGTTCGGGTAGTTTTCTAATTCCTTTGATCGATTGAATAGAACCTAGGAGAACTTTTTTGGTCTGTTGAATGGAAGATCCATAGGGAATTCTAAAAATTTGGCTTCTGATAATAGGTCCTGTTTTGGCCGCATAGTTATTAACCTGGGATTGCGAAACAACACGGTTGGGGATGGTGATTACTTCATCGGTTATTGATAGAAGTATAGTGGCTCTCCAAGTAATTTCAGTCACAAGTCCTGTTAGCTTGTGCCCATCGGTAATTATTTCTACCCAATCACCAATGGAATAAGGTTTATCCAATTGTAGAGCAATTCCGGAAAAGAGATTTCCCAAAGTATCTTGAAGAGCCAAACCTAGAACGATTGAAAAGACCGCTGAAGTGGCGACCAGAGGCATGAGGCGGAAGGCAAAAATAGAATTTAGAAGCCAGATTCCAATGATCAAACTCAAAATTAAAGTAAAAATATTGACTAGTAATACCGGGACCCCTGCTGACATGCTGCGAAAAAAAAGGTACTCAAAGAGAAAGATTCTAAAAGCTTTGATAAAAACAACGGCAGCCCAAAAAATAGCTCCTAAACCTAAATAAGGAGTAATCCTAAAGTATCCTGGGAAGAGATCCGGAACCTGTTTAACTGATTTAAACAGACCATAAAGAACAAGACAGATGATGGAGTGAAAAAGGAGGTTGTTAAATTCAGCCCGTAAATTACGATGCCTTTCGGGGGAGAGCCCTCTAAGAAACAACTTGTAAATTAAGAATGTTGTTATGGCGCAAAAAAGAACAAACAAGAACGGCTCTAATCTCGTCGCGCTAGTAATTTTATCGGTGGGTAGCCAGATATTTGGAAAGCTATAGTTCACGTTCTCTTATCGGCATGCAGAACTAAGGAATTGAGACTAAATGAGTCATGAGTCATTTGAGGCCCGCTTTCACTTCTTGAGCAATAAACTCAAGAAGGTTGTGGTTCCGGTGCTTATAAATAAAATGGTTTCCTCCTAGCTCAAGAAAAGAACTGTAGTTAATCTTTTTCTCATCGAGCACATTTTTTAAGATTTCAAATCCGACTTGGAAACCAAAGTTATCTTCACTGCCGACATCAAAATAAACAGAGGGAAACTGGGTGGGATCTTCGAAGTTTTCGGCTAAGGTGATGGGGTCATTGGTTTGATAAAGTTCCTCGGTCGGAAAAATTTGCCTCACGTCTTTTAACAAGAGCATTCCTTTCACAGGACCTAGCTTTGTGTCGGAAAAGTATTCTCTCCAAAGTGAATTATCCGAGTGAATGCTAAACGGTGGAAGCGCTGGAGAGTTTGCTGCTGCAAAACGAAAGAGTTCAGGGCGTTTGAATGCCGTCTTTAGGGCTCCAAATCCACCCATAGAGACTCCGGCTAAACCTCGACAGTTTCGTTCTCGACAGATGGAAAATTTTTGCTCCATTGTAGGAATAAATTCATTAATGAACCAAGTTTCATAGGCTTTGTTTCCTTGGTTCCTTCCCTTAAAGTCCGAAAAGAAACTGTCTGGCTCTGTTTCGAATGAGATAAATGTTAAGGCTGGAAACTCGTCTTTAGACCTGACAAGTTCACGCAAGGCGTCGCCATATCCTGCTTTGGACCAGGTAGTGTGATTTCCCCCTAACCCGTGCATAAAGTAAATGACGGGTTCGTTCTCAAATTTCAATTCGGGATGACTGCGTTGAATGCAATAGGAAATTTGTTTCCCCAATATTTCTGAGTCATAAGAATGGCATTGGCTCAATGAATCAGCAACAACCATCGAGCACAAACCCCAGAAGAGGCAGACTGAAATCAAATTGACTTTCATGAACTCTCCTTGCCAGCAAACCGAACGGAGAACCTTTTGAATAACTTAAGAAAATAAATGTGGAAAAAACTTCAAAAAGGAGGTTTTCGTTTTTGAATCGAAGTTTCCGATATTAAAGTTGAAGAGGAAACTATGAACCTATTGCGGAAAATGACCTGTCTGGTTTTGCTGTCGAGCATTATCGGTTCGACACTTAATGCTGACGACGGGTTTAGGGGCAAAGTAGGTTTTGATATCAAGGGTTTTAAATCCAATTTGCAGCAGGATATGGGGTGGTTGGTCGGAGGAAGATGGGCTGGATATTTTGGTACCTCTCAAGTTTATATGGGGCTTGCGGCCTATTTCGGTGTGCCCAGAGGCTTGTCGGTTAATCAAGAAAAAATATATTATGGCGGAGTTATTTTAGGAGTGGATGCTAGTTTAACTAAAGTCAGTGTTTTTGAAGCCAATCTTCTATTGGGATACGGCGAAGGACAGATTAGCAACTTAGGAATCAGGGAAAGAAGCCACTATGTGGTAGAGCCGGGTTTGGGAGTGGGGTTTAAATTGGGCGCTGGGTGGCGCCTTACCTTCTCAGGTAGTTATTTACACATGGCTAATGCTAAAAATTTTTCAGGTCCTACCGTTGGGTTTAGGTTCCAATTTCGTTCCTCAGCCGCTC
>Ga0194122_10000861_pt1 | contig 40871 bp, 43 predicted proteins | sample TA2MahCa10mmetaG_FD_155487 | JGI IMG/M metagenome (GOLD analysis project Ga0194122, IMG submission 155487) | Freshwater microbial communities from Lake Tanganyika, Tanzania - TA2015021 Mahale Deep Cast 10m | ecosystem: Environmental > Aquatic > Freshwater > Lake | place: Tanzania: Lake... | reverse complement strand
ACCACACCAATCATTGGCAGGGCAAAAACACTAGCCAATACATATCGGCCAGTCAACCCTAACTCACCAACAACCTCATGAGCCTCGAGCTTCTAGTACCACCGTCAAAACACGTCAAGCACCTAAACTCAAACTGACACAAATCCGCATTTCTGAACCAAGCGATTGATTTTATTGGCGCCTATATTCTCCTGGTCCTGCGGCGCGGCACTCCTACTGAGCGGGCTCAAGCCCTAGCCCCGGCCCCTGCGGCACGGCGATATACCCCTTTTGCGGAACCAAATGCTGGCCAAATGGCGGCTTTCCCAAATCAGCAAAGTAGATTTCTAAAGGCTCCGCAACCTCCTGTGCCGCGAGGAAATGCAGGCTCGCTAAAAGCCCCGGCCCAAAATATGGGCAATGCGGTACAACCCGCAGCCCCGCCCCCCGTGCCAATTCCGCCACCTCCAACAGCGCCGTCAGGCCACCAACCTTCGTGACACTGGGCTGAAGGACACCCGCCGCACCCGCCTCAATCATGCGACAAAAATCCTCAGGATTGGCGGCGTTCTCCCCCGCCGCAATGGCGCAGGGCGATGCCGCACGTACACGCGCCATGGCGGCATGATCTTCGGGCGGCCAGCAGGGCTCCTCCACCCAGGCGACGCCCAGGTTTTTGACAGCCTCGCAAAAATCAACGGCGTCTGCTTCCTCGTCCCAAGCGCAATTGATGTCCAGCATCAGAGGAATATCCGCGGGCGCCGCACCGCGTGCCGCGCGAATACAGCCAAGGTCAATTTCATGCAGCTTGATGTCGCGATAGCCGCGCCGTACTGCCTCAGCAGCATTACGCGCAACATCTTCGGGATTCCCGTAGCGCATCAGGCTTGCATAGGCGCGAACCTTATTTCGCGACGTATCACCCAACAGCGCGTGCAGGGGCTTTCCCGCAGTTTTTGCGGCGATATCCCATAATGCAATATCGATCGCTGAAATGCCGAAGGTGATCGGACCGTTGCGGCCGAAATTATGAAAACGCTTTTGCAGCATACGATTAATGGCGCCGATATCCCGTACATCCAGGCCAATACAGGCAGGCGCAAGCAGCCGATCAATGGCATTACGCGTCGTATCCACCAGCGTAAAGCCAAAGCCTTCACCCCAACCATGAATACCCTGATCCGTCGCGACCTCCACCAAAAGCGTATCCATGGTCTTGAGGGCCAAATTATCACCTGTAGCCCTACTACTGCCGCCCCGCGCATCAAGACCAACGCCATAGGTGAAAGCACTACGATGAATCCGGGTTTCGATCCGCGTGATCTTCATGCTGCGTTCTTTCATTTGCATCTTGCGGTTTTGGCCACTCTTCGTGAAAGTGGTATCTGACCTAGAAGAACAAAATATCGAAACCGAGGAAAGCCCATTATGCTGCATATTCTTGCTGTCGCTCTACTCGCCCTGACCTTCACCGTACCACTGTCTGCGCAGGAGCAATTCCCGAACCGCCCCATCCGCATTATTGTCCCCTTCACTGCCGGTGGCCCGAGCGACATTGTTGCGCGTCTTGTGGCGCCGAAAATCACCGCAACCCTTGGGCAGCCTGTCATTGTTGATAATCGGCCCGGCGCGGGTGGCGTGACCGGCGTTGATATAGCAGCGAAAGCAGCGCCAGATGGCTATACCATTGGCCTTGGTAGCGCTGGCGGCGTTGCCATTTCTCCGTTGCTTGATCGCGGCACGCCATTTGATCCGTTGCGCGATCTGGCACTGCTGACGCTGGGCGTGCTTGTGCCGGAGCCGATTGTTGTATCCTCGGTAACGCCCTATCGTACCTTACAGGAACTTCTTGCGGCAGCGCGCGCAGCCAGGCAAGATCAATCAGGGTTCCACCGGTTCCGGCAGCCTGCCGCATTTGGCGGGCGAATTGCTGAAGAACGCGACCGGCATTGAAATGACCTATGTCCCCTATCGCGGCGGCGCGCCGCTCACGACCGCGCTCGTCCAGAATGAGGTTCAGGTCGGACTTGCGGATTTGACAATTCTGCTGCCGCAAATCCGTGCGGGGACAATCCGCGCGCTCGCGGTTGGTTCAGCCCAGCGCCTGCCATGGCTGCCTGATGTGCCAACCATGATTGAACTTGGCTATCCGAGCATTGATACAAATAATTAGCATGGCTTTGTAGCACCTGCCCGCGTGCCGGAACCCATTCTGCATCGGCTGCATGCGGCGCTGGCAGGGGCGCTGAAAGACCCGCAGATCTCACAGCGACTCTTTGACCAAGGCGCCGTGCCCGGCGGCAATAGCCGCGCGGAATTCGGCGATTTCATCAGGGCGGAAATGGCCAAATGGGGAGAGGTGATCAGGCGCGGCAATATCCTCGGCGACTTATCAGTAAACCCTAACCCGCCGCGGCAAGGATGCGCAAAGTCGCCTCCTCCCGCCCCAGCGCCCACAATACGGCATCAATGGGCGGGCTGGTCGTGCTGCCACTGAGTGCCGCGCGCAAGGGCTGCGCCACCTGGCCAAGCTTGATGCCCTTGACCTCAGCATAATCGCGCAGCCATTGGTCAAGATCCTGCTTTTCCCAAGGCGCCATCTGTAAAAACGCAGCAAGATCAGCGAGCCGCGCCTTGGCGTCTGGCGTCAGCAATGCCTCGGCCTTGGCTTCCATGATCGGTGCGCCATCCTGCACCGCGAAAGCCGCAGCGCCGGTCAATTCTTCGACTGTCTTCGCCCGTTCCTTCAGGAATGGCATCAGCATGCGCACGCGCTTGGCACTATCCGGCCCGAACAGGACAGTGCGTTTCGCCAGCCGTTCCAGCACCTCCCGCGTCAGCGCGTCATCATCGGCCGTGCGCAGGTATTGCCCATTCAAATGCGTGAGCTTGGCATAATCCATCCGCGCCGCCGCGCGCCCGACATCCTTGATGTCAAACAGCGTCACCGCCCGATCGCGCGGGATGAATTCCTCATCACCATGGCCCCAGCCAAGCCGAAGCAGGTAATTGCAAACAGCTTCGGGCAAGAAGCCTTGTTCACGAAAATCGAGCACGGAAACCGCGCCATGGCGCTTGGAAAGCTTGGCGCCATCCGCACCATGGATCAGCGGCACATGGGCGAAACGCGGGCGCGTCCATCCCATCGCATCATAAACCATGCATTGGCGGAAAGTATTGGTCAGATGGTCATCGCCGCGGATCACATGGGTGATGCGCATGTCATGATCATCCACCACCACGGCATGCAGATAGGTCGGCGTGCCGTCACTCCGCAGAATGATCATATCGTCCAATTCGCAATTGGCGACACGCACCTCACCCTGCACCAAATCCGCGACCACTGTTTCACCTTCCAAAGGCGCCTTGATGCGGACGGCAAAGGGCTTGCCCGCCTGTTCCGACCCGGGCTCACCGTCCCGCCAGCGGCGGTCATAACGCAGCGGGCGGCCCTCGGCGGCGGCGCGTTCGCGCATTTCAGCCAATTCTTCTGGCGTCGCCCAGCAGCGATAAGCCTTCCCCATCGCAAGCAACGCTTCGGCGATTTCACGATGCCGCGCTTCCCGCGCCGCCTGAAACACCGGCGGTTCATCCGGCGAAAGGCCGAGCCATTCAAGACTGTCCAGGATCTGATCTACTGCCTCCCGGGTGGAGCGTTCGCGATCCGTGTCTTCAATACGCAGCAGGTATTCCCCGCCATGGTGGCGCGCAAAGAGCCAATTGAACAAGGCAGTGCGGGCTCCGCCGATATGCAGATAGCCGGTGGGGGAAGGGGCAAAGCGCGTACGAACCGTCATGCTGTGGTCATCATTCTCCTGATGGGCTGCCTTTAAACCACATGCCGCGCCGGGGAAATCAGGCGACGGTGCGGCGCAAGCGATGAATTTCCCGTTTGGGAGTTCGATCAGCCCTCTATATACTTTTGGTTGTGCTCGTACATAATTCCTCCGCGACCCAAATCCCAAGCCTTGTGTCGGCAAGGGGCATTTGGCGCGCTTGAATGGCCCGGGCCGCCGAGGCTTTCGCCACCGAACGCCAGCATAAGGCGCTTTGGCTGCCTGTCGCCATGGGGGCGGGCATCCTGTTCTGTTTCAGCCTGCGGAGCAAACCCGATGAACGGCTGATCGGGCTGGTGCCCCCCTTGATCATCACCGCGTTCCTGGTGGCACGCCGATGGGCCTTTTTCGGCTGGCTTTCCGCGCTGGTTGCGGCCGGCAGCTTTGGCTTCGCCATCATGCTTTGGCATGCGCAACGGGCGCCACCGCCGATCTCGCCTCCGCCGCGCGCGCTCGTGATCCAGGGCGTTGTGCAAAATGTGCAGGCCTTGCCGCAGGGGCTCAGGGTCACGCTCGGGCAGGCGCAATTCGGGCCAGAGGCGCCAAAGCTTGAACGCAGCCTGCGCATTCGGCTCCGCAATGATGACCCCGGGCGGCCAGCGCCTGGCGACTTGCTGAGCGTGCGCGCGCTGATCCGCGCCCCGGCAGCGCCGGCCTATCCTGGCGCCTGGGACTTTCAGCGCGCCGCCTTTTTCAGCGGCCAGGTCGGGGTTGGCTTTGCGATTGGCGCGGCCGAAATAATACCCGGCGCAGGGGAGGCGCCGCCATTTTCCGGCCTGCGCCGCGATCTTGAAGCTTGGGTTTTGGCAGTCTTACCAGGCGCGGCCGGGGCGATTTCAGCCGCGCTGCTGACCGGTAGCCAAAGCGTTATTCCAAGGGCGGATTTGGATGCCATGCGCGATTCGGGCTTGGCGCATATTCTTTCTGTCTCCGGCCTGCATATCGCGATTGTGATGAGCGTTTCCTTCTGGGTGACGCGCATGCTGGCGGCGCTCTATCGCCCGGTGGCGCTCAGGGTGCCGGGCAAATTACTGGTGGGATGCGGCGCCTTATTCGCGGGTGGCTTCTATATGCTGCTTACCGACGCGCAGGTGCCCATGCAGCGCAGCTTCGCCATGGCCTGCCTGGTGACGCTCGCCATCCTGGCGGGGCGTAAAGCGATTTCATTGCGCGGTCTGGCTTGGGCGGCGGCGGCAGTGATGATCTTCGATCCGGCTTCGCTGCTCGGCCCATCCTTTCAAATTTCCTTCGCGGTGGTGCTCGCCCTGATTGCGGGGTGGGAGGCCTTGCAGCCGCGCCTTGCCGGGCTGCGCTGTCAAAAGGGTTTGGCCTGGCGCATTGGCTTTGGCGTGCTTGGCTTGATGATGACGTCGGTACTGGCAGGCTCGGCGACAGCGCCCTTCGGCCTCGCGCATTTCGGGCGGCTGCAATGGTACGGCGTGGCGGCCAATGCGGTAGCGGTGCCGCTCACATCCTTCATTATCATGCCGGCGGGGATGTTGGCGGCGCTGCTGATGCCGCTTGGCCTGGAAGCGCCGGCGCTTTGGGTGATGGGCTCTGGGGTGGAGGGCATCTTGTGGGTGGCGCGCACTGTCGCCGCCTGGCCAGTAGCAACCGAATCCGCCACACCGATCCCCGGCTGGGGCTTGGCGGTTTTGCCTTCGGGCTCTGCTGGCTACGCCTGTGGCGACGCTGGTGGCGCGCCTTGGGCGTACTGCCGATGATCCTTGGCCTTGCCAGCGCGGCTTTGGTGCAGCCGCCCCATATCCTAATATCGCAGGATGCGCGGCTGGTTGGGTTTTTCGCGACCGATACGCTATTCCCCAATGCCAGCAGGGTGCGTCCAACCTGACGCGCGATGCCTGGCTCAGGCTTTATGGGCAGGACGCCGCCGTGGCGCTGCCGGCTGAGGGCGCAAGCCCCGATGGCAAACTAGGTTGCACCTCGGATGGTTGCCGGTTTAACGCGGGCGCCAGCGCCTTTTTCGTCCGTCGCGGCAATAACATGGCCCAATGCGGCGCGGTATCGGTGATCATCTCCGCCGAGCCCATCCGGCAGCGCTGTCGGCAGAGCATTCTGATTGATCGTTTCTCTGTGTGGCGCGATGGTGCACATGCGATCTGGCTTTCGCCCTCGGGCACGCAGGTGATGTCTGATCGCGCCTGGCGCGGTGATCGGCCCTGGCTGCCGCCACCGCCCCTGCCGCGCGCAGCCGCCGAACCACCGGCGCCAATTGAATAGCAAAAGCGCCCTTGCCATGCGCTAATGCGGCATGGAGGCTGAGGTCGCTTTGAAGGGGAATCGCATGCCGATTGGCTGGGAGAAATTCAGCGCCGCGCCCTTGCTGGATCGCTGGCGTGCCCTTTGCGCAAGTGATGAAATCCTGCGTTCTCGCTTGCCTGGCGCGGTCGGGCGTTTTGCTGTCCTGCAGCCTGGCTTCGCTACCACGCTTGGACTATCCGACACCTCCGTGGCAATCTCTCTAAACTCGGATGCGGATATGCGCTTTACGGCAACCTCTGCGATTTGGGATGAATTTCTGAAGACGCACCCGGCGCGACACCACCACCACCTTTATGCACTGCGGATGCGTGTTCCAGGATTTTCAGCGGAAGGAGATGAGCTTGCCTGGGCGCAACATGCGCATATCTTGCGGCGCATTTTCGATCTCGCGCGCTGGACGTTGCACGGTGCTGACAGGCCAGCGCCCACTTCGCTTCGCTCGCAACTTGGTGGCGGTCCCCCGGACCCCGCCGCAAAAGGCCGCTATGTTAAGCTGCGTGCCAATGGGCGCGACTTTATCGTCTATGGCGAAAGCGCAGGACAGGGGCGCCCGATTCTCGGGCTACACACGGCAGGATCCGATTCGCGCCAGTTCCATCGGCTTATGGCGCATCCTCGGCTTGCGGGGGCAGGCTACGCAGTGACTGCCTTTGACTTGCCCGGCCATGGCCGTTCCGCACCTGCGGCCGAGCCCGGAGCTTGGGCGCTGGATACGGAACTTTATGCCGAATTGATCCTGGGCTTCCTTGATAATTGGGGTTTTGCGGAAAAGCCTGTTCTGCTTGGCGCTTCCATGTCGGGCGAAGTCTGCCTTGAAATGGCATTGCGCGCGCCCGAGCGCTTCGCCGCCATCATCGCCTGTGAGGCTTCCGAACATATCGCCGGCCGGCGCACGCCATGGGCGGATCATCCACGCGTGAACGCCGCCATTTTCACGCCCGAATGGATTGAAGGCCTGATGGCGCCGCAATCGCCTGCCGAATGCGCAGCCGAAGTCTGGTGGCATTACAGCCAGGGCGGCTGTGGCATATTCTCTGGGGATATTCTGTTCTATTCTGGCGGCTGGGATGCGCGGGATCGCATCCACCGCATTGATACGCGAAAATGCCCGCTCACGCTGCTGACCGGCGAGTATGATTATTCCTGCACAGCAGAACATTCTGCTGTCACAGCCGCAAAAATCCCTGGGGCCAGATTTCAGCGCATGGACGGGATCGGGCATTTTCCCTTTGCGGAAAATCCCGATCTGTTTCTCGATTATCTTATTCCGGCCCTCCCAACACGGACGGCATGATCACAGAAACTGCGTCAGCCGATAGAACCGCGCAGCATTCCGCCAGAACAGGTCAGCCTTTTCCTCAGCCGTGGCACCGGCGGCGATGCGCTTGAAGGCATTCCAGCCGACCGCATAGCCATAGCCGCCCTTATCCACAGGGAAATTACTCTCAAACATGCAGCGCTGCGTGCCGAATAGCTCAATGCAGCGTTCCATCCAGGGGCGCCAATGCTGCGCCAATTCTTCGGATGATGGCGCAATCGCGCCCGCTTCGAGCCCAAAGCCCGGCAGGCGCATACCAAGCCCGCCCAGCTTCACCATGACATTCGGGCATTGCGCCAATTCCGCCATGTTGCGCGACCAAGTGGCGAAGACCTCATTTCGTTTGCCGGCATAGGGGCCGATACCCAGAATCCCGCCGCAATGATCCAGCACGATCGGGATTTCGGGGAAGGCGCGCGCGAGCGACGCAAGGCGCGGGATTTGGTGGAAATAAATCCAGGCGTCGAAGGAAAGCCCGTTGCGCCCAAGGGCCGCGAAGCCCGCACGAAAGGCGCTGCTGTCCATCATATCTTCCGCCGGCGTATAGGCCGAATTGAGCATAGCAGGGTCCGGGTCCCAAGTCGCGATATGGCGAATGCCGCGAAACCTGCCCCCGGCAGCGGCGATATGCACTTCCAAAACCGGCTGCACCGCATCGCCAAGCGTGAGGTCTGCATAACCGACAATCCCGGCATTGGCGGCAATATCGCCATAAATGCCGCTGGCGAACATCGCGGCAATGCCGGTGACGAATTCCGTCTCGCCCACCGGCTTCAAGGCTTCCGGCCCCGCAGCGCGATGCATGGACCGCGCCTGCACATAAACTGTCGCCTTGACGTTATGGCCGCTTTTCAGATCGGCCAGAAATTCATCATTCAAATAGCGCCAGCCTGGCCGATCCCAAAGGTGGTGATGCGGGTCAATAATAGGCTGCGCCGGGTCTAGGATTTCTTCCTGCCGCGCGGCGAGCCAATCCTCGCGGACGGCCAGGTAATGCTGCACCTGTTGCTGTGACATGGTGTTCTCCTGATCGGGCGGCTTTGTTCGGTCATGGGATGAAGCTTTCGCCCAAGCGTCAAGCCTGGGCGAGCCCATTGGCTTGTTCTATGCTCTCCCTAGTAACCAAGGACCCTGCCATGCTCACCAGAAATGCCAAGGGCGTTTTCGTCATTGCGCCCACCCCCTTCCTGCCCGATGGCGCGCTTGATCTGCCGAGTGCTGATCGCATGACCGATGCCTTTCTGGCCGCCGGCGCGAGTGGCCTCACGCTGCTCGGCGTCATGGGGGAAGCGCCGAAGCTCGATCAGGAAGAAGCGATCAGCTTCGTCAAGCGCGTGATCAATCGTGTGGCAGGGCGCGTACCGGTGGTGGTGGGTGCCTCGGCGCCTGGTTTTGCCAGCATGCGCGCCGTGGCGCGGGGTGCGCTTGATCTGGGTGCGGCGGGCATCATGGTCGCACCTGCAGCGGGCCTGAAGGGCGATGACGCGGTGCTGTCTTACATCATGCAGGCGATAGATGCGGTGGGCGATGCGCCCTTTGTCCTGCAGGATTTCCCGCAACTGACCGGCATTCATATCAGCGCTGGCATGGTGGCGCGCGCCGCCGCCGATCCGCGCTTGGTGATGCTTAAGGCCGAAGACTATCCTGGCCTCGATAAGCTTTCCGCCATCCGTGACATGGAAGCCGAAGGCAAGATGCCGCGCATCAGCCTCCTGGGTGGCAATGGTGGTCAATTCCTGCCAGAGGAATTGTCGCGCGGCGCGGATGGCATCATGACCGGCTATGCCTTCCCCGAAATGCTCGCTCAGGTGATTGCGCTGATGGCGGCAGGCAAGCGCGATGCGGCGCAGGATGCGTTTGATCTCCATCTGCCCTTGATCCGCAGCGAATTGCAGCCCGGCCTTGGCCTTGCCATACGGAAATACGTGCTGGCGCGGCGTGGCGTCATCGCCCATGCGGCCTTGCGCGCGCCGGGCCCCAAGCTTTCTACGGAAACCACGGCCGAGATTGATTTCCTGCTGGCGCGCCTGGAAGCGCGCGGTGGGGCGAAGCCACCCAAACCCTGAGGATGCTTGATCGGGGCTGGCGAGTGAGCGGGAGCGTCTAGCCTTCGCGCAACCCATTCGCCGGCACCTCTCGTGGCAGCAAATGCGCACGCCAGAACAGCGCAATCGCCACTGTGCATAAGGCGCCAAAGCCCGCATAAAGCGCGCCGGCATCGGCAAAGCCGATCTCACCCACCAGCGGCCCGGCGAGCATCAACCCAACCGGCAAGCCATAGACGGCCAACATGCGGAGCCCCATCACGCGGCCACGAAATTCCTGCAGCGTGATGCGCAGCAACAGCACTGCCAGCGGCACCATGCAAAAGCTTTGCACAAACCCCGCCAAGGCGAGGACCACGCCGCCCAGCACCGGGTCCGTCAGACGCGCAAAAACCAGCAGCAGCAAGAACCAGGATAGTGAGGCAGCCAACATGGTGCGCGCGGGTGGCAGCCCCCCGCCGCGCGCGCTGATGAAAAGTGATCCCAGCATCGCGCCGCCGGCGAAGCTCGCCGACAAATAGCCAAGCCCGGTGCGATCCAGCCCGTAAACATCGCGCGCGACATGGGGCAGCAGCCCTCCGCTGATCGGATAGGCAGCAAAATTAGCAAGGCAGGCCAGTAGCAGCGCGGCAAGCACAGGCGGCGTTGCGCGGGCATAGGCGATGCCGTCACCAAGATCAGCCCAGGGCGTTTTCATGACCACCCCTTGGGCCGCGCGCGGCGGCGGTTCATCCACCTGCAAGGTGAGTATAAAGGCGCAAAGATAAATCGCCGTCACCGCCAGATAGGCCGGACCGATGCCAAGGAAGGCGACTAGCCCCGCCCCGGTCAGTGCGCCAATCACGCGCGCACTATCGGCGCTCATGCGTTCAATCCCCATGGCACCCATCAGCAAGGGGGGCGGCATGCCTGCGGCAATCAGCGCATTGCGCATGCCCATATCGGAAGGGCGCACTAGGCCGCTCAGGAAGGCGACGCCACAAACCAGCCAGGGGGAGAGCAAGCCCGTCATGGCGCAAAGCGTCAGCACCGCCGCCAGCACCGCATACCAGGCGCGCATGGCGGACAGCACGCGCCGATGCCCGACGCGATCCCCCATTACGCCAAACATGGGCGAGAGCAGCGTGCCGATCAGCAGCAGTGACCCAAAGATAGCCAGCCAGGTGACCGATCCTGTCTCGGTCAGCACATACCAGCCGAGGATGATGGTCTCCATTTCAAAGGCCCAGGAGGTGGCGAGGTCAGCCGGCCACTGAAAGCGAAAGCCGCGCTGCCCGAAGGGCGCAAGAACGCCGGTGGCGCGGAGCTTCCCGCCTGCCATTGAGTTTCCCCCTTGCCGCGCTGATCGAGCGGCCTTGACCCATGATGCCCGAACCAGGGCCGGGCGCCAGGGGGCGGCTGATTTCATTCACGCGGCTTCTGGGTTAGGCTTGGTCCCATGATTGCTGATCGCAAAATCCTGCTGATCGTCTCGGGCTCGGTCGCTGCCTATAAGGTGTTGGAATTCACGCGTCTGGCGCGCAAGGCGGGGGCGAGTGTGACCGCCATCCTGACCGCGGGCGGGGCGCGTTTTGTGACCAAGGAGACACTTGCCGCCATCACAGGCCAGGCTGTGCATGATGATCTTTGGGCGGCGGAAGCGGATATCGGCCATATCCGCCTCGCGCGGCTGCCTGATCTGGTGCTGGTGGCGCCGGCGTCCGCTGATTTGCTGGCGAAGATGACGCATGGGCTGGCGGATGATTTGGCAACTTGCGTGCTGCTCGCGACCCGCGCGCCGATTATGGTGGCGCCGGCGATGAACCCTGCCATGTGGGAAAATGCGGCGACACAGGCGAATATCACGAGCTTGCGCGCGCGGGGGGTGATGCTGGCCGGGCCAGAAGTGGGCGCCATGGCGGAACCAGAATCGGGGCCAGGCCGGTTCATTGAACCCGCCGCGTTATTGGCGGTGGTGGAAGCCGCGCTGACGCCTGCCGCGCAGCCGCTGCACGGTCGCCATGCGCTGGTGACAAGCGGCCCGACGCATGAATCGATCGACCCGGTGCGTTACATCGCAAATCGCAGTAGCGGCAAGCAGGGTCATGCGATTGCCGCAGCGCTTGCCGCGCTTGGTGCGCGGGTGACTTTGGTGTCTGGCCCTGTCGCGCTGCCTGATCCGAAAGCTGTCACCGTTCGCCATGTGGAATCGGCGCGCGACATGCTGGCCGCCTGCGAAGCAGCACTTCCCGCCGATGTCGCGATTTGCGCGGCGGCCGTCGCGGATTGGCGCAGTGCCGCAGCCGCTGATCAGAAAATGAAGAAGATCGCAGGCGAGGTGCCGCCGCCAATCGCCTTGGCACTCAACCCCGATATTCTGGCGACGCTTTCCGCCGCCGGGCCGCGCCGGCCCAAGCTGGTGGTGGGTTTCGCGGCGGAAACCGAAAAGCTGGAAGACCATGCGCGCGCCAAACGGAAAAAGAAGGGCTGCGATTGGATCGTTGCCAATGATGTCTCGGGCGATGTGATGGGGGGCGCGGAGAATACCGTGCTGCTGATCACGCCGAAGGGCACCGAAGCCTGGACGCGCATGAAAAAGGAAGAGGTCGCGGCAAGGCTTGCCGCGCGGATTGCAGAGGCTTTGGCATGAGCCCCGAAATCGCCGTCATACGCCTGCCCCATGGCGCGGATTTGCCGCTGCCGAGCTATGCCACGGAAGGCGCGGCGGGGATGGATTTGCTGGCCGCCATCAGCGCGCCGGTGATGATCCCGCCAGGTGGGCGCGCCTTGATTCCAACGGGCCTTAAAATGGCGATCCCGGCGGGGTATGAAATTCAGGTGCGGCCCAGATCGGGTTTGGCGTTGAAAAACGGCATTACGCTGCCCAATAGCCCCGGCACGATTGATGAGGATTATCGCGGCGAATTGGGCGTGATCCTGATGAATGCGGGGAGCGAGTCCTTCACCGTGGAACGCGGCATGCGCATTGCCCAGGCCGTACTGGCGCCGGTGACGCGCGGCGTATGGCGCGAAGTGGCCGAACTGCCGGCTTCCGCGCGCGGTGCGGGCGGGTTCGGCAGTACCGGCACCAAGCTTTGATCCGTTTCAGTCAAGCACGCGGAAAATGGCTTCAATCTCGACCGGGATTTGATTGGGCAGGCTGCCGAAGCCAACGGCGGAGCGCGCATGCTGGCCGTTATCCCCCAACACCGCGACGAAAAGATCGGAACAGCCATTGATGATGCGCGGGTGTTCACGGAATTCCGGCACCGCATTCACCATGCCAAGTACTTTCAGCGCGCGCAGGCGTGAAAGCCCGCCAGCAGCCGATGCCGCGACCGATAGCAGCGAAAGCCCAACGCGGCGGGCAAGCTGATAGGCTCCATCAATGCTGACTTCGGTCGGTACCTTGCCGCTGATGGGTTTGCCTTCCGCATCGCGCGGCCCCTGGCCCGAGAGGTAGATGATGTTCCCATCGCGCTGGAAGGGCACATAGGTGCCTAGCGGCTTCGGTGCCGGCGGCAAGACCAGGCCAAGCGCGGCAAGGCGGGCTTCGGGGGTGCCTTCAGGCATGTCTCTCTCTTTCTTATTGTTCATACTCGACACGGCTTGGTCAAGGCTGGCAAGCTTTGGGCTTGAATGTCGGAGCCCCTCCATGCCCCAGGACCAGCACGGCCTTGCCATCACCAGCGCGTCAGAGGCCGCTGCGCGCGCCTATGATCATGTGGTGACGGGCTATTTGAAGTATCGCGCCGATACGCCCGCACGTATGAAGGCGTTGCTGGAAGCGGATGGCGATATGCCGATGGCGCGCGTGCTTCAAGCGGCCTTCACCTTGCTTGGCTACAAGGCAGCGCTGTTGCCCGCCGCGCGTGAAGCGGCTGGCGCCGCGACGCGCATGGCCAGCAAAGCCGGCGCGCGCGAAGCGGCCCATGCCGCAGCTGTCACCGCCTGGGCCGCGGGGGATTTAGACAAGGCGCTGGCAGGGTGGGAGGCGATTTTGCGCGACCACCCGCATGATATTCTGGCGTTCCGTCTGCACCACTTCAACGCCTTTTGGCTGGGGCGCGCGGGCGTCATGCAGCGCGTGGTGGATGGGGTTTATCCGCAATGGACGGCGGCTTTGCCGGCCTTTGGTAGTATTTTGGCCTGCCGCTGCTTCGCGCATGAGGAATGCGGCAATTACCAGGTGGCCGAAGAAAGCGGGCGCGCGGCGATTGACCTTGACCCCGGCGATTTATGGGCCGCGCATGCCGTTGCGCATGTGATGGAAATGCAGGGCAGGCGTGGCGAGGGCATTGCCTGGCTCTCGGGTTTAGAGAGGCATTGGGAAGGTGCTTCCAACCTGGCGCATCATTTGTGGTGGCATCGCGCAATGTATCATCTGGAACGCGCGGAATCAGAGGAGGTATTGGCGCTTTATGACAAGGGCTTTCGCAACCTGCGAAGCCCGCTGACGGAAGCTGCACCTGATTTGTATATTGATGTGCAGAATGCCGCTTCCATGTTGTTTCGCCTGCAACGCCAGGGCGTGAATATCGGCACGCGTTGGGATGAATTGGCCGATAAGGCAGAAGCGCGGATTGGTGACTGCCTTTCCGCCTTCACCCTGCCGCATTGGATGATGGCGCTGGTGGCGACCGGGCGCTTCCAAGCGGCGGCGCAGCTATTGGATGGCATTCGCGATGCGATTGCCGCGGGTGGGACACTCGCGCCCATTCTGCGCGACGCGGCGCTGCCGGTATGTGAGGCCGTGTTGGCGCATGGGCGCGGTGATCATGCCCGTGCCGTGGCTGTGATGCGCCCTGCCATTGGCGTGATGCATCGCATGGGTGGCAGCCATGCGCAGCAGGATGTGCTGGAACAGCTTTTCCTGGATGCGGCGATGAAAGCCGGCATGCTGGCCGATGCGCGGCTCCTGCTGGAACGCGTCGCCGGGCGCCATCCTGTGCCGCCGGAACGCCGCGTGGGCTATGCCAGCGCTGCCTCTGCCGTGATGCATTGAAGGGGGTGTGAGCCATGACCGAAGTAAAGAATTGGGCCGACTACAGCGCAGGGTTGACGACGCGCGGGAAGGAATTGGGGCAATTGCACCCCGATATCGTCAAGGGCTTCGTTGCGCTTTCACATGGTGCCGCACAGACCAAGCATCTGGATGCCAAGACGCGGGAATTCATCGCCCTTGCTGTTGCCATAACCACAAAATGCGATGGCTGCATTGATGCACATGCGCGCAAGGCCAAGGCTGCTGGCGCCACCAAGGAAGAAATCGCCGAAGCGCTTGGCGTTGCCATCGCGCTTAATGCCGGCGCGGCCTACACCTATGCGCTGCATGTGCTGGATGCGGTGGAAGATTAGGGGTTCACCCCAGCCGCTTCTTCGCCACCGCAAGGGCAGCGCGCTGTTCCTTGGTAACCGCGGGGTAATGCAAATCAAGCTTTTCAAGCGCTTCAATAATCGCCACCACCACCACGAGGCGCGTGAACCATTTGGCATCCGCCGGCACCACGAACCAGGGCGCGTGGGGGGCGGCGGTTGCGCTGATCGCGGCCTGATAGGCCTTCATATAGTCATCCCAATGGGCGCGTTCAGCGACATCATTGGCTGAGAATTTCCAGTTTTTTTCGGGTTCATCAATGCGGGATAGGAAGCGCTTTTTCTGTTCATCCTGGCTCACATTCAGGAAGAACTTGATCACCACCGTGCCTTGCCGCGCCAGATAGCGTTCATAGGCAGCGATATCTTCCAGCCTTTCATCCCAGATCTTCTTGCCGATGAGCGACGGTGGCAGCTTCTGTCGCGCAAGCAATTCAGGATGCACACGCAGCACCAGCGCTTCCTCATACCAGGAACGATTATGAATGCCGATGCGCCCGCGTTCCGGCAGCGCGATGGAATGGCGCCAGAGGAAATCATGATCTAGTTCAAGTGGCCCCGGCGCCTTGAAGGAATGCGCCTGGCAGCCCTGCGGGTTGACGCCGGAGAACACATGCTTGATGGCGCCATCTTTGCCGGCGGCATCCATCGCCTGAAAGATACACAGGACGGACCAGCGATCCTGCGCATAAAGCTTGTCCTGCAAGAGCGCGAGGCGTTCGATACCCTGTTGTAATAGCGCCTCCGCCATGGTTTTTTGCATCTCAAGCCCAGCCGTATCGCCCGGGTCATAATCCTTCAAGCGAAAGCTGCGCCCCTTGGTCACACGATAGCGATACAGGATTTTTGTTGCTCTTTTTTCCATCACGCAGATTCCTTTCGTGGTTGCCACCAGGGCCGGAAGATCCAAAGCGCCGCCGCCAATTGGACGGAGAATGTCATGCCAAGCGCCCAGACATAACCTTCAGGCGCCCAGCCGCCCGTTGCGGTGCGCGGCCAGAGGTCAAGAATGGCACCAATACCGGTTTGGAACACGAAAACCACACAAAGCATCAGGAAATTGATGGCGGTGGAAACGCGCCCGGCGAGCGCTGGTGGGAAGCCCTGCGCAATCGCCGCATAGCCTGCGGGTCCAACAGAGCCCGAAAAAGAAAAGAAAAACCACAAGGCCGCCATGACCCAGAAATTGCTCGGCCCCAGCATCAGCATGGCTTGCGCAAAAAGGCAGCCTGCGACACCGATATAGGGCATCAACATGGGCGAAAGGCCGCGCGCCTGCGCGAAGGATGCTGCCTGCCCGGTGAAAAGACTACCGAACATCATGCCAAGCGCATAGATGAGCAAGGCAGCGGCGCGTGCGCCATCATCCAAGGCACCAACATCGCGCAACCACGGCCCAGCCCAAAGCCCCTGATAGGTGAAATTGAGCGTAGAGAGCATGCCAACCGTTGGCACTAGGCGCAGAAACACCGGGTCCTTGAAGATGCGGCCATATTCGCCGATTTCCTGACGCAGGCTGCGGCGCGCAGCAGGTGTCACACCCGGCGGCGCATTGGGCACGGAAAACCAGATCCAGGCCGATACCATAACGGCGAGCATGGCCAGCACGGCAAATACCCCGCGCCAGCCAATGAAGGGCAGCGCCCATTGCACCGGCATGGTTGCCGAAAGCCCGCCCATGGAAGCGAAGAACAGCCCCGCGCCGGTAACGGCCGCAACACGTTCCTTCGAATACCATTGCGTATTGGCCTTCAGCATCGCCATCAGGCCGGCGGCCACACCAATACCTGCCACACAGCGCCCCGCTGCCAGCATCAGCACATCGGCCGACAAGGCGCTGATGGTGAAACCGGTTGCCGCAATCAGCGCAAGCGTTGCCTGCACGCGGCGCGGGCCTTTCAAATCAAGCGCAAGTCCAATCGGCAATTGCGCCATGGCGTAGCTTGCGAAAAAGCAGGCTGCGAGCAGCCCAAGTTCTGCCGCGGTCAGGCCGAATTCAAGCGCCAGAAACGGCCCGATCACCGCGACCAGCGACCGATTGGCCTGGTTGATAAAATTGATGGCCGCAAGCGGCAGGGTGATGCGGGCAAAAAGCGACATGGGTGGAGCATGGCACGGGCGCTGCCCCTCGCCCATAGCGGATCTCAGGGCAGCTGCAGCCGGACCGAAATCGGGCAATGATCGCTGATCACATCACGCAGCGCGGGATCGCGTTCTCCATAGGAAAAAATACGAAAACTATCCTTGATGAGCCAATCCGCCGCCCGGAGGCCAAGCAGAATATGGTCAATGAAGGGGCGGCCTTGGCCATCGCGGCTCCAGCACGGGTTGGAAAAGCCTTCTGTCGCGCGCCGCATGGGCGATGTGGCGTTCAGGAGCGGCAGCATGTCATCATCGCGTGAAAAGCGCCGATTGAAATCGCCCAGGATCACGAAGGGCATATTCTCGCGGCGCCGTTCGGTGATCCATTCCGCCAGAATCTGCGCCTGCTGGCCGAGGCTTTGGCAATCGCTGCTATTGGGTTGCCGTATGGAACCCTGCGAGCAACCACCATCCAGATGAATCGACAGCAGCCGCAGGCGCGCACCATTGGCACCATGCAAAGTGATATCCGCGCCGCGCCGAAGCGAACGCCGCGCCGTCGGGCGAAGGTCAAGCGCCATCAAATCAGGATTGCGCGTGACGTGAAGCCCCTTACGCCAAGCGAAGCCCGCGCGCTGCACATCACTTTCAGCGGGGAAGTGAAAATCATAGGCGGTGGCATCAAAAACGCGCGCCGCCGCCAAAGGCCCATCCACTTCCTGCAATGCGATCACATCAGCCGCCAGCCTTTCTGCGTAGGTGCGCAGCCGCGCAAAATCCTGTTCGGTCCGGGTGGTGAGGTCACGCGGCAGGTCAGGATGACCAGCCGGCTTGGTGGTGAGCCAGGCGATATTCCATGTGGTGAGTTTAATCTCCTGCGCCCAGGCAGGGACAGCCATCAGAAGCAGGGCCAGAAGGATTAGCGCGCGCATGGTGGCCTCATAGTAGCTGCGCCAAAACGGGCGCAGATTGAGATTGAAACGGTAGCGCTTCAAGCGGCTTTGCGCCAGAGGCACGCAGAAAATCAGCCAGCGCATCCATCTCGGTCGCTAGGCGCGTAATGTCGTGGAAGGGGTTAGCGCCGGCTGAACCGGGCGGGACCCAGATGATCGTCTCATACCGCGCGCGCGTCAGCAGCACACGATAGGTATTCAGGATGTAGCGCCGCTCCTCAGCCCCGCGCACGATCTGCCATTGATGGCCGGCAAAGCGCCGCGCACGCCATTGCCCGGCATGGCGCAGGAAATCGCCGCCCCAGGCAAGGCCGACCACATCCAGCTCGAGCCCCTGGCAATCATATTCTGTGGCGAAGGTCTCCAACGCCTCAGAGGAACGGATATCGGGCCAGCGCTTCAGGAACCAATCGGCAATATCGGGAACCTGCACGCCAAGCCCCTCAGCCCGCGAGCGCCGCGCGCCGGCGGATGCAACCAGGCCGGCGCGGCGCAAGCCCCTGGCGCGGGCGGCGGGTACGTCACCGCGCAGGACCGCATCCACCCATTCGGTGCCCCTGCTGCTGCGCAGGCTGCGAGTGGGCGTTTGCAAATCAAGATCATTATCAAAGGCAAGCCAGGGCGCGGCGCCTTGTACCAGACACTGCGCCGGATCATCGGCGCTGGTGCTACGCCGCGCTGCCACCGCGCGCCAGGAAGGGTCCGCGGCAATCACGCGGCCCCATTCGGCAAGCCCGGCCTCTCCGGTATTGATTTCATGCCCATTGCCGATCAGCGCAACAATCACCGACCAGCCATCATGCCGCGCCATGATTTCAAGTATGTGCGCGGGTTCGCTCAGGCTCAGATGGCTTTTGCGACGCTGACCATCGCGCGTGGCCTGCGCCTGATCCCAGGCGCGTTGGGCTTCGTCAAAGACGATGATGCGGGCTTCGGGGATTTCATGCGCGCGGATCACGTGATGTTCCAGAAAGCGATGGACATTTTGCAGCGCTGTGCGCGCCGCGCGTTCTGCGGCCTGGAAGGCGGCGCCTCCCTGCGGCGCGGCATCGCGCGCCAAGGCTTCGCGCAATACCGTCACTAGGGGCACATTACCGCAGAGAAAGGCGGCACCTGTTTCCCGCAAGGCGCTAAAGACCAGATTGAGACCGCAAAGCGTCTTACCCACGCCAGGAATACCGGTGACGAAAACAACATAACGCCCGCCTTCTGCCCGTGCTTTCGCAATGACGCGCGCAATGGCATCGGTGGTGCGGGTTAGGTTATGCGCATCGACGCGTGTGGCGCCGATATCGGGCACGGCATTGCGCCGATACAAAAGCCGTGCCGCTTCCAGGACACTCGGTACGGGGCGATAGGCGGAATGCGCCCAGGCATTGGCGTCAATCGCTGTTGCCGGCTGTGGTATCGCCGCCTGTGCGCGTACGATAATCTCCCGTAATATCGCACCATTCGCCACCATCACCACACGATGCCAGAATAGCGGCAGGTCAAGATCGCGCTGCGCCACGGCGGGGGCGACTAACACGGGCACAATCGGCACGCCACGGCTGCCAGCATGAAAATCATGCAAATCCATGGCGTAATTATCGGTCTGGCGTAGATCGTTCAGGTCCGGCTTCTGCGCGCCCATCTTGAATTCCAGGACGAAGATCGCACGATCCGTCAGCAGAATGGCATCGGCGCGTTTTCCAGGCGCAGCAAATCGAATTCCATGAAAATATGCCAGGAAGCGTCCCCTTCAGCCAAAGCATCCTGCAAAAGCGCGGCGCTGGCCTCCCAAGAATCGCGCTGCTGCAATTTAAGCGCGCCAAAGCGCGCTGCCTGTTCATAGGCCAAGCGTGCCGCGATTTGCGACGGCGTGTGGCGGCGAAACGTGCCAAGATTTTGCGCGAACCACGGCCTCACGCGCTTTGCCTGCGCGGCCAGGTTGCGATCAGCACACTCAGCATCATCAGCGCGAAGCCTATGGCATGGATGGCGGTGAAAGCTTCCTGCAAGATTACTACGGCCACCAGCGCGGCGGTCGCCGGCAGGAAGGCCGTGAAAATGCCCGCCACGCCGGCGCCGACGCGCTTTAGCCCCGCATACCAAAGCAGGAGGCAAAGCACACTCGCCGTCACGCTATGAAAAACAAGCAGCGCCGCAAGGCGCAGATCAGCGAGAGCCGTGATGCTGGCAATATCCGGCAAGGCAAAGGGTGCCAGCATCAGGGCAGAGAAAATCTGCATCCAAAGGCTTGCCGTAATCACGCCAACACGGCCCACAATGCGCCGTGCCAGCAGCACGTAAAGCGCCTCCCCAATCACACCGCCGAAGATAAGCAGATTGCCAAGAACGGAACCGGCTGCTTGATCCCCACTACGCGCAATCGTCATCGCCGCCATGCCAAAGGCGGCCAGGCTGACCGCAATCCATTGCAGCGGCGTGAGGCGTTCGCGCAACCAAGAGGCGCTGCCCAAGGCAACCACCGCCGGCAGGCTTGCCAAAACTAGGCCACCTTCCAAGGCAGATGTCAGGCGCAAACCCGCCAGCAAGCCTGCATTATAGATCACCGTGCCGAATAGCGCCTGCCAGGCCATGTTGCGCAAAACCACGCTATCAGGTCGCGGCGCCGCCTCCAGCAAACGCGCCAGCGGCCAAAGCAAGGCCACCGCCAAAACGCAGCGCAGAAATGCAATCATCGGAATGGGCAGCGCTTCCGCCAGCAGCTTCGACACCGCGACATTGGCGCCGACCAGCGCCATGGACGCCGCCAATTGCAGATAAGCAATACGCGGCGCGCCCGGCCTCACGCGCCCTCATCCGTCTGGCGAAAGGGGGAAAGTGTGGCGAGTGCCGCCATTTCGCGTTCCATCGCCGGGCGTTCGCGCGACAGAAATTCACCCACTGCGCGCGAAAGCCCCGGATGTGCGATCCAATGCGCGGAATAGGTGGGCACGGGCAGATATCCGCGTTGGATTTTGTGTTCGCCCTGCGCGCCGGCTTCAACGCGCTGAATGCCATGCGTAATCGCGAAATCCATAGCCATGTAATAACAAAGCTCAAAATGCAAAAACGGCACATCCACAATGGCGCCCCAATTGCGGCCATAAATCGCATCGCGCCCGATCAGATTAAGCGCGGCGGCAACCGGTTCGCCATCCCGTTCCGCCACCATCAGCAGCACGCGATCGCCAAGCCTTTCGCCCAACAGCGGCCAGAAATTGCGCGTGAGATAAGCGCTGCGGCCCCATTTCTTGTCCGTGGTGGCGCGATAGAAGCGATGAAAGGCTGCCCAATGGCGCGGCGTGATTTCTGCTCCGCGCAGTGTCCTCAGCGTCAGCCCCGCCGCCTGCACATCGCGCCTTTCGCGCTTCAAGGCCTTGCGCTTGCGCGATGCTAGCGCGCCCAGGAAATCGTCAAAATCGTGATAGCCTGGATTGGCCCAATGGAATTGCGTGCCAAGCCGTTGCAGCCAGCCAGCATCGCCCAAGGCGCGCCATTCGGCTTCCGTGCAGAAAGTGGCGTGGACGGATGATGCGCCGATGCCTTGGCAAGCCTGCACCAGCGCGCCAGCCAGAACATCCGGCCCAAAGCCTGCTTCCGGGTGCAGCAAAAGCCGCGGGCCAGGCACCGGACTGAAAGGCGCCGCCACTTGCAGCTTTGGGTAATAATCCCCGCCCGCGCGTTCCAAAGCATCCGCCCAACCATGGTCAAAGACATATTCCCCCTGAGAATGGGATTTGGCATAGGCCGGCGCGCAAGCGAGCATTCGCCCCGCGCCGTCACGCAAGGCAGCGTGCTGTGGTAACCAGCCGCGTTCCGCCACCGCGCTCCCGCTTTCCTCCAGCGCTAATAGAAAGGCGTGGCTCAGGAAGGGATTGTCGCCGCCCGCACAGGCATCCCATTCACGCGCCGGAATTTCGGCAATGGCGCGATGCAGCGTCAACGTCAGGGAGGGTGCTTTATTCGGCATGACCAGAGAGAAGTCTAGCACAGAACGCTCGGGGATTAAATCACTCTCCAGCGCCACAGCTTGTTCGCCACAAAAGGCGCTTTTGAACGTTGAGGAAGCAGTGCAACCTTCAGCATTCCCCAACTTTCCGTAATCCATGACGAAAGCGAAGGGCATTTTCCACGTAATGCGCAGCGGAGGCAAGCAGACGCTTCTTCGTTTCCGCGTCAAGGGTGCGAATCACCTTGGCCGGCGCGCCCATCACCAAGGAGCCTTCGGGAATTTCCTTGCCTTCGGTCACCAACGCACCGGCTCCGATGATACTGCCGGCGCCAATACGCGCGCCATTCATCACTGTGGCACCCATGCCAATCAGCACGCCATCGCCAATAGTGCAGCCATGCAGAATGGCGCGATGGCCCACCGTGACATCGGCACCAATCGTGAGCGGAAACCCGTGATCGGAATGCAGCACCGCGCCTTCCTGGATATTGCTGCGTGGGCCAATGTGAATGGGTTCATTGTCGCCACGAATGGCGGCACTAAACCATATGCCAACATCTTCCCCCAGAATTACATGCCCTACCACCTGCGCATCTGGCGCCAGCCAGAAGCGACCCTCTCCCGGGGTTTGGGGCGTCAAATTATTGAGCGCATAAATGGGCATTGCATGTTCCTTCCAGATTTTAACGATCATATCGTGGCTTCAAACCGGCTTGTCCTGCGGACTGCGGATCGGGTCCAGGATTTCTGCATTATGTTGGCCGGGGCTTGGCAGATCATGGCGCAGCGGCAGGCGTTGCGTGCCGAATTGCATGGGCAGCGACGGCACCTTTGCGCGGCGTCCATCAGTAAGCGTCACCTCATGCATACCGCCACTTGCCAGAAGATGCCTGTCTTCAAACAAATCCCAAGGCTTGGCGATACGGGAATAGGGCAGGCCGGCGCTAGCGCACATTTCCTCAAGCGCTGCAACGCGGCGCGTGATCAGCATGGATTGCACCAGCGGGATCAGGGTTTCGCGGCGCTTGGCGCGTTCCGTATTGCTGGAATAATCGGGATGTTTTAGTGCAGGTTCGTCCAATTCACGAACAAAAATTTCCCATTGGCGTTCGGTCACCACGCCGATGAAAATCTGTTCACCATCAGCCGTGTCAAACACGTCATAAACGCCCCAGGCGCGGCGTCCTGCGGGCATGGGCTCAGGTACCTTACCGGTGATGACCTGTTGCAGCATGGCGGTGGAAACCAGGAACGCCGCATTTTCAAACAAGCCTGCCTGCAGATATTGCCCACGTTCTGTTGCTTCGCGTTGGCGCAGCGCACCCAGAATGGCAATAGCGCCGAACATGCCGCCCATCATATCATTCACCGGCGCGCCTGCACGCAGCGGCCGCCCTGGCGGGCCAGTCATGTAAGCCAAGCCCGATTGCATCTGCACCACCTCATCCAAGGCCGTGCGATTTTCATAAGGGCCGGGCAGATAGCCCTTGAGTGAGCAGTAGATCAGCCGCGGATTGCGCGCCGAAAGCGCTTCATATCCAAGGCCCTTTGCGGCAAGCCCGCCGGGGCGGAAGTTTTCCACCACTACATCTGCGGTATCAACAAGGCGCTTCAGGGTTTCAAGATCTGTGGGGTCGTCCGTACCCAGCGTGACGCTTTTTTTGTTGCGACTGAAGGCTGGGAAAAAGCCCGTACCGGAAGCAACCAGATAGCGTGTGCGGTCTCCATTGCCGGGAGGCTCAATCTTGATCACTTCTGCCCCCAGATCGGCCAGGATGAGGCCACAAGTTGGGCCCATGACCATGTGGGAAAATTCAACAACGCGTATTCCGGCAAGCGGGAGCGGATCCATGGCGACAACCTGAGGGCGGGGTGAAGTGGGCAGCGCGCCTGCCCAGCGGCGCGGCTCCGAATGAAGCTTAGGCGATTTCGCGTCAGAGCAAAATCAAGCCCCCGCTTTGCGATGTACGACAAGCTTCAGTATACCGAACCGCATGGAAGAATTCATCTACACGCTGGTCCGCACCGATGATTGGCGCGCAGCTAGAGTCGCCGGCGCCTATCATGGCAGTGCTGATGATCGGCGCGATGGTTTTCTGCATTTTTCAACCAATTCGCAGCTGCGTGCCAGCGCCGCCAAGCGCCGTGCCGGCGTCACTGACTTGCTGATGGTGGAAGTGCCAGGGGCCAGCTTGGGCGGGAGTCTGAAATGGGAGCCCGCCAGCAGCGGTTCCCGCCCCGGCTTGTTTCCGCATCTTTATGGTGCCTTGCCGCTGGCCGCGGTGCGGCGCGTGGTGCCACTGCCGCTTGGCGACGATGGGTTGCATCAATTCCCGCCCGAAATTCCGTAAGCACCCAAGCTGGCACTACCTGGTCCGGGTCGCACGTTCACTCATCAGGCAGGCAAAGACCACAATCGCCGCACCCGCCAGGGTCCAGCCGCCAGGCCAAAGGTGCCATATCGCCGCATCCAAGAGCAGCGCGAAAACCAATGAGGAAAACTCAAGCGGGGCGAGGCGCGCAGCCCGGTCAATGCTGAACGCCAGCGCAAGCGCCAAGGTGGCCCCACCGGCGAAAAGCCCATTCAGGATCAGCGCCAGCCAATCATAGGCATCGGGCATCACCCATTCGGCCATAGCGAAGGGCAGGATCGCCAGGAAAAGCGGGCCCGAGGACCAGAAGATCAGCCGCGCCGCACCTTGTTCTGACCGCAACACACGGCTAATTGTCAGAAACCCAGCATAGGTCATCGTACCCAGAAAAGCCCAGGCATAGGCGTCCCAGGGTCCTGCCGCCGAAAGCCCCGGCGCCATGGCGACAATCACGCCAAGGAAGCCCATGGCTGACCAAAACCACACAGCGCGGCCATTTTTCTCCCCAAGCACCAGCGCCGCCAGCAATAGGGTGAAGAAAGGCGCGGTGAAATAAACCAAATAGCCTTCAGCCAGCGGAATCTCGCGAAAGGCCAGGAAGAAGCCATAGGCCGATCCCGCCATGCATAACGCTCGTAGCAAATGTTGTCCCGGCCACGCAGTGGAAAGCGGCCCGCCAGTGCCCGGTCGCCATAAGCGTAAAAGTCCAAGCAGCGCAAGCAAGGTACCATAGCGGAGAAACAGTACCTGATTCGCGCCATAACGACCTGCCAGCAGCTTCGAATTGGCATCGAGCAGCGCGAAAAGTGCCATCGCCCCGACCAGAAGTAGCGGCCCCTTAAAGCTTGTCATGTTATCCCGGACTGGCGTTCAGCCGAAACGGCTTCGGCTGAAGCCTTCTCGCCCCCCGCTCAGAGGGCGTCAAGCGCGCAACCGACAATCAGGCGCTTACAGCAAAAAGCGCCAGAATATCCGCAAGCTGCGCACCGCCAAGCAGAATGACATCATCGCCATCCCCGCCATCAATGTAATCGCCAAGTCCATCGGCGATCAGCATGTCATCGCCCGCGCCGCCATAAAGGCTGTCACTGCCCGCACCACCCATCAGCGTATTGGCGCCGGCATTGCTGAAAAACAGATTATTGCCGTCGTCGCCGACGAAGTTACCCGCCCCTGATCCGCCGGCCACCCCTTCGATTTCGAGCAGAATATCTGTCCCGGTGTTGCTACCGGAGGCTGTGCCCGAGGTGAGATTGAAGGAAACCGCGCCGCTGACCAGCCTGAAGTCAACGATAACCACACCCGCATCGCCAATCAGGCGGTCATCACCCGCGCCACCATCCAGGCTGTCATTGCCGGCGCCCCCATTTAGCGTATCGGCGCCAGCATTGCCTACAAGCATATTATTGCCCGTATTGCCGAGCATGTTATCCGCGCTACTACCGCCAACCGCGTCTTCAATGGTCACACAACGCGCAATGGAAATATTGTCGATGATGCCACCGATGGAAGAAAAGGCCTCAGCGTTCAGATTGAAGGTCTGGTTCACGCCATAGCCAGAAGCATCAAGCGTATCCGACCCACCCGTATCATAAATGGTGAAGGCCGGCGTTGTGCTGTCATTCGCAAAATCATAGAGCGATCCGGCGGTCGCATTTCGGCCGTAAATACTATTGCCCGAATTAAAGGTCGTAATCGCCCCATACATGCTGTGCATTGCCACGATATCAGCCAAGCTTAGCCCCATCACGAAACGATAGCTACCGAACCCGGATTCTGCCTGATCGAAATAGGACATGATCGAATAGGCCCAGTTATCCTTCAGAAAGTGATTATCCACCCCATGGGTCGCCCAGCCATTATAGTCCCCACCATGCCCAAGCCCCAGCGTATGGCCAATTTCACGCACATAGGTCCGGAAGGAATAGCTATCTATGCTGGTGCCGTAAATCGCAAGCCAGCCAATGCTGACATTCACCCGCATGGAGGTGATGCGGCCCAGGCCATCCCAAGTACCACTAGCAAAGGCATCGGATTCATTATCGTCAAACAGGACATCGCCGACAGAGAAAACCTCCTGGAACACCAGATTGGTCACATTGGCCCAGGTCTGAAATGCGGTGCGCGCGAGTGTCTATCCGGCACCTGGCAGCGCGGTCAGATTATAGGTAACAATATTATCGCTGCTCGTGTCCCAGCGATGCGCGCCATGGAACCCCAATAGCCATTGATGAGATAATCCGCGATCTGATCCAGAGTATAGGTGGGTGTAGTCGGTGCCGCTACCTCACTTATGCCAAGGCGATAACCACCCGAGCCCCCATCATTATAAGCGCCAACATCAAGATAGTAGCGCCCCGTGGCCGATGCGGTGAAGATGAGGAGGGAATTCAATCCCGGTCCGCTGTCATCATCCTGCGCTACCAGATTCCCACTGGCGTTGCGCAAACGAAGATAAGGGGTCAGACATTGCGACATAGGCGCCGTAAACGGCACCATCCAGGGAAATGCTGTAGCGCTGCCCCGCCACCAGATCCACCGCGTACCAGTCCCGATCAGCCAAGCAATTCACGGCGCCACCCAGCGAGCCCCCGATAGCCAAGGTCACTGTTCTGGAGGTATCGCCCGGCACCGTATCCAGGGTTCCCTGCCCGGGTGGGGGCTCAGGATCGCCAATGACTGGCCCCTTCACTGGGTCCTGACAGCCGGCAGCGGCAGCCGCTAAAGACAGATCCTTCATTCTGGGCGATGATACAGCTGAAACGTGCCATGGTTTTTCGCACCAACCAATCGTTTTGCAGTAAAAAAAGTTGCTGTATTTGAGGGGTCTGTTCAAGATTGAATTGGCATGGTGGCTTTCGCCACGACGAGCATACCGGTCGGGCCCACCTTGCAGCCCTTCCCCCCAAACCCAGTCCAGGGCAGAAGGGCGCCATGACACCCGCCATTGCCTCAGCCTTAATGCCGCTCATGCGCGGCATGGATGCCGAAACCGCCCATGGTATCGCGCTGCGTGCCCTATCCCTGGGTCTTGCCGGGCAGGATCGCGGCGCCGATCATCCAAGCCTTGCCACCGAAGTCGTGGGGCTACGCTTCCGCAATCCACTCGGCCTTGCGGCGGGGTTCGACAAGAATGCCGAAGCGGTGCTGCCGCTGCTGCGGCTCGGTTTCGGCTTCATGGAAGCGGGTACCGTCACACCACGCCCGCAAATCGGCAATCCTCGGCCTCGAATTTTCCGCCTGACCGAGGATCGCGCGGTGATCAATCGCCTTGGTTTCAATAATGCTGGGCTGGATGCCTTTATTAGCCGGTTGAAGGCGCTACGCCGGCCCTTACCGAGCATTTTTGGCGGCAATATCGGCATTAACAAGGAAGGTGCCGACCCGGAAAGCGACTATCCCGCGCTTTATGAGGCTTTGGCGCCGCATGTGGATTACGTGACTGTCAATGTCTCCTCCCCAAATACGCTGGGTTTGCGTGATTTGCAGGGGGAGGAACGGCTCGCTGCCATCCTTGATGCCATCAATGCGCGGCGCGCAGCGCTGCCACAACGCCCACCCATGCTGGTAAAAATTGCGCCTGATCTGGCCGATGATGCGCTTGGGCCCATTGTGGAAGCCTGTGTGGCGCAGGGCATTGCGGGGCTGATCATCTCCAACACCACAATCTCGCGCCCGGCTTCGCTGCAATCGCCCCTGAAGGATCAGGCGGGGGGGCTTTCCGGCGCACCGCTTTTCGGCCCTTCAACCGCGCTGCTGAAGCGCGGCTATGGCCTTGCACAAGGGCGGATTGCGCTGATCGGCGTGGGCGGCCTTGCCAGTGCCGAGCAGGCCTATGCCAAAATTCGCGCCGGCGCTTCGCTCGTGCAGCTTTATTCCGGTTTTGCTTATGCGGGGCCTGTACTGGTGCGCCAGATTCTCGATGGCCTTGCGGCGCTGCTCGCGCGTGATGGCTTCACTTCGATCGCTGATGCTGTAGGTAAGGATGCGTGATGCAAATTCTGGAAGGTATTTCGGGCCTCGCGGATCGTTACGATGGCTATGTGCTCGATCTCTGGGGCGTGGTGCATGACGGGCGCAAACCCTATCCCGGTGTGCCGGAGGCTCTGGCCGCACTGAAGGCGCGGGGCAAGCGCATTGTCTTTCTCACCAATGCGCCGCGCCGCGCCTGGTTCGTGCAAGGCATGCTGGACCGCATGGGGCTCGATCGTGGGCTTTATGATGGCATCATGTCCTCCGGTGAGGCTTCCTGGCGGCTGATGAAGGAACGCAAGCACCCTTGGCTCGCGCGCCTTGGTCGCCGCGTGGTGCATATCGGGCCGGAGCGTGATCTCTCGGTGGTTGAGGAAGACGCCGCCGAGATCGTGGCCGACCCGACCAAGGCGGATTTTCTGCTGAATACAGGCCCGGATGCAGATGGCGGTACGAAAAGCGCAGAACCCTATCGCGCGGCCTTGCGTGCCTGTTTCGATGCCGGGCTGCCGATGCTCTGCGTCAATCCTGATCGGCATGTGATGGTGGCCGGTGAGAGGGTGATCTGCGCCGGCGCGCTTGCCGATGTTTACCGCGAATTCGGCGGCGATGTTCTGGAAATCGGCAAGCCCGATCCTGCAATTTATGAACCGGTCATGGAATTGCTGGGAACGATCCCCAAGGCGCGCGTACTCGCGATTGGCGATAGCCCGCATACGGATTTGGCGGGCGCGCAAGCGACGGGCATTGACGCGCTTTGGGCGCTGACGGGCCTAGCCGGCGAGGCACATGGCGCAGATCCGAGCGGTGAAGCCCTGGCCGCCGTGGCTGTGGCGGAAAAAGTGGCGCCGCTTGCGGCACTCAAAAGACTGCGGTGGTAGCCGGTAAATTCTATCGTTGTGTATAGCAAACTGTCGTTGCTCGAAATCGCCGCTGAATTGTCGAATGTGAGCCGCACCTACAAAATGACGGGCTATTCCCGGCTGTAATTCTACGAAATCAGGCCGAACTTTCAGACCTATGGGGCGGACGGCCTGATAGACCGCCTGCCCGGCGCCAAGGGCCCTCACCCTAACCGCGTTGCAGCCGAGATCGAGGCCGCGATCCTCGACCCCGCCCTTACCCATCCCTGCCACGGCGCCACGCGTGTCGAGCAGGAGCTTCGGTTGAAGGGGCTGCAGGTCTCCTCAGGCGGTGTGCGCGGTGTCTGGATGCGCCATAACCTATTGGCCAAAAACGAAAGGCTGCTGCAGCTGGAAAAGGCAACCGCTGAGCGGACCATCACGCTGACTGAGGAACAAACCCGTGTGCTGGAACGCTTTAGCTCGGAATTCCGCTGTCTGCCCGTCAGGGCTCGAATGGGGCCAACAGGTGTTGTAGAAGCCCTCGATGTATCGGCCAAGCGAAGCCCGCGCCTCAGGGACGCTGGCATAGGCCCGCAGGCAGACCTCCTCGTATTTGATGGTCCGCCAGAGCCTTTCCACGAAAACATTGTCCCGCCAGGCCCCCTTGCCATCCATGCTGATCGCAATCTCGTGACGTTTCAGCAGCTCCGTGAAGGCCAGGCTCGTGAACTTTTACCCCTGAGCCGTGTTGAAAACCTCGGGCTTGCCGTATTTTGCCAGCGCCTCCTCGACAGCTTCAATGCAAAACCTGTGTCGAGCGTAATCGAAAGCCTCCAGGCCAGGACCTTCCGGCTGAACCAGTCAACAACCGCGGCAAGATAGGCGAAGCCGCGCGCCATGGGGATGTAGGTAATGTCCATTGCCCAGACCTGATTGGGTCGCAGGATCGGCACGTTCCTGAGCAGATACAGGTAGATTTTGTATCCAGGTTCCGGTTTCGAGGTGTTCGGACGGCGGTAGATCGCCGCGATGCCCATCTGCTTCATCAGCGTGGCCACATGCAGACGCCCAACCGAAAAGCCTCCCTTTTTGAGTAGGCCCTGCATCATCCGACTGCCCGCGAAAGGGTATTCCAGATGCAATTCATCGATCCGGCGCATCAATGCCAGATCGGCAGCCGGAACCGGGCGAGAGACGTAGTAGAGCGTCCCCCGGCTAATGCTGAGCGCCTTGGCCTGTTGCGCCAGAGGCAGGGCGTGCTTACGGTGAATCATCGCTTTGCGCTCAGCAATCCCGCCTTGGTGAGCGCGCCTGCTAAAAAATCATTCGTGAGCGTCAACTCCCCTATCTTCGCGTGGAGTTCCGTCACATCAACCGGTGGCGGTGCATCCGGCTTGCCTTCGCCGAAAATCCCAGCAGCCCCTTCAAGGAGCTGATCCCGCCAGGTCTTGATGACATTTGCGTGGACATCAAATCATGCAGCCATTTCGGCCAGCGTCTTCTCGCCCTTCACAGCAGCAAGCGCCACTTTGGCCTTGAAGGCCGGACTAGAGCAGATCACGTTCAGATGGAAAATCTGAACGTGTGAAGATGCTCGAAAAACACTGATCTAGAGCGGGTTGCGTGAACCCATATGAACGCAACATGCTCTATGGTTCCGGCGGGGTCGTCTCATCATGCTATCTCCTGTTCACGGCATCACGCCGCAGTCAGGTAGAAAATACACTTATACTAGATGTTCAGATTTCCCGAAACAGCTCTACTTGCGATGGTGCGTCCACATCAAAACGACAGACAAAGATACGAAAGCCACCCTAAGCGGCTTCAAACAATGGATAAATAGGGATTCAAGGCACTTTTCTGGCCATGCCAATGCACTGACTTAACCCTAGCTAACAACCGGCGGCGCCAGCACCTTATCCCGATAATTGCAGAACCCCAGCGCCGGGCAGCGCCAGCATTCCGGCGCCCTTGCCTTGCAGATGTAACGCCCATGCAGGATCAGCCAGTGATGCGCATCGCGCAGCAATTCGGGCGGGCAGCGCTTGACCAAGCCCTCTTCCACCGCCCGCGGGGTCTTGCCTGGCGCCAGCCCCGTGCGATTGCCGAGCCGAAAGATATGAGTGTCCACCGCCATGGTATCCTGCCCGAAGGCCACATTCAGCACGACATTCGCGGTTTTCCGCCCAACGCCGGGCAGCGCTTCCAGGGCAGCGCGATCCGCCGGCACTTCCCCGCCATGGCGTTCCACCAGCTGCGCCCCGAGTGCCGCCACATTGCGCGCCTTGGCCTGCCAAAGCCCGATGCGGCGGATGAAGAAGCCGATCCCCTCGGCGCCCAGCGCGGCCATGGCGGCCGGGGTGGGGGCGGCTTTGAACAGCTCCGGGGTGCATTTATTCACTGCCGCATCAGTGGTTTGTGCCGAAAGCACCACCGCTACCAGCAGCGAAAAATGGTCCGAGTATAACAGTTCCGTCTCCGGCGCCGGATTGCCTTGGGCCAGGGCGCGCAGGAAGGCCTCGGCCTGGTCGCGCGCCATCCGGCGGGCGCGGCGCGGCGCGCGGGCAGAACCGTGATCGGGCTTGGCTTTAGGCATGGTGTTTCGAAGGCATTTTGACCTAAGATAATTCCCTATGTCACCCCCCAAAGAAACCGTTCTATTCGAAGCGATCTCCACCCCGCCGCAAAGCTTTACGGTACGGGGCTTTCGCATCTTGGCGGGGCTCTTGATTCTGGCGGCGGCGATCCCGGCGGGTATCTTCTTCGCCCTCGGCGCCTGGCCGGTGCTGCCCTTCATCGGGCTTGAAGTGGGCGCGGCGCTGGCGGCGCTGCTGTGGCATGCGCGGGCATCGCGGCGCATCAGCGAAATGGTGCTGCTGACCGATGCCGGACTTTCCATCCGCCATGTGAATCATCGCGGGCACGTGGTGCGTTCCGTGTTGGACGCCTATTGGGCCAAGGTGGAATGGGATGAAGCCGCACCGCGCGGCGGGCGCCTTTGGATCAAAAGCAGGGGTCGCACCCTGGAAATCGGCCGACATCTTTCCGCGCCGGAAAAGGCCGAATTGGCTGAGGCGCTGCGCGACGCCCTCGCGCGCGCCAGACGGCCGGATTTCGATAATCCGCAGCTTAGAGAGACTGAGCGCCTGACGCGTTCCACCCCGCCCTGACGCGCATGGCCGCGCAACGCCATGCAATCAAAATAGGTGCGGCGCTGCGTCGCGACGATTTCATTGCGCACACGTTCTTCCTGCGCCTGAAACCCGATGAACATGCTGTACTACAAGTCCCTGAGCGCCGGATCACGCCGGGCTTCTTCACGGCAGGCTACAGCGTCTTCGCTGGTATCGGGCGGGAAGATATCGTCCCGTGATTGGCCGACGCAGCCCGCCACTGCCGAGGCCACCAGCAATGCCGCTGCTGCTTTCATGATGCCAACCAATCTTCGATCAACCGGCGCGCGATGGAATCAACGCGCGGCAAGGAAAAGGCAAGCTGCTGATGGTTGCGCAAATCATCCCGGCTGAACCAGCGCGCATCGCGCAATTCTTCCGGGTCAATGGTGATGTCATCGCTCAGACCCTCGGCATGGAAGCCCAGCATGATGGAAGACGGAAAGGGCCAGGGCTGCGATGAATGGTAGCGCACCGCGCCAACCCGCACATTGGTTTCTTCCTGAACCTCTCGCCGTACGGCTTCTTCCAGGCTTTCGCCGGGTTCCACAAAGCCAGCCAGCGTTGAATACATGGTGGTATTCGGAAAGCGCTGCGAATGGCCCAGCAGGCAAGAATCGCCGCGTACCACCAGCATGATCACGGCGGGGTCGGTGCGCGGGAAATGCTGCGTGTTGCAGGCCGTGCAGGTCATGGCATGGCCGGCGCTGCGCGGTTCGCAAACACCGCCGCATACCCCGCAAAACCGGTGTTTTGTCCGCCAATGCATCAGCCCGCGCGCATGGGCCAACACGCTTGCCTCACCTGGCGGCAGCAGCCCGGCCACCTGACGCAGATCGGCAAAGCTGCCAATTTGCGCCGGCAGCAGGGGAATTGGGTCATCCGCCATGGAGCAATCCACCGTGAAAACCTGCCGTCCTTCCCATTCACCCAACCAGGCCCAGGGCCCGCCCGCCATGCGTAGCGCGTCGGCGGCCTTGGCGGTCAGCAACACGGCCTGGGGCGCGCCCTCCGCCACGCCGCGCATCAGGTTGCGGGCGCGCCAGACGGGGGCGAAAACCGTATTTGGGTCAGCAAGAGCCGCTTCAATGAAGCCGGGATCCTCTCGGCGTTGGGATGCCCGGTCTAGCGGGCTGCCCGTATAGGCATTGGGTCGGCTGGCGGGGATGGAAAGCATCGGGGAAAACTGCCACAGGCCCCGGCGCTGGGCAATCAAGCCTCCCCATTGGCATTGGCCCCTCGGGACATGATATGGTTCTCTCGGAAGGTCGGCGGCGGACGGGCTCCTCGCCAACCCGGTCAGATCCGGAAGGAAGCAGCCGTAACGGGTTCTTGCTCGGGTCGTTTGTCGGCCTTCCACCGCGCGCCCGCGCGATCATCGCGAGTTAAGAAAGACCGCCCCGCGCCATGGCTTCGGATATCTTCGGCTCACAGCTTTCCGCGCCTGGCGATGACACGCCGGAAGTTGCGGGCCTGCCTGAGCCGCCTGCGCCTGAAGGCCCGGGGTTGTTTGGTGACCCGGCACCAGCACCTGCACCGGTGGCGAAGCCTGCGGAACAGCCGGGGTATCGGGTGCTGGCGCGTAAATATCGCCCGACCAACTTTGATGATCTGATCGGGCAGGATGTGCTGGTGCGCACACTGCGCCATGCTTTCGCGCAAGGGCGCGTGCATCACGCCTTTCTACTGACCGGGGTGCGCGGCGTTGGCAAAACCACCACGGCGCGCATCATTGCACGCGCGCTGAATTGCATTGGCGTGGATGGCAGGGGCGGGCCCACGGCGGACCCTTGCGGTGTTTGCCCGGAATGCAAGGCGATTCTGGCGGATCGGCACCCGGATGTTGTGGAACTGGACGCTGCTTCCAACAATAGCGTGGATGATGTGCGGGAATTGCGCGAAGCACTGCGCTTCCGCGCCAGCCAAGGCCGGCAAAAAGTGTTCATCCTTGATGAATGCCACATGCTTTCCGGCGCGGCCTTCAACGCGTTTCTCAAAACCTTGGAAGAACCGCCATCAGGCGTCACCTTCGTTCTGGCCACCACTGAATTGCGTAAGGTGCCGATCACCATCCGCAGCCGGTGCCAAACCTTTGCGCTGCGGCGCGTGCCCCAAGACTCCCTCGCGCAGCATTTTGCGCGGATCTGTGACAAGGAAGCGGTGACGGCCGAGGCTGATGCGCTGGCGATGATTGCGCGCGCCGCCGATGGTTCCGTGCGCGATGGGCTTTCCCTGCTGGATCAGGCGATTGGCCAATCCGGCGCGGCAGAAGTGCGCGCGGAAGCGGTGCGCGATATGCTGGGCCTGGCTGATCGCGCGATGATCATTGATTTGATGGAAGCGCTGATGGGCGGGGATATTGCTGCCGCCCTTGGCATCATGGATCGCGCGCATGAATCGGGTGCCGATCCCTTGGTGATTTTGCAGGATTTGGCCGAGCTTTGCTATTTGCTGACGCGCTTTCGCGCCGCCCCTGCGCTCCGCCAGGATGGGTCATTGCCGGAAGCCGAGCGTGTGCGCGGTGCCGTACTGGCGCAGCGGCTTTCCGTGCCGGTGCTGGGCCGCACCTGGCAAATGCTGCTGAAGGGCATTGGCGAATTGCAGCTTGAAGGTGCTGATCGTCGCGCGGCAGCGGAGATGGTGCTGATCCGCATAACGCATGTGGCGGATATGCCGACACCGGGTGATTTGGTGAAGCGCCTGACCGAAGCGGGCGAAATTGGTGGCGTGCCGCGCCCAGCGCCGGGCGGTGGCAGCAGCGGTTTGCGCGCGGTGGCCGGTGGCGCGCCGATACGCGCCGAAGCGGCTCCGAGCGCACCCGTGGCTGCGTTGGCGCAGCCCAATACCTGGCAGGAGATTGTCGCGCTCGCTTCCGGCGTGAAGCCCATGCTGCATGCACAGTTACGGCATAGCGTGCATCCGGTGCGGATTGCGCCGGGGCGGCTTGAAATCAATCCGGAACCGGATGCGCCGCGCGATCTGGCGGCGCAATTGACCGCGCTGCTGACGGAAGCGACCGGCCAACGCTGGACCGTGATCATCAGCCAGGAAGCCGGCGCGCCGACTTTGGCCGCGCAGGGCAAGGAAGCGGAGGCTGATCGGCTCGCAGCCGCCTGCGCGCATCCCTTGGTGCAGGCGATCTTGGCGGCTTTCCCCGGGGCCACGATTGAAGCGGTGCATGATGGTGCGGCGGATGCCTATGGACTTCCGCGCGGCGCCGCGACCGCCGATGATGATGCGCGTGATTTCGCGCCACCCGATGCCGAACCCGCTTACGGCGATGACGAAACCCCTCCCGACGATTTTTAGGCGAAGGACACCATGAAGAACCTGGGCAATATGTTGAAGCAGGCGCAGCAGATGCAATCGCGTATGCAGGAAATGCAGGCCAAGCTGGAAGCCACTGAAGTGGAAGGCCAATCGGGTGGCGGCATGGTGGTGGTGCGCTTGACCGGCAAGGGTGATTTGCGCCGCGTGACGATTGATCCTTCGCTGATGAATGCGGATGAACGAGAAGTGCTGGAAGATTTGCTGGTGGCCGCCCATGCCGATGCGAAGCAGAAGGTGGAAGCGACTATGGCGGCGGAAATGCAAAAGGCGACTGCCGGCATCAACCTGCCGCCCGGCATGAAACTGCCTTTCTAAGCTCGCTCGCAGCCTGATGCTGCATAACGACCCGATCGAACATTTGATTGCGCTGCTGTCGCGCCTGCCTGGTCTTGGCCGGCGCAGTGCACGGCGGGCTGTCCTGAAAATGCTGATGGATCCGGATGGGCAGATGCTGCCACTCGCTGCCGCTTTGGGTGATGCCGCAAGCGCGGTGAAACCCTGCGAGGTTTGCGGCAATCTGGACACTGTCTCGCCCTGCGCCATTTGCCGCGATCCGCATCGGGACAGGAAGCTGGTGTGCGTGGTGGAGGGGGTCGCGGATTTATGGGCCCTGGAACGCGCCCATGCGCATCACGGGCTTTATCATGTGCTGGGTGGGATGCTCTCCGCACTTTCCGGTACCGGGCCTGAGGATTTAGCCATTCAATCGCTACTCGCACGGATTGAACAGGGCGATGTGGCGGAGGTGATTCTGGCCTTGCCCGCAACAGTCGAAGGCGCGACGACAGCGCATTATGTGACGGATCGCCTGAAGCCGAGCGGTGTTGCCATTACGCGCCTTGCGCAGGGCGTACCGATTGGTGGTGCGCTTGATGTATTGGATGATGGCACCTTGGCCGCGGCGTTGAAGGCGCGCCGGCCCCTATGAACCTTGCCCGCCGCGCCTTGCTGGCGGCGCCTTTCCTTGTCATCCGCAACGCCAGTGCCGTGGCGCAAAGCAAGTTCTTTCGTTCCAGCGATGGCGTGCGGCTGCATTATGCGCAGAATGGCAGCGGGCGCATATTGGTTTTCGTACCGGGCTGGTGCATGCCCGCGCGCATCTTCGCGCCACAGATCGCTTATTTTCAGCAAAACTTCTCAGTTATTGCCTTTGATCCACGTGGGCAGGGACAAAGCGCCATTCCCGAACAGGGCTATGAACCGGAACGCCGGGGGCGCGACATTGCTGATTTGCTGGATCAATTGCCGCCAGGCCATGTGGTGCTCGCGGGCTGGTCGCTTGGTGTGCTGGATGCACTTTCCTGGCTTGATCTCAAGGGGGATCAGCGCCTCGCCGGCCTGGTACTGATTGACAATTCAGTGGGGGAGGCTGATCCGCCGCCACCGCGCGCATCCAATTTCTTCAGCAATCTGCGCACCAAGCGGGACCTCACTATGCGCGGATTTGTGCGCAGCATGTATCGCACCCCGCAGGATGAAGCCTATCTTGATGCGCTGACGCGCGAAGCCCAGCGCATGCCGGTGGAAGCTTCCATCAAGTTGCTTTCCTATCCGCGTCCGCGCGAATTCTGGCGCCAGGCACTTTATTCAAGCCGCCGCCCCGTACTCTACGCCGTAACACCAAGGCTGCGCACCCAAGCCGAAGCGGTGGCTGCGCGCCATCCGGCACCCAGCGTTTCAATTTATGATGATGCCGGCCACGCGCTCTTTGTGGATCGGGCGGATCGCTTCAATGCCGAGCTGTTGCAGTTCTTGAACCATAAGGCAGTCTGGACCTGATGATAATTACGCTTTTGCCCCTGTTTTTGATTGCCGCGACTGCGATTGGTCTTGAAATCGCGCTGACACGATTCTTCGCTGTCGCCTCCTGGTCGGAATATGGCTATTGGGTGATTTCCATTGCCATGATGGGCTTTGCGGTTTCTGGCGTGGTGATGGTGCTGGGGCGGCAGGTGTTTCTCCGCCATGCGGGCTGGCTTCTGTCGGGCCTGCCCATTGCCATGCTACTGACTGGCGCTGCCGGCTGGATTGCCGCCACAGGCAATGGCTTCAACCCGCTTGAGCTGCAAAACCCCGCGACGGCCAGGCCGCAGCTGGGCAATATCGCGCTGTATTACGCGGCCCTTTTTCCGTTTTTCTTTCTGGCTGGCTTTGCGATTTCACTGAATTTTGTTGTTTACTCGAATCAAAGCGGCAAGGTCTATGGTTATGATTTGTTAGGCGCGGGATTGGGCGCCTGCTTCGCGCTGGTGCTGATGCTGGTTCTGCATCCCTTCCATCTGGTGCCCGCATTGTTGCCGCTGCTAGCCTTGGCCGCGATACTATCTGCCAAAGGTTTGTGGCGCATGGCGGCGTTGGGCAGCCTGCTGCTGGCCGAGGCCGCGATTTTTCTGTTCGCCAACCCACGTGTGAATGAATTCAAGCCGATCTATGCGCCCCTAAATGTCCCGGAAAGCCGCATTGTGGCGGAACGCTACACGCCGCGCGGCGTGTATCAATTGCTGGATAATTTCACCGAAAGATTGGATACAGATGTGTCCAATAATGCCGGTGCGCTTGGTACACCTGCACCGCCGCGCGCCTTCGGGCTTTATCGGGATGGCGCGCGCATTGCAGCCCTGCCGATGGAAACGCCTCAAGCGGGCCATGCACCAGCCGCGCTTGATGCCGCGCCTTATGCCCTGCTGGATCAGCCGCGCGTCTTGGTACTTGGTGCGGCGGGTGGCTTTCGCGTGGTGGAAGTGTTGCAGCTTGGTGCCGCGGGCGTCACGGTGATTGAACCCGAGCCCACGCTGCGCGAAGCCCTGGTGCAGGGTTTTGGCCCTTCACCTACCTTGCCGCGAGACCCGCGCGTGCAGCTTTCAGATGCACATCCGCTCAAGGCGGCGGGTTCTTATGATCTCGTGGATATTTCGGGTGATTTTCTGGGTGCCGCTGATGCCAATCGGCATGTCTATACGGTTGAAGCCTTGGCCGATCTTTTGGGAATGCTGAAGCCCGGGGGTATGGTTTCCCTGCCGATCAGCATCCGTGAATTGCCGGTCTATGCGGTTCGCGTGCTGGCCACTGGCCATGCGGCGCTATTGCGGGCCGGCATCAGGGAACCAGCGGCGCATTTGGCGGTGATCAGATCAGCGTGGAATTTGCGCGTGCTGCTGGCGCGCGATCCACTAACGCCAGACCGAATGGAAAAGCTATTGGCCTTTGCTGAGGCCAGGTCCTTCGATATTTCCCATGCGCCACATTTGGCGTTTGAGGGCCGCGAGATTTGGAATGATCTGCCGGCGATTTCACTCGATTCCGGCATGGTGCAAACCGGCGCGCCCAGCGATGCGGTGGCCGAGGAAATACGCATGCTGCTGGCTGGCACCATGCCGCTTGATGCCTTTGACCGTTCACCCATTACAGCGGATCGGCCTTGGCTTTCGCCATTAGTCCGCCTGCCGGCTTTACCCGCGGCGCTGGAGCGTATGGAGGTTCTGCCGCAACAGGAAATTGGCCTGCTGGTGAATGTGGCCGTGCTGGCGCAGGCGATCATCCTGGCTTTGTTGGTTAGCGCCTTGCCGATCTTTGCGCGCGGCACGCTGCGTGTGCCGAAAGCCATATTGGGCCGCGCGTTGATCTACTTCCCTGCGCTGGGGCTTGGCTTTCTGCTGATCGAAATCGCCTTTATCGAATATGCCGTGCTGCTGCTGGGGGACCGCACTTTCGGTTTTGCGCTAGTCTTGACTGTGATGCTGCTCTGTTCCGGCCTGGGCGCTATGATGGTTGAACGGGTGACGAAGCCGGCGACAACACTCGCCTGGGTTGCGCTGATTGTGGTTGGGTCTTGCTTGTTGGTGATAGGCGCCGCGCATACTGGCATTCTGGCCATTCTTGATTTGCCTTGGGCGCTGCGCGTTGCCATGCTGGTGTTGGTGATTGCGCCGATTTCAATTGCGCTTGGCTTTCCCTTCCCGCTTGGGCTTGATCGGTTTCAGCGGGAAGGCCCTGCCTTGCTGCCTTGGGCTTGGGCCTTGAATGGCGCCTTTTCCGTGGTGGCTACGCCGCTTGCCAATCTGGTCGGTCACGGCCTGGGACTCTCGGCCCTTTTGCTTTGCGGCGGTATTTGTTATCTTACTTCATTATTTGTTTGGCCAGGGAAATGACGATGCTTTTATCCCGCCGTGCTCTGACCTTGACGGGCGCTGGTTTGCTGTTCGCCCCCGCGATCAAGGCGCAAATGCCGGCCTGGATTCGCGCGGCCTATCTCGAAGCCATGGCGGCTTCCGGCCGCCCGACCGAGATTTCAGAAGGCGCTTTCGCCGCCATTCAGGCGCGCCGGCAGCCAGCGCTCGCGCGGATCGAATCCTATCTCAAATCGCGCTTTGGTGAAGCTGACCCCGCGGTGGTCCGCGCCTTTGGTGAAGTGCCGCGCGAATACTTCCATTACAACTACGAAGCGCGTCAGAATAGTGCTTCCAACGCCTATGAAACGGAAGCCAAGCCCTGGGCAATTGGCTTTGGGTCGGCGCTGTCTGACTATCTGGGCCAAGCTTACATGACGCAGGCGTGTCAGCCAAAGCCTGATCACGTGGTGCTGGAGATCGGCACCGGATCGGGCTTTCAGGCAGCACTGCTGTCACGCATAGTGGCCAAGCAATATTCCATTGAAATCATCGAACCTTTGGGGCGCGGCGTGCAGCGCATCTTCGCGCCGATCAGGTTCAATAATCTTGAAACCCGTGTGGGCGATGGTTTCTTTGGCTGGCCCGAAGTGAAGGGCGGCTTCGACACCATCATCGTCACCTGCGCCGCGCAATATGTGCCGCCAGCACTGCTGCAGCAATTGAAGCCAGGCGGGCGGTTGGTCATTCCCATCGGCCAGCCCTTCCGTCGTGGGCAGTTCCTTTATATCTACACGAAGGATGAGGAAGGCCGCGTGCGCAGCCGCAAGGATGTGGGCGTCTATTTCATCCCGATGACCGGGACCATGATGAAGACACCCGCGCCCGCTGGCTCTACGCCGCAGTAGAACGCCTGGGGCATTTTCAAGCCAAGTGGGATCACTTGGCGACTCGGAAAATGCGACCAGGTGCCGTTCTTTCGCGCGGACGTTACTTCCTACGCGCGTAACGTCGTCACTTCTCGCCGGCTTGGTTGCTTAACTGGGATGCTGGCAACGCTTGACCGCCCTCGGCAAGGGCAGAGGCTTGGCGATCCGCCCGCAAGGGCGTATCCTGCGGCGCGAGAAGGGGGCAAGCGCCATGCGTTTTGCAGGATAACACGTGGTGATTACCGGCGTTGCCGGGGTTTATGGGCGCGGCTTGGCGGAAGCCTTTGCGCGGGAAGGCGCCCGTTTGCTTTTGAGTGATGGCGATGCCGCCGCGCTTGCAGCACTCGCCAATG
>Ga0194122_10000847_pt1 | contig 41179 bp, 29 predicted proteins | sample TA2MahCa10mmetaG_FD_155487 | JGI IMG/M metagenome (GOLD analysis project Ga0194122, IMG submission 155487) | Freshwater microbial communities from Lake Tanganyika, Tanzania - TA2015021 Mahale Deep Cast 10m | ecosystem: Environmental > Aquatic > Freshwater > Lake | place: Tanzania: Lake... | reverse complement strand
TATGAAAATCCAACCTGAAAACCGATGGAAAGATTCCGTCGCCAACTCCCTCGATCCGGTCGCCCGGCTCGTCTACCGCTCCAACCTGATCGGCCAGGATCCGACCCTGACCAACACAGGAGGAGGAAATACCTCCTCCAAGATCACCGAGAGGGATCCGCTTACCGGAAAAGACACCGAGGTTCTCTGGGTGAAGGGCTCTGGCGGGGATCTACGCACCGCCAAAAAGGACGGCTTTTCCTCGCTCACCATGGACAAGCTCAAGGGACTTCAGGGCAAATACCACGCTTCCAACCCCAAGGGGCCAAAAACGCCGGTGGAGGATTCGATGGTGGCGGCCTATTCCCACTGCACCTTTAACCTGAACCCGCGCCCGTCCTCCATCGACACCCCGCTGCACGGCTTCGTCCCGTACCGTCATGTGGATCACACCCATCCGAACGCAGCTATCTCGGTGGCCGCCTGTGCCAAAGGGAAAAAAGTTTGCGAGGAGATCTATGGCGACGAGGTGATCTGGACCGACTGGCAGCGACCCGGATTCGACCTGGGCCTGAAACTGGAGAAACTCTGCTCCGATCACCCACGGGCGAAAGGTGCCATCCTGGGCCAGCACGGCCTGATCAACTGGCATGAGGACGACAAAAAGTGCTATGAGCTGACGCTGGATCTGGTCGGGCGGGCGGCGGCGGCCATTGCGAAGAAGGACAAGGGCGACAAGACGTTCGGCGGGGTGAAGTTCACCAATCCGGGGGACAAGGAGCGACGCGCGCTTTGGGTGGGGATTCTGCCTTGGTTGCGTGGGCGGGTTTCCAATTGCCAGCGGATGATCGGAACGGTGCAAGAGGACGCCACGATCCTGCGTTTTGTGAACAGTCAGGACGCCGCGCGGTTGGCGGAACTGGGCACCTCCTGCCCGGACCACTTCCTGCGGACCAAGATCAAGCCGCTCTACATTCCCTGGGATCCGGCCAAGGGGGATCTTGCGCTTCTCAAGCAGATGTTGGAGTACGGTCTTTCCAACTACCGGAAGGACTACGAAGCGTACTACATGAAGCACCGGAACGCGGATTCCCCGGCGATGCGGGATCCGAATCCCACCGTGGTGTTGATTCCCGGACTGGGCATGGTGGCGTGGGGGAAGTCAAAGAGTGAGTCGAGAGTCACCGCCGAGTTTTACAACTGCGCCGTGGAAGTGATGCGCGGGGCCGAGGCTCTCGGCGGCTATATCAGTCTGCCCTCGCAGGAGGCGTTTGATATCGAATACTGGTCGCTGGAAGAGGCCAAGCTGCGCCGGATGCCGCCGGAGCAGGAGCTCGCGCGGCAGGTGATTGCCGTGGTGGGAGCAGGGAGTGGGATCGGCAAAGAGACCGCCCAGCGTCTGGCGCAAGAAGGCGCGGCGATCGTTTCCGTCGACATGAATGAGAAGGCGGCCAAGGAAACGGCTGACGCGCTGGTGCAAAAGCTGGGAGGCGGGATCGGGGTGGCGGGAACCGGAATTTCTGGCTGCGGCCCGGCGATCGGACTCAGCGCCAACATCACCGACCGGGCCAGCGTCCGTGCAATGCTGGAAGAGGTCACCTACGCCTACGGAGGGTTGGATGGGGTGGTGGTGACGGCAGGCATCTTTGTTTCACCCGACCTGAACGGCCGGATTCCTGACGACCGGTGGGCCCAAACCTATGCCATCAACGTGACTGGTTCTTACATCGTGGCCGATGAGGCGTACCGGATCTGGAAGGAACAAAGTTTGCCGGCCTCATTGGTTCTTACCACCAGCGTGAACGCCGTGGTGGCCAAGAAGGGGAGCTTGGCCTACGACACCAGCAAGGCGGCGGCTAACCATCTGGTGAGGGAGCTGGCGATCGAGTTGTCTCCGATTGTGCGGGTCAACGCGGTGGCCCCGGCCACGGTGGTGCAGGGGAGCGCGATGTTCCCCCGGGATCGCGTGATGGCCTCCTTGTCGAAGTACAAGATCCCCTTTTCAGAAAAGGAGCATGAGGAGGACCTGCGCAACAAGCTGGCGGAGTTTTACGCCCAGCGGACCCTGACGAAAGTGCCGATCACCCCGGCCGATCAGGCGGAGGCGGCCTTCCTGCTGGTCAGTCCCCGTCGACTGCCCAAGACCACCGGCCAGGTGATCCATGTGGATGGTGGATTGGCCGACGGTTTTTTGCGGTGATGGGTGGATTCAGCTTGGTAGGGGCCGTTCTCCGTAACGGCCCGCATGGCACGTTCGGGTCGGGCGATTAGGGCCTCCGTCGCCAAGGCTTTGGAGGCCGAGGGACAATCGCCCCTACCAAGTTGGATATGTGAAACTTACCTGGCTGAATAGCTAGTTTGAATCAGTCTCATGCGTCGATAATCTGAACCATGTCCTTGGAAGCCCCGGCCCCGGAAGCGCCTCCCGAAAAGCCGGCCAAAAAAGCGGCATCGGCGGCCAAAACGGGAACCTACCGGTTTCTTGGCAAAAACCGGAGCCTACTGGCGATCTGCCTGATTTTGGCGGCTTCCATTCACTTGCTGGGTTTGTTGGGGTTTGGGACTTACACGCTGTTTAAGGGCTCCGTGCCTCGGATGCCCTTCACCAGCGAGGGCGGGGTGCCGGTGGAGGATGTGGGGTTGGAGGCTCCGCCCCAGGAAGAGGCTCCCGAAATGATGGATGAGCCAACGATGGACTCCGAAGCGGCGGCTATGCCCACGGAAACATCCTCGGACGATGAAATTCTGGCCACCGCCGGGCTGACTTCCGCGCTGCCGATTGCCTCCGCTCCCCCGGTGATCGCACCGCCATCTGCGGCTGCGGCTACCAGTGCCGAGAAGATGATGTCCAAGCCGATGGCACGGCCGGGAGCCAAGGCCTCGGCCGTCAACTTCTTCGGGGTCAAAGGGGAGGGAACCAACGTCTACTTTGTGGTGGACGTTTCCGACAGCATGGTGGAATCCGACAAGGGGGGAATCGAGGGATACAAAAATCTGAAGGAGAAGCTGGGGCAGATGATCCAAAGCCTGGCGCCGGAGACCAACTTCAACATCGTCTTTTACGGGGATGCGGTGGATCTCTTCATGCCCACCTCGGTGTCGGCCACGCCGGAAAACAAACAGGCGGCCATGAAATTTTTGCCGCGTTACATGGCGAGCAACAGCCAGCGGGGCAACCTGACCCGCAACTACCGACCCAAAATCGCCACCCTCCCGGCGATGGGGGGCACCAGCCGGATGGACCTGGGGCTGATCGCGGCTTTTGAAGGTCGGGCGGACACCATCTTTGTCCTGACCGACGGCAAGCCGGTGGTTCGCCGCGCCATGGATGAAAAGGAAAGGGCGGAGTACCGGGAGAAAATGGCGGATTCGGAAATTTCCGCGGCCGACCGGCAAAAATACGAGAAGGAGGTTACGGCGTATCGGGAGGAGTTCGAGAAATACAACAAGGAGCTGAAACAGTATCGGGAAAAGTACGCCGATAAACTGCAGGAGAAGGCGCGCAAGGAGGCGGAGAACCGGGCCAAAGGCAAGGGTCGGGTGGTGGAAGGAAAAGGTTTTGTGGTGGACCCGGTCAAGATCGCCGGCCTGCCTGACGCGCCGAAGGCTCCGACGGCTCCGGTGCCGCCGAAACCCAAAACGCAGGGTCAGGCGGTGGCTGCTCCCAACTTGGGAAACTGGGGTGACGACGACATTCTTGAATACATTAAGGAGACGATTGCCGGCACCTATAAGAAGGATGGGTATGATCTTCCTTCCATCCACGGGGTGGCCTTTATGTCCAAGCCGGCGGAGGAAAAGTTCCTTCGCTCCCTGGCCAACCGGAACAACGGTAACTTTATGCGGGTCTCCGCCCCCATCCGGGAAACAACCGGGAATTAGGGCTTCGGGACGTTTCCCTTTTCCTTGCCGAGATAGTGAGAAGAAATAATCGAAATCTTGCCAAATTTGGCTCTTTGGCGGGGATTTCATTCCTCAGTCTCCTGGTGGCCGGTTGCTCGGAAAAAATCCGCGTGGAGAAACCCGCCGGGCAGTTGCCTGCCGGGATGGTCTGGATCCCGGGCGGGAAATTCTCCATGGGGGGACCTTCCGCCGAAGTTTGTCAAAAGCTCCTTGCCCAGGCGGATGCCGGCAAGCCGTGCTGCCCTCTGCTCCAAGCGGGATTCGCGGACGCCCAACCGGTTCACGAGGTGGAGGTGGACGGCTTCTGGATGGATGAGGCGGAGGTGACCAACGCGCAGTTTCGGAAGTTTGTGGAAGCGACCGGGTATGTCACGGTGGCGGAACGAAAACCAAAATCAGAGGATTTTCCCGGCGTGCCGGAGGAGGCTTTGGTGCCCGGCTCCCTCTGTTTCCGCAGACCCCCGCCGGATGCCGATCTGCGGGACCATCGTTCGTGGTGGGAATACGTTCCTGGGGCAAGTTGGCAACATCCAACAGGGCCCGGCAGCGATCTGGCCGGAAAAGAAAGCCATCCGGTCGTGCACATCGCCTTTGAGGATGCAGAGGCCTACGCAAAATGGGCGGGCAAGCGACTGCCCACAGAGGCGGAGTGGGAGCGCGCGGCCCGGGGAGGGAAGGAGGGGGAAGTTTTTCCTTGGGGGGACGAGTTCCGACCGAGCGGGAAGTGGATGGCCAACACCTGGCAGGGACTCTTTCCCATGGAGGACACTGGAGAAGATGGTTGGAAGGGCTTGGCGCCCGGGAAACAGTATCCGCCAAATCCGTACGGTTTATACGAGCTCTCGGGGAACGTCTGGGAGTGGTGCGCGGACTGGTACCGACCGGACACCTATGAAAAGGATGCGGCAAAGGGAGTGGTACGGAATCCGCGGGGGCCAAGGGACAGTTTTGATCCCGAGGAACCGGGGGCGAAAAAAAAGGTCCATCGTGGCGGATCCTTTCTCTGTTCCGACCAGTTTTGCGCCCGCTACATCCTGGGGACCCGCAGCAAGGGGGAGATCAGCACCGGCTCCAGCCACCTAGGCTTCCGGTGCGTGCAGGACTGAGTTTTTTCTCGGAACCTCGGACTAATCCAAATGAAAGACTTCCCGGAGGGAAGTGGATTTCGGGGAGTGGTCGGGGTTGGCGGGCATGATGTCGCCCATGTGCCGCCACCACTTTTGGCATTCGGGCGTCTGGGCGATAGCCTGCCAGCGGGCCTCATCCTCGATCTCCGCATAAGCAAAGAGCTGGCGGGTCTCGGCATGGAGGAAAATGGAGTAGTTATGGACTCCATGTTTCTTTAGGACGGCCTCCAGTTCGGGCCAGATCGGTCGGTGCCGCTTCTCGTATTCTTTCTCCTGGCCAGGGTTCACTGACATGACAAATGCTTGGCGGATCTTTTTCATAATGGGCTCCTTTCGGCCTACTTCTGATGTTCCCGGACCGAGAAATCCACCTCGTTTTTCACGGATAGAAACTTTCCATCTGGGAAACGAAGCTGCAGCGGTTTGGGGGTGACCATCCGGCAGCGGATGTCGTTCTTTTCCCGCTGCCAGGAAACCTCGATCCATCCCCCTTGGGGGTGGGGGAGGCGCCCGGCCGCACCCGGCAGCGAGCCAGGCTCGAGCCGGAAGTCGTAATGCGCCGGGCCCAAGTCAAAGCGGGGGTGGAGGCCCAGCCCATACCGGGAGAGTTGCCAGGTGGGGCAGCCGGACCACTGGTGGCAATGGCTCCAACGGGTGTCGAAGACCTCGATCCAGGTTGTCCGGCCGTCCGCCAGCATGTACCCGCCCCAGCACCGGCGAAACTGCTCGAGGACGAAATCCATGCGTCCGCGTTCGATGAAGAGCGGCAGGAGATAGTGTGCGAAGTAGGGCGTGATCAGGCGGGGATTGGTTACGAATGGGTCGTCGTTGCGAGGGGCGGATGGATCGTTCGGGAAGCACTCTTTCCAGTGACGGGCCAGGAAATCCAAGGCTTCCCCCTCCTTGGACAGCAGCCCGAGTCGCATCCCCAAGGCTGTGCAATGAAACCCGACCTGATCCCAACCGCCTGCCGCCTGCTTGGCGGAAATCCTTTTCTTCAGCAGGGAGAACAACTCCTCCGCCTGTGTATCCCAAGGTGACGCCTTCTTGCCCAGGGCCTGCGCCCATGCGTTCATGGAACGAAGCGACCATAAGTAGTGCAGGTTGGCGGCGGTATCGACGGGGCCTTCCTCGGCCTGGTATCCCCAGTCCACGAAGTTCAACCCGGCGACGGCGTGCAATCCATCGGCCTGCCAAAACGCCCGGATGGCGCTCATGTTGCGTCCGGCCGCCGTCCACAACTCCTCGAGCAAGCCTCGGTCTCCCGTGTGCCGGAAATAGTTTAGCACCGCGACGGTCCACTGGAACGCATAGGTGGGGAGATAGCAGCAGCCGCCCGGAGCCATTCCCGCCACGAGACCGTCCTCACGCGGGCAGAGGGCCGACTGCACGAGAGCCCGGCGGCAAAGCCGCAGGTCGTGGTAGGCAATGGCAGCGATTTCCATCCCCACCGAGGCCACATCGCCGATCCATTGGCCGCGCTCCCGCGTGGGGTTGTCGGTGACGGCATCCTCCGTGCAGGCCCGGTAGGTCTCGACACCCACCGACCAGATCTTTTCCAGCAAAGAATCATCACAGGTGAAGGTGGCTTCGGTCGGGAGATGGTAACCCCGCTCAAGAAACCTCTCTTCCAAAAAGCGCACACCTTCACGGGCGTTGACCACGTGGACTTCGAGGAAACGGCCGCCTTTGGGAGTCAGCGGGCAGAAGACCTGCTCCCCGCCCCGGGCGATGAAGCGGTCCAGGTTGCAGGAGGCCCCGGCGGAGAGGTTGATGTGGGGGCTAACGCGACCCTCGGTGAGATGCTCCGCCAACGCTATTTCAATCACCGTACCTGCGGGTACATCCAGGTGCAGGGAGGGGCGGCCCAGTCGGACGCGCCCCAAATCGTACCGTCGCCAGATCCCTTTGGCGGGAAGTTCGCGGCAAGCGCGGTCGCGGATATGGAAAACGTGGGAAGGTTCGTCGGCAGGGTAGCCAAACGTGGTGGCTAAAGGCCCCTCCGCCACCGGTTTCAGGGAATGCGGGAAGGTCTGCACCGGGTCCAGATCGGCGGGGCCTGGTTCGGGCAGGGCGGAGACTTCGGAAGACGGTCGAGCCCATGCCGAGTCTGCAAAGCCTTTTTTCTCCCAACCTTCGGGTTCCAGACGGGTGTCCCGCCATTCGATCCAGCCGAGCTGGGGATTGATGCGGTGGGTTTGGGCGGTTTGGGATTTCAGCGGAAGGCAACGCCACTCCAGGGGTACCCGGCCTTTTTTGGAATGAACCTCGCACCAAAGGAAGGGAGGCGTGTCCTTAAGGATGCGTGTATCCGCACCGATATGGTGGGCGTGGAAAGCCAGCAGATGTTCGCCCGGGCCGAGCTCGACCGAGACGTTCTGGTATTCGGGTCGCTCGAGAGCAAACCGCAAGGGTCCTTCCAGCAGCGGTTGGCCATCCAGCCACGCCTGGTACCAAGCTGATCCGACCACACGAATTTCGGCTCGGCCCTTGGTGGCGACATGGAAACGTCCTCGAAAAAGCGCATATGAGTCCGCGCTCTCCGCTTGAGAACACCAGAAGGATTCTTTCATTTCATGGAAATATCAGAAGAGATCGAAGCAAAAAGAAGGTAAAAACTACCGCCAGTCAAAAGGTGAAAGTTTGGCGGAAGCAGCCGGGCCTTACCATACGCGGCTTGCGGCCGGGTAGCTGCAGGGTGGCGCGGACTCCGGCGGGAACGGAGAGATCCACCGAGAGACGAGAGCCGCGGAGCCTCCACCGGCAGGAGGCCAAACCGTGCGGGGTCTGTAGGGAAGTGGCTGCTTCGGTCAGTCCGCCGCCAGGCTCGGGGGCGAAGAGGATCTTTTTGAAGCCCGGTGCCAGCGGGCGGATGCCGCCGATCACAGAGTACATCCATTCGCCCACGGCCCCGTAGGCGTAGTGGTTGAAGGAGTTCATGCTGACGTCACCGAAGCCGTGCTCCTTCGTGTAGCTGTTCCAACGCTCCCACATCGTGGTGGCCCCGTTTTTGATCGGGTAGAGCCAAGATGGATAATCTTCCTGCAGAAGAAGACGGTAAGCAAGATCAGTCCGGCCAAAACGGGTCAGGACCGGGCAGAGCAACGGAGTCCCCAGGAAGCCCGTCGTCAGGTGGTCGTTGCGGGCCAAGATCAGATCCACCAGATGCCGGAAAGCGGCGGGTCGGAGTCGGGCGGGTAGAAGGTCAAACCCCAGCGCGAGGAGATAGGAGGTCTGACAGTGGCCGACAATCCGACTATCCGGGGTCACATAGGCCTTTTGAAACGCTTCGACGATTTGCGCGTGCAGTTTCCGGAAGCGGACCCGGTCCTTCGTGTGGCCCAGCACGCCGGCGATCCGGCTCATGAGGTCGGTGCTATGGGCAAAGTAGGCGGTGCCCACCAGGTCGCAGGGTACCGGGGCGTTTTGAGGGGTGACCGCATCAATGGCCAACCAGTCCCCGTAAGCGGTGCGGGGGCGGATCAGCTTGGCCGAGGTCTTCTGCTGGTATTCGATCCACCTGACCATCGCCGGATAATTTTCCTCCAGAATTTTTCGGTCCCCATAGTGCCAGTAGGTTTTCCATGGGCAGATGACGCCGGCATCCGCCCAGCCGGCGTTGCCAAATTGTGCAGGGCCGAGCTGACCCAACACGTCTGGGGCCACGTCGGGATAAGCCCCGTCCGGGCGCTGACCGTCGCGCAGGTCGGTCGTCCACTTTCGGAACAGGTTGCGGACGTCGTAGTGAAAAGCGGCGGTGCCGATGAATACCTGGGCGTCGCCGGTCCAGCCGAGTCGTTCGTCACGCTGGGGGCAGTCGGTGGGGACATCGAGGAAGTTGCCCCGTTGGCCCCAGCGGATGTTTTGGTTCAGCCGGTTGAGGATCGGCTTGGAACAGCGGAACCGACCGGTGGGCTTCATGTCGGTGTGCAGGACGAGGGCGGTGAGCAGGGATTTGGAAGGTGGGCGGGTCAGGCCGGTGACTTCCACGTAGCGGAAGCCGTGGAAGGTGAAGCGCGGGGTCCACTCCTCGGAACCGCCACCCCGGCAGATGTAGGTGTCGGTGGCTACGGCGGCGCGCAGGTTCTCCCGGTAGACGTTGCCGTCCGCCTTGAGCATCTCGGCGAATTTCAGGGTGATGGTCTGTCCTCGTCGTCCCTGGATCCGGAGACGGCAAACCCCGGAAAGGTTTTGGCCAAAGTCGAAGACATAGACGCCGGGGGCTGGGCGGGTGATTTTTCGGGTCGGCAAAGCCTGGGTGACGCGGACCGGTTCGCTGATCTTCGGCTGGAGAATGCCCCGGTATTTGGGAAAGAGGTCGGCCCGGCGCCAATCGCGGGCGGGGGAGGTTGATTCACACCATCCGGGAATCTCTTTCCGGGCATCGTTAATTTCCCCGTCATAGAGATCGGCGGAAAGGATGGGCCCGTTTCGAAGTTCCCAAGTGCGGTCGGTGACCACGGCCATGCGTCGCCCGTTGGTTAGCTCCATCTCCAGCCGGGCCAGAAGCTGGGGGTGCTTTCCGAAGAAGTTCCGGTCTTTTTTCCAAAGCAGGTAGCCGCAGTACCAGCCGTCGCCGAGGATGGCGCCGATGCGATTCTGGCCGGGATGGAGGAGGCGCGTGACGTCTACGGAGAGGACTTGGGTGCGTTTGCGGTAGTCCGACCAGCCGGGCATGAGGAAGTCCCGGCCGATTTTTTGGCCGTTGAGATGGAGCTCGGCCACGCCCAAAGCCGTCCAGTGGAGGGTGGCTTTCCGGACCGGGCCGGGAAGAGAGAAAAGTTTCTGCAAAAATGGGCTGGGTTGCCGGCCGGTGGTTTTTCTTTTTCGATCTCCGATCCACTGGGCACCTTTCAAAGACATGGAACTCTGACTCGCCAAATCGGAACGGAGGGGAATCCGCTTCTGTTCAGGGCTTGGGAGCGAAGGCGGTTTATCCATGGTGGCGACAGACTGTGAGATGAAGGAGTGGAGGGACGTATGAATTTTAACCGGGACGATTACTGGACGCTGACCCAGCGGCGACGGACTTCCGGGTCTTTTAGGCGCGGGTCCTCCACATCGATCGACTCCACGTGGCCGTCAAAAAAGGCGGCGTTAAATCTGCCCAAGCCGTTTTTTCCGTGCACTTGATGACGTGGAGCAATCCCACTGGCAAGCAAGCTGGCCACGGTGCCTCCATTCGTCATGACCCGGAGATCCATGCCCCAGCGGCCGGTCTGGTAGATGCTGTTGCTGGCGTAGGAGTCCGTAAACATGATGAGTTGGGATGGATTTCGGATTTGGGAGACGCGCATTTCCGCGGGGTGAGGTTCCGGGTTCCAAGACTGCAGGGCAAAAGCCCCGGCGTCGTCCTCTTCTGACCAGCGGAGGTTGCAACCGTAGTCTGGGCAGGTGTTGTTCCACTCTCCCGGTCGGCGGGCGGTCGGGCAAAAATAGGGGTGTTGTTTCTCGTGGCCCTGGAGAAGGGGAATATAGGGTTGGAGATAGTCGATCCAAAGGCGATGTCCCACGCCCCCGGTTTCATCAGGGTTAGCTATCACCATGGCGGGTGGGACCTTTCCTCCTTCGTCGGCCGAGTAGTTGAGGACGGCCTGGGCCATGGTTCGAAGGTTGGCAGCGCACCGGCCCGTCTGGGACGACTCCACCGCTTTACGGAATGCTGCGACCCCCAGACCGGCCAGCAGGGCAAGGATGGTTACGGTCGTCAGCAGCTCCACCAACGTGAAAGCCGACGGACGCCACGCTGAAGGCTGGAGGCGTTTTGGTGCCATGAAGTCCTGAAATTACTACCAGCCCCAAGGGCCGTCCAAGTTTCATTCCAGGAGGCAAAAAATCGGGTAGGAGGATTGTGCCATCGGTGGCGGATTGAACGCGCTGGAAATCTCACCAATCTTTCTATGAGTGAAAGCGTATGCGGATCTCGGGATCGACCCGGCCAAGGCAGTGGAGGCGGCGCTGAAGGTTCCCATTTCGATTCATTGCTGGCAGGCGGACGATGTGGCGGGTCTGGAGGCCGGCTCCGGAGCGGCCGACAGCGGTGGGATCAAGGCCACCGGCAATTATCCCGGTCGGGCCCGGAACGGGGACGAAATGCGGATGGACTTCGAAAAGGTGATCTCGCTGGTACCAGGGACCCACCGGGTCAACATTCACGCCTTCTATGCCGAACCCGGGAAGAAGAAGGTGGACCGGGACGCCATGGAGCTCTCCCACTTCCAGAACTGGGTGGACTGGGCCAAGAGCCAAAAGATCGCCCTCGATTTCAACCCCACCTACTTCGCCCATGCCAAGGCATCGGATGGGTTCACACTTTCCAGTGCCGATGAGGGCGTTCGCAAATTCTGGGTGAAGCACGGCATCGCCAGCCGGAAAATCGCCGCAGCCATGGGCAAGGCGCAGGGAGGAATCTGCGTGAACAACCACTGGGTTCCGGACGGGTTGAAGGATCTTCCGGGAGACCGCTGGTCGCCACGCGCCCGGCTGGCCAAGTCGTACGACGAGATCTTCGCCGCCAAGATTCCCGATGAGAAGCTGTGCCTGGATGCGGTCGAGCCGAAGCTGTTCGGGATCGGCAGCGAAGAATATGTGGCGGGTTCGATGGAGTTCTACAGTTCCTACGCGCTCAGCCGGAAGAAGCTGCTCTGCCTGGACATGGGACACTTCCATCCGACCGAAGGGATTGCCGACAAGATTTCTGCCCTACTGACGTTCCACGAAGGGTTACTTCTCCACACCAGTCGGCCGATCCGTTGGGACTCCGACCACGTGGTGTTGTTCGATGATCCGACCCGGGCCGTCTTCCACGAGGTGGGTGCGGGGCAGGCATGGGACCGGGTGAAAGTGGCGCTGGACTATTTCGACGCGAGTATCAACCGGATCGCGGCTTATGTGATCGGGATCCGGGCGACGCGGAAGGCGATCCTGTACTCGCTGCTCACCCCGCACCGGGAGCTGGCGCAGTTGCAAAGGGAGGGGAAGGGGGCGCAGCGGTTGGCCCTGATGGAGCGGTTGAAGGTGATGCCGTTTGGTGAGGCGTGGGAGGAGTGTTGCCGCCGCGCCGGCGTGCCCGGCGAAGCCCAGTGGATTAAGGAAGCGGAGAGTTACGAAAAGAAGGTGCTGGCAAAACGCAGCTAATTGCTTAGTGGCCTCTGGTGGATCCGCCGAGGTAGTTGCCGTAGCCGACGATGATGGTGGAGGCGACCAGCACGAATAAACCGAGCCAGACGAGCTTCATGGTGCGCCGACCCGATCCCCGCCACTCATGGAGAAATAAACCCCACAGCGTGCTGAAGATGATGATGGAGGCCATGTGGAGGGTCCAACTGGAGAAGGCGTAGGCGCCCATTTTGGTTTCCCCCATGCTGTAAAAGAAAAACTGCAGATACCACGTGAAGCCCGCCAGAGCACAGAGAAGATAGTTACGCAGGAGCGGGGCGGGGCCCGTCGGCCGGGCCGCTCCGCCCACGCCGTGGGAGGTGGCCTCCCGGTTGGCCGCGATCTCGGGCGCATCGGACATCATCAGGCCTTCCGCCGTCCCCATCTCCGCCGTGTATGCGGGGTTGGTGTTCAGGTACTGGTGGGTGGAGCGGTTGCGGATGTTGAGGATGACGCACCAGATGAAGTTGGTGGTGAAACCTCCCCACAGGACAACCACGAGGATGGGAAGGTTTTGCCAAAGAGGACTGCCGCCGGAAGCCTCCAGCGCGGCCAGGGTGATTTCGCCGATGGGCCGGCCAGCGGCGAGCCCGTAGGCGAAACAAGCGCTCATGATGCCGGCGAACGTGGCGACCACCATGCCCTTCCGAAAATTAAACTCCTTCACCGCAGCCGCTTTCTCCTCGGCCGAAAGTTCACCTTCCTTAGACATGCCGGCGGCCCCGTTGAGGCCGATGCCCAACAGACAGGCGGCCACCCCGGCCAAAACCACCAAGCCGGAGAGGGTGGTCAGGAGGCGGCCGAAATCACCGGCAAAGACCGGCGGCATCAGCGTGCCAAAGGCGGCGCAGAACCCGAGCGCCACGGCCATGCCCAGGGCGATGCCGAGATAGCGCATGGTGAGGCCAAAGGTGATTCCACCGATGCCCCAGAGAACCCCGAAGAAGTAGCACCAGAACACGGAGGAGCGGGGGGCAGCGGCAATGTGGCCGTAAAGATCGGGCACGAGCACGAGCCCCAAAAGGGAAGGGGCGAGGATCCAGCTAAAGAGACCTCCGACCAGCCAGTACGTTTCCCACGACCAGCGCTGCACGGCCCGGTAGGGAATATAGAAGCTGGCGGCGGCCAGACCGCCGACCCAGTGGAAGAAGACTCCGAGAAAGAGGTTCACGGACCTAAACCAAGCGGATGGGTTAGCGCTCCAACGCGACCGGGTTGGTCAGTTTGCCGATCCGGTCGATCTCGATGGTCACCTGGTCGCCCGGTTTGAGCCAACGGGGCGGCTTGGCAGCCATGCCCACGCCGTGGGGGGTGCCGGTGAGGATCACCGTGCCGGGCGGCAGGGTGTTGCTGCCGCTGAGGAAGGTGATGATCTCCGCCACGTTGAAAATCATGTCGTTCGTGTTCCAGTCCTGCACCTTTTCGCCGTTGAGAATGGTGCGGATGCCGAGGGTCTGGGGATCGGGGATCTCGTCGGCCGTGACCAGACAAGGCCCGAGAGGGGAAAAGGTGTCGAACGTCTTGCCCCGGCACCACTGACCGCCGCCCCATTTCAACTGCCAGTCCCGCGCGGAGACGTCGTTGCCGCAGGTGTAGCCCAGGACGTGGGAAAGGGCATTGGCCAGGGTGGCGTTCTTGCACGGCTTGCCGATGACCACGGCCAGTTCGCATTCGTAGTCCACCTCATGGCTGGCGGCCTTCACGGGGATCTCGATCGGGTCGCCGGGATTTTGGACGGTGTTGATGCCCTTGGTGAAAAGAACGGGCCGTTCCGGGGGTTTCATGCCGGACTCGGCGGCGTGGTGGCGGTAGTTGAGCCCGATGCAGAGAATCTGGGAGGGAGCGAAGGGGGCCAGCAGCTTGCCGATCTTGGCCGCCTCCTTGGTTTCCTTAAGGCCGGCGTAGAGATCGCCGGTGCAGCGAACGGCCGAGCCGTCGGTTTTTTGGGAACCAAAGTGGATGGCTCCCTGGGGATCCTGGTAGCGGATGATGCGCATGGGGGTTGGGCCTTTCAGTAGGTGGCGCGTCCGCCGGTCATGTCGTAGGTGAACGCGGTGGTGAAGGAGTTTTCCGGGGAAACGATGAACTCGACTAGGGCGGCGATCTCGTCCTTGGTGCCGCAGCGCCCCATCGGGATCTTGTCGGTCATGTATTTAACCTGCTCCGGGGGCAGAGCCGCGACCATCTCGGTGAAAATCACAGCCGGGGCCAGGGCGTTCACGGTAATCCCGGTCTGGGCGTACTCCTTGCCCTGCACCTTGGTCATGCCGATGACGGCGGCCTTGGAGGTGGAGTAGGCCAGCATGCCGGCGTTGCCTTCCTTGCCGGATACCGACGCGAAGTGGAGCACCCGGCCATAGTTTTTTTTGAGCATGTGGGGGGCGACGGCCTGGAAAGTGTTGAGGCAGCCGTTGAGGTTCACCTTCATGACGCGGTCAAAGTCGGCGGGATCGACCTCGTGGCTCTTCAAGTTGGTCTTCCCGGTGATGCCGGCGCAGTTGATGAGAATGTCCAACCGGCCGGTTTCGGAGGCGGCCTGGTCGATGGTCTTACGGACGGCGGCGGGATCGGTCACATCCACGCGCAAGGCGAGCGTGCGGGGCCCGAGCTCCTGCTTGGCCTTGGCGAGGGCTTCGGCGTTGAGATCGAGCAGGACCAGGCGAACGCCCCGAGAGGAGAGGCGCCGGGCCACGGCGAGGCCCAGTCCGTCCGCCCCGCCGCTGATCACGGCGACCTGCTCTTTCCAGTCGGGTTTGGGTTGGCTCATAAGAAAGGATATCTCGGGTCAGCCAGGGCGGAGAAGGTCACGCAACAGGATGGTTTCGGCGACGTTGTCGGTCCGGTTGCATCCTTCCCAGTCGACCCACACGTACTCCAGGCAAATCCAGCCGGGATAATTTCGGCGCTGCAAAGCGTCACGGATGGCGGGGAAGGGAATGATGTTCTCCTTCATCGTGCTCTGCAGTTTTCCGGAGGCGCCGCCCCTCGCGTGAAAGTGGGAGGCGTGGGGCAGAAGGATATCCGCCTCCGCCGGTGACCGGCCCTGATAGACGAAGTGCCCGTAATCGAGGGTCAGGGTGGTTTCACTCTCCCGAACAAAACGCAGGGCGGATTCCGGATCCGAGGTGAGGGAACCCACGTGGGGTTCAACCGCGTATTCGATCCCGGCCTGGGCCGCTTCCGTCCGGCGCCAGATGGCTTCCTCGATCGCCACTTTCCAGTTCTTGGCCTTCTCGATACCGGTGTGCCACACCCCGGGCAGGCCGGTCAGATGCTTGGCTCCCAACCGCACCGTGAAGTCGAGAATCCCCCGGAAGGTTTGGCGGTTCTTTTCCCGCACGGCCGCGTCCGGATCGTTGGCGGCGCGAACGGGGGGTTCGGGCCCGGTCTGTAAAAACACGTCGGCCGGGGTCAATCCGTGGCGGTCGAGCGAGGAGCGGATCTGTTTCACCGCATCCGGGATATCCGCCAGCACCCTCTCCGGCGTCCAGTGGGAGCGGCCCGCGAAGATGCCGAGATCCACCCCTTGCAGACCGAGGAGTTTGATCAGTGCGACGACATCGGCATGGGGCAGGAGCGGGAAGGTGAAGTCAGCGCAGGAGAGTTTCATGGAAATGGGATGTCGCAAAATCCAAAGAGAAAACCTCGCCCCGGGGAGGGGTGGGTGTCAAACCGTTTTCCGGGAGCGCAACCGCCCGGGGGTCGTGCCCCGGACGCGGCGGAAGTCATAGATCATCCGCTGGGGACTGCCGAATCCGCAGGCATAAGCGACCTCCTTCACCTGCATCCCCGTTTCCGCCAGGAGCATCTCCGACCGGTGGATGCGTTCCAGGATGATCGAGCGTCCCACGGAGGGGAGGCCGGCCCGGCGGAAGCGGCGCTCAAGGGTGCGGCGTTCCAGCCCGCAGCCGGTGGCCACATCCCGGACCCGGATCGGCCGGTGAGCATGATCGCGGATGAACTGCAGGGCCGTGTCTGCGGCCGAGGCGGCAGGACTCGCCGGACGGGCCATCGGGGTGGAAGGCTCAAAGCAGTCGAGAATCAAAGTCAGGGCTCGAAGTCCCCACGAAGGGAGATTGGTGCCGCTCTTGCCGGCCACCTCCCGCCTGAGGCGTTCCATTTTTTCCGGAACTCCCCGCGGGACGGCCCCGCGAAGATGGAGGCCATGGCCAGGCAGAAGGCCTGAGGAGGCCAGGCTGTGGACCGAGGGTCCCTGCACGCAGACCCAACTCTCGGTCCAGCCCGTGGCGGGATCGGGCCGATACCGGTGCCAGCCCCCGGGGACGAGAAAAAAGGCGTCCCCGGCGGCAACCCGTTGCCGGCGTCCCCGCACCGCCTCCCACTCGCCCCGGCCGGAGAGGATCAGGACAAGGGCGAAGTCCGGTAATTTCCGGCCGCGCGCCCATTGGAATTCAAAATCCTTGGGGTGGCCGGCCTGCGGATAAGGTTCGCGGGGATGGTAGGTAAGGGTGCCGATCGAGGTGAGACAGCAACCCGCCCGCAACGAGGCGGCATCCAGCGGGGGATAGTGAAAGGAACGGGTGGCGGGCATGGGAAAAAAGGGGGGTGTCGGAATTCAACCACCAAATGTCGCAAAATCAAAATCCCAATCTTTGGTCAATCAGCCGGGATCGGCGCAGGATTTTTCCCTGCGGTGAAGATCACAGGCTTCAAACTCTACACGATCAAGTCCGGGGACACGGGCGCGCGCGGGGCGGCGCAGGGGGAGTCCCAGTACTGGGGCGGCGGTTGGCAGGCGCGCACCCTGATCTCCAACCCGATGTCGGTCCATCCGCAGTACGCCAAGGTGCGTACGCTCTGGATGGGGCCGGGGCAAGATCCCTACGCGATCGAGATCGAGACAGACAAGGGCGTGACCGGTTCCTGCGTTAATTACGGGGGCGGGGCGTTTTCCTGCGCAGTCATCGACCAGCATTTCCGCCGGTTCCTGATCGGTCAGGACCCCTTCAACATCGAACTGATCTGGGACCAGATGAACCGCTCGACCCTACCGTACGGTCTGGGCGGGATCACCAACATGGCGATCGCCGGCGTGGATTTGGCCCTGCACGACCTGGTGGCCCGCTCGCTGAATATTCCCGTCTACCAGTTGCTCGGCGGCCAGACCAAGGAGTCGATCCCGTGCTACTGCACCATCCATCCGGATTATGCGGAGCACTGGAAAAAGCGGGGTTTTTTCGGCGTGAAGATCGCCGCCCCGTGGGGCGTGGAGAGCGGCCTGGAGGGCATCCAGAAGATGGAGAAACTGATCGCCAAGCTACGGTCCGACCTGGGCGACGGCATGGAAATCATGATCGACTGCTACCTCTCCTGGGACGTGGAGTTCGCCTCCCGGCTGGCCGAGCGGATCCGCAAGTACGACGTGAAGTGGTTTGAGGACCCGCTCCAAAACGGCTGGGCCACCACCCAGAACGCCTACCTGCGGGAACGGATCGCCCCGATTCAGCTGGCCACCGGCAACCTCGAGTACCACTACAAGGCGTTCCACGAGATCATCGCGCGGCGCGCCACCGACATCATCCAGCCGGAGATCCAGTGGTGCGGCGGCCTCACCCCCACGCGCCGGATCGCGGCCATGGCCAAACCGTACGACATGCCGGTGATCCCGCACGGGGCCTCGGTGTACAACTATCATTTCGTGCTCAGCAACACGAACAGCCCCTACGCCGAGTTTCTTTCCACCGGTGAGGGCACCGGACTGCATCCGATTTTCGACACGATCCTTGGCGAGCCCCTGCCGAAGGATGGCCGCGTGTTCCTCGATCCGAAAAAACCCGGTTTCGGCGTCGAGCTGAACCGCGCGAAGCTCCAGCCCTACCCCACGCTGGGATGAAAAAATCGCAGGGGCCCCTGCAGGTCGGCGTGATCGGCGCCGGGTACTGGGCCACTTACGCGCACATTCCGGCGATTCTCGCCCATCCCCGGGCCGAACTGCTTGCCGTCCAGTCCCGCTCCCAGGCCAAGGCCGACAAGGTGGCCAAGGATTTTCAGGCGAAGCATGCCGTCACCGATCCCCTCAAGCTGCTGGATCTGCCCGGGCTGGACGCGGTGGTCATTTCCACCACGCCCAACATGCACCACGCCCAGGCGAAGGCGGCGCTGGAGCGGGGGAAGCATGTCCTCGTGGAAAAGCCGATGACCTTCACGGCGGCCGAGGCCAAGGAGCTGTGCGACCTGGCCAAGGCCAAGGGGGTGCAGCTCCTGATCAGTTGTCCGTGGCATTTCACCCCACACGGGATGGCGGTGCGGGAAAAGATCCGGCGCGGGGAGCTGGGCGAGATCCGGATGATCTCCGTCCTGATGACCAACCCGATCGACAAGCTCCTCAAGGGCATCAACACCACGCCCACCCATGACGCCAGCAATGTCTACCTGGAACCGTGCCTGGGCTCGTACAATGACCCCGCCATCGCCGGAGGCGGACAGATCTACTGCCAGATCTCCCATGCGGCCGCCTATCTGTCTTTCCTCACTGGATTGCGGCCCAAGGAGGTGTTTGCCCGTTTTGCCTACGAAGGCTCCGTGAATGACATCTACGACGCCCTGACCGTGACGATGGAGAACGGCGCGCTGGTTTCGATCGCCAGCACCGGAGCCACCCCGATGAGCGAGCGGAACTACGAGGTGCGGGTGTACGGAACAAAAGGAATCGCCCTCCTGGAACTTTGGCGGGGGCAGGCGGAGGTGGTGCCATTCGAAGGGGCCCGGCAAGCCTGGCCGCCGTTGGCGCCCCACGAGCTCTATCCGGAGCGGGGACCGATGCTCAACCTGGTGGATGCGGCGCTGGGACTGAAGCCCAACGGCTCCGACGGTCGGTTGGGTTACGCCGCCATGCAGATCATCGAGGCCGCCTGCGAGTCCTCGCGAACCAACGTGCCGGTCAAGGTCCACTCCTGAACCGGTGGCACGGCTCCTCGAGCTGACCGGGATCGCGTGGGACCACAGCCGGGCCCTGCCTCCGCTGGTGGCCACGGCCCAAAGGTATGAGGAGCTCCATCCGGGAATCCGCATCCGCTGGGAGAAGAGATCCCTGCACGAGTTTGGCCACATGCCAGTGGACGAGCTGGCCCGCCGGTTCGATCTCATCGTCATCGACCACCCTTGGGCCGGATTCTGCTTCGCCCGCAACCTGGTGCACGACCTCGCCCCGAGGTTGACCCCCGCCCAAAAGAAGGAGCTGGAAATGAACACGGTAGGGCCGTGCTGGGAGAGTTACCTCTACGAGGAACAACTGCTCGCCATCCCGATCGATGCCGCCACCCCCACGCCGAGTTACCGGCCCGACCTGCTCGCCCGACAGGGCCAGAAATTTCCGGAAACCTGGAAGGAGCTGGTCTCGCTGGCCGATGCCGGTCTGGCCGTGATGCCCGGTTTTTCCGCCGATCTCTTTCTCAACTGGTGCATGCTGGCCGAGGCCTTGGGAGGCCGAATCGCGGAAGACCCGGAGAGCCTTTGCGGGGAGACGGCTGGCCGGCAAGCGATGGAGATGCTCCGCCGGCTGGCGGAGAAGATGTCCCCGAGGATTTTTGAGTGGAATCCCATCGCCATCGCGGAACGGATGACCCCGGGAGATGAAATTGCCCACTGCGCCTTCGCCTACAGCTACGGGAACTACTGCCGCCCTTCCTTTGCCGAGCGGCCCATCCGCTACGGATCCTTGCCGAAGCTCGATGACGGGCGCCCGCTGCGGAGCATCGTGGGCGGGACCGGGATCGCCGTGACCCGGCGCTGCCCGGATGTGGCGAAAGCGCTGGATTACGCCCTCTTCACCGGAAGTGCGTCCGTGCAGGCGGGCCTCTACACGCTGGCCGGAGGTCAGCCGTCCCGCCGTGAGGCCTGGACCGATCCCTCCCTGGAAAAAGTCACAGGAGGATTTTTTCGTGATGCCTTGCCCGACCAGGAACGGTGCATGATCCGGCCCCGTTACGACGGTTACGTGCCGTTGCAGGAGGAGGGAGGGGTGTGCCTGCAAAAATATCTGCGGGGAAGCTGGCAGGCCGACCGCACCTGGGAGGGGCTGAATCGGTGCTACCGAAAGACCCGTCAAGGAAAGCGGAAGACCCAGGCCCGACGTGGTGCGGTCGCGGGGGCAAGGGTAAGGTGACCTTGTGAAGGCCCTCGTCTGGACCGCGCCCCGCGTGATGGCGCTTGCCGAGAAGGAGGATCCGCAACCCGGTCCGGGGCAGATTCTGATCCGCGTCGGGTTTGCCGGCATCTGTGGTTCGGAGCTCAACGGTTATCTTGGCCACAACTCCCTGCTGGTTCCCCCGCTGGTGTTCGGCCACGAGTTTGCCGGCACCGTGGCTGCGGTTGGGCCCGGGGCGAGCGCGGGCCTGTTCCAGGGCCAGACGGTCACGGTGAACCCGCTGGTGGGGTGCGGGCGGTGCGAGCCCTGCACGACTGGCATGAGCAACCGCTGCACCTCCCGGAAACTGATCGGGGCTCACTTTCCGGGGGGATACGCGGAGTATGTGAAAGTCCCTGCCGCCAATGCGGTGCCACTCCCCGTGGGCATGCCGATCCGGACCGGGGCGATGACCGAGCCGGCGGCGGTGGGCGTGCGCATCGCCGAACTCGCCGGCCCCATCCGGGGGGAGGATGTCTTTGTCGCGGGAGCCGGTCCCATCGGGCTGTTTGCGATGCAGGCGCTGCGGCTGCGCGGGGCCGCCCGGATTTTCCTGTCCGATGTGCATCCGGCCCGTCTGGAGATGGGAGCCAAGCTCGGCGGGGAGATTCTCGATGCGCGGGACCGGGATGTGGTTGCCAAGTTGCGGGAGGCCACCGGGGGCAGGGGAGTGGCGGCGGCGGTGGACGCGGTGGGCATTGAGGTGACCCGGCGGCAGTGCATCCAGGGGACGCGGACGGCGGGGACGGTGGTTTTCTCCGGCCTGCACGATGAGACCGGGCCGGTTCCGGCGGCGGACATCATCCGTCGGGAAATCGTGGTGCGGGGGTCGTACTGCTACTCGGACGCGGATTTCCGCCGGGCGCTGTCCCACTTGCACCAGGGGGAGATGAAATTGGATCCGTGGATCGAGGAGGCGCCCCTGCCGGACGGGGGTAAGTGGTTTGCCCGCCTGCTCGCCGATCCGGGCAATGTCTCCAAGGTTCTGCTCCATCCCTGAGGGATCCAAAGACTTCATGAAACAACCAACCCGAAAGGAAACCGCCGCCATGAAACCGATGTTCCGCAACACCGTGGTCGGGAGTTACCCCCGCCCGGAATCCGTCGACGACACGATGAAGCGCCCGACTTGGGGGCCGAAAGAGGTGGATGACTACATTCGCTGGGCATCGAAGGACCAGGCAGACCTGGGCCTCGATGTGATCACGGACGGGGAAGGGTACCGGGAGAACATGTACTACTTCTACCAAAAGCGCGTGGATGGCGTGACGTTCGACAACATGGTGAAGCAGACGTTCGGGGGTGCGGGGTTTGCCATCGAGTGTCCCCGGTTGGTCGGGGAGATCCAGAATCCCCGCTTCCAGCTGGCGGAACATTGGAAACTGGCCCGGCAAACCGCTCCCCAGGGGGTGGAGGTGAAGCAGACGGTAACCGGGCCCCACGTGATCACCCGCTTCACCGTGAACGAGCGTCCCGACCTGTACCCGGATGCCAAGGCCGTCTGTCAGGCGTGGGCCAAGGTGCTGGTGAAGGAGTTGAAGGAGGTGGTGGCAGCGGGCTGCCGTTTCATCCAGTTCGATGAACCGATGTGGACGGAGTCGCCGCAGGACAGCGTCTGGTCGGCGGAAATCCTCAACGGGATGATGGAAGAGATCGGGCGCCATGTGCGTTACGGGCTGCATGTGTGCGGCGGCAACCCGCGGCGCAAACGGGTCTACTTCACCAAGTACACGGACCTGGTGCCGGCCTTTTCCAAGGTGCGGATCGACGAGGTTTCCCTGGAGCACTGCACGCTGTCGTACGACCTGATGGACCTGTGGAAAAAGTGGAAGTTTCAGGGCGACCTCGCCCTGGGGGTCATCGACCAGCGCAGCGATGCGCTGGAGTCCGTCGACGAAGTGTGGCGCCGCGTCCAGCCGGCCCTGGCCCATTTCCCGCCTGAGCGGCTGGTGCTGACCAGTGAGTGCGGGTTCGGTCACGTGCCGCTCGACATCACCCGGGCGAAACTCGGCCGGCTGGTCGAGGCCTCCCACCATTTCCGAAAAAAGCACAAGGCCTGAGCCGTCCGGGGTTTTTCGGTGGCTTTCTTACTGCGAAGAAAGAGGGCATGAAGGATCGCGTGAGCCCGATCGCCGGTTTTTTTTCTTCCCCAATTTTTGCCCTCTCCGGGCTTCTCGGTCTTCTTTTTTCCTCCTTTCTTCTGCAGGCCGGCGAAGAAAAGGCGGCGAGGCCCAATATTATTTTTATCCTCGCCGATGACATCTCGGCCGATGAACTGGGCGTCTGGTTTGCGCGAGGACCATCCGGCTATTTCATGTCGTGGAAATGTTTCATGACCTGCCAAGCCATCTTGCGCTGACCTTTGTCACCGAGGAGACCCTTGCGGTTCCAGCCGTTCTGGTAGGTCTGCTGGCGGCGATAGGGGGAGCGGAAGTCGAAGAGCACCCACGGCGCGGTTCCGCGAAGGTTCGGGATGTTGCGGAACATCTCGAGATTCTGCCGGTAAACCGCAGCCTGGTAGTCCTCGCTCCATTCGTGGGCCACGTCGTCCGGCCCGCGCTTGCCTGACAGCGCCTCGGCGCCGAATTCGGAAAAGATCAAGGGCTTGCCAGCCGCCACGTCCCATTTGATTTCCGCCGGCGGCAGCGGGAACGGAGTATACCACCCGAGATATTTGTTCACGCCCACCACGTCCACGGCCTCGGCAAGTTTGTCCTCCAGTCGGAAGGTCTTGGTCGCTCCGTCGTAGCGGGGATTGTCGAAAGCGGCGGCGACAAGACGGGTGCCGTCGAGCTCATGGCAAAGATCGACAAGCCGGACGAGCATCTTGTCGCGCGCTTCCGAGGGTTTCGTTTCGTTGGCAACGCTCCAGATGATTACGGCGGCGCGGTTCTTGTCGCGGTAGATCATGTCGCGCAGCATCATTTCCGCCTTCTTGAAGACCTCCGCATTGGTGAAATCGATTCCCTGCCAGATCGGGATCTCTTCCCAGATCATGAGACCCATCCTCTCCGCGGCACGCACGATGTGCTCGTTCTGCGGATAGTGGGAGGTCCGGATGAAATTGCAGCCAAGAGCCTTCACTTCGCCCAGGATCATGGCGGCGTCGGCCTCGGAGTAGGCGCGCCCGAGGCGCTGGGGGACTTCCTCGTGGAAATTCACGCCCTTGAGGAAAACGGGTTCGCCGTTGAGCAGGATTTCGGTTTCCTTCACGCTGACGGTGCGGAAGCCGATCTCGTCGTCAATGCGGTCCTGGCCGGTGGAGATCTTGACCGGATAGAGCTTGGGATTGCCCGGCACCCACAGCTCCGGTGCGGCCTTCAACTCGAAAGAACCGAACCCCTTGTCATCCGTGGTCAGCGTGTGCCGCACATCAAGCCCCTCGATCGCCAGCGTGACTTCCTGCGGCGAGTCGGCGCCCTCGAGCTGAACATATCCGGCGATGCCCTTGCGGTCCGGCGTGAGCTGCACCTTGTAGTCGCGGATGTGGACCGCGGGCCGATCGAGGAAGAAGACATCGCGCATGATTCCGCCGTAATTCCACCAATCGAAGCTCATCGCCGGGATGCCGTCCGGCCGGCGATCGTTGTTCACCAGCACGACCAAGTCGTTCACGCCGTCCTTCACCTGATCCGTGATGTCGAATTGGAACGGCGTGAAGCCGCCCTCGTGGCGCCCGACCTCGACGCCGTTGAGCCAGACCTTTGTCTCGTAGCTCACCCCTGCGAAGTAGAGGGATTGCCGCCGCCCTTCCTTCTTCTGCGCTTCAAAGCTGCGCTGATACCAGACGTTCCCCTCGTAGTAATTAAGCTCAGGCACCTGCGAGTTGAAGTCCCCGGGCACATTCAGCTGCAGGCCGCCGTCGAAGCTGTATTCGAGAAACTCGGATTTCTTCTCCGGCTTGCGGTTCAGATAGTACTTCATCGACTCCCCGGAGCTGTAGGGATCGACGATGGCGTTCCACTTGCCGTTCAGCGAAACAGCGTCAGGGCAGCCATAGGGATTCAGCATGAAGGACTGGGCCATGAGTTGCGGGACAGGGCAAGCGAGGGCGGCGGCAAGGGCAATGGCTTTCATGGGGTTACGTTAGGCCACCGTTCATACCCGCCGGCGGCTATTGTTTTCAACTCCAGCCCGGTTGGTCACTCCGTCACCGCATTGCGGGCAATGACCTCCCGATACCACTGGGCACTGAGTTTGGGGATCCGGCGCTGGGTCGGGTAGTCCACGCGGACGAGTCCAAAGCGGGGCCGGTAGCCGGCACCCCACTCGAAATTGTCCATGAGGCTCCAAATAAAATAACCACGGACGTTGATGCCGGCGCGGATGGAGCGTTGTAGCTCGATGAGGTGGAGGCGCAGGTAGTGAATGCGGTCGCGATCCTCCACAAAGCCGTTCGCGTCGGGTTGATCCGCCATGGAACAGCCGTTCTCGGTGATGTAGATGGGCAGTTTTCCGGTGGTGCTGGCGACGCGCTGGAGGACCTCGCCCAGCCCTTGGGGATAGATGCCCCAGTCAAGGCTGGTGGGACCGAGGGTGGGCAGCGCGCGCATTTTCAGGGATGACTTGAGCAGCCCGCCATCCTTGGTTTGGCTGGCTTCCTCCGCGAGGTCGGAGTTGACCCCGAGCCCCGCGCCCAGCCGGCGCGGACCCTGCTCAAGATGACTTACCTCCTGCGTGAAGTAGTAGTTGATTCCCAGAAAATCGAGGGGCTGGCGGATTTGGGCGAGGTCCCCGTCCGCAATTTCCGGGCGCAGCGGTCCGAGCCATTTCATGAGGTACTTCGGGTAGCGACCCAGGAAAATCGGTTCAAAAAATATTCCCTGGGCACTCTCCCGTGTCCGTTGGCAGGCCCGCACGTCGGCCTCGGAGGATGTGGCGGGAACCATGCCGTGCAGATCCAGGACGATGCCGATCTTGCCCGGGTACGCGCCCTGACGGAACACCTGCACCGCCTTGCCGTGGGCAAGATTCAGGGTATGCGCCGCCTGGTAGGAGGCTTTGTGGTCCTTGATCCCGGGAGCCACGGCACCGGCCCCCCAGCCAAGGATGGAGGGGACGAACGGCTCGTTGTGCGTGGCCCACATCGCCACGCGGTCACCCAGCCGGTCGAAAACCACGCGGGCATAGTCGGCAAACCAATCGGCGCACTCCCGGCGAGGCCAGCCGCCCCGGTCCTGTAATGCCTGCGGAAGGTCCCAATGGTGCAGGGTCACGTTGGCGGCGATCCCAGCCTTGCCCAGTTCATCCACCAACCGGTCGTAAAAATCGAGGCCGCGTGCGTTCACTTTGCCGGTTCCTTCCGGAAGGACGCGCGACCAGGAAACGGAGAAACGATAGGCATTCAGGCCGAGATCCTTCATCAGGGCGACGTCCGAGGGCATGCGGTGGTAGTGGTCGCAGGCCACATCCGCCGTTTCGCCCCGTTCGATCTTGCCCGGCTGGCGAACGTAGCGATCCCAGACGCTTTCGCCCTTGCCGTCCTTGTTCCAGGCGCCCTCGATCTGATACGCCGAGGTGGAGCAGCCCCAAAGGAATCCCGGCGGGAACTCGCGCTGGGTGATTCCCTTTTCTGAAATGTTTTTTCCTGAAAAACTACGCAGGCCTTGCGGAAGTCCGGAGGGTTCCGCCGCCAGGACCGAAGAGGGCACAAGGCGGGAGGCGAGGGAAGATCCCAGCAGGATTTTGAAGAAAGAGCGTTGTTTCATGGTTTGCTGATCCAGCAAGGATGAGCATCAGAGTGTGTCGAGGCTAGGCTCGGCTTGGATCCCAAGTCCAAGGAATGCGGAGAAAACGGCGGCAGCAGCCTGGGAAATATTCATGACACAATAAAACACGGTTCGCTGGGGCAGGCTGGCATATACTCGCCAAAAATAAGCATGATTCCGCCAGGACAACACGGCGCTGTTCCTGTACGGTCAAAAAAAAGATCGATCGGATGTGCAAGGGGGTGAAGTGGGCGGATCGGGAACCCGGTCGTTTTCTTTGCAGGTATGAATTATGGCCGAGAAGTGCTGAAAAAAAGCAGGATCGTGGGTGCGGCAGGGGAACGTTTCTGAAATAATATTTCCATGCTGCACAAATATTTGATTACCAGTTTCCTCGCGGCTGGTTTTTTCCTCATCTCCTGTTCGCGGGAGCCATCCCGAGACGAGGGCAAGTCCACGGCCGAGGCTTGGAAAAAAATTAGTGATGACTTTACAAAACCTCCGGCGGAGTTTCGGATCGTTCAGTTTAGTGCCCATGACGGGGCGCTTTTGCCCGTGGATAAAATGAAGGAAGCCGGCATCGGCGGGATCGAACTGTTCATGCAAAGCTCTGGCTACCTCAAGTCGGACGGGGCTTGGGACAACGTGCGCAAAAATATCGAGGCGGCGAAGAAAGCCGGCTTGCAGGTTTGGATGGCGGACGACAACGGCTATCCCAGCGGCGCGGCGAGCGGCCTGGTCGTCGAGGCCGATCCGGCGTTCGAGGCGCGTTGCTTGATGGAAGTGACCAAGGACGGCCAGGGCACTGGCGCCGTGCGTTTGGACCTACCCGCGGATGCCGAAAAGTTCATCCACGCCTTCCTTTATCCGCTGGTCGACGGTCAACCGGTATGGGAGCGGGCGGAATCGGTGCCGGTGCAGGCGGATCGCGTGGAGGCGCGGGGACGCGAGGGGCCGTGGCGCTTGTGCGCTTTCGCCGAGGCGGTGATGTATGAGGGCAACTCAGCCAAAGGCACGGTCAGCGGGTTCCATACCACCGGCCGCTCTCCCAACCTGCTGCAGGCCGCGGCCGTGGAGAAATTCGTCGAGCTGACCCATCAGGAGTACGCGCGGAGATTCGAACCGCTCAAAGAGAACATCGACGTTTTCGTCACCAACGAGCCACTGCTGCAGAGCCAGTGGTACGAGCACAAACCTTCCCCGGCACGTCCCAGCGGGGCGGCTTTTGTTCCTTGGGAGAACGATCTGCCCCGGCGTTTTCGCGAGGACCACGGCTATGACTTGTTGCCGCGGTTGCCGGCGCTTTACGGCGGCCGCGATGCCGTCGCCAAACTAACGCGCCGTCATTTTTACGAAACGGTGGGCTCGATTCTGGCGGAGAACTTTACCGGACGCATCGGCGCATGGGCGGAGGCCAACGGGGTCCGCACGGCCGGGCATCCTGTTTTGGAAGAGGTGATGATCCACCATGTCATCGGCTACGGAGACTTCTTCCGCTTTGTGGGAGAGATGCAAATCCCCAGCCTCGATACCCCGATGCCCGATCCGGGGGCGCCGTGGGTTTTCTGGCATGCGAAGTTTCTCAGCTCCATCGCGCAGGCCAAGGGCCGCGACACCGTGGCGTGTCTGCTCGACCCGATCATCGACCGTCCGGTCATGGAGTTGAAGCCTTCTCCGGAGCAGTTCCGCCGGATCGTCAATATGGCGGCATTCTGCGGGGTGAGCCAGTTCCAGACCTACCTGCGCTGGATGGATTACGACCCGGCCGTTTACCGGGGCATGAGCGAATACACCGGACGTCTCGCCACGGTCCTGCGCGGGGCACGCAGCGCGGCCACGGTCGCCATGTATTATCCCATCGAGACGTTTCAAGCCGAGTTCCTGCCCGCCTCTGGATTCGTCATGACCCATGACCGTGCGTGGTATCCGCCCCAGTGGCGCAAGATGCAGGAGATGAGGGAAGGCTACGACACCATCGCCAAGTCGCTGGTCACCACAGGCATCGATTTCAACTGGCTGCATGGAGACTGGATCCGGGATGCGAAGATCGAGGATGGCTCGCTGGTCGCGGCGAACGGCCGTTACCGCACGCTCGTCATGCCGCAGGTCGAAGTCCTGCCGCTGGACGTGGCCAGGAAAATCGCCGAGTTCCAAAAGTCCGGCGGCAAGGTGCTGTGGGTGAGTTCGCTTCCGCAAATGGGCGATGCGGAAGGCGAGCACGACAAAGTGCGGGGGCTGTTTGCCGGTCAGCAGGTCCTGCGTCCGGGCGACGTGGCCGCTGCCATCGGCCGTGTCGTGCCGCCGGGCTTCGAACTGCGCACCGACCAGGCTCCCATGGTCGCGCGCTTTGTTCGCGACGGCCGGCGCATCAATTATTTGGTCAACTACCGCGACAAGCCCATGGATGTGCCGCTGGAGTCCTCCAGCAACGCCCCGCTTGGCGTGCAGGTCTATAACCCTGCTGACGGCACCATCAGCAAGCAGCAGGTGCCTGCCACGGTCACCATCGCCCCTCAATCCAGCCTGCTGTTGGTCGAGTCCGAGACCCAACCCTTACCGGGGAGGTAAAACCTTGGCTAAATCCGTGGTGAGATTTCTTTACCTGCCCGCCAGCGGTGGGGTGGCCGAAGCGTGCTGAAGGTTGGCGGAAATACCATCGCACCCTGATAACGGATTTCGCATGATTTTCCATGATGGTTCCCGCTAAAAAATTTGGGCTTTCCGGTTGGGGCCGTGTTTTTATCCCGGCGTTTTGCCTTTGCTTCTTGCAACTAGGATCCTCGTGGGCAGGAGAAAAGAGTTCCCGTCCCAACATTCTCATGATCATGAGTGATGACCAGGGGTGGGGGGACACGGGCTACAACGGAAACCGGGAGGTACAGACGCCGAACCTGGACCGCCTAGCCGCCTCGGGCATCCGTTTCGATAACGGCTACGTGACGGCACCGCAGTGCATCCCATCCCGGGCCGGCCTCATGCTGGGCCGTTACCAGCAGAGATACGGACTGGAATGCCAGCCGGATGAGAAATACTTCGGAACTTATCATCTGCCAAAAGGGGTTTCGACCCTGCCGGAGGAACTGCGGAAGGCTGGGTATCGCACCGGGCTGGTCGGCAAATGGCATCTGGGGGAGCCGCTGGAGAGCCAGCCTTTCCGCCGGGGTTTTGAATGGTGTGCTTATTTTCGCGGAGGGATGGGATTCCAATACGCAACCGACGGACGGCACACGATGTTCCGAAACGAGCGCGATGAGGTCATTCCCGTCGGCCCGGATGAATATCTGGTGGAGGTATTCACCCGCAAGGCGCTGGAATTTCTGGACCAGAAGGATGACCGTCCCTTTTTTCTAAATCTCTCCTACTATCCTCCCCATTGGCCCATGGAGGCCCCGGCGCGCTACCTGGAGAAATAGAGGCAAATCGAGGATCCGCATCGCCGCACCGCCTGCGCCATGATCACCAGTGTGGATGACGCCATCGGCGAGGTTCTTTCCCGCCTGCGCAAATCCGGACGGGACAAAAACACCCTCGTAGTGTTTTTCAGCGACAACGGGGCCCCGTTTTATGGTTCCCAGGGCCTCATGCCGATCAAGGTGGGCGAGAACGCCTCCAGCAACGGGGTCCTTTCCGGTTGGAAGGGGAACCTTTTGGAGGGTGGTATCCGGGTTCCTTTCCTGATGAGCTGGCCCGGCCGGCTACCGAAAGGGGAAGCCGTTTCCTGGCCCGTATCCACCTTGGACCTGACCCCCACCTTTCTCGCCGCAGCCGGAGGCCCACCGATGAAGGGCGCCGACGGTGTGGATTTACTACCGCATCTGGAGCCGAAGATTTCCCGGAGTGGGCCGGATCGGGCGCTTTTTTGGAGATTCCACACCCAGTGGTGCCGGGAGGAGGCGGTGCGACGCGGGCCGTGGAAGTGGGTCTCGGGCTCCCTGACCAAGAATGAACCCGCCCTTTTCAACATCACCGAGGATCCGTCGGAAAAGAAAAACCTCATGGCCGAACACCCCGAGATCGCCGAGTCTCTTCAGAAGGAGTTTGCTCTTTGGAACCGAACCTTGGCCGCACCCCAATGGACGACCCTGCAGACCCAACCGCCCAAAAAGTGAGACTTTGCTGAGCCACGGCCCTGGCTTTTTGCGGCTGCGGGCGTGCCTGCTGGTGTGGGTGGGTTTTTCGCTGGCTTTGGCTGTGGCCGGGGAGAAACCAACTAATTCACGCCCAGGTCCCAGCGATGGCCGGATGGAGTCTGTGCCGTTCATTTCGGGAAAAGGGGGCTACGCCTGTTACCGAACGCCGGCAGTGGTGGTTTCGTCCAAGGGCTCGGTGCTGGCGTTCTGCGGAGGGCGGGTGAACGACCATCGGGATGAAGGAGATATCGATATCGTCCTGAAGCGATCGACCGACGGGGGAAAGACCTGGGGGCCCTTGCAGGTTTTGGCCAACGACGGACCCAACCCCTGCAAAGGAGCGACACCGGTGATCCTGCCCTCGGGAAGAATCCTGGTTCTCTATCTTTGGAATGCGTCCATCCCTTCCGAGAAGTTTCGCACCACCCGGAAAATCTACCTGATTCATTCCGATGATGACGGGGTGACCTGGTCGAAGCCCCGCGATCTGACTGCCTCGGTCTATCGGAAAGAATGGAAGTGGTGCGGTCTGGGGCCGTGCCATGCCATCGTCAAACGAAGCGATCCCGCCCGGGGACGCATCGTGGTGCCGGCGCGGCACAACACGAAAACCGAACGCATGAAGCCCCACGTGATTTTTTCCGATGATGGGGGAGAGACCTGAAAAATTGGCGGCATTGTCGAAAGAAAACAGGCCACCGAGGGCACGGTGGTTGAGCTTTCCGACGGATCCCTGATGATCAACTGCCGAAACCAAAGAGATGACGAGGACCACCGGGTCGTGGCCGTCAGCCGCGACGGCGGGGAAAGCTTTCCGGAAGTCTGGCTGGAAAAACAGCTGGGGGAGCCCCGCGGGTGCCAGGGAAGCCTGCTTTTTCACTCCCTGAATCCTGTCAGCGGCAAAGGCAACATCCTGTTTTCGAATCCCGACAACACCGAGGTACGGTCGGACGGAACCCTGAAACTCAGCGAGGATGACGGCCGGACCTGGACCAAGGCCTTTCGTTATGCCCCGAAGCCCGCACCCAACTTCACCGGCTATTCGGACATCGCCCTGTTTCCCGATGCCAGTGTGGGGGTGCTCTACGAACGAGGGGAACTGGAAGATGCCGATGAGAAGAGCGAGCGTTATGAGGAGATCGCTTTTGTCCGGATTCCTTGGAATGTTTTCAAGTCCGCGGGGTCAGAACGAACTCCGGGCCCTGATCCAAGCCCAAGACTGTAAAACCAAGACGATTTGGTCATGGCATAAACGGCTGATTTATGAGGCCTAATCGGAATCAAAACTACCTTTTAAAAACCGTAAACCTCTATGGTGCAACATAATCCTAAATGTGCTATTGAATGGCGTTATCGTGCTAGACCAAGCCCTTGGCTCTCGTGGTAATTATCGTCGAGTTGTGACGACTGCGAACGCCCAAAAAACCGCAGAGAAATCCAAGGCCCGGAAGCCCAAATCTTCCGGGCCTTTTGGGCGGCCGCATTCCGGTGGTTTGCTGTCATCTCTCCGAGGTCGGCCGGTGAAATTTGAGCGGGAACTAGTCTTTCGGGACCGGAATTTTCCCTTGGATGTCTTCCTTCTGGAGGAACATCCTGATTATCCGCTGCACATCCATGATTTCACCGTGATCGTGATCGTCACGAGGGGACATGGGATCAACATCATCGGGAAGGAGGAGTTTCCCATCAAAGCCGGGGATGTTTTTGTCCATCACGGCACCCGGCCCCATGGCTATCGCGCCACCGAACACCTCGGCCTCATCAACGTTATCTTTGACCAGTCGCTGCTGCAGAGGGTCCGCTTTGATGTGACCGGGCTGCCCGGATACCAGTCCCTGTTTGTGGTCGAACCCGCGATGCTCAAGGAAGGGCACTCCGCCCGTCATCTCACCTTGGGGATGGATGATCTGGCCAAGGCCAAACAACTGGCGGAGTCGATGGAAAAGGAGCTTTACGGAAATCTGCCCCGAAGGGGAGCGGTGCGGTTTGAGGAGCGTCACCGGACCAAGGTCGGGAATCTTCCCAACCGGCGCACGCCGGATGGCCACCGCTTCATGGCCATGACCCATTTCATGGCGTTGGTGGGGCTGCTTTCCCGGGCCTACCACGCCAAGCCCACCGTGGAATCGGAACGGATCATGAAAATCGGCCAGGTGATCGCCCACATGGAAAGTCACTTCGACGAAAACCTGAAAATCCCGGAGCTGGCCCGGATGGTGGGCATGTCCGACCGGAACTTCTACCGTTTCTTCCACCGGGTGAAGGGGGAGAGTCCGCTTGCTTATCTGCAGCGGCTGCGGATCGCCAAGGGGGCCCGCATTTTGCAGACCAGCGACAAGAGCGTCTCCGAGGTGGCCATGGAATGCGGTTTCAACGACAGCAACTATTTTGCGCGGCAGTTCCGACGCATCCTCGGGGTTTCTCCCCGGCAGTTTCAAAACGGCAAAGGAAATTCGTCCCCGTCCGTCTAGGACGTTTCGGACCTCGGCGGGAAAGTGCTGATTTTTGCGCGGGACTCCGAACGGATCACCATGAATTCTTTCCCCAAAAACTCCCGATGACTGCTTCCTGTTCAACGGCCACCTCCCAACCTTCCTCATCCGGGAAACCGAAGGACTGCACGGTGGCCGTTTATTACTTCGGAAACTACCATCCGGGGGACCGCCGCAATGAAGCCCAAAAGGGCCGGGGTTGGACGGAGTGGGAACTGGTGAAGGCGGCCCAGCCCCGGTACCCCGGCCATCCACAACCCAAGGTGCCACTCTGGGGCTACGAAGATGAGTCCGACCCCAAGGTGATGGAGCGCAAGATTGCGGCGGCGGCCGACCATGGCATCGATGTCTTTCTCTTCGACTGGTACCACTACAACGACGGTCCCTTTCTGGATCGGCCGCTGGACCGCGGATTTTTCGGCGCCGCCAACCGGGATCGGTTGAAGTTCGCCCTGATGTGGGCGAATCACGACTGGTTTGAAATCTTTCCCGCCCGTCGCGGGGTAACCGGGGAGTTGCTCTATCCGGGCGAGGTGACTCCGGCCAACTTCGCGAAAATCTGCGACCACGTCATCGAACGTTATTTCCTCCATCCCTCGTACTGGAAAATTGAGGGGCGGCCTTACTTTTCCTTCTACGACCTTTCCAAACTGATCGCCGGGTTTCCTTCGCTGGCGGCGGGCCGGGCCGCGTTGGATGAGTTTCGGGCCAAGACCCGCCGGGCCGGGTTTCCCGATCTGCATCTCAACGCCGTGGTCTGGGGCAAGACCGTGATGCCGTGGCAGGAGACGCCGGCCGATCCGGTGCATGTGGTGAAGGAATTAGGGTTCGATTCCGTGACCTCTTACGTCTGGATCCACCATGCGGAGATGCCGCAGGAACAGACCGATTTTAATCACGTGCGTGACGAATATTTCCGGCACTGGGAAAAAATGAAGAGGGATTTTTCGGAGCCGTATTACCCGAACATTTCGATGGGCTGGGACAGCACCCCGCGCACCCACCGGGAGGACGGTTTTGGCAACTTTGGCTATCCGTTCACCCATGTGATCAGCGGCAACACGCCCGAGCGTTTCCGCGAGGCTTTGGAAAAGACGAAAGAACGCCTCATGCGCGAACCGGCGCCGCACCGGATTCTTAACATCAACAGCTGGAACGAGTGGACGGAGGGAAGCTACCTGGAGCCGGACACCGTCCACGGCATGAAGTATCTCGAAGCGGTAAGGGATGTTTTTGGCGACACCCCAAAAAAGGTTCAGAAAAAATCACGCCAAGAAGCCCGCTGAGGCGCGCTTCCTTCCCGCTTTTTCCCCGGTGAAGCCAACCGCGTCGCGTTACCAGCCGATGGAAACCATTCGTTACGTGGATGGTCGCTCCGCCTGCCGGTGGAGGCTCGAGGCCTCGGATGAGGGGGTGGTGCTTCCTTACGGACAGGGGCCCGACTCCTGCGACTATCTTGGCTGCCGGGAAGCCATCTTGGTGGAAGATAAAGGCACGTATCATCTCTTTTACGACGGATCGGGCCCCAAGGGTTGGCTGGCCTGCCTTGCAATCAGCCAGGATCTGCGGAAATGGGAGCGGTTGGGGCCGGTTTTGGATTTCGGCAAGCCCGGTGATCCGGACGCCCGTTCCGCCTCCGCCCCCTGGACCATCCGGGCCAAGGACGGCACCTGGCACATGTTTTATCTCGGCACGCCGAACTGCTCGCCGGCGCCGGACTTGGTCCCGGCGTTTCCCTATCTCACCCTCAAAGCGCGTGCGAATTCCCTGCGGGGACCGTGGACCAAGCAGCGGGGGGTCATTCCTTTCGGCGTGAAGCCCGGCACATTTCGGGAAAGCACCGCCAGCCCGGGAGCCATCATTCCCCACGGCGGAGAATACCTGCAGTTTTACAGCGGCGCGGTTTGCACCATGCCTGACAGCGAGCCACCGGCCGGGGTTCCCGATTTGGCCGAGGCCAAAGCCGCGCGGAGGGCGGGTGGTCCGGGGGCCTTGCGGACTCTGGGCCTGGCCCGCACCCGGAACTTGGACGGGGCGTGGCATGTCGACGACAAACCGATCCTGCCCCTGCAGGAACAAATCGAAAATTCATCCCTCTATTTTGAAGAATCCATTGCGACCTGGTTTCTTTTCACCAACCACATCGGCTGCATCCCCGATCCAGTCCAGCCGAGGTGCCATGAGTTCACCGATGCGGTCTGGGTGTACTGGAGCCGGGATCCGACTCGCTGGAATCCCGCACACAAGGCGGTGGTGCTGGATGGCAAAAACTGTTCCTGGTCGAAACGCTGCATCGGCATGCCGACGGTCCACCGGGTGGGGAACCGGTTGGCGATGCTGTATGATGCCCCGGGAGGAGAGAGCACGGATCACATGAGACGAAGCATTGGTCTCGCCTGGCTTGACCTACCGCTTGGCCTGCCGCCCGGAGAGGGATGACCCCAAACCCAATGAGGCCCCTTTGGCCATCTCCCCATGTCTTTGGCGGGATTATGCTCATGTTTGGCAACAAGATCGGTGCAGCGCCGGATCCCCTTGCGTATGGTAAAACGATAATCGCATTCTGATGATGCTCCTCCTTTCCAGACGTCCGCCCGCTCCTTGAACTGCCCGTGAAGCCTTCCCACCCCCATTCCAAACCGCGTGTCTCGTCCTGGCGTCTGCTCGGCTACGCGCTCGGGGACGGGGCGAGTTGCATTGCCTTTGCGGGTGTCGCCAATTTCGCCCTCCTTTATTACACCTCCGTCCTTGGGCTCGGCCCCGGCATGGCCGGGCTGGCCTTGAGCATTTCGGTCTTTTACGACGCCATCACCGATCCCCTGATGGGACATATCTCCGACAACACCCGTTCCCGCTGGGGGCAGCGGCTGCCTTACGTGCTGGTGGGCGGCCTGTTGCTGGCGCCGGCCTTCTTTTCCATTTGGATTCTGCCGCCGAACAGTTGGCCGGTTTGGCTGCTTTTTGTGATGGCGGTGGCCTCCAACCTTTTGATGCGGACGGCCGTCACGATATTTGCCGTTCCCTATGTGGCCATGGGGTTTGAGCTGTGCCCGGAGTACGAGGACCGCTCCCGGCTACAGGGGATCCGCAGCGCCTTCTTCATGGTCATCAACCTGCTCTTTGGCGGCTGTGCCTGGATTCTCTTTTTCCGCGACCGCACCGGCCCGGACGGCGCGCGGATCGACGGGTCGACGATTGCGGCCAACTACGTGGTCATGGGAACGGTTCTCACGCTCACGATCGTGGTCCTGATTTTGGCCTGCACCTGGTTTAACCGGGACCTGGCGCGCGACACCCGGCAGGCAAAGTTGGAAGGCAACTCGCTGCACAGCTTCTGGGCGGACTTTTCCCAAATCCTCACCGACCGATTGGCTTGGTACGTCTTCGGGTTCTTTTCGATCGCCATGTTCGGATTTCTCTTCGTCTCCCAGCTCCAGATGTTCGTGTACGTCTTTTTCATGGAATTCCGGCCGGAGGAGAAAACCATCGTCCACGGCGGCACCATGGTGGCGGCCGGTTTGGGGGCCCTGTTTCAGGGGAGGGTCACGCACTGGTTTGACAAAAAGGTGGCCGGTTATGTCGGCATGGTGATTGGCATCCTCGGGGGAGTCTGGCTTCTCCTGGTGTTCACTTGGCTGGGGCTGGCCCCGCGGGCCGAAGGGTCATTGGCTGGTTGGAACCTGCCTATCGGGATGATGCTTTTTGCCTTTGGGCAATGGATGTGGTGGTTTGGCTCGGGGATGCTCGGACCGGTCTCCATGTCGATGGTTGCCGATATTTCCGAGATCCATTACCTGAAGAGCGGGGTGAGGAAGGACGGCGGTTACAGTTCGATTTTCAGCTTCCTGCAAAAAGCCGCCCAGTCGGTCGGACTGCTGATCAGCGGCTGGCTAATTGCGGGGGCCGGGATCGTCTCGGGAGCAGACACCCAGGATCCGGAGGCGGTCCGCCGCATCTCGATCATCACTTTCATCATCGGACCCGTTTTGATGGCTCTCGCCTTTGTGGTTTTGCGGGGATACCCGGTGACCCGGGAATCGTTGCGGGCCATGGAACAAAAATCCGGCCGAAGGGGCTGAACGCCTCCGGTCTTTTCGGATGAGAATGTCTCGCCTGGCGATCTTGTTGGCCATCCTTGGGGCTGGATGCTCCCGTCCGCAGGCTGGAGACCAGGGGAAGGCGTCCGGAGGAGGAGGGAATTGGCCGAGGATCGATACGGAGTTTGCCAATCCTCCCCCCGAGTTCCGGCTCATTCAGTTCAGCGCCCATGACGGGGCGCTTCTGCCTGTGGAAAAAATGAAGGAAGCCGGCATTGGTGGGATCGAACTATTTATGGAGTCGGATGGCTACCTGAAGACGGAAGTGGCGTGGGAGAACGTCCGAAAAAATATCGAGGCGGCCAACCAGGCCGGGTTGCAGGTCTGGATGGCGGACGACAACGGATATCCGAGCGGGATGGCCGGGGGACAGCTGGTGGAGGCCGATCCGGCGTTCGAAGTCCGCGGCCTTCGCCAACTCACGAAAGAGGGAAGCGGGCCGGGACCGGTGCGGCTGGATCTGCCCAAAGAGGCAGAAAAATTCCTCGCGGCTTTTCTTTGCCCGGTGGTGGACGGCTTACCGGTTTCGGAAAAGGGAATCCCGGTTCCGGTCGAGTCGGATCGGGTGGAGGCCCAGGGCATCGCCGGACCGTGGAAACTTTTCGTCTTCGTCGTGCAGGTGAACCGGGACGGCACCCAGGCGTGGTCCACCGAGGAGCAGTTCAAGACCAACGGCCGGTACGGCAACCTGCTCAACACCGCGGCGATGGAGAAATTTGTGGCCATGACCCACGAGGAGTACGCGCGGCGCTTCGGTCCCCTGAAAGGGAAAGTCGCAGCCTTCTACGCCAATGAACCGAACCTGATGACCCTTTGGTGGTCGGGAAGCCCGACCGCACGCCCCAACGGGACGACCTTTCTCCCTTGGAGCACCAACCTTCCGGCCCGGTTCCAGCAGGACCATGGCTACGATCTGCTTTCCCAGTTGCCCGCCCTTTATGAGGGAACCAACCATGCGGTTTCCAAGCGGGTGCGCCGGCATTTCTACCAGACCGTCGGAAACATGTTTGCGGAAAACTTTTTCCAGCGCATCGGTAGCTGGGCCACGTCCCAGAACATTCAATCGGCCGGGCATCCGTTGCCGTAAGAAGATCTCTACTATCACGTGATTCACTGCGGAGACCTGTTCCGCTTCGTGGAGCCGATGCAGATTCCCGCTTGCGATCTGCCCATGCCGGACCGCGGGGCAGATTGGAACTACTGGATGCCCAAGTTTCTCAGCTCGGTCGGTCAGTTTAAAAATCGGACGACCGTGGCGGGGCTGCTCGATCCGCTCATCTATCGGGCCATTCCCCAGCTCACTCCGTTGCCCGACCACTTTCGTCGCATTGTGAACATGGCCGTGCTGGTCGGGGTCAACCAGTTCCAGACTTATCTTTATTGGGACCAGTATCCCGCCGCCCTTTACCGCGGGATGAACGATTATCTTGGACGGCTCTCGTTGGTTTTGCGCGGGGCCCGGAATGCGGCCACGGTGGGCGTGTACTACCCGATCGAAACCTTCCAGGCCAACTTCCTGCCGGTGCCGGATTTTTGGACGACTCCCATGACCGAGTGGCAAACCCTCCGCTCGATGCAGGGCACCCTGAACAATGCGGCGCAAAACCTTTGCAAGGCAGGTATCGACTTCAATTGGCTGCATGGTGATTGGATCCGGGACGCCGTGGTCGAGGGTGGGGTGCTCGTCGTCGGTTCGCACCGCTACTCCACCGTTGTCTTGCCCCGCGTCGAACTTCTGCCGCTCCCTGTGGCGCAAAAGTTGGAGCAGTTCCGGCAAGCTGGGGGCAGGGTCGTTCTTCTCGAAAGCAAGCCTGTGCTTGGCGACTCGGCGTCTGAACACGCGACGGTTTCAGGGCTGTTCGCCAGCCAGCCCGTCGTTGCGGTGGCCAATCTTGTCACCGAACTCGGGCCTATCGTGCCGCCGGATTACTCCGTTCGCATTCAGCCGCCGGTCGAAGAGGGAACAACGCAGGAGTTCTTCTCCGCGCGCTTTGTCCGGGACGGCCGGCGCATTACCTATTTGGTCAACAACGGCATGACGGTGTCCGCGCCGACCTTGACGCTCGCCGCTGGCGGCTCCGGCCGTGTCGCCGTTTACAATCCCCTCGACGGATCCATCACGGGTCATGACCTGCCCGGCACACTTGCCATTGCGCCTTCCTCCAGTCTTCTCGTCGTCGAGAATCCGGGGACTGTTCCCGCAACGGATTACCAACCGCCAGCGTCCGTTCAGACCGTGGTCAATGGCGACTTCAGCGACCGGACCGGGATGAGCAACACCTCGCCTGGTTGGTCGGGAGGATTCCCTCCCGGTTGGTCGGGAGGAACGAACTCCGCCTACGCGGTCGGGGCCATCGGGGGTGTGGCCTACGCCAATCTGGGTGAGATCACCTCCGCAGGCCCCTTCCTGCCCTTGGCGCAGAATGTCGGCACGGTGGAGGCGACAACCGACGTCCGCCTCAATTTCACCTTGGCCAATCTGCAGACCGGATCCTCCGAAGTGGGAGTCGCGATTTACGGCCCGGGCCGCGTGAATTTGGGTAATGCCAGTTTCACCAACGCGGGGACGTTCACCCATACCGTCAAGGGCGTCGCGCCCGGCACTCCGCTGGAGATCGCTTTTTGGGGCGTAGCCAAATCGCCCGCCATGGGCCTCACCGGGGTCGGGCTTCAATTTTCCGAAAGTGCGTTCGGTTGGAATGGGGGCGTTGGCGGTGTGTGGGTCGATGGCGGCGGTGGATGGTCGGACAATTTGGACGGAGCCGCCGCGGCTTGGAGCAATGCCAAGCCGGTCATCGCACACTTCACCAACTCCGCGGTGGGAACCAATGTGACGGTGGGCTCCGGGGGAGTGGTCACCTCGGATGTGCTTGTCTCCGGAGGGCACTATGACATTGCCGGTGGGAGCATCACGGTGAGCAACACGGCATGGTCGGTGGCCGCCGGCTCCAGTGTGAGCGTGGCCAGTCCGCTGCTGGGATCCGGCGGGCTGACCAAGACGGGTGGGGGAGCGCTGGTTCTTTCCGGAAGCAACAATTCCAGTGGTCCCACCATCGTTGAATCCGGGCGCCTGATCGTCGACGGTGACCACAGCAGTATCCTCGGAGATGTGGTCGTGCGTTCCGGTGCCGCCCTCGGCGGCTCTGGCGTGGTCGGGCGTAACCTCGCGTTTGATCCGGGCTCGGGCTGGTTCCTCGGATCGGGCTCCGGTCTCACCGTGGCCGGCGTGGTCACGGGCGGCTTCCATGTTTCTCAGGTGCAAAATCTTCATTCCACCACACCGGTCGGGCGATATCGGCTCATCACCGGCGCGGTTGATCCGGCGGAGTTTTCTCCGATCGGCCAAGACGCGGCCATGGATATCGGCGGGGTGCGCCGCGCATGGTTCGAAATCGGTTCCGCCTCGCTTGATCTTGTTGTGGCTGCCGCAGCGCAAAGCTTCTCCGGTTGGTTGCAGCAATACGGACTGAGCGGCGCCGATGCCGCCATGACCGCCGCGCCCGCGGGCGACGGGATTCCCAATCTTTTGAAATATGCTTTCAACCTCGATCCCACGCGCAACGAGGGCTCGGGGCTTTATCCCGGGGAGCATCGAGGCTTGCCACACTTCGCCGTCTCGGCTGGTAGCCACTTGGAAATGTTCTATTACCGGGACACGGCCAAGCCGGACGTCGATCTCACACCGGTTTGGCGCGCAGGTTTGGAAGAGGCGCCCGACTGGTCTGATGTGTTTGATCTTCAGATGATCGACGCGCAGGGGGGCATCGAGCAGTGGCGCGCCCGGATTCCAATGGATGACGAGCGGGGCTTCATGAAAATCCGCGTCAACCCCAGGTGAAACCACGATGGCCGGCCAGACGGGTTTTTTTTCTTTTGCGCTTTTGCAGTGCCCCGTCGTAGGACTGGAAACGCCTTCTGCCTTTTTATTCCGATGCCATGTATTTTAGATAGGGTTGAATCAAGATCCGGGTTCATCCATTGGATATTTGAGATAAACTCAAGGAAAAATCTCAAGTCATTGACCACGAATGGTTAAAGACAAAAACCACCCTCTATGAATCAATCTGAGTGCTTGTTTGACAAGCACTTTAACTTGGCGCAAGTAGGCTAAATTATGGCAAGGTCGTGCTAGCTATTTCTTCTTAGATGAATAGATTGCTTATAGAGGCAATAATGAAAAAGGAGACCACAATGAAAAAGAAGCTACCTAATATACCGTCCTTACTTTTGGCGATGGCTTTTGCACTGATTCCCGCTTGCCAGAGCCGGGCCGCCCTTTCCTTGGTGAATGCTGACTTTCAAGCCACCACCGGTCTTACCAATCTCGGAGGCGGCTGGTACGGGGGCCTTCCGACTGGTTGGACGGGAGTCAGTGGTAACTACGGTGTAAGGGAAATTTCGGGCAACTTGGCTGCAAATCTACAGGTCGTGGGTCCGGG
>Ga0194122_10000838_pt1 | contig 41440 bp, 38 predicted proteins | sample TA2MahCa10mmetaG_FD_155487 | JGI IMG/M metagenome (GOLD analysis project Ga0194122, IMG submission 155487) | Freshwater microbial communities from Lake Tanganyika, Tanzania - TA2015021 Mahale Deep Cast 10m | ecosystem: Environmental > Aquatic > Freshwater > Lake | place: Tanzania: Lake... | reverse complement strand
GATCGACCCGCATGTACGAGAGTTCGATATCGACAGCCTCGGACGGCGTGATCGTCGCCAGCAGGCTGTAGGTGGCATTGTCGCGATTGCCCATCAGCGCGAGATCGCCGGTGAGGCCCGGGTACTCGTTGCGCCAGGTGCCGTCGAACTTGCTGTGACCGTAGTAGGCGCGCAGACCGAGCACGCCATCGACCACCGGACCACCGAGCACGAATTCATAGTCGAGGCGACCTTCGTTGCCGACGGTCACTTTGGCATCGCCCGCGAAATTTTCGCCCGGACGATTCATGACGTAGTTGATTGCACCACCGAAGGCATTCTGGCCATACAGCGCGCTCTGCGGGCCTTTGACCACTTCGATACGCGACATGTCGGCGAGGCCAACGTCGATGGCGTAGTTACGCTGAATGTAGACGCCGTCGATGAAGGTTGCGACGTTCTGGATTTCGGAGGAGAGGTTGACCTGCGTGAGGCCGCGCATGACCGGGGCGGCGTTGAGGTTCGAGGAGTAGTCCTCGAAGGCGAGGCCCGGTGTGCTGAGCGCGATATCTTCGAGCTCGGTGACGCCACGTCGCGAGAGTTGCTCGGCCGAGAACGCAGTGATCGCGATCGGCACCTCTTGCAGCGATTCTTCGCGCTTACGCGCGGTGACGACGATTTCGGTGAGTTCCGAGACTCCCGAGGACTGCGCAGCAACCGGCGTCGAGACGCCAGCAACCGCGGTCGTCAGTGCCAATGCCGACAGCGAGGCAATGCCAGGCTTGCGGTTCATTGAATTTCCATTTCCCATCTGCTCTCCCTCCAAACAGTGTGGCGGATCGGACACAAGGCCCGATTATCGCGGCTCTTGAGTTGACACCCATGCGTTGGGTACAACGCGGCATACCTGACACGCATAGTAGAGACAACGACTGTCAGGCAGAAAATACACTATGGCTTCATTGCAAAATCGGGTGATCGCCGTGATCGGCGGTTCCAGCGGAATGGGGCGCGTCACCGCGCTAGCGGTGGCGCGCGAGGGCGCCGTGGTTGTTGTAGGCGCGCGACGCAAGGAGCTCTGCGAGCAGGTGGCCGGCGAAATCCGGGCCGCGGGCGGGCAGGCTGACGCGATCGCCCTCGATGCGACCGAGGCTGACAGCGTTGAAGCATTTTTCGACGTCTTGCGCGAGCGCCACGGTCGTCTCGATGGGGCGTTCAACAACGTAGGGCGCACACTCGGCAGCTCGCCCATCACCGAGACCACGCTCGAACGCTTCGAGCAGACGCTGGCTTTTAATCTGCGCTCGACATTTCTTTGCATGCAGCACGAACTGCGCTTGATGAAAGATCAGGGCGATGGCGCAATCGTCAACAACAGTTCGATCGGCGGCACACGCGGCTTTGCGGGCTTGCAGGATTACTGTGCGGCCAAGTGGGGCGTGGTCGGTCTGACCAAGGCGGTGGCCCTCGAAAATGCCGCGCGCAACTTGCGCATCAACGTGATCGCGCCCGGGCTCGTGGCGACAGAGCGTTTCGAGCTCATCCGCAGTCAGCAGCCCGCGATCATCGGCGATCGGCTCAAAGAAATTCCGCTCGCGCGACCGGGCAGCATGACGGAAATCTCCGAGACGGTAGTCTGGTTGCTGAGCCCGGCGTCTGGGTTTCTCACCGGTGCAGTGATTCCGCTCGATGGCGGGGAGTGCGCAAAATGATGGCTCAGGTGTGCGATCGCGCCTTTGCGCGCATTGACTGCGGTCTGCTTCACTATCGACATGTCGAGCAGCAGTCCGAGCATCTGCCGAGCTTGTTGCTGCATGCATCGCCGTCGTCGTCGCGCAGTTTGGAGCCGCTCGCGCTCGCGCTGGCCAAGACCAGTCAAAGTCGGGTGATCGCACCGGATACGCCAGGCAATGGTGACTCGGCGCCGTTGCTGCAAGCCGTTCCCGAGCTTGCGGACTACGCGAGTGCCATGGTTCGGCTACTCGATGCACTCGACATCGAGCGGGCAAATCTCTATGGCTTTCACACGGGCGCGCACATCGCCATCGAGATGGCGATTGCCTATCCCGAGCGGGTCGGGCGAGTGGGGCTCGATGGTCTGCTATGGCTCGATGAAATCGAGCGCGCAGACTTTCTCGCCCACTATGCGCCACCGCTGTTTGCCGATCACGCGGGGACGCAGATTTTTCAGGCGCTGCAGTTCATCCGCGATCTGGCCTGGTTTTTCCCGCATTTCAAACGCGATCCGGCACACAATTTGGGTGGCGGGGCGATGCCCCCGGAATTGCTGCATGCGCTGACGGTCGAGCTCCTGAAAGCAGCGCCGACTTACCACTTGGCCTACCGCGCAGTGTTCCGGCACCGACTCGAGGAGCGGCTGCCGCGGGTTACGGTACCTGCCATGCTGATGGCCGATGACACCGACCCGACGCGCGAGTCGGTCCGGCGCGCAGGCGCACTGCTGCCGAGCGCGAAGCTTGCCATCGGCGGTGAGGGTTGGTCGGCCGAGGGGCTTGCGCGCAAGGCGGCGCGCCTCGCTGAATTCTTTGGCGGCTGATTCAGGCGACGCGAAAGAGACTCGCCGGCGGCGCGACACTCGGATCGCGGAAGTACTCGATCGAGTACATCGGCCGATCGGTGCGCAGCATCACGTAGTGCCCGCCGAGCTGACCGAGTTGGACGCGCACCTCATCGTCCATGTAGGCCACTTCGGACCATAGTTTCGGGCGCGGCTGCAGTTCGGCGGAAAGCAGCGCCGGATCATCGACGCCGATCTCTTCCGCGAATTCTTGCATCGACATCTTGGGGTCTGCAGGCACCACCTTGAAGCCCGTGAACTCGACGAAGAAACGCCGTAGGTTTTCTTCGCGACGATAGTACTTGGCGAACGAGAAGTGATGGCTCGGGACGCGACGCTCACCGAGCAGAAACTGTGCGACGAAGTTGTAATCGCCGGTCTGCGGGTCGATCTCGAGGCCATTGCCGAGGAAGGTCGAGGGAATATCCGGCAGCCTGCCCATCGAGAATACTTTGAGCGACACCGTGACCCCGATGCCTTCGTCCTTGGCGGCGGCCCCACCCACAAGCCGACCGATGTTGTGGTAATCGGCCGCCCAGTGACCGCGGAACACATCGGGGTGGTCGAGCGCGTTCGGGTATTTGCTGAGCGGAGTGAGCTCGTCGATCAGGGCGTCGATGCGCTGGGACTCGGGCGTGCCTGATTTGAAGCCTTCTTTGTGCGTGGAAATCAGTCGCAGCAGTTCTTGAAGCAGCGCATCTCGTTGTGACATCGGTCTATCCCCGTGTGGATCATGGGTTCAGTTGGCGAACCGTAGCACTTCATCGAGTTGGTCGACGAGCCCTTGGCCATGTGCGGCATTCAGCCGGCGAAACGCCTCGGGCAAGGCTTGCATGGTGTCGATCACCCGTCCGTGCGCGCGGGTCATGGTCAGGCCCTTTTTGTCACCCATCAACATCCAGGGTCGCCAGCCCAGCACATTCACTTTTTGCACACTGGCCTCGATATGCGCCTGCGAGCGCTCGGCAAGGTCCCGAGTCTTTGCGTGATAGACAAAATTTTCGTGAAAATCGAAGCCTGGCACACCGGGGGCAGGCGAGGGCATGACGGCATCGAGCATTTCGGTGATCCAAAGATCATCGGCGACGCTGTCAATCGTGAAGCGATGGTTGAAGGACACGCCGCCCGAGTACTGCGAATCGCGCGTGGCGATGCGTTGCGGAGTGATGACGTAAGGCGTTGGGCCAAGCACGGTTTTGGGTACTGTGACGGTCGCGCTGGTGAAAGGGTTACGCCATGTTTCGAGCAGTTCCCGGGTCTCGAGGTCAGCAAAATAGGCGAGCTCGAAGACCACGCTGTCATAACCGCCATCGCTGCGTTTGCGATGTCGCGAAAAGATTTGCGACATCACCCGAAACAGGGGTGTGGTGACTGAGTCGATGTGTGCGGTGAGGATCCCGTCGGTCCAGCGCACGGATATGCCGCCATCGTTGCGGCCGATGATGCGGATGAGATCATCCAGCGAAAGTGCCGATGCTGCAGGGGGGGTGTTTGCGGCGCCGCACTACCTGCAGCGCGACCTGCAGCGAGCGTGGCGATGCTGCCGGTGAGCAAAGTTCGGCGATCGAGGGTCATGAGATGAGTACTCCGCGTGTATGGCCCAAGTTGACGGCGTAACGACGCGGACTATAGCCTGCAGCGCCATGACTCGTTCGCCAGTCGCCGACACGCTCGCTGATCCTGAAGTGCAGCAGTGTCCGTATCATCTCTACGCGAGACTGCATCGCGAGTCGCCGGTTCATTTCGACAAAGCGATGAATCTCTATCTCATCACGAGGTACGAGGATGTCGTTGCCGCGAGTCTCGACACGGCAACGTTCTCGAGTCACATCGACATGCGCCGGGATGTCTCGGTCGCCGACGTGTCGCCATCCGATGCGCTCTATCGCAGTGAGGGCTGGGTCGTCGAAGATGTGCTCAGTCAAGCCGATCCACCGCGACACACCATGTTTCGCAAAATCGTGGAGCGTCTGTTCACCGGTCCCGCCGTCAAACGACTGCATCAGTATCTCGATGCGCACGTGAACGCGCTCATCGACGGCTTTGCATCACGCGGCCATGCCGATTTTCTGGCGGAATTCGCGGTACTTTTGCCCATTGATGTAATAGCCGACCAGCTCGGCCTGCCGCGTACCGTCGGCCCGCAGATCAAGCGCTGGACCGATGCCTACATCGAGTCCTTCGATCCGACGATTTCGGCTGAACGCAAGCTCGAGTGTGCGCGACGCATCATCGAGTTTCAAAAGTATTTCATCGAGCGTCGAGCGGAGAAAATCGCAGCGCCCAAGGCCGATTTGCTGTCGATGCTGGCGGTGGCCGAAAAGGCTGATGGACAGCTGCTCACGGACGAGGAATATCTCGCGCTCTGCGCGCAGTTGATGGTCGCCGGCAATGAAACCACCCGCAATCAGTTGATGGCGTCGTTGCTGATGCTGATTGATGATCCGGCGCTGCAGCAAAGATTACGCAGTCATCCGCAGCTCATTCCGAAATTCATCGATGAGTCTCTGCGGCTCGAGTCGCCTGCACAGGGTTTGTATCGGCGTTGTACGCGCGAGGTGACGATATCGGGTACCACGATTCCCTCTGGCGCCATTGTGCTGTTGATGTTTGCTGCAGGTAATCGCGACGAGGGGTTCTTTGCAGAGCCGGACCAACTCGATCTCGAGCGGGGCAATGCCAACCGGCACCTGGCGTTCGGCCATGGCGTACATGGCTGTATCGGCAGGAATCTCGCGATCGCCGAGCTGACGATTGCCATCACGCGATTGCTTGAGCGGCTCGATGATATTCGTCTTCGAGAGGGTAGCGCGCGACCGCGCTACAAGCCGCACTTCAACATGCGTGCACTCGAATCGCTGCAGATCGAGTTTGCTCCGCGTGGGGCGACGGAATCGTGAAATCGGTCATTGCTTGTCTCGCGCCTGAAGTTTGCGACGTCGCGCGGGTCGAGGCGGCGTTGCGTGAACTTGCAGAGCCTGATGTATGTATTGTGCTGTTGCCCTTGGGTGGTCTAGCGGGTGGCGAGGGGGCGCAATCGCATGCGGACCTCGCGCGAGCGTTGGCTGCACTGCATGAGTTCGCCAGGCGCTCGTCCATTTATTTCGTCGGTGCCCATCAGCTGACAGGCGGCGAAATCTTTGGCTTCATTCTCGATCCGCAAGCAACTTCGCCACTCCTGCAGGCGGCGATCGGTGGTGGCCAGGGTGCAGCAAAGGTCGAGGTGGTCGAGACGCCTGCGGGGCTGCTCGCATGTCTGCCGGATGTCGACATTCTGCATCCGGAGTACGCGCGACTCGCGCTGTTTTCCGGGGCAGAGATCTTGTTGAATCCCTGTCGGGAACGAGCCGACGAGCGTAGCGCGGCGCGGCATTTCTCGCGCGGCGCGCGCGCCTGGGAAAACTTTGCCTATGTCGCAAGTTGCAGCGCGACGGTGCAGGAAATCTGGCATCCGTCTGGCCAGTTATTGGTCGAATCGCGCGAGCGCGCGGGGCGCGCCCGCCTCGACCTGCGTTCGCTGCGCAGCAAGCGCGCTGAGCCTTGGGTGAATTTTCCCGCGCAATTACGCACGGCGCTCTATGCACGCGAATACGCAAGTGCCGCCAGTCGCCCGGCGGCAAGCGAGCCGGAGCTCGAGGCCTACGATGTTTTGGTGATGCAGTCGCATCAGGTGTTCGTGGCCGGCGTGGAAACGCGCGATGCCACCATCGAGACCAACCTCAAGCAGGCACTCGGGCTTGCGCGTTTGTTTGCGATGCGGCCTACGACTCGGCTCGTGGTGTTCCCGGAGTTTTTTTTGCAGGGCTCGGGAATGAGCCAACCGCTCGAGTACTGGGAACGCTGCGGTATTCGCATACCTGGGCCCGAAACCGAGGCGCTCGCGGCCTTTGCCAAGTCGTGCAATGTCTATGTGAGTGGGGCGGTGCTCGAATACGACCCGAGCTGGCCGCGACGATTTTTCAACACGGCCATCATCATTGCGCCGTCGGGCGAGATCATTCTCCGTTATCGGAAGTTGCAGTGCGCAGATCTGAACGGGCTGTTGAATGTCACGACACCGGGCAGCATTCACGCGGAATATGTTGAGCGTTATGGGGCAGACGCGCTGGTGCCCGTGGTCGATACGCCGATCGGTCGACTGGGTGCGCTCATCTGCTTCGATTCGAACTGGCCGGAACTCTGGCGGGCGCTGGCCATGAAGGGTGCGGAGGTTATCTGCAATCCCACCAGCGAAATTCATAGTAATCGTCGGCCGCACTGGTACCAGGCCAAGCGTGCGCATGCCGCCGAAAATCTCTTTTATGTCGCCTCTGCCAACGCCGGCAGCGAGCAGTTGTTTCCCGGCGCACCGATCACCAGCATGAATCGCGGGCATTCGGCGCTGATCGATTATCACGGGGAGCTCGCGGCCTGTGCTGATGGACCGGGCGTCGTGCCGCTGCTTGGCAGGATCGAACTCGGCGCACTGCGTCGGGCGCGTGCGGCGCTCGCGGACAATCCGCAAGTGCGATTCAGGCCCGAGGCAGTGGCTGCGGGCTATGCGAATTTCCCGGGGTTTCCTCTCGACTGCTTCTTGCAAACGCCGATGGAAAAGGCTGCCCAAGGACCGGCTCTCGTCGAGGCCCACATCGCGAAGCTGCAAACGCTCGGCATTCTCCGCGGCCCGTGATCCGCAACAACGGTTATTCTCGGCGCTCGGTTTTTCGACACACCTTCAGTCGAGGGATATGCAAATGAATCGTGGCCATGTCGGTGTTCTGCCCCGCACGCCTACACTCGAAGATGAGAGCTATCTCGGTTTCATGGAGAGCCTGCGTAACCAGCATATCCGTGCCATGTTTCCAAAGATCATCGGCTTTGCAGACGCGAGTGATGCCGAGTCGCGTCCCTACGTGCGTACCTGGAAGCGACTCATGCGCAGCCAGCAGCAGCAGACCTGGCAAAAACTGCAAGCGAGTTACGCCAGTCAGCGCGCGCACTACGAGGCAGAGCTCGATGCGGCCGAGCAGCGCAATCCTGGTCGACTGCATTACGACCCGGCGTTCACGGTGCCGCAGTACGCGACGCTCGATATCCATTTGCAGCCGGGCGGGTATTGCGGTGACTCGCTCGCCGGTTATGTGTTTCATCACGGCACCAAAGTTTTTTATCAGGGCGACAACGACCAGGACGAGTTGCATCGTCAGGTGGTCGAGAGCGTGCTCGCGCCCGCCGACGGCAAAGCGGCGAAGGTACTGGATCTTGGCTGCTCCATCGGTCAATGCACGACGGCGCTCAAAAGTCGTTTCCCGCAAGCCGAGATAACGGGCCTCGATGTGGGTCTGCCGATGGTGCGTTACGCTCACAAGCGCGCCACCGACCTTGGCGTAGAGGTGTACTTTCGGCAGGGCCTTGCCGAAGACACGCAATTACCAGCGGGTCAGTACGACGTGATTCTCGCGTACATCTTGTTTCATGAGGTGCCGGAGCGACTTTTCAAGCCGATTCTGGCCGAGGTGTATCGCTTGTTGCGTCCCGGTGGCTGTTTCACGGTGGTGGACGCCCCCAATAATCGGCAACTTCCTGCGGCGAATCGGCTGTGGCTGAAGTTCGATGCGCACTACAACTGCGAGCCGTACTCGCCAGCGTTCGTCGCCAGCGACTTCACGACGCTGCTCGGTGAAGCAGGCTTTCGGATCCGTTCTGCTGGTCCGACGCCCACTTTTTTGCACTGTACGACTACGGTCAAGGATTGACTCAAAGAAATGACAACCGAGCCCGACCCGCTTGCAGGGTTCCGTGCGGTGCTTGGCGCGGAGCGCGTCATCACCAGCGATGCGGCGCGCGAGCTTGGCGCTCAAGATGTATACCGCTCGGGCGTCCTGCCGCTTGCGGTGCTGCAGCCACAGTCGACGGCTGAGGTCATCGGCATCGTGCATCATGCGCGTCGCGTGGACGTGGGTTTGCACACGCGAGGCGGGGGCATGTCGTATACCGACGCGATCACCCCGCAATCCGCGCGCGCCGTCATCATCGATCTGACGGGCCTGGCCCGTGTTCGATCCATTTCCGAGAGCGATTTTGTGGCGACAGCCGAGGCAGGTTGCACCTGGGCGGCGCTCGATGCCGCGCTCGCGCCGCGAGGACTGCGCGCCAAATTTTGGGGGCCGATGTCGGGTGCGAAGGCCACTCTGGGCGGCGGCATGTCGCAGGGCGCAGCCACTTTCGGCTCGGGCCGACACGGCAGCTCTGCGGCAGCCGCTCTCGGCTTTGAGGTGGTGCTCGGCACGGGCGAGGTGTTGGATACCGCTCGTATCGGTGCTGCCGAGCGCGAGGCTTTTTTTCGTCCCTACGGCCCCGATATCACTGGGCTCTTCACGGGCGATGCCGGTGCGCTCGGCATCAAGACTGCGGTCACCTTGCAGCTCGAGCCGCGCCCGTTGGCGCAAGACAGTCTTTCGTTTGCGTTCGCCGATTTCGAGTCGATGTCGAAAGCGGTTGCTGCAGTCGCGCGCCGTAGTCTCGCGACCGAAATCTTTGGTGTCGAAACGGCACTCGCAAGAGTTGCCGCCGGTGACGCGGCGCTTGTGCAGGATGCGCGGCGGCTGCTGCAGGTGGTCCGGGCGCAGGGCAGTGTGGGCGGGGCGCTGCGCCAGTGCTGGCGGATGATCAGCGCTGGCCGCAGCTTCCTCGCTGGCTCCGCGTTTTTGGCGCATTTTCTTTGTGAGGGTGCCGATCGACGGCGCTTGCAGCTTGATCTGTCGGCGATCCGTGCGTTGTTGTCTCCGGTCGGGCGCGAGGTTGCCAACAGCATGGCCGCGGTTGTCCAGGCCACGCCGTTCCCGCCGCCGATGCTGGTCGGGCCCGGCGGCAAGCGTTTGCTGCCCCTGCATGTGATCCTGCCGCACTCGGCGATCCAGGTCTTTCATGCCGATTTCATTGCGCTGCGCGATCGCGAGCGCGCGCGACTGCAACAGCACCGCGCAGAAATCTTCGTGGTCTTTGCCTCGGTGGGTCCCTCCGCCTTGCTCTATGAGCCGGTCATTTACTGGGAAGACGAGTGGCTGTCAGGGCTGTCGGCTGGGCTCGCCGAAGAGTATCGCGCGTTCTTGAAGCCGGGTGCCGCCAATCCTGAAGGTCGTGCGTATGTCGAATCGCTGCGCATCGAGATCATTGAACTGATGCGCAGGCACGCCGGTGCCCATCTGCAGATCGGGCGGGTCTATCCCTATCTTTCCGGTCGCTCGGGCGCTTTTGCCGCGCTGCTTGGTGATCTGAAACGCGCCGTCGATCCCGACGGCATCATCAATCCCGGCGCATTGGGATTACCTTCATGAACGTGGTCATCGTGGGTGCCGGGATCGGTGGACTCGCGAGCGCGTTGGCGCTGCATCGCGCAGGCTTGCGGCCGCGCGTCTACGAGCAGGCCGCGGTGCTTGGCGAGGTGGGTGCTGGGCTTTCGGTGACGCCGAATGCGGTCAAAGCGCTCGATTGGTTGGGCGTGGGGGCAGAGCTGCGTGCAGTTGCGGATGAGCCCCCTCTGCAACTCACCTGTCATTTTGCCAGCGGTGAGCTGCTGGTGGGATTCGATCGCAGCAATACCGTTGCCCAATACGGTGCACCCTATCTGCAGCTGCACCGCGCGGATCTGCACCAGATTCTGCTTAAGCGTTTGCGCGCGCTTGATCCGGATGCCGTGTGCACCGATCGCCGATTGTTGTCGCAGCAGCAAGCTGGGTCATCGAGTGAGCGCATGCGACTCCATTTCATTGATGGCAATGGCGGTTTTCACGAAGTATCCGCCGATGCAGTGGTCGGGGCAGATGGCCTCAAATCTGTCGTGCGTGAATCTGCCTTTGCGATGGCGCCGCCCGAGTTCGGGGGCTTCGTGGCCTGGCGGGGCCTGGTGCCGCGCGCAGCGCTCGAGGGTCGTGAGTTGAGCCCGGGTTCAAAAGTTTTCGCCGGCCCGGGACGGCTCTTCGTGCGCTATCCCGTTCGACGCGGTGAGCTCATCAATTACGTCGCCTTTGCGCGAGTCGACGTGTGGCAGCGAGAGGGCTGGTCGCAGACCGGGCAGGTCGAAGAAACGCTGCAGCGCTTCGACGGTTTTCATGACGAGGTGCGGGCGATCCTCGCGGCAACACCCGGCGGGCGCTGTCACAAGTGGGGTCTCTTTGCCCGCGAACCCTTGCCGCGATGGGCCCAAGGCCCGCTGGTACTACTGGGTGACGCGGCGCATCCCATGATGCCTTGGTTCGGCCAAGGGGCTGCCTCGGCGCTCGAAGACGCCGTGGTGCTCGGTCGCTGTGTGGCTGGCGCAGGCGGCGATATGGCGGCGGCGTTCCGTCGCTTCGAGGCGACCCGTCGTGCGCGCGTCACGCTGCTGCACCGCGAGTCAGGCCTTGGGGGTGAGCGGCTTGCAGGGCTGCATCCTGAGCATTTGCGCGACGCCCCGGTACGCAACGAAGACTCGCTCGGCATTTTCGCGCATGATCCGGTCAACGAGGTATTGGCGGCATGACCAAAGAAGAACAACCACTGCAGCAAGAGCCGGCGTGGCCGAGCGAGGCTTACGGCTGGTACGTGGTGTTCGTGCTCTGCGTGTGCGGCATGGTCGCGTTCATCGATCGGCAAATCATCAATTTGCTGGTCGAGGACATCAAAGCTGATCTATCTTTGAGCGATACGCAGATCAGCCTGTTGCAAGGCTTGGCGTTTGCGCTGTTCTACGCCATCGCGGCGATTCCCCTCGGTCGCCTCGCCGATTCCGGCAGTCGCAGGCGCATCATCGCAGTCGGAATCGCCGTATGGACAGTGGCGGCGGCGGCCTGTGGGCTCGCCAAAAATTTTCTGCAGCTCTTTCTGGCGCGCATGGCAGTAGGTGTCGGCGAGGCGACGTTGACGCCCTCAGGCTTCTCGATGCTGGGTGATCTTTTCCGGCCGCATCGCTTGTCGCTGCCGGTGAGCGTGTTTACCGGCTCGAGTTTTGTGGGCTCCGGGCTCGCGCTGCTGATCGGCGGCTTCGTGATCGCGCAGTTGTCAGCGTCGCCGCAAGTCGTGTTGCCGCTGCTCGGAGAGATGCGACCTTGGGAGGCCGCATTCGTGATCTGTGCCCTGCCAGGAATCGTGGTCGTGGCTTTGTTCATGCTGACGGTCCGCGAGCCAGTGCGGCGGGGTATTGCCGCCGAAAACTCGAACACCAGCCCGCCACTTGGCGAGGTGCTGGTCTTCGTGCGCAGTAACGCAGGCGTTTTCGCCGCGGTGTTCCTCGGTATCTCGGTGTTGGCTGCCGTGCAGTTTTGTCTTGGTGCTTGGGTGCCCGCGCATTTCATCCGCAATCTCGGTTGGACGGCATCCCAAGTGGGGTACGCCTACGGACTGATTTTTTTGATCTGCGGCACGGGCGGGGTGATTACCGGTGGCTTTATCGCCGATCGGCTGCAGGCGAGGGGCATGCGTGACGGTCACTTGCGCGTGGCGTTTGCGGCTGCGCTACTCACCATCCCTTTCGTGACTTTGCTGCCGATGGTGTCGACGCCCGAGATGGCGGTAGCCTTGCTTGCACCCTCGATTTTTTTGGGGACCGTGCCTTTCGGCGCGGGTCCGGCGCTTATCCCGGTGATCTGTCCTGCGCGCATGCGGGGCCTCTTGGTCGCGATCTATCTGCTGATCGCCAATATCGTCGGCCAAGCGGGGGGGCCGCTGGTCGTGGCGCTGTTCACCGATTACGTGTTCGGCTCGCCTGAGCTCGTCAGCCGCTCGCTGATGGTCGTGCCCGCGATGCTGCTGTTGATCGGTGCAGTACTGGTGCGTCTTGGTTTCAAGGGTCTGCGTGGCGCGGCTTGAGGGCTGCCGTCCGAGGCTTGCTGTCTGAAAATTTCGGAGTCTCTCGATGTCAGAACTTATTCGCCATCGTAAGGTACTGATTGCCGCCGCAGCGGGTGTCGGACTCAGCATCGCCGGTATTCCGGCATTCGTGCTCAGCGTTTTCGCGGGCCCGATGACTCGCGATCTCGGCTGGACGTTGCAGCAGTTTCAGACCGGTGGGCTCTTCATTGCACTCGGTGTGCTCGTGGCGGCGCCTCTGGGCGGTTGGTTGCTCGATCGATACGGGCCGCGTCGGGTTGCAATGAGCGGATTGATCGCGTTCTCGGCGGGCATCGCGGGTTTATCGCGTGTCGGTGGCGAGCCGTGGACCTTCTATCTTGCGGTGTTGATGCTGACTCTGCTTGCGGCCGGCGTGTTGCCGACGACCTGGACGCGCATCGTCAATGGCAGCTTTGATCGCCAGCGCGGCATCGCGCTCGGAATTGCGCTCTCTGGCAGCGGAATCTTTGCCACGTTTGGTCCCGGGCTCGCGCAGACCGTGATCGACGCTGCAGGCTGGCGTGCAGCGTGGCTTACGCTTGCAGCATTACCTGCGTGTATTGCGCTGCCACTCGTCTGGGCCTTCGTACGGTCGCAGCCCGCCGTTGAAAATGCGGGAGCGCCATCGGAGGCGGGCGTTTCGAGTGCTGCCAAAGATATGGTGGGTATGACGCTCGCTGAGGTGCTGCGCGCTCGCCGCTTCTGGATTTTGGTCGCGAGTTTCGCGCTGGTATCGCTGTGTCTCGGGGGATTCAATGCGAACCTCGTGCCGATTCTCGTCAGCAAAGGGCTTGAGGTCGCGCTAGCCGCCAAAGTGGCGGGGGCGCTTGGTGCGTCGTTGATCGCCGGGCGTATCGTCTCGGGTCTGCTCATCGACCGTTATTGGGCGCCGGGTGTGGCCGCCGCGGCGTTTTCTTTGCCTGTGCTTGGAGCCTTGCTGCTCATGGGAGATTCGCCTTCAACGGCGATGCTCGTTACCTGCGTTGCCTTGATGGGGTTTGCCGCCGGTGCCGAGTACGATGTGCTCGCGTTCATGATCTCCCGATTTTTCGGGCTGGCACATTACGGCAAGATCTATTCGGTGATCATCGTCGCCATCAGCCTTGCGACCTCGGGCGGGGCGGTGTTGTTCGGACGGATCCGCGATATGTCCGGCGGATTCGGACCTGCATGGCCCATGGTGATTGCGCTATGCGCGGTCAGTGTGGTGTTGCTGCTCGCGCTGGGTCGCGATCAGGCGCCGGTTGCTCGCAGCGCAAACTTCGGCGCGTAGCTTCGGCGACTGCGCGGACCGCAGGGTCATCATTGACCAGCAAGCGCAACAAAAGAAATCCGCGCTCGGTGGGTGACAGAATCTCACCCGGTGCAGCAGACTTTGTACTCCGCGGCCCGATGAGCGTCAGATCGACGCTCTCGCCCAGATTCTTGCGGTCGTTGACCACGAAAAAATTGTCGGTGGTCGAGGCATAGAGCGCGATCGACCAATATCTCGGGTAGCTCGCATCCATGCGAATATGCAGCGGTCCCTCGCGTAAATCGAAGGCGCAAGTGGCGTACAGCAGGTCCGGGCTCGGCATCACGATGCGTCGCTGGGTGTGATCCGTGGGTGGTGGCAGGTAGACGCCGGTCGATGCCTGCGGTCCAGATTGCGCCTGCGCGTCGCCGCCGCCGAGCGTGATGATGCGATCCATGATGAGCCGAGGTAGCGCCCAGACGGAGAGCACATGCACGGCGATCGCCAGCAGGGCTGCGGCGGAAATATGAATGCGCAAGCGGTTCATGACGACACGCTCATGGGCAATCGCCGATCAAGGTAATCGAGGGGGCGGCAAGCGCACCCGGTGATTGCTGCACGGTAGGGTCGGGATTGTAGAGTCTTAGTGTGAGCCGCAAGCCGCCCGTGCCCACGGTCGGAATCCATGACCGATTGTCCCGCTGGTTGGCAGGCAAGGGCCCGATCATCAAAGAAAACTGGCCGTCGGAATCGAGTTGTGCGCTTTCCGTGCCCACGCTGTAGCGACGCTCGGCATTCGGAAAAAGAAAATGGTCTTGACCGTAAGCAGTGATGCTCCACCAGCGGGCGGGAGGCGGCGCGCCCTCGATCTTGTAGAGGCACTCAGCGCGCAGTGGTTCGCCTCGATCGTCACGCTGCGTGGTGTAGTACAAGGTCTCGCTGCGATCGAGCGCGAGCACAGCCCCGAGCGCAATACGTGCTCGTGTATAGGCATCGGCGCTTTGACTGCCGGCGAGCAGGTTGACGCGCCATGCTCCCGCATCGACACCGGCAATTCCGACACGGGTCAGCCATAGCCAGGCGCTGCCTAAGCCCAGAAAAATCGCGCCGATATAGAGACTCGCGATGATCAGGCGATGCCGACGCATGATTTTTTAGGCGCGTGCGGCGGAGAGCGTTGCGCGGATGGTGGCGGCACAGAGGGCAGGCTGGGTGAGCGGCAGCATGTGCCCGCCACTCACCAAGGTGAGCCGACAGGCGGGAACGCGTGCCGCAAAGCCCTCACCCTGAACGCGATAATCGAGGATTCGATCTTCGCGACCGTAGAGCAGGTCGATCGACGGTGCATCGGGGCGATTGAGTTCCTCATAGCGCGCTTCGATGCCCGGCATGATTTCAGGAACGGCACCGAGATCTCCGGATGCGCCGATGTATTGCGAGGGCCGCAAGGTCAGAAGCCCGCCGCCTCGGGTGGCGTATCCCGAGGGCACGCTTTCCGGACCAAAGATTTGCGGCATGATTTCAGGAACGGCACCGAGATCTCCGGATGCGCCGATGTATTGCGAGGGCCGCAAGGTCAGAAGCCCGCCGCCTCGGGTGGCGTATCCCGAGGGCACGCTTTCCGGACCAAATATTTGCGGCATGATTTTTTGGCGATTCATGATGTACATCGGCGTGGCGAGCAGATGTGCAATCAGCACCCGCGCAGCGCGACCCTTGACCGCAATTCCTCGGAACACCGGCGACAGGCGATCTGAGATGTGCGTCAGCGGGGCAATCAAGGTCAGCCCTGCAACGCGCGTCGGATGGCGAATCGCGATCGTCAATGAGAGTGCGCCGCCGAGCGAATGGCCGACGAAAACCGCCCGGGTAATACCAAGCTGATCGAGCAAAGCGATGACGGCATCGGCTTGCTCGGTTAGCTTGGTCACCTTGCCGTAGTCGCGCGTCGAATAGCCCGAGCCCGGTCGGTCGATGGCGAGGACTCGGGTATCTTTGGCAAGTTCATCGACCAGCGCAAAGTTGAAGTGATGCAGGTGCCCGGCAAGACCGTGCAGCATGACGATGGGCAGTTGGTCTGCGCGGGTCTCGCCGCGTTGTACATAGTGCAGACGGGCGCCTGCGACATCGGCAAATTTGCCAGCCACCGGAATCCTGGTCTCGACGTTTTTCGCCACGCGACGCGTGAACAACCAAAGACCGCCCGATACCGCGAGCACGAGTACGAGCACCATCGAAGTGAGGCTCACGGCTCTAATCCACCGAGGTGAGATTGCGCATGAGTGGCCAATAGCCCGTCGGCAGCACTCGCTCGAGCAGATAGCCGAGCCAGGCGTCATAGCCCACGATGATCCGCGGGTTGCGCTTCGCGACGCCGCTCAAAATAATCTGTGCAGCGCGCTCGGGCGGCATGCGTAGCAGACGACGCGACCGCTGGAGCTGCTGTTCGACGGCGCCCTCGGGAAGAGCGGTAGAGAATCTCGCGTTGCGGGCGATAGCGGTTGCGATACCGCCCGGGCACACGGCACTGACACCGACGGTGCTGCGCTCAAGCTCATGGCGCAGGGCATCGCTGAAAGCGCGAACGGCGAATTTGCTTGCCGCATAGTGGGTTTGTCCGGCGGGCGCGATCAATGAGAAGAGGCTTGCGGTATTGATGATGTGCGCGTCGGGTCGTTGCAACAGGCCCGGCAAGAACGCCCGCGTCATGCGCACCACGCCATGGAAGTTGATCTCGAAAAGCCAGTCGTAGTCGGCTTCGGAAGTGTCGAGAAAATGTCCGCCGACGGCGACGCCCGCGTTATTGAAGAGCAAGTCCACGGCCGGGTGGGCTTCGAGCACCTTCGCCGGAAAGCTCGCCACCTGCTCGCGCGAGGCGACATCGAGCACATGGGTCGATACCCGGACCGGAAAGCTTGCGAGCTCAGCGGCAACCGCGGCGAGGGTGTCTTCGCGGATATCGGCAATAGCCAGATGACAACCGCGCGCTGCGAGCGCTAGCGCGAGTGCACGCCCGATACCACTGCCAGCGCCGGTCAATACGGCGATCTTGTCGCTAAAGTCGAGTCTGCGGCTTTTCATTGGCGAGTCTCTTTGAGGGTCAGGCGGCGTCGCGTTTTCGAGCACGACCGAATTTGAGCGCGGGATCGGTGAGTTTGCTGAAACGCGTCACGCCGAGATCGCGCAAATAGGTTTGATGTACGCGCCACGGAAAGCGATCGCCTTGCTTGGGCAGACGATCGAGCGCGCGCAACACGTAGCCGGAGTTGAAATCGATGAAGGGCATCTCGCCGACGCTCGAGTCGCGCACGGGCATGGCGTAGTCGAAGCCGTGACGATCGAGGTGCTTCAACAGTCGACAGACATAGGCGGCGATCAGATCGGCGCGCAGCGTCCAAGAGGCATTGGTGTAGCCAAAAGTCAGCACCAGGTTAGGGATGCCGCTCAGCATCGCCCCGCGATAAACCATGGTGTCACTGAAGTCGGCGGCTTTGCCGTCAAGGGAAATCTGAATATCTCCAAGGGGCTGCACCTTGAGCCCGGTGGCCGTGACCACGATATCGGCGGGCAACACCGCGCCTGAGGCGAGCCGTATGCCTTCGGGAACGAATTTTTCGATGGTGTCGGTGACCACGCTCACACGTCCCTTGCGTATCGCGCGGAAGATGTCGCCATCGGGCGCGGCGCAAACGCGTTGATCCCAGGGGTTGTACGCGGGCTTGAAGTGTTTGCGCACATCGAAATCTTTGGGCAGCTCGGCCGCCGCGAGTTCGACGAGGCGCGCGCCGAATTGGCGTGGGTACTTGCGCGCGATCTTGTAAAAGAACGAGCTGACGAGGATGTGCTTCCAACGTACGAGCGGGTAGACGAGTGTGGCCGGTAATACTTTGCCGAGAACCCGAGCCCAGGGATCATCGCCCGGTCGGTTGACCACATATGAAGGCGTGCGTTGCAGCTGCGTGACGTGGGCAGCTTTCTCTGCGAGCGCGGGTACGAGCGTGACCGCCGTCGCGCCACTGCCGATCACCACGATGCGCTTGCCCGAATAGTCGAGATTTTCAGGCCAGAACTGGGGATGGATGATCTGTCCGCGAAAATCGGCCTCGCCCTCGAAGCTTGGACGATAGGCCTCGGTGTAACTGTAGTATCCCGTGCACAGGTGCAGGAATTTGCTGCGCAAGGTGGTACTAGTGCCATCGGCGCTGCGCACGCTCACGGTCCACTCGCAGCGATCGCTGGCCCAGTCCGCGGTCTCGACCCGCTTGCCGTACTGGATCATCCCGGCAACGCCCGATTCCTCTGCGGTCTCGCGCAGGTAGCTGAGGATCGAGGGGCCATCCACAATGGATTGGGCTTTGCGCCACGGCCGAGCTTTGTAGCCGAGCGTGTACATGTCCGAGTCGGAGCGAACGCCGGGATATCGGAAGAGATCCCAGGTCCCCCCGAGACGCTCGCGCGACTCGAGGATGACAAATTTTTTGCGAGGAAACTGGCGAAGGATTTCGGCGGCAGCGCCGATGCCGGAGAGACCGGCGCCCACAATCAGCACGTCGAGCAAGTTGTCGGACATCCGTGATTCCCTTGGCACACTCCGCGAGAGTGCGCGGACCTCGGAAGGATACCCTCGGCCGACGGCTCAGGTCGATTCTTCGAGTATCTCTGCGATGTGCGTGGCGATCGTCTCGTCCGCCTCGGCATGGACCGGATGGGTCAGAAAGCGGATGCCGTCACGGACCTGACTGATTTCGCGTCTTCGACCCTGGTTACCCGAACTCATGCCGAGTTTGTACAGGGCAAAGAGCAGCAGCAAGGCGCGCGTGACATGGTTGAGCTCTGTGGCCGGGCGCTGGGATGCCGCTGCATGCGTTGCCAAAGCGATCTCGTCGAGGCGCCGCAATTCGACCGAGTTTTTTTCGGCGAGATCGATGTCACAAATTTGAAGGACGAACATGCGCGCGGCAAAGTCGCGACTGGGACGATTTTCTTCGGCGGATTTTTGTTGTGGATCAAACATTGGCATCTACGTCGTCAAGCCAAAAACAATAAATATCAAAAATTGCTTACCAAATAAAATTTGTTTGCGTAATCCGATTTTGACGTTTGGATGCGGTCCATCGCGCCGCGCGGGTATCATTCCGTACCTTTTTGGAGCAAGACGGTGGTGAGGCATGCGTTCGATGTTGTTCGTGCCGGGTGATCGTCCCGATCGCTTCGCGAAGGCCGCTGCGAGCGGTGCAGATGCCGTAATCCTTGATCTCGAAGACGCTGTCGCGGTCGAAAATCGACCGCAGGCGCGGGCGGCGATCGCTGTCTGGCTTGCCGAGGGTGTGCGTGGTGTGCCGACCTGGGTGCGCATCAATTCGGTGCAATCGAATGCGGCACTCGCCGATCTCGCCGCGGTGGCGCCCGCGAAGCCCGATGGAATCGTCTTGCCCAAAGCGCGAAACGGCGACGATGTGATCCAAGTCGATCACTGGCTGCAGGCTTTCGAGGCGGCCGACGGGTTTGCGCAGGGCAGCATCCGGCTGATTCCGATGATTACCGAGACCGCACACGCCATGCTCAGTCTCAGTACTTTTGTGCGCTCGCCCTCACGGGTGACGGGGATGACTTGGGGCGCCGAGGACCTTGCGACCGAACTTGGTGCGGCGAGCAATCGCGAGGAAAGTGGCGAATACGCCATGCCCTACCAGCTCGCGAGCGCAGGCTGCCTTTACACGGCTGCGGCGGCGGGCGTCGCTGCGATCGATACCGTCGATACCGAAATCAAGAACCTCGCCGCGGTCGAGGCGAGGGCACGGGCATCGCGGCGCGCGGGCTACAGCGCGAAGCTCGCCATACATCCTGCGCAGATCGCGGCGCTGCATGCAGCGTTCACGCCGAGCGAGGCGGAGATCAAGCACGCTGAACGTGTGCTCGCCGCCTTTGCGGCCGCGCCGGCGTCCGGTGCCCTCATGCTCGATGGCAAATTGATCGATCGGCCGCATGTGCTGCAGGCCGAGCGTGTGCTTGCCGCCGCGCGTCGGGCATGAGCGAGCCGCGTCGCGGTTTTCGCGGCAATAAACAGTCTTTGCCAAGCAAACCGTGCACGGTTTGTCAGCGACCCATGAGCTGGCGCAAGGCCTGGGCGCGCAATTGGGATCAGGTCAAATATTGTTCGGAGCGCTGTCGTCGCGCGGGCGCTCCTGCAGTGCGCTCACCGGCGGTGCGCCCATGATCATCCACTGGTTCCGAAGCGATTTGCGACTGCACGACAACCGTGCGCTGGCACTCAGTGCAGCGCAGGCGGATGAGTTGCTGTGTATCTACCTGCACGACCCCCGGCATGACGAGACGACTCGCTGGGGCTTTTCGCGGATGGGTGACCATCGACGGATTTTTTTGGCGGATGCGCTGCTCGATCTGGATCGGGCACTTCGAGCGCGTGGGCAGCGACTGCACGTGATCAAGAGCCGCCCCCGCGAATGGCTGTCCGCGCTGGGACCCGGGGTGCGCGTCGTTTGCGAGCGGATCGCTGCGCCCGAAGAGGCCGACGAGATCGAGGTCTTGCGCGTAGCCGGGGTCGATGTCAAAGAAATCTGGCAGTCGAGCCTGCTCGAGCCCGAAGATTTGCCGTTCACGGCCGAGGTGCTGCCAAAGATTTTCACTGATTTTCGTCGCCGCGTCGAAAAAGCGGGTGTCACACCGCACGCGCCGCTCCCCGCGATCGAACATCTTCCACCGCCACCTGCGGCAGACTTTGCCGCAGTCGCAGAGAGTATCGACGCCGTTCTCGGCGTGGCTCGGGTGCCGCTAGATCGGCGGACCTCTTTCCCGTATGACTCGGCCGCGTGTCGGGGCGGCGAGAGCGCAGCGCTTGATCATGTACGGCGTTATTTTTCGAGCCGTCTGCCGCAGACCTACAAGCAAACTCGCAACGGCTTGGTCGGCATGGACTACTCGACAAAGTTTTCGCCGTGGCTCGCGAGCGGGGCCTTGTCACCCCGCACCGTGTACGCTGCGCTGCGCGCCCATGAGAACGAGTACGGTGCAAACGAAGACACCTACTGGATCTGGTTCGAGCTTTTGTGGCGCGATCATTTTCGGTTGCTCCATCTGCAACATGGCCGACGTCTCTACCACCCGGCTGGCCTCTCATCTTTGCCGCCGCCGCGACATGACCCGCAGGCTTTCGAAAGCTGGTGCGCGGGGCAAACCGGCGAAGCGTTCATCGATGCGGCAATGCGCGAGTTAGCGGCGACCGGCTATCTCTCCAATCGCATGCGACAAAACGCAGCAAGCTGGCTGATCAATGATTTGCAGGGTGATTTTCGTGCGGGCGCTGCCTGGTTCGAGCGGCAGTTGATCGACTATGACCCGTACAGCAATCAGGGTAATTGGCTTTATCTTGCGGGGCGCGGCACCGACCCGCGCACCGGTCGCCGTTTTGACCCCGGCAAACAGGCGCAGGATTATGACCCGAAGGGTGCGTATCGGGCCTTGTGGAATACTGCGGGCTGAGTAATCCTTCGCGCCACTTAAAACTTGACGGTGTCGCTCAAAACCAGATGCCGTTTTTTAGGGGTCTTCGCATGACTGTCCCAGCCAATGAAATATTCGTTCGGTCGCCTATCGACGGCAGCGAGATCGGCCGCGCACCCGTGACCGCACTTACCGAGATGCCACAGATCATCGCGCGTTCAAAAGCCGCCTTCGAAAGTTGGCGACAGGTGCCCGCGCCGCGTCGCGGTGAGCTGGTGCGCTTGCTCGGCGAAGAACTGCGACGCGACAAAGAAACGCTCGCTGCGCTGGTCACGGCCGAAGCGGGCAAGATCGTCTCCGAGGGGCTCGGCGAAGTGCAGGAAATGATCGATATTTGCGACTTTGCGGTCGGGCTCTCGCGTCAACTCTATGGGCTCACCATTGCTTCGGAGCGACCGGGCCATCGCATGATGGAAACTTGGCATCCCGCGGGTCCGTGTGCGGTCATCTCGGCATTCAATTTTCCAGTGGCGGTGTGGAGTTGGAACGCAGCGCTCGCGCTGGTGTGTGGCGACCCGGTCATCTGGAAGCCTTCAGAGAAAACCCCGCTGACGGCGCTCGCGACCATGCGCATCGTCGAGCGGGCGCTGGCGCGTTTTGGCGCTGAGGCTCCTGCCGGCTTGCTGCAGTGCGTGATCGGGGGCGCGGAGCTCGGTGAAGCACTGGTCGACTCGCACGATGTGCCTGTGGTGTCGGCGACCGGGTCGACGCGAATGGGTCGGATCGTGGGGCCGCGTGTGGCGGCACGATTCGGTCGTAGCATCCTCGAGCTCGGCGGCAACAACGCGATGATCGTCACGCCCTCGGCCGATCTTGATCTTGCCGTGCGTGCAATCGTGTTTGCTGCAGTCGGTACGGCAGGGCAGCGCTGCACGACACTGCGGCGTCTGATCGTGCATCCCTGCATCCGCGCTGATCTGCTGCAGCGTTTGCGCAAGGCCTACGCCAGCTTGCCCATCGGCGATCCGCGTCGCGCGGGCGTGCTGATCGGTCCACTCATCGATGCTGCTGCGGCCGAGCGCATGCAGGCTGCGATCACGCTGGCGCGTGGCGAGGGCGGGGTCGTGTTCGGCGGTGCACGCAGAACTGCCGAGGTGCCAGCGGGAGGGCATTATGTTGAACCCGCCATCGTCGAGATGCCCGCGCAGACCGCGACGGTTCGCGAAGAAACTTTCGCGCCGATTCTGTACGTGCTCGGCTACGAATCATTGAGCGAGGCTATCGCGCTGCAAAACGACGTGCCGCAGGGGCTTTCGTCATGCATTTTCACGCGTGATCTGCGCGAGGCCGAGACCTTCTTGTCGGCTGCAGGCTCTGACTGCGGTATCGCCAACGTCAACATCGGACCCTCGGGGGCGGAGATCGGCGGCGCCTTCGGCGGCGAAAAAGAAACGGGGGGTGGTCGCGAGAGTGGTTCCGATTCCTGGAAGGCCTACATGCGGCGCCAGACTGCGACCGTCAACTATTCCGACAAACTGCCGCTCGCGCAGGGCGTGAGCTTCGAAATTTAGTCTGGGGCGCCAAGCCCAAACCCAAACCCAAACCCAAACCCAAACCCAAACCCAAGACCAAGCCGGGTGCAAACCACGCCCAAAGATTTTCAGGAGATTGCAGGCATGAGCTTCGAAAAAATCGCCGTACTCGGTCTCGGCAAGGTGGGTCACCTCGCTGCCGAGTTATTGCATGGTGCAGGGTTCAAGGTGACGGCGATCGACGCGCGAACCGTCGCCGAAAAGCCCTTTGCAACGCTCTGTGTCGATGTAGCCGACCCATCAGCGCTGCGGCAGGCGCTCGCCAGTCAGCAGGCGGTGCTTTCTTGCCTGCCGTATGCGCTCAATAAAGACGTCGCCAGCTTGGCGCACGAGCTCGGCCTGCATTATTTTGATCTGACCGAAGATGTGCCGACCACCCAGCACATCCGGACGTTGGCTGAAACCAGCAAAGGCTTGATGGCCCCGCAGTGCGGTTTGGCGCCGGGCTTCATCGGCATTGTGGGTGCGCATCTGGCGGCGCAGTTCGAGCGAGTGCGCTCCATCCGCTTGCGCGTGGGCGCGCTGCCGCAAAATCCGACCGGCTTGCTCGGCTACGCCTTCAACTGGTCGTCCGAGGGCGTGGTCAATGAATATCTCAATGATTGCGAGGTCATCGAGGAGGGCGTGCGCAAGATGGTGACCGCCATGGAGTGGATCGAGACGATCTACGTCGATGGCGTGCAGCTCGAGGCCTTCACCACCTCTGGCGGGCTCGGCACCATGTGCGAAACCTTTGCTGGGCGGGTCGACAATCTCGACTACAAGACCATGCGCTATCCGGGCCACGTGCAGCTGATGAACTTCTTTTTTCACGAGCTGCTGATGCGCGAGCGTCGGGAGCTTGCCGGGCAAATCCTCTCGAACGCCAAGCCGCCGGTCGATGCCGATGTGGTCTATGTGCATGCCTCGGCCGAGGGCTGGGCGGAGGGCCGGCTGCAGCGCAAAGAATTCGTACGCGGCTACTATCCCATCGAAATCAACGGCAAGTCGCGAACCGCCATCGCTTGGACCACCTCGGCCTCGGTGGTTGCCGTCATCGAGATGGTGCGGGGCGGCAGCCTGCCGGCACAGGGCTTCCTGAAACAAGAGAACATCCCGCTCGAGGCGTTTTTGGCTACGCGGACCGGGAGCCTCTACCGGGCCGAGCGCTCGCGGCATTGAGGGCTTGTGCCCCACTGCGAGCGGCTACAGCAATACTTTGGCCTGAGGCGCCCGGCAGATAAAGATATTCGCCCTGCAGGGCTGCGGCTTGTGTATCGCGAGGCGCTCGTCATTGCCTATTCGAATCAGTACCTGATTCTCGCGCTCATGCCCGCAGTGCTGTTGCCCTGCGTGTGGCTGATGCAGCGATCTGCCGTCAGCGGAACGTCACCAGCGGGCGAGGGTCAGGCTGCGCCTCCAGGTGCGGTACCGCATTGAAGACTTCGAGATTACGGCGCGCGTCGTCATACCGAATGCGCGTGATCGATGAATTGAAGAGCGTCCACGAAAGCTTGAGTGCACCCTCGTCATCGAGTCCGAGCACATGACCCACAGCGGCACCGATCGTGCCAGCGGAACTGCATACGACGATCTGCCGCGAGCGTCCCTCGCTGCGCATGATTTCTTCGAGACCTTCGGCGACTCGTGAACGAAAGACTCGCCAAGGCTCGACGCCGCGTGCATCGAGTTCACCTGCGATCCAGGCGCGACCCGCCTGTTCGAGTCGGCGCTGAAATGCGCGGGGGTCAGGTTTGGCGTTCGGACCCTGCAGCGCCGTGAGGGGCAGGCCGCTTCGTTTGGCGTGGGCTTTGAGCAGAACTTCGGCGTCGTATTCATTAAACGCCGAGTGCTGTTGAATACCGCCGCTGCTGCTGCCGCTGCCGTCGCCGTGCAGGCTTGCCAGAATCTCGGCCGTCGAACGTTGGCGCTGCAAAGTACCGCTATAAATGGCATCGACGGGCTGACGGATGCGCGCGTAGTGATCGCGCAAATGCATCACTTGCTGCTCGCCCAAACTCGACAGTCGATCGTAGTCCGCGCTGCCAAAAGAGGCCTGACCATGGCGAATGAGATGAATGGTACTCACGGGACGAGGGGCTCCTGCATTGAGGCCGGATTGTACGCCGCGTAACATTCACGAGACATGGCGCGCCGCGAAGTATCTGTACCCCGACTGTCCGCTTGGGTTCGCGCGCTCGGCGCGCTACCGCTGCCGGTGTTACATGCCCTCGCGCGCCTCTTCGCCCTGATCTCCTGGTACATCGTCCCGCACAAGCCCAAGGTCATTCAGGAGAGTTTGCGGATCGCATTTCCCGAGCGTTCGTTCGCCGAGCGTGAAGCGTTGCGACGCGAGTTTTATCGTAGCTACGGCGATGTGATGCTCGAGGTGGTGCGCTCGGCGGTCATCAGCGGTGAAGACCTTGATCGACGCATGCGTTTCGAGAATCTGCAGGTACTGCGTGAGGCAATCGCCGAGGGCGGCCCGGCTGTGCTCGTGGTGGGTCATCAGTGCAACTGGGAGTGGTTGTTGCACGGACTCGCGCGAAATTTGGGGTATCCCGTCGACGCGGCTTACAAGCCGCTCAAAAACCGTTGGATCGATCAGCAGATGCTCGCGTTGCGCAGTCGTTTTGGTGCGCAGATGATTCCTTCCGAGCGTGTGATACGCGAGCTCATCGCGCGTCGGCGGATTCCGCGCCTCCTCGCCTTGGTGGCTGATCAAGAGCCCGTGGCGAGTGATCGTCGTCACTGGACGCGCTTTCTAAATCGCGACACGGCTTTTTTCATGGGCGCTGACGTGATGGCGACGAGCCTCGACTATCCGGTGTTTTTTGGTGCCTTGCGGCGCACTAAGCGCGGGTATTACTTGGCTTCGTTCGAACTGTTACGTGCCCGTGGCGAGCAACTCGCGCCCGGTGAGCTGACCGAGCGCTATGCGCGACGTGTTGAGCGGCAGATACACGAATCGCCCGCTGATTGGCCCTGGTCCCACAAACGTTGGCGCTTGCGCCGTGAGGACGAGCCGCAGTCTTGAGCGCGCGAGCGAACTCTGTCGTTCTTGTGGCGGTCATGTTCATCGCGGACAATGCAGTCTCATGTCTTTAGCTGCTACGCACCCGACCCCGGAAATCTCGGTGGTCATTCCCGTTTGCAACGAGGTCGACAACGTTGGGCCCTTGGCCCGCGAGATCGTGGCGGCACTAGAGGGCAAAGCCTTCGAAATTTTGTTTGTCGACGACGGCAGCACCGATGGCACGGCAGAGTCGGTGCGCGAGCTGCGCCACAGCATTCCGCAGCTGCGTTTGCTGCGGCACTCCTTTCGCAGCGGACAAAGTGCTGCCGTGTGTTCCGGTGTGCGTCATGCGCGCGCGGAGTGGATCGCCACGCTCGATGGCGATGGACAAAACGATCCCGCCGACATTCCCAAACTTTATGAGTCGCGGCTCGTGGCCGAGCTCGTCATGGGCAACCGCGTGCAGCGGCGCGACACGTGGCTGCGGCATGCGCAGTCGCTGGTGGCGAATGGCGTTCGCGGTTGGCTGCTCGGTGATGGCACCCCGGACACCGGCTGTGGCATCAAGGTGATGCATCGCGCGCAATTTCTCGAGCTGCCGCGCTTCGATCACATGCATCGCTTCTTGCCGGCGCTCTTTCTGCGTGCCGGAGCGAGGGTGGTCTCGGTCCCCGTCGCTCATCGACCGCGTGCGCGTGGCACCTCCAAGTACGGACTTTTCGATCGCCTCTGGGTAGGCATCGTCGATATCTTCGGCGTGATGTGGTTGCGCCGTCGCTTCCGGCCGGGGTTGCAGATCCGCGAGGACTGAAGCGCGAATCTGCTGCTTGCCGGTCATTTCTTCGGGGAAGGCAATGCAGAACGATACTTTGATCTGGGTCATGGTGGGCTTTGTCGGGCAGGCGCTGTTTTCGATGCGCTTCGTCGTGCAATGGATCGCGAGCGAGCGCATCAAGCGCAGCATCATTCCCCAGGCGTTCTGGTATTTCAGTCTCGCCGGCGGAGCAACGCTGCTCGCGTACGCCATTCACAAACAAGATCCTGTGTTCATTGCAGGGCAGGGCCTCGGGCTCATTGTCTATCTGCGCAATCTCTACCTCATCCGCACCGGACGGCAGCAGGCCGACGCTTGAGCGCAGAGGCGCGCGCCACGCTGGTCGATCTCGGTTGGATCAGTCTCTGGTTCGTGTTGATTATTTTCGTGGGCTTCGGCCTGCGCGACCCGTGGCCAGCCGACGAACCGCGCTTCGCGAGCGTTGCGCTCGACATGCTGCGCAGCGGCAATTGGCTGATTCCGCACGCAGGCGGTGATTTCTACCAGGACAAGCCCCCGCTGCATTTCTGGTTGATGGCGATCGGTTATTCTTTGACCGGTTCGCTGCGTGCCGGATTTCTTTTGCCCTCGATGCTGGCGTCGCTCGGTACGCTGTGGCTGGTGTACGACCTGATTCGACGACTGCACGGACGCGAATCTGCACGGCTCACCGCGATCACGCTCGTCTGTTGCGTGCATTACGTCATGACGACCCGGGGTGCGCAGATCGATGCCACGCTGATCTTCTTTTGCACGCTCGCGCTTTGGGGTCTGTTGCGGCATCTGTTGCTCGGTGCGCCAGTCGCCGTCGCGCTGATCGGTGCGTTCGCCGCGGGGTTAGGGGTTATCGACAAAGCGGTGGGTTTTTTGACGCTCGCGCTATTGCCGCTCGCGGCGCTGCTTGCGCAAAGATTCGGGGCTCCGGCCGTGCCGCGCGCGACGTGGTGGCAAGTGCCCGTGGTGTTCGTGCTCACCATCATGCTGTGGCTCGTGCCAATGCTGCTGCATGTGGCGAGCGTCGGTAGCCCCGAACTCATCGCGTATCGCGACGAGTTGCTCTTCAAGCAGACGGTGACACGCTATGCGCAGGCGTGGCACCACATTCGCCCTTTTTATTACTACTTGGTCGAGGTCATTCCTGCGCTCTGGTTGCCTTTGAGTGCGCTGCTGTTTTGGCTGGTGCCGCGCTGGCGAGATGACTGGCGCGAGCGGCGGATAGCGGTCTGGTTGCCCTTGCTCTGGGCGTTGCTCGTCATCCTGTTCTTCAGCCTGAGCACGGGCAAGCGGGGTGTTTATGTGCTGCCGGCGTTGCCGGCGCTGGCCATGGCAGCAGCGCCGCATCTGCCGCAGCTATTCGCAAGCCAATCGGTGCAACGCTTGTCACTGGCGCTTGCTCTGTTGCTGCTCGTGCCGGGAGTATCGGTCGCAGTGGGGTCAGCGCTTGGGGTAGGTGCAGTCAAAGAATTGATCGAGAGCAGTGAGCTCGTGTCACTCGCGCCGGTTTACGCTTTTGCGATTGCGGCCACGGCAGCGTGGCTCATCGCACTGCGATGGCGTCCACTTCTGGCTTGGCCGCTGGTGCTTGTTTGTCTTACGGTCAGTTGGGGAGCGGGTATCGCGCCGCAGATCAACGGCGAGCGCTCTGCTTCCACTTTCGTGCGGCAGATGCTGGCGAAGGTGCCGCGTGAGGCTGAACTTGGCCTGCTCGCTTACCGCGAGCAGTTCCTTCTCTATCTCGATCGTGAAGTCGTCAATTTTGGGCACGCCCGCTGGCGTGAGGGCGATGCCGAGGCGTTTGACGCTGCACGCTGGCTTGCCGGAGACCGCAAACGTCTTTTGTTGGTCTCGGAGCAATATCTCGATCGCTGCTTCGCGAGCAACCCGCGCCAACTTGCAGGCGAATCGAGCGATGAGCAATGGTTTTTGGTCACGGGGATGCCCGCGAGCGATTGCATCGCTCAAGGTAACCCGGCCAAGGTAATCAGGTATCAGCCCCCGGTCGGGGTGCTGAACTGAGGCAGCGCAGCGATCCCTTGCCGGGACCGCCGCGCGCCTCTTGGATCAGAACGGCAGGCCGTGCGCCGAGCCGCCCATGCACAGCAGCATGGGGAACGAAAGCAGAAAGTTGACGCGCGAAGCGAGTGTCGCGGTACGACGGGCCTTCGCCTTTTCTTCGTCAGTGGCCTGAACAACGCCGATGACCTTTTTCTGGTTCGGCCAAATCAGGACCCAAACGTTGAACAGCATGATGGTGCCGAGCCACGAGCCGATACCGATGACGACGCTGCCTTCCTGCAGTGTGAACGCGTCCATGAAGCGGCCACCGAGCAGCCAGCCACCGGTGAGCCAGGTGGCGAGCGCCATCCAGCGGAACCAGAGCAGGGCACGTGGCGCGACGTACTTGACGATGCCTGCACCGCCCGGACCGCCCTTGTCGGCGTTGGCCGCCGCGAGTGCCGGAATTTGTGCGACGTTGAAGTAGTAGAGCAGGCCGATCCAGAAAATGCCGGTCACGATATGTGCCCAGCGACCAAGGCCGAGTTGATTGAATTCGCCGCCCGGGGTTTGGGGCAGCACCATCACGATGATGGCAAACAGCACGCCGAGCGTGATTGTGGTGCCGACGCTGTCAAGAGGATTTTTCATTGCGTTGCTTCTCCGGCATGCAAGAGTTGAAAACCGTTTGAAGAATAGGTGACGAAACCCCATAATTCAACGCATTCCACTGATTGAACCCAAGGACGGGACGATGGCGAACAACGCCGCAGATATTCGTCTTGCGCGACCCATGTCGCCCTGTATCAGCGTTTGCGCGCTCGATCACACGGGGCATTGCGCAGGTTGCCTGCGCACTCGAGACGAAATCGCGAGCTGGATCCGCCTCTCTCCCGATCAACAGTGGGACTTGCTGCGCACACTCGAGCGTCGTCGTGCCGAGCGGGCGCCGCGGCGTAGTGTCTAAGGAGGTTTACACAACGATGGACGTCAACGAGCGAATCAAGGCGCAACTGGGCGCAGCTCCCGTGGTGCTTTTCATGAAGGGCACACCCGATTTTCCGCAGTGCGGCTTCTCGGCGCAGGCCGTGGGTGCGCTGCGTGCCTGTGGGGCCAAGTTCCATCACGTCAATATTTTTGAAGACCCCGAGCTGCGCGAAGCGCTCAAGCGGCTCTCCAACTGGCCGACCTATCCGCAGCTGTACGTGAAGGGCGAGCTACTTGGCGGCTGCGACATCACCCTCGAGATGTATCACAACGGCGAACTCAAGCAGGTGCTCGACGAGACTGGCGCTACCGCCTGAGGTTTGAGCGGCGTCAGGGGCTGTTCTCGTCGGCGACTGGCGAGGTGGGGTCGGTGCCATTGCCGCTGGCAGTCCCGTTGCCGTTCCCATTGCCAGGGTTGTCATCGACCCAGCCCAAAGATTTCGCGCGCTGCTCGGCCTCGAGGAAGCTCGGCTGACAAAAATTGCAGACCTTGCAAAAGATATCGGCGGTGCGCTCGGCATCGTAGGCCGCGGCATGCGCTGCCGATGAATCCCACTCAAGACCACTCGCCATCGTCGCCTTGGCAAGCACCGTCTGTCCGAGTGCCGCGCCGGCGAGCGTCACGGTGTCAAAACTCGAGAACGGGTGGAAAGGATTGCGTTTGATATCCGCCCGCGCGACCGCCGCGTTCAAAAATCCGAGATCAAACGAGGCATTGTGACCGACAAGGATGGCGCGTTTGCAGCCGTGGCGACGCACGGCCTCACGCACCTCTTTGAAAATGCGCGAGAGCGCATCTTTTTCATCGATGGCGGGGCGCAGCGGATGAAAGGGATTGATGCCGGTCACGGCAAGTGAGGCGGGCTCGATGTTCGCGCCTTCAAACGGTTTGACGTGATAGCTGTAGGTTTCGCCGCGACGCAGCAAACCCTCGGGCGAGATTTCGATCAGCACCGCCGCAATTTCGAGCAGGGCATCTTTGGCCGCGTTGAGCCCGCCCGTCTCGACGTCGATCACCACTGGCAGAAAGCCGCGAAAGCGGCGCGCGAGATTCGGGACGACGGCGTTCACTGTGACAACAACCGCCAGCGCAGGCGTTCGTTGGCACGCATCGGAACAACCACGTCACCGCCGAACGCGTAGGCGCCCGGTACGCTCCATTCTTCCTGGTGCAGGGTCACGGTGCCTTCGTTGCGGGGCAGCTCATAGAAATCGGGGCCGTGGAGCGAAGCAAAACCTTCGAGGCGCGGCAGCGCACCCACGCTTTCGAAGAGTTCGGCATACAGTTCGAGTGCGGCGTGCGCGGAGTACATGCCGGCACAGCCGCAGGCGGCTTCCTTGGTATTGCGCGCATGCGGCGCGCTGTCGGTGCCGAGAAAAAACCGTGGCGAACCGCTGGTCGCGGCTTCGATCAGCGCGCGGCGGTCGATCTCGGTTTTGAGCACCGGTAGGCAATAGAAATGCGGACGGATACCGCCGCGGAAAATCTCGTTGCGGTTGAAGAGCAGATGCTGCGGCGTGATCGTTGCCGCGACACCTGCACGCGCTTGGTTGACAAAATCGACCGCGGCTTTGGTCGTGATGTGTTCGAACACCAACTTGAGACGCGGGTGCCTATCGATGAGCGGTGCCAGCACTTCATCGATGAAGGCTTCTTCGCGATCGAAGATATCGACATGCTCGTGGGTGACTTCGCCATGCACCTGCAGCACGACACCGAGCTCGGCCATCCGCGCGAGCACGGCCTCGATGTGGCGAATGTCGGTGACTCCTGCATCGGAATGCGTCGTCGCGCCGGCCGGATAAAGTTTGCAGCCCGCGACAAAACCACTGGCGCGCGCGCGATCGATTTCATCTACCGGCATACGATCGTTGAGATAGAGCGTCATCAAGGGTTCGAAATCCGAGCCCTGCGGTCGCGCCGCAAGAATTCGCTCGCGATAGGCCGCGGCAAGTGCGGTGGTGGTGACCGGCGGCTTGAGATTCGGCATGACGATCGCGCGTCTGAACTGCTGCGCGGTGTGCGGCAAGACAGCGGCAAGGGCCGCACCGTCGCGCAGATGCACATGCCAATCATCGGGACGGCGAATGACGAGTTGCGCGCTCATGGGGCCGGGGATGCTAGCACAGGGCGATTGCTCGCCCGGCGCCACCGCGATTAGTTAACATACGGTTTTTCACACGCACGACAGGCAGGACGGGGGTATGTCCGAAAGTCCGCAGGGTGATCTCGATCCCAACGAGACCCGCGAGTGGTTGGAGTCCATCGATTCGGTTTTGAAGGCCCATGGGCCTGAACGCGCGCATTTTTTGCTCGAGCAGCTGATCGATCACACTCGCAGGTCCGGTGCCTATTTGCCGTTCAAGCCGAACACGGCCTATCTCAACAGCATCTCCACCGGACAGCAGCCCGATTACCCCGGTAATCGCGAGCTTGAGCGACGTGTCGAGGCCTACATTCGTTGGAATGCCATGGCGATGGTGGTCCAGGCGAATCGGATCTCCTCCGAGTACGGCGGACATATTGCGACCTACGCCTCGGCAGCCACGCTATACGAGGTCGGCTTCAATCATTTTTGGCGCGCACGCACCGAACAGCATCCCGGGGACATGATCTATGTGCAGGGGCATGCCTCGCCGGGCATTTACGCGCGTGCCTACCTTGAAGGCCGCTTGACCGAAGATCAGTTGCGACATTTCCGCCAAGAAGTGGCAGGTGACGGTCTCTCGTCCTATCCGCACCCCTGGCTGATGCCGGACTTCTGGCAGTTCCCGACCGTCTCGATGGGCCTCGGTCCGATGCAGGCGATTTTCCAGGCGCGCTTTCAGCGTTATCTCGAGCATCGCGGGCTCGTCGCCCCGTCTGATCGCAAGATCTGGGCATTTTTGGGCGACGGCGAGATGGACGAGCCCGAGTCGATGGGCGCGCTCACCATGCCGGTGCGCGAGAAGCTCGACAATCTGGTGTTCGTCATCAACTGCAATCTGCAGCGTCTCGATGGACCGGTGCGCGGCAACGGCAAGATCATTCAGGAGCTCGAGGCCGCGTTCCTCGGCGCCGGCTGGAATGTCATCAAAGTTTTGTGGGGTTCGCGTTGGGATCCGCTGCTCGCCAAAGACAATCTCGGCCTGCTGCGCCGCGTCATGGAAGAGTCGGTCGATGGCGAGTATCAAAATTTCAAGGCCAAGGGTGGCGCGTACACGCGGGAACATTTCTTTGGCAAGTTCGACGAACTCAAGGCGATGGTCGCCAACATGTCGGACGACGAGATTTGGCGTCTGAATCGTGGCGGCCACGATCCGCGCAAGGTCTATGCGGCCTATGCCGCCGCTTCGCAGCACAAGGGTCAGCCCACGGTGATTCTCGCCAAGACCGTCAAGGGTTTCGGCATGGGCAAGGCGGGCGAAGGCCAGATGGTCACGCACCAGCAAAAGAAACTCTCCGACGACGATCTGCGGCATTTCCGCGATCGTTTCAATATTCCGGTTTCAGATGAAGAGATCGCACGCCTGCCGTTTTGCAAGCCCGATGAAGACGGCGAGGAACTGCGCTACATGCGCTCGCGCCGTATTTCTTTGGGTGGGTATCTGCCGGCGCGTCGGCGTTCGGCAGCACCGCTCGTCGTGCCGCCGCTCGAGACCTTCAAGCCGCTGCTCGAGAGCAGCGAGGGCCGAGGCATCTCGACTACCATGGCCTTCGTGCGCATGCTGACCACGCTGCTCAAAGACAAGCAGATCGGCAAGCACATCGTACCCATCGTTCCCGATGAGGCGCGTACCTTCGGCATGGAAGGACTTTTCCGGCAGGTCGGAATTTATTCTTCGGTCGGCCAGCTTTACACGCCACAAGATGCCGATCAGCTCATGTCTTATCGCGAGGACAAAAAAGGCCAGATCCTCGAAGAGGGCATCAATGAAGCGGGCGCGATGTGCTCATGGATGGCGGCTGGCACCGCTTACGCCAACCACGACGTCAACATGGTGCCGTTCTACATCTACTATTCGATGTTCGGCTTCCAGCGTGTGGGCGATTTCATCTGGGCAGCGGGCGATCTGCAGACGCGCGGCTTTCTGCTCGGTGCAACGGCGGGTCGCACCACGCTTGCTGGCGAAGGCTTGCAGCATCAGGACGGCCACAGTCAGTTGCTTGCGGGGACCGTGCCCAATTGCCGCTCCTATGACCCGACCTTCGCCTACGAACTTGCCGTGATCATTCACGATGGCATGCGCCAGATGTATGTCGATGGCGAGCCGGTGTTCTACTACATCACGGTGATGAACGAGAACTACGCCATGCCCGCGATGCCGGCAGGCGCAGAGCAGGGCATCCTCAAGGGGCTTTATTCTTTCGTGCACTACGGCAAAGAAAACGCCAAGTCGAAGTCCCCGACAGCGACGCTGCTGGGGTCAGGAACAATCTTGCGCGAAGTGATCGCCGCTGCCGAGATGCTCGCGAGCGACTACGGCGTGGCAAGCGAAGTGCTCGCCGCTCCGAGTTGGAACGAGCTGCGGCGTGACGCGCTCGAGTGCGATCGTTGGAATCTGCTGCATCCGGCCGATGTGCCGCGCGTGCCCTATGTCGCGAGCACGCTAGCGAATTGCACCGGACCCTTCATTGCCGCGAGCGATTACGTACGCAATGTTCCCGAGCAGATTCGTCAATGGGTGCCCGGTCGCTATGTCGTGCTCGGTACCGACGGGTACGGGCGCTCGGATGCCCGCGAGGCACTGCGTCATCACTTCGAGGTCGACAAGCGCTTCATCGTGCTCGCAACGCTGCGGGCGCTCGCTGATGAAGGGCAGATCGGCATCGATGTGGTGCAGCGCGCGATCAGCACGCTAGGCATCGACGCTGCCAAACCCAACCCGCTCGTTTCCTGACGGAATTTTTGCTTCATGGCACTCACGGAAATTCGCGTTCCTGATCTCGGCTCGTTCAAAGATGTCTCGGTCATCGAGATTCTTGTTAAGCCGGGCGACACGCTGGAGATCGACACGCCGATCGCCACGCTCGAAACCGAGAAGGCGACGATGGATGTCCCATCGCCCGTCGCCGGTGTACTGCGCTCGCTGCATATCGAGCGCGGTGGCAAGGTCAGCACCGGTGCGCTGGTCGCCACGGTCGAGGCAGCGGCGACGGCTGCGGCGCCCGCACCCGCGGCGACAACTCCTGCTGCGACAGCGCCCGTTGCGCCCGCCGCGGCGGCTACAAAATCAGCGCAGACCGTTGCGCCCGCCCCAGCGCCAGTGGCAACGCCTCACGCCGCGCCTCAAGCCGCGCAGGCGATCCCCGGGGCCCGTACTGATCTCGCGCCCATCCAGGAAGCCGGGTTCTCGCGCGCCCATGCGGGACCTTCGGTGCGGCGTTTGGCGCGCGAACTCGGCGTCGATCTCGCGCGGGTGCAGGGCTCGGGCATCAAGGGTCGTATCTCTCACGAAGACGTGAAGGCTTGGGTGAAGCAGGCTTTGCAAGGCGCGTTTGCCGCTGCCGCGCCGGCTTTGCCGAAAGTGCCTGTGGTCGATCACGCGGCCTTCGGACCGATCGAAACTCGGCCGCTCGGGCGGGTACGGCGGATTTCGGGGCCGCGTTTGCATGCCTCATGGGTCAACATTCCGCATGTCACGCAGTTCGATGAGGCCGACATCACCGAGCTCGAGACGCTGCGCAAATCATTGAAGGACGAGGCCGAAAAACGGGGTGTCAAACTCACGCCGCTCGCATTCATCATTGCTGCCTGTATCAGGGTAATAAAAGAATTCCCGAACTTCAATTCATCGCTCGACGACTCCGGACAGAATCTCGTCTTCAAAAAATATTTTCACATGGGTTTCGCAGCCGATACCCCGAACGGACTTCTGGTGCCGGTCATTCGCGATGCCGATCGCAAGGACGTGTTCGCGATCGCCGGCGAGCTCGCGACGCTCGCCGAACGTGCGCGCAGCGGCAAGCTTGCGGGGGCCGACATGCAGGGTGGTTGCTTCACGGTCTCGAGTCTCGGCGGTATCGGTGGCACGGCGTTCACGCCGATCATCAATGCACCCGAGGTCGCTATCCTCGGCGTGTCGCGCGCGAGCATGAAGCCGGTATGGCGAAATAACGCATTCGAGCCGCGGCTCACCTTGCCGTTGTCCTTGTCCTACGACCACCGCGTCATCGATGGCGCGGAGGGCGTGCGTTTCACGAGTCTGCTGGCGGCGCGTCTTGCGCAGCCTGCCGATCTCGTCGGCGCGTTGCACGCTTGAGTCGCAGATGATTTCGAGGCGCAGATCATGAAGATTCAGGACATCGTCGTCCCCGACCTCGGTAGTTTTGCCGATGTGCCCGTCATCGACGTGCTCGTTGCCGTGGGCGATGTCGTCGAGGCCGAGACGCCGCTGGTCACGCTCGAGACCGACAAAGCTTCGATGGACGTGCCGGCGCCGCACGGCGGCAAGGTCAGCGAGATCCTGGTCAGCAAGGGCAGCAAGGTCTCGAAGGGCAGCGTGATTGTGCGGCTCGCTGTTGAGTCGGCTGCGGTAGCGCCAGCGGTAACGGCCGCGCCGACCGCTGCCGCAGCGCGAGCCGCGGCGCCCACGCCGACGGTCGCAGCATCTGCGTCAGTCCCTGCGGCGCCAAGCGCGCCGCCCGCCGCAGTCGCCGTCCCCGACATTGAAACCGGTCCAGTCGCAGGCGTAGAGCGCCATACGCAGGTGTTGGTGCTGGGTGCGGGTCCCGGTGGCTACACGGCGGCGTTCCGCGCAGCCGACCTCGGTCTCGAGGTCACCATGGTCGAGCGTTGGCCGACCCTGGGCGGCGTGTGCCTCAACGTGGGCTGTATTCCGTCAAAGGCTTTGCTGCATGCGGCCAAAGTGGTCGACGAGGCGGCTTCGATGGCCGCGCACGGCATCGTGTTTGGTCCGCCGCAAATCGATGCGGATAAATTGCGCAATTGGAAGAGCAGCGTAGTGCGCAAGTTGACGGGTGGGCTCGACATGCTCGCGAAGCAGCGCAAAGTCGCTGTGTTGCGCGGTACGGGCAAATTCGTCGCGCCGCGTGTGCTCGAGGTGGCGTCGGCCGAGGGCGCAACGCGCATCAGCTTTGATTACTGCATCATTGCCGCGGGCTCAGAGCCCGTACGCCTGCCGTTCGTGCCCGTCGATCCGCGCGTGATGGATTCGACCGATGCACTCGAACTGCGCGATCTGCCGAAGCGTCTGCTCGTGATTGGCGGCGGCATCATCGGCCTTGAGATGGGCTGCGTCTACGACGCGCTCGGTGTGCGCGTGAGCGTCGTCGAGGTCATGAAGCAGCTGATGCCGGGTGCCGATCCCGATCTCGTCAAACCACTCGAGAAGCGGCTGCGTAAACGCTACGAGCAAATTTTGCTCGGTGTGAAAGTCAAGGCGGTTGCTGCCGAGACCGCAGGTTTGCGGGTCACCTTCGAAGGCGAGGGCGCACCCGAACCACAAATCTTTGATCGCGTGTTGGTGGCGGTCGGCCGCAAGCCGAATGGTGGTCTGCTCGATGCCGACAAGGCGGGTGTCGAGGTCGACGCTCGTGGCTTCATTCAGGTCGACAAGCAGATGCGTACCAATGTGCGCCATATCTTTGCCATTGGCGATCTTGTCGGTCAGCCGATGCTCGCGCACAAGGCGACCCATGAGGGTAAAGTCGCCGCCGAGGTGATCGCCGGCGAAAAACGTGCCTTCGATGCCCGCGTGATCCCCTCGGTCGCCTACACCGACCCCGAGGTCGCGTGGGTGGGTCTCACCGAAACCGAGGCCAAGGCGAAGGGCATCGCCGTGCAAAAAGGCATGTTTCCTTGGGCGGCGAGTGGTCGCTCACTCGCGCAGGGGCGCGATGAGGGCTTCACCAAACTGTTGTTCGATCCCGAGACACATCGTGTCGTCGGTGGCGGACTCGTCGGGCCCAATGCGGGCGAGCTCATCGGCGAAATCGCGCTTGCCATCGAGATGGGTGCTGATGCGGCGGATGTGGGCCTGACCATTCACCCGCATCCGACGCTGTCAGAGTCGATCGCGTTTTCGGCGGAGGCTTTCGAAGGAACGCTTACCGACCTTTACGTGCCGAAGAAGACGTAGCGAGTCGCTCGAGATCTTCGAGATAAGCACGCTCGTCGGGCGAGCGACCCGCGCGCTGCGATTCCCATAGCGCTTTACCGAGCGCCTCCATCATCGCGTGCTCGGCCTCGTGAGCATCACCTTTGGTCGCGAGTTTGCGGTGGATGCGAGCAATCCCTTCGGGTCGGTCGGTCGAGACTTGTTCGCGCAAGGCGAGATGCATGGACAGATGCAGGAAGGGGTTGGTCCGACCGCCCTCGGGCGAAAATTCCGCCGTCAAAGCCGCTTCGCCGCGCTCCAACCAGTCGTGATACTCCGGGTGCTCGCGAATGAGGGTAATGAGCTGCATATCGAGCGCGGTCAGCAGGGCGCCTGCGCGGGCGCGTTGCCAGGCTTGCAACCAGCCGCGGCGCAGTTCATCGCGTGAATTGCCGAACAGCATGCTCAGGCGTCCGCGCGGGTCTTGCGCTTGAAGCTGCAAAGATCAGCGATCGGGCAGGCCGGACAAGCGGGCTTGCGCGCCTTGCAAACGTAGCGGCCATGCAGAATCAGCCAGTGATGAGCATCTTGCAAAAACTCTGCAGGCACGTTCTTCAATAATTTCTTTTCAACCGCCAGCACGGTCTTGCCGGGTGCGAGGCCGGTGCGATTGGCGACGCGGAAAATATGGGTATCGACGGCCATGGTCGGCTCACCGAAGGCGGTGTTGAGTACGACATTGGCCGTTTTGCGACCGACCCCGGGCAGCGCCTCGAGCGCATCGCGATCACGCGGTACGGTGCCCGCATGTTGCTCGAGAATGATTCGACAGGTCGCGATGATATTTTTGGCCTTGCCCTTGTAAAGACCGATGGTCTTCACGAATTCGGTGAGACCGGGCTCACCGAGCGCCAAAATCGCCGCCGGCGTGTTGGCGACCGGAAAGAGCTTGCGCGTGGCGATGTTGACGCCCTTGTCGGTCGCTTGGGCTGACAGAATCACCGCGACCAGCAGCTCGAAAGGCGTGGAATGTTCGAGTTCGGTGGTTGGGTGCGGATTACGTTCGCGCAGTCGCTCGAACATCTGCTGTCTGAATTCGGGTTTCATGCGCTCGCCCTCGTGGCGCGTTGCTTACGCTCGGCGAGCAAGCGCAGTCGCTCGCGATCACGATCGTGCCGACGCGCTTCGTGTGCGTCATATCTTTGAAGATTGACCGCGGCCAGCGGCTCCGGGCTCGCGCTCGAGAGACTGCTGCGGGGTGCCAAAGTAATGCAATCGACCGGGCAGGGTGCGATACAGAGCTCGCAGCCCGTGCACAGCTCGGTGAGCACCACGTGCATCTGACGCTGGGCGCCGACGATGGCATCGACTGGGCAAGGCGGCAGGCAGCGCGCGCAACCGATGCAGCGCGACTCGTCGATGACGGCCACCATGGCCGGTCCTTCGCGACCGCACTCGGGATCGAGTGGCAGCACCTCACGATCGAGCAGGCGGGCAAGGCGTTCGATGGTCGCCGTGCCGCCCGGCGGGCAACGATTGATGGGCGCTTGGTCGTTTGCGATCGCTTCAGCGTAGGGTTTGCAGCCCTGATAACCGCAGCGCGTGCACTGCGTCTGCGGCAGCAGGGCGTGTATGGCCGCGGCGTCCGCAGGCATGGTCATGGTGCGTGCCGATCAGGAAATCTTCATGCCGCCGGCAACGCCGTCATCCGCATCGAGCAAAAACACGCGATCGTCATCACCCGAGGCACAAAGCACCATGCCTTCGGAGACGCCGAAGCGCATTTTGCGCGGCGCAAGATTGGCGACCATGACGACATGTCGGCCGAGCATGCTCTCGGGGGCGTAGGACTTGCGGATACCCGAAAACACCGTGCGCTGCTCTGTGCCGAGATCGAGCGTGAGCTTGAGCAGTTTGTCGGAGCCTTCGACGGCCTCTGCGTTGATGACCTTGGCGACCCGCAGGTCTAGCCGCGCAAAGTCATCGATGCTGATGGTGGTGGGTGCTGCCGCCTGCGGCGGCGAGGCCTTCGGTGCCGCGGTCTTGGGCGCCGCGGGTTGCGGTGCCGGTGCAGGCGGTGCGATCACGAGTTGCGCGACGGCTTTGGGATCGAGCCGCTGCGCGAGCGGCTGATAGGCAGCCAATGTGGTGCCGAGCAACGGCGTGTCGATCTCGTCCCAGCGACTGAGCGGTGCGTTGAGCAGCCCCGCCGCATCGCAGGCCATCGAGGGCAGCACGGGTGCGAGGTAAACCATGAGCGCTCGGAACAGGTTGATGCCCTGCGTGGCGACCGCAAGGGCTACAGCGCTTTTTGCCGGATCTTTGGCAAGCGCCCAGGGCTTTTGAGTGTCGACGTACTGATTCGCGCGATCGGCGAGCAACATGATCTCGCGCATGGCCTGCGCGTAGTCGAGCGACTCGTAGAGTTCTGCAATGCGTGGTGCTGCGGCGGCGAATTCGCGATAGAGCGCGGGGTCGGGCAGGGTGGCGGCGAGCTGACCACCGCCACGCGCGACGAAGGGCGCGCAGCGGCTCGCGATATTGACGAGCTTGCCGACGAGATCGGAGTTGACGCGCGCGGTGAAATCTTCGAGCGACAGATCGATGTCGTCGACTCCGGCGCCGAGCTTGGCGGCAAAGTAATAGCGCAGCGGCTCTGCCGGCAGATGTTCGAGATAACGGCGCGCGGTGATGAACGTGCCACGCGACTTCGACATTTTTTGACCGTTGATGGTCAGAAAGCCGTGCACGTGTACAGCGGTCGGCCGCCGATAGCCCGAGCCATGCAGCACCGCGGGCCAGAACAAGGTGTGGAAATAGCTGATGTCCTTGCCAATGAAATGATGCAGCTCGGCTTTGCTGTCGGGCGCGAGATAGCTTTGGATGTCGAGACCACGCCGCTCGCAAAGCGCCTTCAGGCTGCCGAGATAGCCGATCGGCGCATCGAACCAGACATAAAAATATTTACCCGGATGCCCGGGGATTTCGAAGCCGAAATAGGGCGCATCGCGCGAGATGTCCCAGTCCTGCAGTCCGCTCGAGAACCACTCTTCGAGTTTGGCGCGCACGGCATCTTGCAGTGAACCGCTGTGCACCCATTCGCGCAGCATGGCGTCGAAGCGACCGAGGGCAAAGAAAAGATGATCGGATTCGCGCCACACCGGGACGGTACCGCTGACGGTCGAGCGTGGCTCGATGAGATCGGCGGGCGAATAGGTGGCGCCACAGACCTCGCAGCTGTCGCCGTACTGATCGGGCGCCTTGCAGGTGGGGCAGCCGCCTTTGACGTAGCGGTCGGGCAGGAACATGCCCGCTTTTTCGTCGTAGGCCTGGCGGACACTGCGCTTGCTGATGTGCCCACCCTCATTCAACCGATTGAACATCAGGTCGGTGAAGTAGCGGTTCTCCGCGCTGTGCGTCGAGTGGAACTGATCGTGTCCGATCAGAAAACCTTGGTAATCGGCCCGGTGTTCTTCGGCGACCCGCGCGATCAGTTGTTCGGGCGAGATGCCCTCGGACTGCGCCTTGATCATGATCGGCGTGCCGTGCGTATCTTCCGCACACACATACAGGCAATCGTTGCCGCGCATGCGTTGAAAGCGTACCCAGATGTCGGTTTGCACCGCCTCGATGATGTGACCCAAGTGCAAGGGGCCGTTGGCGTAGGGCAGGGCGCTGGTGACGAGGATCTTCCGTGACATCCGGAAATTATCGCACAGGGCCGCGCCGCGACGCCTCGTGAACGCTAGAATTGCGTCATGTCTGCATCCCCAGATCCTGCGGCCTTAGAGGCTGAAATCGGCCGATTTTTCGAGCCTCACCTCCGACAAACCCTCGGCGAGGCCAAGGCCCTGCGCAGCGTCGCTCGCGTGGGCGATCACCTCTCGATCACGCTCGAGCTCGGCATTCCGGTCGGCGG
>Ga0194122_10000830_pt1 | contig 41749 bp, 29 predicted proteins | sample TA2MahCa10mmetaG_FD_155487 | JGI IMG/M metagenome (GOLD analysis project Ga0194122, IMG submission 155487) | Freshwater microbial communities from Lake Tanganyika, Tanzania - TA2015021 Mahale Deep Cast 10m | ecosystem: Environmental > Aquatic > Freshwater > Lake | place: Tanzania: Lake... | reverse complement strand
GAATGCTTTAGTTTTTTAGTAAATTCAAATAGACCATCTTAGCGTGAAATTTAATCCAACGTCCTCTTTGAAGAATTTCAAAGTGCGCACTTATAAGTTGCCTTTGCAGCATCGCGTTGGTGCACGTACCCTATCCATGAAATCCAATTAAGACTCTCGTTCTAAAAGGAACAAAAAATATGACTAATTGGCAGGGGCCATTATCTCTCATTTAATCTCCCATTTGTCGCAACATGTCGCAGAATGAAATGCGACAAATTTAATTTTCAGATGTGAGGATTACAACGGATTACATTGCATCCTTAAGAGGTTGTCGCATTGTCGCGCCTGTCGCCTAGATTTTAGGATGCGCGATCAAAGAACCTCTCAAAGTAATGAAAATAATTATGCTGCTTCAATTGGCTCATCTTCCTCAACCTTCCTCATAATCTGCAACATTGCTTGCGTTGCTTTCTCCACAGAGTCTCTGACAGGATCAAGATTTAACCGCGCATAGACAGCTGTCGATTGAGTGGTCTTATGACCTAGGCTTCGACCAATCATAAAGCTGTTTGATCCTGTCGCTGCTTGCCAGCTTCCCAAAGTTCGTCTGAGATCGTGAATCCTTAAATCTTTTATGCCAACTCTTTGCAATATTCTTTTCCATCCTGCTTTGGGTTCCACCATATGGCCTGTTTTTCCCGAACCTTCAAAAACCCAATCTTTTTTGCCGTAATTTTTTAGACGCGTCTTCAAAATACCAATCACCGTATCGATCAGATGAACGCGTAAAGGTTCTCCATTCTTGGTTTCTGGTACGAGCCATTCCTTCCGATCAAAATGGATATCTTCCCATCGCATGGCTAACACATTAGCCTGCCTAACTCCCGTAAAAAGAGATATGTAAACATAATCACGAATGGTGTCGTTTGGTTCTTGATCTAAGCTTTCAAAAAACCTTGGCAGTTCATCAGGGTGAAGAAAACGATCCCTTGTCTTTTCTTTGAATTTCTTGACTCCTTGGGCTGGATTTGTGCCTTCCCAACCCCATTCAATCGCTTTGTTGTAAAGAATGCAGATTCTTGCTAAAAGCCGGTTTGCTTGATACAGTCCATTTTCTTTCCCAATTCTTTCATGAAGAGCTTGAATGTCCTGCTTGGTAATTGCAGAGAGCTTTCTTTGAAACCAGTGCCCAATAAATCTGGGTATGTCTCTCTCATCATCTTGCCAGGTTCTCTTATGGGGTTTGCTATGTCTTTCCATATACAAAGAAAACATCTCTTTCAATGTTGTCTCAGCCCGTAGCTTTTTCTTTTCAACATTGGGGTTTTTTCCCTTGATCATCTCCGAAATGGTAGTGCGTGCCTTATCTCGAGCTTCTTCGACTGATAACTCAGAATATTTACCAAGAGTAATGCGAACGGGCTTATCATTAAATTTTCGATAGACCTTATAAGATTTGGACCCATGTTCCGTTACCATGAGCTCAAGGCCCCTAACGTAGGTGTCGTAAACGTAAAGCCGTTTCCCCTTGTTGGGCAAAGGCAGAGCATCCAGACTTTTCTTTGTGAAGTTAAAGCTATTATCCTGCATTTTCATCTTTCTCCCTTCTTCACATTTTTCGACTTCCTGAGCATAATCAGGGGCTTTCTGGGTATACCTGGGGATACGCCGGGTATACTTTAGGCAGCTATTATGAGATAAATCCATAAAATTGTATCAAAATGAAGGTATCTATTTTGCTAGATTTTGTAAAGATTTTTATTGGATTAGAAAATTTGAGAAAGTCAAAACCGTGTGACTTTTAATCAGAGGGTCGTTGGTTCGAATCCAACAGGGCCCACCATGAAAACTGCGGATCTCGGAGTTTTTGTAAATCCCTCAAAAAATTTCCGGAAGCATATCGGAAGCAAATGGTGAAAAATAGTAGTCTAATTTGTATACTGTTTTACATATGATTATTTATTAGACTCTCTTAACGCTCTAAAATCTTTGACTCATTTTGATCTGATTTAATGCAAATGGGCTATATTGAAAAGAATCTTAGAGGAGAATTTAGAATTAAAAGCATATAACTAGAAGAATTATATTTGAGCCCCTAAGATCCCGTGAATCTTAGAGGCTCATAATTTATACTTATGAGGCTAAAGTGGCTTCTCCTATCACTTCTCTTCTAAGTCTATTAAGGTCGTAAATAAGGTTTTGGTGGTGTAGTGTTGGTCTTCTATTTAAACAGCTAGGCAAACAATTATAATTTGGATTTGCAAAAGTTAATAAATGCATAAGATTTCTTTGAAAATTCTGGAAAGCATGTGTTCTAAATTCTTGCCCCTGATTTCTTGCCTGATGGAGAATTAAATTCCTAAATTCATTAATATCAATAAAACTCATTAATCTATTCCAATGATCTGCATAACTTGTTGCAGTGCATAATTGATTGTAGAGAATTTGCCTTTCATTATTAAAAATATCTTCATTAACTTGCGTAATATCTAAGGGTTGGATTAACCTTGCGAGAAGATTTCTATCAAATCTTAGCGCTGGTCTTGGTTCCGTAACGAGTTCCTTGCCATGTCTGATGTCCCTTCTAAGTCTGTCTTGTGCGTCGTACCTTGTAAAATGCAATTGCTTTTGTTTGAAAGCTTCTCCAAGACCTACTTGGGTTAAGATACCCAGAGCTTGTTGAAGAGGCTCCCTCTGTCTGCCTGTTTGCATTAAATATTGAGGTGTACAAACCTTTTCATCTACGCAGCCTTGGTATATTTTTGTTAGGGTATCAAGATGCACATCCCTTCTTCCGGCAACACCGTAATAGTAGCTTGGAAATGTTACATATTGGGAAACAAATATATGCTTTGCTAAAAATGCGCCACAACTAAATGGCTGAATATCTTCATCTGCTAAATATAGTCCTTTATCATTTAGGAATTGTTTTACAGCTTGAATAGTGCAGGGGGTATCTTTGTTAATCGGAAAATCTATTACTTGACCTTCAAGACGGAAAGTAGCCGTAATTTCATGACGATTGTAAAGAAGATTTGAGGTGCGTTTGACTCTTACTGCCTTCTCGTTTGTACTGTATGAATTAGAAGCATTAGTGTCATATGAATAAAGATTTCCAGATTCTTCAACTGTAAATCTAGGAGATATACTCGCTGCATATCTAGGAGAATGAACAGCTTGGAGTGCCTCTTCAACACTTGAGGGAGGAGTAAGTTTAATAGTAGTTGGTGTATATCTAATAATACGCGCAGCAAGATCACGATCTAGTAATAGAGGTTGCGGTAATGAATCTGTAACAAGTTGTTTAGTAATTTCTAAAACCATTTTTTTATGTTTTTTGTAGGCAGGTAGCCTCTTAACTCTAATATAATTATTTAAGATTTCCAAAAAATTTGATATTTGTGGTATTAGAAAGGGTTTATCTAAGTCCTCTAAATAACTTTTATATCTTTCCGTCCCATGTTTTCTCCACCAATCGAGAAGTCCAAAATTTTGGTTGTACATATTATATAAAACAACATTTCTACCTATATGTGTAGTATCATCAAATAGTAAGCCCCTAAAGGGATATGGTCTATCATTCGGTAATCTTTTTCTTGCTGACCAATCGACTACTGGATCTCCAAAAGTCCATATTCTAAAGATATTCTCTTTTCCCAAAGCCTCCTCAATTTTAATTTTTGAAACTTCATCTACTATTGCGGGAGAACCAAATGTATATGTTTTTACTTTTATATTTTGTGTTTGAGTAATATCATTAAATTCATTAATAAATTGTGTTTTATAACGGTATGCAGTTAATTCTGCCAATGCTCCACCGAGACTATGGCCTGTCGTAATGATTTCTAATTTAAGTGGTTTTTTATTTCCTCTATAATAGGTTTGAATTTTTTGTATTAATGCAGGTTGATGTTTTTTACTACTTTCCTCCGATAACCAGCCAATTCCTTGGTGAACAGCTAAACCCAAATAAGAGTTCAAACCTATAGTTAAATTATTTCCCCAGTCCGTATCAGAATTTGATCCCGAATAAACAATAAAAATTTTATCTTTTCTAGCAGGGGAAGTATCCCTTTCGATATATGCAACATAATCAACCTCCCCTAGATTTTCGAACCAAGTTAATGGATTTCCTTTAAACTTCATCCCTCTAGTTGCTAATGTATTCCAGAGTCCGCCATATGTTGTTCTATTTCTAAAACCTATATCCATAAGTCTAATATTATTATTTCCAATCAATCCTGCTTGGTATAAAAATGAAAAACCAATTACTCCTTTCACAGATAAGTGCTTATTTTTAAACATAGGTATTCTATCTAGAGATAACTTATCATCCATTTCAGATATCCATGTTTCTGGGCTTATAGATTCTTGTGTGAAATACCAGTTATACTCCTCATCAATGTCACGCTTAATGACATCTAATTTTGCTGGAAGAGAAACAACTGATATCTTGTCCCCCATAATACATTCATCTTCATTAATATATTCATCTTCTCTATTTAATAACTTTAAAAAATTATTAATATCATTAACAAGCGATTTAATATTATCGATAATATGTGACTCACATTTTTTTCTGTCGATCGCAAGAACTTGCTTTTTACATTCCCATGGGTGATCTTTTTCTTCAATTACTATTTCTCTTCTTGCTAAATAATTTAGCTGATTTTTGACAGCTTCAAGATTTTCATAAATCCCATTTATCTCTTGATAATGATTAATAACTCTATCTAATTTTTCTGCCACACCCGCTAAATGCTGACTGTTATGCAAATCACGTGTTGAAAAATCTGTATAGATTGATTCGCACAATCTAATATATTTTTTGAAATTTATTTTTTCTTCATAGCTGCAAGTTGATCCTGTAATATCAATATCGGGTTGTGAATTTGCATCATCTAAATAATCTGTAAATAATGTATTAACATATTCCTCACTAAAGTGTTCATCAATGACGCCTTTTAATTCTCTATAAGCATTCTTTTTTATATTATCTATTGCTGTAATATAGGTTTCCTTCGCAAGATTTAAGCGAGTTTTTAAGGTATTTTTATTAAAGCTCGCATTAGCTATTGGATTATTTTCGCTATCAACAAATCTATAAGATTCTCCTACTTGAATAAGCCTTACTTCCCCTTGATTAAGAGCTTGGATATTTTGTGCATCTACGGCCCGGGTATTAAAAGAAGAGCCTATGCAAAGATTTAGAATAAAAGTAGATATTACTACCTTTTTGAAAATGGGTTTTTTTATAATTTGTAAATTTTTTTTTACTTGAATCGCGTTTGTCATCATTTTCTCCTATTCATAATTTATGTGAGTAAGGCACCTAATATTTTATTAGAGATTCGCCAACTCATATTTTTTTCATTTATCAAAATATGAACTTCACATTTGTTTCTGCTATTTATTAATGATTGCTCAAGTTTTCTTAAAACCTCGACCAAGCATCATAAGTTAACTTTAGGGAGAGGATTTACCATTACCTACCCTGAAAGGATACCAGGGTAGGGTACCAGGGTAAAATTTACCTGGTTCTTTACAATAAGATTAAAAGCAGCTAGGTTGAGAACACTCCACTATAAGATAAGAAGCTTTATTGAATTAAAGATTCAAATAGCGGCTTAAAATAGAATCAAGATCAGGAGCAATGCAAAATACTGAACATGAGTTTTTCCAGGATATTTATTCTCACCATCTAAAAGAAATTAGAGGTGTAAAATTTACGCGCAGAGAAGTTGATGTTATTGCCTTTCTTATAAGCGGCAGATCTGCCAAAAGAATTGGTTCTATTTTATCTCTTTCCCCAAAAACAATTGCAAACTATACACACAACATAATGATAAAGTTGAGTTGTGGCTCAAAAGAAAACATTATAGATTTCATTGAAAAATCTGATAAACTATTGTTTATTAAGAAATATCATGCAGCACTATTGCGGGAATATATGTTCGAGAAATGTTTTACAAACATTTCAACTTTGAAATCAGGTGAAAGTCTTCCTTGTCTAATTGTTTATTATCCCACTGAAAATAGCGCTTCCTCATATATTAATCATTTGTCAAAATATTTAAAAATGGCAGGGATAGTTGTTTCCCTTGAGGCAAGAGATAAAAGCAATTCATTACCCGAAATATTAAAAGAAAGACACGAAAATACATATGTTGTCTATAATTTAGATAAAAAATGGATAGAAGAATATCAGCAAGCTTTCGCACATAAAGCGGTAAAAGCTAATCGTAATTTTCCTAATCTTCCAGATGAAAATAATAATAAATTATTTGTTTTCCCCCATCATGAAATGGCTAAGACCATTAGTATTACGGGTGGAGGTGATATTTTAGAGCCTTCCCAAGAGGACAGCTATTATTCTTTAGTACTTGAAATCATTAGAAGACTTGTGCCCCATCCAAAGTTAGACGAAATCATTGTAACTTTTAATAACAACAAGCAAGTGTGGGAAAATAATTATGATCATTTAAACGCACCTTCTATTAGTGCAGCACAGGCAAGTGAAAATAAATTAGAACTAAAGAGAAGTAAATATAAGACGCGGGGATATAGCTTAATAGGTTGGAAGAGACACCTATTCCTGATGTTGGTGATAATTGGTGTTATAGCGACTGCGATGTTCTTATTTAAGGGATATGAAGAAAAACAAAAAAGTTTGGCGATTCGTTCGGATTTGACGATACCCTCGGAATCTCTATCTCTTTCTCGTCCTGAACTTATTGCTCAGATTAAAAATAAGTTTAAAAAAACGAATAAAGGCATTCATACCATTGCACTTGTAGGGCCAGGTGGAGCAGGAAAGACAACTCTTGCCAATCAATACGGTCATCAACAAAATGCTAGTATTATATGGGAAATAAATGCTGAAACAAATGACAGTTTGCAATCAGCTTTTGAAGCTTTAGCTCAAGCTCTTGCTCGTAAAATTGAAGATCAGAAAAAATTAAAAGAGGTTCAAGAAATAAAGAACCCCAGTGAACGGGAAAGAAAAATAATAGTATTTGTAAGAGATCATCTCAAAGAAAATTCAAACTGGTTTTTAATTTATGATAATGTTGAAAATTTTGCAGATATTCGAAAGTACTTTCCAAAAGATTTTGAAACTTGGGGAAAGGGGAAAATTATTGTCACTACGCGAGATGCTAACATTAAAAATAATAAATACGTTGATCATGTGATTCAAGTCGGGGAACTAAACCCCCAACAAAAATTTGATTTTTTTGTAAAAATTATTAGTCATGATAAATCGTCAAATTATGAGCGTATATCGGATGAAAAAACTAAAGAATTTTTGAAAGAAATTCCCTCATTTCCGTTAGATATTTCTGTTGCAGCTTACTATTTGAAAACTACGGAAATTTCATATGATGAATATTTGGAAAAATTAAATTCAAATCAGGAAAATATCGCAGATTTACAGGAAAATATATTAAATGAATCAGGTAATTATAAAAAAACACGTTATAAAATAATTATGTTAACTCTTCAAAAATTAATTAAAATTCATCCAGATTTTCAAGACTTGTTATTATGCATTAGCCTCTTAAATTCTCAAAATATTCCAAGAGACTTACTGGACCGATTTAAAAACACTACTGTTGTTGACAAATTCATCTATAACTTGCAAAAATTTTCTCTCATAAATGTTGATGCTCCTAATAAAGTTAATCCTCTTATAACGCTCTCTATTCATAGAAGTACCCAATCAATTATTGTTAAATATTTTATTAAGCAATTGAGTTTGGAGAAAAATAAGGAGATTATTAAACCAATTCTATTAACATTCATTAATTATATGAGTTCTGCAATAAATGAAGATAATTTTATAAAGATGCATCTGTGCATTAGACATGGGGATACAATTTTAAAACACCAAAAATTGATACATCCTATCGACAATATTTTAATTACGGGAGAATTAGCATACATCTATTATATTTTGTCTATTGATAAAAATTTTATTGAAACGTTAAGCAGTTGCTTATTTGAGTTAGAAAATATGAGCATTCAATATAAACCATATTTAGCAAGGATAACTTCATACTTGGGAATAATCTATTGGGGTAGAGGGGATTTTGAAAAATCAGAAATTTTCTTAAAAGAAAGTTTAAACTTATATGACCGATATAAAACAGATGATCCTATTAGAATTGCTCAAACTCTTACATATCTTGGTATTTTATATGTTGATAAAGGAGATCAATTAGAAAAGGCCAAGGACCTGATTGAAAGAAGTCTTACATATTATAACAATGCGAATGAACAAAATTATGCAGGCTTGGCCTTATCATTAGCTCAATTAGGTAATGTATATTTGAAGCTTCTCGACTATAGCAAAGCAAAAATCTATATTGAAAAAAGCCTACAAATCTATCAAAATTATATTTCTTCTGAACACGCAGATGCTGGATGGGCAATTGCACTTCTCGGCTGGGTATATTCTGCACAAGGAGAATTTGAAAAGGCTATAAATTTATATTTAGAGACGCTTACAATTTATAAAAAGCATTTTCCAGAGGATAGTCTAAGCATGGGATGGGCTTTGCGAAATTTGGGCAGTGGTTATGTGGATTTAAATGAATATGATAAAGCTTCATCTGTTTTAAACAAAAGCTTAAAAATATTCCGGGATGCAGTTGGAAATGATAACATTAAAACAAAATGGGTGTTGTTTGAAATTGGAAGGCTGCATTTAAGACAGAAAAAAACAGCCAAAGCTAAAGAAATATTTTTTGATTGTCTTGAATTTGAAGAAAGATCAAACAAAAGTAGTTATGCGATAATGAGACTGTTGCGTTATTTAGGGGAAGCTTATCTCCAAGAAAATAATATTACTCAAGCGGAAAAATATTTCCAAAGATCATATCAAATTAGCCAAGTAAAAAATAGTAATTCAAATTTTGTTATTTTTGACAAACTTGCCGACTTGTATATTAAAAAATCTGAAATGGCTTCTGATACAAATTCAAAGGCACACTTAAAACAACAAGCTATTAGCCATTTGAAGCATGCGCAGGATATTTTAAATAATCTAGCTCTTAAAAATTCCTCATATTTTAAAAACATTCAAAAAAAGTTAGATATCTTAGAAGCTCATAATGCGAATTCATAATGACTACTTATTGTCAGTGTAATTAAAGGTTGATTTGTAAATTTTTGGGATTATTTTTTTTCCATTCTCTTGAGAGTTCTTAACTGTAATAATGCTTCCGCACCTCGGACAAAGTCTTTCCATATATTGTCTCCTTATTTTTTTGGAAACTTCATAACACCACATATTCTTATATACTCTCTTGTTACTTAGAAAATTAACTTAAGATCAGGATAAGGGAAAATTTAGAATTTCCCTTATCCTAGCTTGTCTTAAATACTATCTACTTTATCCATGATAGACAAATAACCTTAATTAATTGGATGGTTTATTTTTTTTCACATACGCTCTTTGAAGCCATCTAAAAGGGTTTTCTATATGACCACCTCTTCCATGCATAACTCCCGTAATTTTATTGATGCCCCATCCATTATTAAAAATAAGCATCTCTCCAGGTTGAATTGATATTTCCTGAGGAACCCACTGTTTTGCAGCTAAGGCAATATAGTCCAAGATTTTTAGAGCATCATCTGTGGCACCTTTAATACGATGCATTTCTTGATATAATCGTAGCCGCAAACCTTTATTCTCTTCTTCATGCGCTATAAGGGGAAATATACCACTTTCAAGTTGATCTAATCCTGTGCCCCCCGCAATGTCTGAGTTTGAATGTGAACTAGCTTGCGATAAAATTGCTAAAGAAATAGTTATGGTCGATGACCAGTACAATAGTGTTGTTGCGCAATACGAAAACATACTTGATGAAGTATTTTCGAAATATCCCTCTGCGCAAGCATTGGAAAACACATCGAATAATCTACCTCACCCCCCTAAAAAAGATGTCTTAATTTTGGGTGCTGGAGTCGCTGGGTTAGTTACGGGTATTATTCTTCAACGAGAGGGCTTTAATGTTACCATATTAGAAGCAAATAGAACGCGAGTTGGGGGGCGTATAAAGACTTTTCGCACTGAAGAAGGCAGAGAGCCACCTTTTGAAGATCCGAGCCTATATGCAGAGGCAGGAGCTATGCGTATTCCAACTTCCCATCCTTTAGTACAAACCCTTATAAATAAATTAGGGCTTCAAACGCAACCATTTTATAATGTTGATGTTAGAAAAGATGATGATACAAGACCAGCAGGAAATACTTGGGTTCGTGCTAATGGAATACAAGAAAGATCTTCCCAATACGTTTCTCCTGAACTGCCTGAATCTGATCGCCAATTGGGCTTTGCATTGCCACCTAAATATAAAGGTAAAACAGCAAAGGAACTGCTTGATGAGGCATTATCTCCCTTGATAAAAGCCACAATTCCAGACACTACAATTAAAGACTCAAAGCTTCGCAATAAGAAAGTGGTGGAAGCTTGGAAGCAAATTATAATTAAGTATGATAAATATAGTATGGGTCAATTTCTTAAAGAAAAATATCCTGAACATGTCGTTTTAGATTATATTGGCACGCTTCAAAATTTAACCTCCAGGCTATTCTTATCTTTTATACATGGTTTCGTAGATACATTTTATATAAATCCGACTACACAATATAGAGAAATTGTAGGAGGCAATTACAGATTGCCTTATGAGCTTGCAAATAAATTTGGTAAACGAAATATTGTTATGAATGCTCGTGCAATTGAAATCCAATGGGCAAGCCCGACACATCCTGTAGATATTAAAAATAAAAACGCTAAAGCCATACACCGGGAAAGAGCTGGAGTGTACGTTAGAACAGTTGGTGAAAGAGTTGGAGAGTATAATGAAGCAGCGACTCAGCCGATGGAAAGAGAGTTTACAGCAGATTATTTAGTTGTTTCCATACCATTTTCTTCCCTGCGATTTTTTAATGTAAATCCACTTTTCAGTTACGCTAAAAATCGAGCAATTACAGAGCTTCACTATGATTCGGCAACGAAAATATTTCTAGAATTTAACCAACGGTTTTGGGAATGGAACGAACAAGAATGGAATGAATTACTATCAGATAAATATAGAGGACATAATTCTATTGGAGGGGGAGTGGTAACAGATTCACCCAATAGGTTTATTTATTTTCCTAGCCATGCGCCAAATAAAGAAAGCAAGGGAGGTGTAATTTTGGCAAGCTATACTTGGTCTGATGATGCCAATCGGTGGGATTCAATTAGAATAGAAGATAGAGTTACTTATGCCCTCAGAGGGCTTACAGATATTTACGGCAAAGGAATCCTTCGTTTTTATACAGGTAAATGTCAAACAGAAAGTTGGATGGAGAACTTCTATGCTTTTGGTGAAGCGGCAGTATTTTCTCCCGGTCAAATCATAGGCTTATATCCAAATGTATCGACTCCAGAAGGACCTGTGCATTTTGCAGGAGAACATGCGTCTATGAAACATGCTTGGATTGAAGGTGCTATTGAATCTGCAATAAGAGTCTCTTTAGAAATACGAAAAAAGGAGGAAAATGCAGCAGGTACACTTGTTGCGTCAAATAAAGTGGATAAAATTAATGAACCATCAAACAATAATGATGACGATAATGATAATGGTTTTAGAGAAATGACAGTTGCATCTTATCTGAAAGATCGCCTTGAATCATTAGGTGTAAAGCGTATTTTTGGTGTTGCAGGGAATTATACAGCCCCATTTTTAGATACTATTTTAGAAGATAAGAATCCACATAGATTACAAATTACAGGTACTTCCAATGAACTCTGTGCAGGATTTGCAGCTGATGGATATGCACGTATCTTAGGAAGAGACGGTGTTGGGGTATTGGCTGTGACATATGGAGTAGGAGCTTTCAGTGTTGTAAATTCTGTTGCGGGTTCTTTTGTTGAACAAGTACCTGTAGTTGTAATAAATGGTGCACCTACTAATAAGGAATTTAAAACTCATGAATTAGAAGGCGTTTTGTTTTCTCATATGCTTCCTAGTGCTACATCTAACATTGAAGTTTTTCGACCTATTACAGTAGCTGCAGAACGTATTAGCAATGCTAATGAAGCTCAACTACAAATTGATTCTGTACTTACCGCATGTATAAATCGTCGACAGCCTGTCTATTTAGAGGTTTTAGAAGATGTATGGCGCGATAAATTCTGGGTTGCTGCTAATCTAAATCCAATAAAGAGAATGCCATTTCCAATATCAACTACGGATGTAGATGCAGCTGTTGAAAGCACTTTGGATTTGATTAAGAAGCATGAAAAGAAGAATAAAGCTCAACCCATGTTCTGGGCTGGGATAGAAATTCAGCGTTTTGGTATTCAAGAAACTTTCTTATCACTTTTAAAATCTAGTGGACTCCATTATACGACTGCGGCTTTAGGTAAGTCACTGGTTTCTGAAGACACGCCCGGATTTTCGCGTGTAGGACTCCCTCAAAATGCGAGTTGTGTAATTGGGTTAGGAGCATGGACAACAAGTAAAGATATCGGAAATAAAGGCATACTAGCGGATGATGACAAAGCTATTGTTTCACAAGGCATTGCATATGTAGGAGGTAAATTATATCAAAATGTATCATTAAAATTTTATATGGAAAAGCTTGAGAAAAGATTAGAAATATATCATCAAAGTATGCAATCAAATAATGTTTCAACAAGTGTGGATACGAAAAGCGTATGGGCAGAGCCTGTATATCCAACTAGTAAATTACTTAATTTAGAAAAACACAGAAGTAATACTCTATGGGATTACGATACCTTTTTTAAAGTCCTTAATGACCAATGGATAAAAGATAGTAAAGATACCATAGTTGTTGTAGATGCTTCGTTTTCTCTAATCGCAGCACAGCAAGCATTACATATTAAGTCACAAGATGGATTTGTTGCACAAGCAGCTTGGCTATCTATAGGTTATGCTTCACCTGCTGCCATAGGGGTTAAATGTGCTATCAATGATAATAAATTAAAAGATAAGCGCGTTGTCGTTATTGCAGGCGATGGGGCATTTCAAGAAACATGCCAAGGGGTTTCCAGTTATACTCAACTTAACCACAATACAGTTGTTTTTGTTCTTGCGAACGGAATTTATGGAATCGAACAAAAAATAGTGAATCCTAATCCATTTCGCCCTAACCCTATACCGCAATCTGATACAAAAGTATATGAATACAACAAACTTAATGATTGGAAATATGAAAAATTAGCTGAAGTTTTTGGGGGAGGATTGAGCCATACAGTCAAAAATATTGAAGAATTAGAGCAGGCAATTCATGATATTCACAAAAATCCCCACAAATCTTTTATAGTAAATGTAAAAATACCAACACTAAGTGTGCCATCTGTATTAAACGCCACACTCGATAATGCTGGAGAAGATGAGATAAATAATCCAAACTGGCCACCTAAAGATGTATTTTAATTTATAACTATATTTATATAAAATTTTTTGAGTTAGAAAAAAGGAATTTTGCTATAAGCGGATTTTGCCCCCTTAAAAGTCCCCATTCTAATTTTTCAAATTTATGAAAATTAAAAAGTCATAATTTTGGTTTTATCAATCATTCATTTCGAATACTTAAGAAATGCGCGCTTACACATTGCATTTTGCAACGCTGCTTTGTTGCAAGCAACCTATTTTAAAAAGCATTGTTTTTTGATTTTAAAATTCATTATTTCTGATAAATAATTTACCACTCTATGGCGAGAAATTAAGTTTATTTTATGAGATACTTATTTCCATCAATTAAGAGTCATACCAAAATAAATTCGAAATTTCTGAATAAAATTTTTGTCATATTTTCTATGGTAATTATTAATATTTAGCTTTCAAAAGAAGCTTATCTTGTTTCGGCGGCATAATACTTTTCATCGTTGTTGCAGGATCCTTCCAAATTTCAGAACTTTTTCTAGAATCTTGAGGGTTTGTCCTTTTTGAAGGCGATGCGTCCGTTGTCTTTTTAGAAGTTAATTCTGGCCAAGGGTCTTGAGGCATTAAATTATCATCATCATTATTTGTAGATGTAACTGCTTGTTGGCGCTTAGCTATATCAAGATAACTTGGTTGAGCGGGTAGCATTTGTTTATTAGAAGATTGAGTAGAGGAAATAGCCGACACGCTTTGCGAGGAAATTGAAGATTGTTCGTGAGAGGCTAAATCTTCTTTTTTTAAACTTGGCCAAGCATCTTTATTCTCAGTTACAAGAGGTTTACTAGGGCGTGGTGAAGTATGATTAAACATATCGCCCAATCTAAAAACAGGTTCAAAGAAATCGGGAGGAGGATCTGTAAAAAGAAGTTTGTGTGCGGCTGACGATGCCACTTCCCAACCCCCATCTAAATAAATGGCTCCCATAAACGTGCGGACGGTACCACAAGCCATTCTGTTGGGAACCCGTTCCGGAGCTATAAGTTCACCAATGAACCCATGATATTGTTTGGTAAGATAGCGCCACAATTGCCATTTTTGAAAAACACCCTCCAAATTATCATTGTTAATCAGCTGTTCATTTTGGGCCATCAACAGGCCTTCTTCGGCATCGGGAAAATCGTTATAGACTTTTTCTGCAATTGCGAGAGCCAAAACTCTCACGCCTATAAAATCAAGTTTCTTAAAAGCACTTCCTCCCACACTTGGATGCTGGAAGGCATCATACAAAAGACGATTGTTTTTGAAAGCATAACCTAATAGCTCTACAAGTTGGGGAAGCTTTCTGCGGTGAAGAGATACTTGAACATTGTCTGAAGAAATTAAGGATGATCTCAGCTGAATAACAGCTTCTTCTGTATTGAGTTTATTGCGACTCCTTATCAGTTTTTCACCGTAAGTTTGAGCCGCTATAAAATCCCTATCTTTGTAGACGGCCCCTATTAAGGCCTCTACAATATCAGAGGCTGTTTTTTCTGCTATGGGGCCTATCACAGGTGCTTGATAAGAGGGGGATGTTAGGAGAGTTGGATCAATATGACAAACTTCGTAAAGGTGGACCAGACTCGGTTTGGAAACAAGCTTAGAAAAGGCATCTGCTAACCAACCGATACTTTTTGAAGGGTAGTATTTATATAACATATGAGCCGTCATAAGCCCCCAAACTCTATCGCCTAAAAACTCAAGTCTCTCAAAGGCTTTTGTGCGGGGTTGGAGCGCTTTCCTACCCAAAGATGTGTCAGAAAACTCATAGCCAAAAACAGTGAGAGGTTTCTCCGTAACATTTGGTATATTGGATTTAGAGGTTTGTGAGCTGGATGATTCGGCAAAGTCACCATCAAGATCAACATCATGCGCTTTTATTCCAGAAGTTAAAACACCAAAACAAATCAGCAATATTAAAAAGTTAAATTGTGGTGAGAGAGTTTTTTTTGGAATAAAGATCATGAAGGCTTTCCTTGTATCAACAAGAATATCTTCCTTATATATCACTGAAAAATTTAATCTGCAATCCTGCGACTCGTTCAAAATTTATAGCGAATTTATGATAGTGCCTATTAGGTAAAATAAAATTCGCATTAACTACAAATAGCTGAAGTTATATTAGACTCAAAGTGATGGTTGTAAGATGTAACTGTCGTTGCCAATAAGACACATATACAAAAAATATATTCTTTCTGCAACTATGAAGAGTATTTTTATTTGCTTCTGATTTATCAATCCTTTACCTTAAAGGAAGGTTTGAGATTGAACAGGCCGTGCAGGCAAATTATCTGAACCTTTTCGATAAGGCAGTGCCAAAATCGAGAGTAAGCGTGGCATCATAGTGCGACTAACACGATGACGCCACTAACCACAATCAACCCTTAGGAGGTTAATCATGGCTAACATGGCGATTGCACTGAAAATTAGCTTAGCCTTCTAAAAATTACCTCCCTAAGTTTTTACCCGACTTTCCTGCTGCTCTATTCATTGCTATTATCCTTTTTAATCAATAAAGAAAAAGGATACCGAGATGCAGCTATCGGATACTTTCCTCAAACATTTTGAACCTCTTGCCGATCCTCGGATTGATAATCACAACAAGCTTCACAAATTGCACGATATCTTGGTAATCACAATATTGGGCATGATTTGTGGTGCTGATAACTGGGTTGATATTAATGAATTTGGCGAAGCCAAATACGATTGGTTGTCAACATTTTTGGAATTACCCAATGGCGTGCCATCCCATGATACTTTTGGTCGCGTGTTTTCCATACTTGATTCAGAGAAATTTGAATCCTGTTTTAATGCATGGATCGAGTCACTCTCCATCGATGTTAATTCTGAGGTTATTGCTATTGATGGAAAAACGTTGCGTGGCTCTGGTAACAGAAGAAAAGAGAAAAAAGCTCTTCACATTGTAAGCGCTTGGGCAAGCAATCAAGGGTTTCTTTTAGGGCAAGTTAAAACAGACGAAAAATCCAATGAAATTACAGCCATTCCCAAATTACTCAAGATGATTGATGTTACTGGTAGTACAGTCACCATTGATGCCATGGGTTGTCAGCAGTCAATTGCTGAAGAGATCTTAATTCAAGGTGCAGACTACGTATTAGCTCTAAAAGATAATCAGCCGAAACTTCATGAAATGGTTAAGGCAATTTTTCATATGGGAGACTCACGTCAGTACAAGCAGATACTTAATCGACGGAAAGTAGAGAAACTTCATGAACATGGCCGTATAGAAACACGTCGCTATACCTTAGTATCAGCACGTGATCCGGCAGTATTCCAACTTCGTTGGCCTGGGTTAAAAGGCATTGGGATGCTTGAAACAACACGCACAACTAATAATGAGGTTGAGCGTAGTACTCGCTACTTTCTGACAAGTTTAGCCTATGAAAATATTGATCAGTTCAGGGATGCGGTCAGGAAACACTGGAACATAGAAATCAATCTGCACTGGTCTTTGGATGTAGGCTTTAGGGAAGATCATAACCAAGTGCATGTTGGTCACGCGGCCAAGAACTTGGCTGTTATGAGACGTATTGCTTTAAACTTAATTAAGCAGGAAAAAACGAATAAACGAGGAGTCAGTTGTCGAAGGAAGGTAGCGGGTTGGGACAACAAATATTTATTGAAAGTTCTAAACGCTGATCATCACTTAAAGCGCGTTTGAATAGAGTGATTGATATAAGTTACAAGCCTTTTCAAAGAGGGGGATAGCATCAAGAAACAAAAAAATGGGAAGAAAGAGCTCTTAAAAGCCAGAAAATCAAATTAATTTACAAAAACTGAGGGAATACAAGAGGCTATAGATTTAGAAACTAAGCTGAGAAGAGTTCAGTGCAATCGCCATGTTGGAAAATGCGCTCAGTATGAGCTAAGATGTCTTTAGCCATAATTAACCTCGTTCGTTAGTTGTGGTTAGTGGTGTCATCGTGTTAGTCGCACTTTGATACCACGCTTACTCTCGGCTTTGGCACTGCCGCGTCGAGAAGGTTCAGATATTTTGCCGGGTCGGCATACTCATCTCAAACCTATCTTCAAGGTAAAGGGGTGAGAAATATAATTCAAGCAAAAACCTCATTAACACCTTGAAATGAGAAACTTTTTCCTCCCGTGTGACTTGTTGGCCACGGCTGAACAAGGAGTCTTACCATCACCAAGGAAAGTCGCTTATAAAATTCAGATTTCCTCTATTGGGTAAATTATCATAAACTCTATAAATCGCCCGTAGCCTTAACCTTACGGATTAAAAACATGTCATATCCAGACAACAGCCTACATTTTTCACAAACGGTACATGTTTCTAGAGCCATTTTAGAAAAAGAAATGGTCGAAGCGGCCCATCGGCTCAAGTTAAAACTCATTGGGAATATGGCTTTTGGATGGAACAATGATATTGCTGGTAGTGGAGGCCAGCTATGTAAGAATGAAGATGGAAAAGAAGTATGGCTAAAATTAAAAGCTCTAGCTCATTCTCAAACCCCCGCCGATTATGCTCCTTGGCAAGGTTGGAAAGATGCTCAAAGTTTAGATTCAAGAATACCAAAACCTGCTTACTTGGGTTCTATTGAACACTGGCGAAAGGAACAGGTAACCTTTTCTACCCTTTTAATTTCTTATATCAAGGAGCCTATCTGCTCGACCAATCCATGGATCGCAGAACATCATTTCTTAACGGATGAATGGCTATCAAGCTTAAAGAAAACTCTTGGCTTTCTTTCTGTTTATCCAACAAAAAAAGTCAGTGTCAAGCAAGATTTGATTACGCGGCGGATACACGAACGTTTTGGAACAGATATCAACTCCACGATTGACCATTGGGAAACGGTGCATGGAGACCTACATTGGGCAAATCTAACTCAAAAGACTCCGTACATACTCGATTGGGATAAATGGGGCACAGCACCTCAAGGCCTAGAGATTGGATTTCTTTATTGTTTTTCTCTCAACAATCCTTCTGTTTCTCAAAAAATCAAAGAAGCTTTTGCCGAAGACCTTAGCACACAAGATGCTTACAAATCTCTCCTCTTCATTTGCTGTGAACTATTGCGCATGAACGAATTACACAACGACCACCCACATTTAGTCCCTGCTTTGCAGAACTTATCTCATGAGGTTCTTCTAAAAGTCCGAACTTAAATATTTTTGATATATTATGGTTAAGTTTCATTTCAGAGTGCCTTCTTAATTCACCATGCACAGTCGCTTAATGCCCTTATGACAGATTTCATAGAAAGGGGGTGGTTTTGCGATTTAAAGCCAGTATACGACGCTTTAAAGGGGGTTTTTGAGGATGGTGACAAACATAGTTTTGTATTTCACTCTCATTTACCCTCTAAGCGCAAAAACCTCTTTAGGACAGACCATCAATTTGTCCCCCTTCAAAGGCCTAATTTATTCATCAAATTTATTGATTTTTAAAACCAAAATTAGCCACTTTTTAAGATATGTCGCTTGCGACAAAGCGATGTTGCAAAATGCAACGTGTAAGCGCGCATTTCTCAGGCTTTCGAAATGATAGATTGAAAAGGTCAGAAAACTGACTTCTTAATATTCATAAATTTGAAAAATTAGAACGGGGGTTCTAGGGGGGATTTACCCCCTAGCTTATAAACCTTCAAATTGCCAGAAAACTGATAAAAGATTGCCTGTCCATTGAATAACCTTTAAGATTTTTCTAATTATAGAAGGGAATATGCCTATGACCGAACCTACAATTACCTGCCCTGCTTGCAAAACAGAAATCAAGCTTACAGAATCCCTAGCAGCGCCACTTCTCGAATCAACACGCCTTCAATACGAGCAGAAGATCTCTCAAAAAGAAGTTGAGGTCAGCAAACGTGAAGAAGAAATACGAGTTCGACAAGAGACTTTAGTTAAGGCTCAAAATTCTCTCCATGAACAAGTTGAAATCAAACTAAAAGAAGAGCGGGAAAAAATTATTGCCGAAGAAGCAAGGAAAGCTAGGTTTGCCCTTTCACTTGAATTAGAGCAAAAAGCCACTGCGCTTAGTGAACTTCAAGAAGTTCTTAAAGAACGCGATATTAAACTGGGCGAAGCTCAAAAAGCTCAAGCGGAACTTATTCGCAAACAACGTGAGCTCGATGATGCAAAAAGAGAGATGGATTTGACCATTGAGAAGAAAGTGCAAGATTCTCTTACACTCGTTCGTGAGCAAACAACCAAAGAGGTAAGCGAAGTACATAAGCTGAAGATATTAGAATCTCAAACACAAATGGCCGCTATGCAACGCCAAATCGAGGAATTAAAGCAACGTGCTGAACAAGGATCTCAACAGTTGCAAGGAGAAGTTCAAGAACTAGAGCTAGAGGATAATCTTCGCTCATCTTTTCCTCAAGACATTATACAGCCAGTTCCCAAAGGCGAATTTGGGGGAGACGTGATACATCAAGTTTTTGGGTCGTTGGGACAAATGTGCGGGACCATACTTTGGGAATCCAAACGCACAAAGAACTGGAGTGATGCTTGGTTAGTAAAACTGAGAGATGATCAACGATCTGCAAAAGCTGAAATAGCATTGATCATTTCACAAGTTCTTCCAAAGGAATTTGAATCTTTTGGTTTAGTTGATGGCGTTTGGATCGCCAAACCTAAGTACGCAATTCCATTAGCGATGACACTTCGTCATTCTTTAATTGAACTTGCTTCAGCTCGCCAAGCTGGAGAAGGTCAACAAACTAAGACTGAACTAGTTTATCAATATTTGACTGGCCCACGATTCCGCCACAGAGTAGAGGCTATTGTTGAAAAATTTTCAGACATGCAAGATGATTTAGACAGAGAACGAAAAACCATGACACGTCTTTGGGCAAAGAGAGAAGAGCAGATTCGAGGTGTTATAGACGCTACAGCTGGAATGTATGGTGATTTACAAGGGATTGCGGGGAAGACACTTCAGGAAATTGAGGGACTGAACATACCAATGATAGAGGATAATAGAAAAGAAGACAGTACTAAAGAAAACTAACCCAAACTATTTGATGCATCAATCACTACCATTTATTGCGGATAATGATTGATGAGTTTTATTTCAAAGCCTTGCATAGACCGGATTAAATTTTCCACTATTTGGGTTGTATCCTGGAGGATTTGTTGAAAAGATATTGTCAGTTATAATAAGATTTTTTATATCGCTAACTGTAAAACTTTTAAATCCGGGTATCTTACCGGATTCACTCTCGCCTCCAACTTGATAACCTTCTAATGCCGCAATTTGATTGCTAACGTATAATCCACAAGCACAAGGTTGAACAACTCTACATTTATCTTTATACAAAAAAGTAACTTCTCTACGTTCTTGTATTGCAAATTTGAGCTTATCAATTGTTTCTTGCACTTTGCTTATACCCACAAATAATTTATATCATTTCATTATCCGTGAAAATTATTAATATTCAACTAAGAATAGAAAAATGTTTAAGAAGATAGGCAAGGAATTCTAGCCATTTACTCTCATTATTTTGACTATTATTCAAATATTACTTTCCGCACCAACCACCCTAAACCTCTCCTCAGGCCCCTCCTGGACATACCCCATCTGCACCAAATCACCCAGAAGCAGATCAAGGTCTTTGGAGCTTCTGAATTTGGAGTATCTCAAGATAAACCGCCGTTTTAAGGGTTGATCAGAACGGCTGGATTGTTTGCGCATCCACGCCAGTAACTCTTCGGCTTTGGATAGCGTTGGTGCCGCTTCAAAAGTTGTATCCAAAACCATCCCGTAAATGCGTCGGGCGTGAGACTCTAAATATGCGCACCATGCCGCTGCCTTTTGAATTGAGGACAATGTTATCTCTCGTTCCCTTTTCCCATCTGCATTATCAACCACGTGAAAGATGAGCGCCAAGGAGGGCATGAGGCTTCTGAACTTTGATAAATGTTGAAGAATAATCGGATGATCGTTACCATCGAGTTTTTCTTGAAGAGTTTTGAGCCACTCATGAAATGGGATTTGCGCTTCTGGGGAGAGTCGAAAGTAGGGAATGGTATATTGTCCTTCATATAGAGGCTCAGGGGCTTGTGCGCCATAGTCCGTAAATGTCATGGCATCGATGGTTTTACAAATCTCAAACACTCGGCTTTTTGCAACAAGGTCTGGATACTCGTCGACAAGTTTCCATGCTTTTTTATCGGGATAAACGAGCAACTGAAACCGTTGAAGCAGCCCGTCATTATCGAGCTTTTTGATCGCTTTATTCAGATAGGTCGAGATTTTATCCGGTTGTGTTGTTCCCAGAATCGATACACAAATATTTTCCGCATGAACCATGCCTCTCCCAATGCGATCAATGGTATAGGGTTTGTCGCCATTCCAAGCTTCGAGATAAAAACATCGATCGGATTCATGGCCTTTCTTCTCCCAACTCTCCAAGAAACCCATAAGCTCGTCACGAAACACCAGAACTCCACGGGAATTTTTCGAAAGAATTTCCTGCATTTTCTCAACGGTCGTATCACTAACTTTGTAACGCTTGTAAGCGGGTTCAGTAGGGCTGTTTTTGAGATGGGCAGCTAATTCATCTGTCACAAAAGCAAGGTCTTCTTGCTTATTTAAGGCTCCGTCTTTTTGGTCCACAATATCTTTTAATTTTCGCTCTGAGCACCCCTTACCTTCTAGAAAAGCTGTTTTCTCAGCTTCATACTTAATCTTTTTGTCATTGTAATCTTCGGTCGCCTTTGATTCTAAATACCCAAGAGGAAACAGAACCTCCCCACAGACAGGCGTTTTTAATGTCCCCGGATCACCTAAAATTCCGCCCCAAAGGTTGGGCACGACCGTCCAATCATCCTTCTCGTGAGGTTTGACACTACATCTCGCGCCAATCAAACTCGACAGCATCAAAATGGTGGGAATTGCCACAAAATCAATGGGGCATTGACGCCGATAAGCAACATCCTTTATCCAGGGCTGAAGAGATTCAGGCATCATGTCTAACGTAAAGGGGAGAACAGGTAGAAGGGTGCTGGTATTGGGCAAAGGGTCAGGCTCGCTTTCCTTAGTCATTTGTGCACGTTCAAGTTGAGCTTTGACTTCTTCTAAGCCCTCTAAAACATGTAGGTCATTAAAGTCAGTAGGTTTGCTCGTCATTCTTCTAAACTGAGGAAAGACAACAATACACCCGTGTTTAAGGGCAGCCTGTTCCGCTTTTTCTCGCCCAATGTTCACTTCTTTCCAAACATCATCATCCCCCACCATAATGATTGAGCTCATAGGATGAACTCTCTTGAATTCCTCAATAACGGCATCAAGATTCCCCGCATCAAAAGCAATGACCGTTGCTTGATGGGTCGCCATATAGACACTCGCGCCTGTTGCATAACCTTCTGTAACGTAAATCGGCTTACCGTGCTCAAATATGCCAATATGATGGAAACACCCCTTTTTACGCCCTCCCTTCAAAAAGCGTTTTGTGCCATCGGGAGCGATCCACTGAAGGCTCCATAATTTTCCTGCCATATCTTTTATGGGGATGACCAAAGAATCATGGGATGAGCGTATGCCAAAGGCCTCAACTTTTTTGTGACGCAAATAGGGTGAATCCACAACCACAGAAGAGCCATTCCATTGACTCAAAGCTGATAAGCTGCTGCCATGGTGTCTTTGCTGAATTTCATCAGCAAATTTCCTTTTCGCAATTTCAATTTGGTGCTTGAGATTCTCCTTTTCTTCATAAGACAAACTTCCTCTTTCTACGCTCCACTTTTCATGAATGTCTCTACGCCAATCTCCAAAAGCCCCAGCTAATCCATGAAAAACATACCAGCAGTCTTTGTCCCCTCTTTCTTCTGAGGCAAAACGATGGATTATGCCATCGGCGATAAGTTCATCATGAAAATAGATACCCTTCTGAGCCATAGCACCGATGAACTCTTGAGCATATTCCCACTGACTTTTACGAAAACCTTTGGGACCTTGAGCTTCAACTTCCATCGATAAAGCCCTCATTGGTTATCAAAAGAAGAATCGCTCGCCTTCTTTCCCTCAGGTGTTGATTGATTCACTGTCCGTCGCTCAACAAAATCGAGCAAGTCCCCGAACCTATATTTAACGAGCCTCCCAACCTTCACAACGGGGAGCTTATAACGCCGAGATGATTGCCAAATCGCAAGCGTGATCTCCTTCACCCCCAAAAACTCAGCGGCTTCCTTACGACTTAACAATCGATGCTGATTCCAGTCCTCCATAAACGTATTCCTCTCTCTAAATTAATAAAAATGAACAAGGCCAAATATAATTATAGATAAGGAAGTCATTGAAAAAACTTGGATTATTAAATTACCAAGGTGACATCTATGGCGAATTATGTTGATTCACAAAAAGAACTTTTGAGATTGAGTGGCGTTACACTTGCGCAAAAATATTGCGGAGGTCCGGAGTGGTTTTAAGCTACTTTTTGCAGTGAATCATTTATCTTCTGAAGCTTGTGCTCAAAAGGCTCGATGGAAACATGAACATCATCGCTGTTTACCCAGGCTGGAAGAGGCAACAGAGCCTTATCAGGAAACAAGGAGTTCTCTTTAATGTTGGGCGTTTTAAGTTTGAGCAGTTTATTTCTGATCCAGTGGGAGAGACTTAAAAACGCTTCAATGTGTTCAGGCTGAGTTAAAGAAAAAGAAGGATTATCCTCTTTCATATGTTCGTAAGCGGCCACAAAATGACAGACAGATTTATAGATATTCAATTGGACTCCATAGCCCTTTTCCCCACAGAGGGGTGGCTCTCGATCTAATTGCTTCGTCTTCGTCTTCAGAGGAGTATCTCCCAAAATTATCTCAACAGCTTCATTAATACTCGCTCGTGGCTCTTTAAACACCGAGAGCTCATATGTTTTAGCAAGCCGAAGAAGTCCCCATACCAATTGCTCAACGATCTTAAAATTTTTCTTCCTGTCTTCTTGACTCAATCTCTCTTCGATAAGCCATACAGGATAACTGCGTGCATAATTAGCCTTGAAATAACTATCGTCCGGAATCTTGAAAATCATCTTCATGGCATTTAGCTGGTCAGAAGAGGCGCTTCTTTCTTGAGCTTGATGCAAGAAATCCATATTCAAAGACAGAACGATCTTGTCTCGTATCGACTCACATTGGCAAATACCTTCACAAGAACAGTTAGGGGGATAAAGAAGGAATGCCTTAATACGATGCGCGACATCATAAAGGACATAATCATGATACTTGGTTAGAAACTCTGATGAGAAATCCTTATGCTTATTCCAAATCATCAACCTTATCCTTAAAAGTCTGTCGCATGGCGTCGCAAAAGATAATGCGACACTTTCAAACTTCCTTCAACTAGGATTTCTGCGCTTCATCGACAATAATTTTTCTAATGTCGCATTGTCGTGCTGTCGCATTGATGTGGATCAAAGAATATCCAGGGGTTGGAAATTCTGCCGAGTATAAGCCAAGAGGAACTTGGGCAATAAAATGACTTTTGGGATGTATTTGAAAAAATGGCTATTTTTATAAGGCATAACTTGAATTCAAAGTATACCCGGGGTATACCCGAAGAAACTCTCCTTATTGTGCGATCCCCGCTAAACCGCAGGATTCATGGTGGGCCCTGTTGGATTCGAACCAACGACCCTCTGATTAAAAGTCAGATGCTCTACCAACTGAGCTAAGGGCCCCACGTTTTCATGAGATTATCCTCTTTATAAGATGATTCTTGACGCAGGGTCAATGGAAAAGGGAAATATTCTTAAGAAAATCTTTAAATTGCAATAACCTAACGAAAATCTTAAGAATTACCTTCTATTACCTAATCTAATAAAGAGAATTATCTTCCTTTTAAAGACTTAACTGCACGAAAACTTATAAAAGCTTCATAAGCTCATTGCGTAAAACAACAACGACCTCAATTAAAATGAGAAGAATAATTGTCAGCTCAAGTCGCGAAGAATGCCGATGATTTAACTCACTGGACAAAATATCGTAAAGCTCATGAATAACATTTAAGCGACGATTAAGAATATCTAAGCGCGTTTGGATGTCCATATATTCAGAAGCCATAAGATAATAGGGCTCATAGCGGGGTCGTCGCCAAAAGAATTCAGGGGTATCTAAAATATCACTATGGAGGTTTATGGAATTTCTTTCCGCAAATAAGGCCCCAATTTTTTTTGAAAGTTTTTTGCGTGACATGTAGATCTTCCCTTTTCGGGCAAGTTCTTCAGGCAAATGGCGTGTTTTCTCAATAGTATGACTGACAGACTCTTCAAACCATTCTAGTTTGACCGATTGAGATAAACCATGAGATATAGAAAGTTTTATTAAAACATCGTCTGATTCCAGAACGATCTCGTCATCTTCTTCTTCAATAACTGTGGCATTGCCGTAATGAAAAGTCGATTGATCATGAGTAGGGAACATCAAAGGATAACCAACATACGGTCGTAGTTCAGAAAGAATAACGTGTTCTTCCTCCTCTTCTAATCCCCAAAAAATAGCACAGCCGTAAGGAAAGATAAAAACATCGCCGAAAGTTTCATTTTCATTTTCTTTGCGAATATGAACAACGTTATCGTAAAATTTTGGCTCACGCCCCTCTTCTCTTAGGTACTTAGCCAATTCGTCGATATCATAGATATCGCCCACGCAATAATAAGAACACCTCATGTAACACCTTGAGTCATTAATCCTGGTAGGGATTATGACCGAAAATCCCATTTCAACACAACCCCCCTTCATTCGGATTATTTTGTTTAAGGGGTATTTTCCTTACGCAGACGACACAGATGGTTTTAATCGACGCTTGTCTAAAATCCATAATATCAAGCCAGGAAACGCGCTCGCGAGATGCAATGTGCCATAGACAAGAGACATAGCGAGAGCAGTTTCTTGTGGCACACCATAGGCGCCTAAAGCCATCATGATTGCGCCTTCACGCAATCCCCATCCTGCAAATGAGATGGGCAACGATGCAAGTAAAATAACCGCCGGTAAGATAGCGGCCCCCTGTTTCCAAGTCAAAGGAATATCAAAGGCGAACATCAATATTTGCAATCCTAAAATGAGTAAGATACTTGCTATAAAGGAAGTCATGAACATGCTTAAAAACAAAATCCTTTTTTTCAAAGACCTTTGCACCACTTCAATGGCCGAATGAAAGGGCCGGATAAAGAAATATCCTTGCCATCGCTTAGGAAAAAAAAGAAGCAAGGATCCTCCTCCCAGTGTGCCTCCAAGAAGCAACAATGTCAGTAAGAAGGGCCACTTGAGATCAGAATTCAGCAAAGCTTGCCCTTCTAGAGGAATGACGAGTAAACACAAAATCCCAAGGGAAATAAAACCAAATAAACGATCCATAAAAACACTTGTGACAGCCTCATTTAAAGAAGCTCCATAGCGACGTATTGCCAGTATGCGGAAGAAGTCTCCCCCCACTGAACTTGGCAGAAACTGATTAAAACAAGCCCCAATGAAAGTGGCTTCAGTCAAATGACTTAATGGCGGATCCATACCCCCCAACTGAGTCACCAATTGCCAACGTTTCGCGATTGCAAAAAGAGTCAACCAAATTAGAAGCAAAACAACTAACAAAATTCCACCGTTCAGCTCTTTGATAATCTCCCAAACATTAACAATATCAATTTTATTTAGCAGCCAGTAGATTAGACTTCCCGATACGAGGCATTTTAAAACAATGCCCCATGGTACCGAAAAGGATGATGTTTTTTTTTGCATCATTTTATTAGAGTCTCTTCAACATTAATGATTTCACAACTCATAGCCCATTCCCTTATCAAAAACAACGCATTATGAGCGAAATACCTAATCCGAATAGCAGGGCTGGAGCAAAAGGAAAGGTTATCATTTTCCAGCGGTATCGCCAATAAACGCCTAAAATTAATCCCAAAAGACCCGTCATAACTAAAAAAGCAGGAAGTTCTAAAAATTGCAGCCATAGACCACAACTGGGACCTAACAGTAAATCACCAGTACCCATGGTCGGTTTGCATTTAAAAATGGAAAACAGCCCATAACAACTCAGCAAAATAATCACCAAGCTCACCGCAACCCCAATTCCTTCAAGTTCCGGTTCCCAAAACTGTTTCAGAAGACTCGCCCCAAAGAATAAGGCTAAGCCTTTTAGGGGAATGTGCTGGAAACGGACATCTTTAACCACGATATAGACTGAGCTGACTCCCAAAAGAACATACGTCATAACCATATGTTTAATCCCAAATTAGCCGACGAAAGAAATTTCCCCTACAATCTGTTTATTCCATGTTTTAATAGTGGGGTGCGCCCAACGATCCCAAGTGGAATGAGGGGCGACAAGATTATGCTTTGTCAAAATACCCAAGATAGCCACCTCAGCGGCAACCAGATTACCGTCGTCTATTTTCAAAGCAATTCCCCATCCTTTTTCTGGTAAAATGACAGAGAAAACACCATCTGCTCCCATCTTTGCCAAAATTTTCCCTTCAGTACCTAGTGTAATTGCACTGCAGAATCGTCCCGTACCTGCAATCAAATCTGGATGGGTCTGTATAGCCGTAACAATCCTTTGAATACTCTTCGATAGAGCAGGCCTTAACCCTATTGGGTTACTCATTTTCGCCATCCCGTGAGCCAAATTTTTTAACGGCATTCCAATTACCGGGACCTGACAACCATCAATCCCTTTGGGAGCTTCAGTAACACTGATACCGATCATCTCTTCAATCATGCGATTTGTGTGCTGTTGAACAGGATGATCTAAGTGCGTATAACCCGCAACAGGTACTTTCATGTGAAGCGCTTGCGTCACAAATCCTGTATGTTTACCAGAGCAAGCATTATGGGCAGGTGTTAATTTATTGCCCGCACGCACAAATGCCAACATCGTTTCCTGATTCATGGATGCGTGAATGCCACATTCCAAAATATTGCAATCAAAACCCAAGCGTTCAAGCCATTCGTTGACAATGTGTATATGACGCTCTTCCCCATTATGCGAAGCACACGACAGAGCAATTTCAGGAAGTGATAGCTTGTATGCCTCTCCCGCCCCACATTCTAACAGACCAATAGCCTGAATTGGTTTTAAAGCGGAGCGCGGATAAATAGGGCGATCAATATCTCCAACAGAATCAATAATTTGACCAGCTGAATCCATGATAACGTAGGCACCGCGAAAAAAACTTTCTATCATATCTCCGCGGATAATTTGCACCAAAATGGGATTGCTTGACATATTGCCTTCTTCCTAACTCACAAAATTTAAGTATTGTTGATGTGTCCGTCTAAACGAGCAGCTTTTTTTGATTTGGTTCACCGACAATATCGCTTCATTGACAAAACGTCAAAGGAAACCTATCTTGTCAGGTACCAGATGGCTGGATGACTGCTGATTTGTAGGCAACTACAAATGGGAGGAAAGTCCGGGCTCCACACAAACAGGGTGGCGGATAACGTCCGCCGGGGTCAGTTAATAAAGGCTGGCTTTAGGGAAAGTGCCACAGAAATTATACCGCCTGAGCGAAAGCTTGAGGTAAGGGTGAAATGGGGCGGTAAGAGCGCACCGCACTTCTGGTAACAGAAGTGGCAGGGTAAACCCCACCCGGAGCAAGATCTAATAGGGATGAGGGAGGAGGAAACTCCTCCAATGTGTTTGTGCATGTCATCCGGGTTGATCGCTCGAGGCGGCTGGTAACAGCCGTCCCAGATGAATAGTCATCCAGTAAGGTGCAAACCTTATGGACAGAACCCGGCTTATAGGCCATCTGGTTTTTCTAAATTTCTGTTAATCGCCATTGTTAAGAATTTGTCCTCTGAGGGACTTTTGTTTGTCTAATGCCCTCATAAGAGGGACAGCTAACGACTATTTGCTTTATATTCTAGGTAAATATCCTGCGCTTCGCGTTGCACGGCCGGCGCCAAGTTTTGATAAACCATCAACAAAGTTTCGCCCGGAAGGCTGGTCGGAATAGTCCCCAAATCCTCAGGAATTTTATCGTCCCCTCTAAATATAAACATTTCCGCTAACCTTCTTTTGAACAAACCGGGAAGATATTGACCAGCGGCTTTGCGCCATAAAGGGAATTGAAGAGAGGCTTGATGAATGTCCGCCGCATTGAGATGTTGTAAAAGTGTTGAATTACCTAAATTTTTTGCCCCTAAGTTGTAATCAAAAGAAGTGAGAGCATCGAATTGGCCTTGTTCCAAAGGAATGGTAACTAGTCTTTGAATATCAGGTTCATATCTATCAACAATATCTGAATTTAAAAGCGTTAGTCCCTCTTTGAGTGATAATTTCTTCAAATATTTATTTGTCTCAGATGTTTCCACAACATGGCCGAAACCAATTGTAGGTTTTCCTGCTGGGCACTCATAAATGCTATCTTGAAACCCTTCAAATCTTGCAATTAATTTAATTCCAGCAAGAGAAACTTTCATCTTTTTCGGATCAAATTTTTCTATTTCGGTAGCGATAATATTTGGAATAAAAGCGATGGCTAGAATGATCACAAACCCAATTTTTTTTGTCATCATTGATTTCTGGGGCATTTGGCAGTGATTATTTTTCAACGGACCCCCAAAAGTTACAAGTCACCCCCCAAGCTTTAGGCATTTTTCGAATCAATGCTGATTTCGCAAATTCTTCATCTTCGAACATAGCAAAACAAGTTGCTCCACTGCCCGACATTCTTGCAATCAAACATCCCGGAGCTTTTTGAAGAGCTTGAAGCAGTTTGCCAATTTTTGCTTCTTGGGTTGTTGCGGATTCCATTAAATCATTTTTTTGAGCTTTTAAATACTCCACGACATTACCTTGAAAATGATTCTCTAAGAGATTTTTAAAATCTTGAGACGCTGTATAGGGAGGCTGAATTTTTTTAAAAATGGCAGGAGTCGAAATAGGAACACCAGGATTGACCAGAACCATCACCCCTTTTATATCTCCATTTATGGGGAGAGGAAGCGATTCGCGCCCAGAGCTATCAATCCATAACAGGGGCCCTCTGCCAAATTGATGAGCCAAACACATAGGAACATCTGCTCCCAATTCCCCGGATGCCAATATAAGAGCATCTTCTTGGGCACTTGTTAATGAAATTTCGTGACAAGAAAGCAGTGCGGCAATGGTAGCGGCAGCATCGCTCGACCCACCCCCCATACCAGAAGCAATCGGCAAATTCTTGGTTAAGTGGATATGGACTTGGTCAACAATGGGGAAGCGCTCTTTGACCCAACGTGCAGCTAAAATTACTATGTTATCCGCAGACAAAGGAACATGAGGCGCAAAAGGACCATCAATCGTTAAGCTTGATGATTCGGCCTTTCCCACTCTAATTTCATCACCATAATCAGCAAAAATTACGAGAGTTTGTAAATGATGATACCCATCCACCTGACGTCCGACCACATGAAGCATAAGATTGATTTTGGCAGGAGCAAGACGCGTAATATTCATGGACAATTCCTAAAAATTCTTTCAAGAAAAACTATTGTGCCTACATATCCGTATAATTAGGCCCATTTCCACCTTCTGGAGGTACCCATTGAATATTTTGGAATGGGTCTTTGATATCACAAGTCTTACAATGAATGCAATTGGCGCTGTTAATATGAAGTTGCGGGCTTTCCTCAGTTTCTACAATCTCATAGACACTGGCAGGACAATAGCGTTGCTCAGGGCTATCATAAAGTTTTAAATTATGAGAAATTGCTAATTCAGGAATTTTAAGCTTGAGATGATTGGGTTGATTTTCGCTATGATGTATATTGCACAAAAAAACAGAGCTGAGTCGATCAAAAGTTATTCTACCGTCCGGCTTAGGATAAATTATTTTTTTTGAATTTTTCGCCAAGCGTAGACTTTTATGATCACTACGATTTCGCCAGGTCCAAGGTGATCGACCACGCAGTATGTATGTTTCCAGTGCCGCATTTATAAGCCCCAGAATCATTCCCCAACGAAATCCGGGACGAATATTACGCACTTGATGCAACTCTTTAGCTGCCCAACTTTGGTGGAATCGATGTTCATAATCGTTAACTCTTCCCTGTAGCTTTTCAAATACACCTTCAGCACAGAGCATTCCTGATTTCATGGCGGTATGTGTACCTTTAATCTTAGGCACATTCAAAAAACCTGCACTGCATCCCATGATCGCTCCGCCAGGAAAGGTGAGTTTTGGGAGGGATTGCCATCCCCCTTCATTTAAGGCTCTTGCCCCAAAACTTAAGCGCTTTCCTCCTTCAAACAAAGGTCGAATAGCCGGATGGATTTTAAATCGCTGAAATTCTTCAAATGGCGACAAATAAGGATTTTGGTAATCTAGGCCTACCACAAATCCCACCGCCACTTGATTATTGGCCAAATGGTAGAGGAAACTTCCCCCATAAGTTTGAAAATCCAAGGGCCATCCAATACTATGAATGACCCGACCCTCTTTGTGCAATTCTGGCTTCACTTCCCATATTTCTTTTAAACCCAATCCGTATGTTGGCGGGCAAGACTCCTCTCTCAAATGAAAATGATGCATTAAAAGCTCGGCCAAACTTCCTCGACATCCTTCTCCAATGAGAATTTGCTTTCCATAAATAGCAAGGCCTGGCTGATAAGAGTGGGTGGGCTGTCCATCACGTCCTACACCTTGATCCCCTATTTTCACTCCCCAAAGGTCTCCTTGATGATTAAATAAAGGGTCAGTAGCAGCAAATCCGGGATAAATCTCTACACCCATAGCCTCCGCCTGACGAGCTAACCACCGACAGAATTGACTGAGGGAGATCATATAATTATTTGCATTTTTCATTTGAAGAGGAACAGGCAAGCGGAACTGATAACGACGCGTAAGGAAGGAAAAGCGATCTTCTCGAACCGCAATGGTTAGAGGGGCTTCTTTCTGACGCCAATCCGGAATGAGTTCTTCTAAGGCACGGGGATCAAAAACACAGCCTGAGATAATATGGGCCCCCACTTCAGACCCTTTTTCCAAAATACAAACCCGAAGAGAAGTATCAAGTTGTTTGAGTCGAATAGCTGCGGAAAGACCTGAAGGACCTGCTCCGACAATGACAACGTCATAGTGCATTTCATCCATATCATGTTTCCGTTTCAAAAAAGGACTTGTTTGTCATCTAATTTTACTTTACCCAAAGTAAGTATGATGATAAATCAGAAACTTATTGAAACTTTACGTTGGTACCAAGAATTAGGCATCACTATAGCTGTTGATGATACCCCAGCTAACCATGCTGCAGCTATTCGGACAATTCCCCCGAAAACACCTTCCCCTCAAATTTCGGTGAGTTCTGTCCTAACCCCTTCTGCCTCAATGCCATCAATACCTGGGACGCCGGTGAATTTAGCATACTGTCAAACCCTTGAAGATTTGCGACGTGCCCTTGAAGGTTTTGAGGGGTGTGCCCTAAAGAAAACAGCAACAAATCTTGTTTTTGCTGATGGAAACCCAAAAGCAAAAGTGATGCTCATTGGCGAAGCTCCCGGCGCTGATGAGGATCGGCAAGGTGTTCCTTTTGTCGGTGTGAGTGGTCAGCTTCTGGACAGAATGCTTGCGACCATCGGCTTGAATCGAGAATCCGTCTACATAACCAACATTGTTCCCTGGCGTCCTCCAGGAAATCGTCAACCAACCCCTCAAGAAATTGCAGCTTGCAAACCCTTCGTTGAAAAGCATATTGCCTTTATTCAACCAGAAATCTTGGTTCTTGTGGGAGGGGTTGCCATGAAAACTCTTTTCAATACGAATGACGGAATTATGCGACTGCGAGGCACCTGGCAATCCTATCATTCCCCTGAATTAAAAGCACCTCTGAAGGCAATGGCTACCTATCATCCTTCCTTTCTTTTGCGGTCTCCCGGACAAAAAGCACAGTCTTGGCAAGATCTATTGATGATTAAAAATGCTTTAAAATCCATAAATACCCATTAAGTGAGAATTCCGAATTTGCTTAAGCCGTTGCAATTTTTTTGCTAAAGATTGTTTTTTTCGATATGGTAGGGAGAAAATACAGCTCTTAATATAACGGTGTGTTAACATATGCTCCCTAATAATGAATCTTTAAATCAAATTGACCCAGAAATTGCAGAAGCTATTCGTTTAGAACTTCACCGTCAACAAGATCAAATTGAATTGATTGCCTCTGAAAATATTGTTTCATCAGCTGTATTGGCAGCCCAGGGCTCAATAATGACAAACAAGTACGCCGAAGGATATCCAGCCCGTCGATATTATGGGGGATGTGAATATGTCGATATAGCCGAACAATTGGCTATCGAACGCGTTAAAAAATTATTTAATTGTTCGTTTGCTAATGTGCAACCCCACTCAGGTAGTCAAGCGAATCAGGCCGTTTTCTTAGCTCTTTTAAAACCAGGCGATACAATTTTAGGTATGTCTTTAGCCTCTGGGGGACACTTAACCCATGGCTCTTCTGTCAATATTTCTGGAAAATGGTTTCGATCTGTCAGTTATAATGTACACCCCGAAACTCACCTTATCGACTATGACGCTATCCTTAAAATTGCCGAGGCTGAACGCCCCCAAATGATTATTGCGGGAGGCTCTGCTTACCCTCGTTTCATTGATTTTGCGCGCATGCGTCAAATCGCTGAATCCGTAGGGGCTTTCTTCATGGTGGATATGGCACATTTTGCCGGTCTTGTAGCAGGAGGTTTATTTCCAAGCCCGATTCCCCATGCACATATTGTTACCTCAACAACTCACAAAACCTTACGGGGACCCAGAGGCGGTATTATCTTAACCAACGACGAGAACCTAGCCAAAAAAATTAATTCCGCTGTGTTTCCAGGTCTTCAGGGAGGCCCTTTAATGCATGTTATTGCCGCTAAAGCTGTCGCCTTTGGCGAAGCTTTAAAACCAGAATTTAAAACCTATGCCGCCAATATCGTAACCAATATGAAAAGCATGGGGCAACGTCTTATTGAATTGGGATTTTCTCTTGTGTCAGGGGGGACTGACTCACACCTTATTTTGGTTGATTTGAGAAAGAAGAATATAACAGGTAAAGCTGCTGAAGCAGCCCTGGGCCTTGCTAATATTACCTGCAATAAAAATGGCATTCCTTTTGATGATACCTCGCCTATGATTACTTCCGGTATTCGTTTGGGCAGTCCAGCCTGTACAACGCGTGGCTTTGGCGTTGCTGAATTTAATCAAATTGCTGATATGATTGCTGAAGTGATCCACACCCCCGATGAAAAAACCACACAGAAAATTAAGCAACAAGCTATATCCTTATGTCGCCAATTTCCGATCTATCCTCATTTGAAGGTTTCATGAAAGCATGCGCTGCCCTTTTTGTAGTCACCCCGACACCGGCGTAAAAGATTCTCGCACGACAGAAGATAATGCCACTATCCGGCGGCGTCGATTTTGCCCAGAATGCGGTTCACGCTTCACGACATTTGAACGCGTCCAATTACGGGATCTGATGGTTATTAAAAAAAGCGGTATGCGTGTTCCCTTTGATAGAGATAAACTTGCCCGTTCTATTGAAAGTGCCCTTCACAAGCGCGCTATAGATCCTGAAAGAACGGAGCGTGTCATTTCGAGTATTGTTCGTCAATTGGAAACATCGGGCGAAACAGATATTTTAACAACTGACATAGGTGAGATGGCCATGGATGCCCTTCTAAACTTGGATGCTGTAGCCTATGTTCGTTTTGCGAGTATTTATAAAGATTTTAATGACGTTAAAGATTTCGTTGCCTTTATTAAAAATAATTCTTTGTAAACGAAGAATATATATTAACTTTTATGAGTGGTATCAGCGTTGATCCATCAGAAACACCGTTGGGAATGTCAGCTCTCCCTGAAATTCTTTTATGGCAAAATCTGCCTGAATAGTCATGCTTAAGCTTTGTGTTTTCTTATCAAACCCTGTCACATTAGCCGTGACATTCTTAATTCGAGGCTCATAGCGTAAAATCGCCTGGGCACACAAATCTTCTATACGAGGCCATTCATCTACCTTCGTGGCATCAAATTGCGAAAAATCACCCAACCCAAACATCTCTGGCAAGCCATAATTCAGCGGGTTTTCTGAGAAATCCTCATATTCATCCCGCTTAACTGTCGCGCGCGTATTTAAAATACGTTCAACTTCGCGTTCTATGGATTGAATGAGTTCAAAGCGATTATAATATCGCTTTGAGGGAACTTCCTTTTCAGATTCTGGGTCTTCATCAATGAGCCGATCAAATAAGGGAACAGGTGCACCAGCTATTTTTTTGGGTTCTGCCCGTGCATTTTTTAAAGCATTACCCATATCCTCAACTTTCTATAATGTCCTCTTTTTAAGAGTGTTCTTAAAATCGCATAGATACCAAACATACATAATGCAAAGATTACTAGGCCATTGCGGTATTTTGTGCATAATCCCAACCCGAAGCTGTACTTCCTGATGTTGTGCCTTGTGTTGCATCATATTTCGTAGCAGCCGCCGTATCAGAGCGGGTATTAACCCGTGCTTTGACAATCAACTTGTCTGGAAATTCTTCAATGAATTCAAGAAAACAATTCGTGAAAGTGGTTGAATATAATTCTGTATTATCTTTATCTGCCCCCAAGTGCCCAACCCGGGTAATTTTTATTTTTTTTATGGGTGTGTTATTGCGCATATTTTGCCGTAAAGTTGGCATGGCTGAATCGGTTTGAACATGCATTTCAAGTAACGAGTGAACCAAAGTGGCACTGGATTGATAATCTGTTGTCATATTCCCTTGCGAAGGACGCTCTTCAACGCTCGTAAACCACAACAACTGAACAGCATCTTCAACATGCTTCTTGCCTTTACTATCACCCGCGCCCACATTTGACACCGCAAAGACTTTATCCATAGAAACAAAGTAACTGCTTGTAACGGTCCCGATGGGTGGATTTCCAGTTTGGGGAATTTGCTGAGTCGTATTGGGTGCCTTTTGCATTTTGTCGCTTAGTATATCTGCCAACCCTAATTCCCCCGTATTCCCCGATACAGCATAATTTAAATAGCCTTATAAAGACGCTTTAAATCGCGTACAACTCAGTATGCACACCACAATAAGAAAAATATAACATTAATTTAATAAAAATTAATAGAAAATTTACTAATAATTATATTTATAGGGGGAAGTAGGTATAAACATTGGCTCAAAGCTTTGAATTTTCATACGCAAAAGTTGCTGAGCTCGGTATTATTTTTTAAAAATTTATTGTCATGAAAGGGAGGTTAATAAAGATAGGGGGTCGCTTTTTTAAGGAAGAAAAAAACGGCCCCCTTTTCAAATTTATGAGGCAATGGGTGCGTTTTGTGTATAATCCCAACCAGAAGCTGTGCTTCCAGAGGCAGTAGCCTGTGTTGCTGTAAAGTCTGTAGCAGCAGCCGTATCCGAGCGCGTATTAACACGAGCTTTAACGATCAATCTGTCGGGAAATTCTTCAATGGCTTCCAGAAAACAATTTGTAAATGTTGATGAATACATTTCCACATTATCTTGTCCATCACCCAAATGTCCCACGCGCGTAATCTTAATTTGAGCAATGGGTACATTTTGCCTCATATTTTGACGCAAAGTGGGCATGGCAGAGTCAGTCATAATATGCATTTCAAGCAGACTATGAACAAGAGTCGCGCTCGCGTTAAAGTCACTGGTACTGTTACCTTGTGAAGGCCGCTCTTCAACGCTGCTATACCACAAGAGTTGTACCGTATTTGCCAGATTGCTTGCATTCGCACTTGCACCGGATCCGACATTCGATGTGTTAAAAACTTGATCCATCGAAATGAAAAAACTACTCGTGACCGTGCCCAAAGGTGGGTTACCAGCTTGGGAAAGCTGTTGCAGCGTCGGCGTTGTTTTTTGGGCTTTATCGTGTAATTCAGCCATCTCTAAATCTCCTGTCTAATAATAAGCACCCAGCTTTATTGCGCTGCAGGTGGCGGTAAGGTTGCAACCATACGGATAGAAGCTGTGAGTTCTTCCATTTGGAAATGCGGTCGCAAATAGATAACGGATCGATAAGACCCTGGTTTTCCTGGGACTTCGTATACGTCAATCCGAGCTTCTCTTAAGGGGAATTTTGCTTTCACGGGTTGTGATGCGTTATCATTCATCACCACATAGCTTGCAATCCAAGTGTTCAAATAATCTTCCACGTTACCACGAGTCAAAAAGCTGCCAATTTTATCGCGCATAATGACCTTAATGTAGTGAGCAAAACGAGAAGCTGCCAAAATGTAAGGCAATCTTGCCGATAGGTTGGAGTTAGCATTTGCATCTTCAAGATTATAGATCTTTGGCTTTTGGGCTGTCTGACCGCCAAAGAATGCGGCGTAATCTGTTCCCTTACAATGACATAAAGATATGAAACCAAGATCACTTAATTCTTTTTCACGACGATCGGTTATTGATGTTTCCGTGGGACATTTTAAGGCAATATCTCCATCGGTTGTTTTAAACGTATAGGCGGGTAATCCTTCAACAATACCGCCACCTTCTACACCTCGAATGGCCGCTGTCCATTTATACAAAGAGAAAGCATTGGTAATCCGTTGTCCCAATATATAGGCAGGATTTGTCCAACAAAATTTAGATGTATCTGCGCCTGCAACATCTTCCTCAAAGTTTAATCCCTCTGCGGGAAGTGTATTGGCACCATAAGGCAAGCGCATCAAAACGCGCGGCAATAACATGGCAACATAGCGAGAATCTTCTGTTTCCCGGAAAGAATTCCATTTAATCATTTCGAGACTTTCAAAAATCTTTGAAAGATCACGGGGAACACCTAGATGTTCAAAGCTATCAAGGTCGAATAATTTGGGATCTGCAGCTGTTAAGAATGGGGCATGAGCTGCGGCCGCAACTTGAGAAACTTTTTGAAGCAGTTCCATGTCTTGTGGATGTCGGGTAAATTCATAATCTCCCACCAAGCAGGAATAGGGATGGCCACCAAACGTTCCATATTCTTCTTCATAGATTTTTTTAAACATTTGGCTTTGGTCAAACTCAACCGCTTTTTCCAGATCATCAAGCAATTCTTTTTTGGTAATGTTCATTAAACGGAGTTTCAAATGTACAGCCGTTTCTGTATTCATCACCAAATAGCTAAGCCCCCGCCAGGATCCTTCTAATTTTTGAAAGGCGGGGTCATGCATAATTTCATTTAATTGATTTGCAATGAGATCATCAATTTCCAGAATACGTTGATTAATAAACGCAACCGTATCGTTACTCACGACAGTACCTTGCTCTAAAACTTGATTGACAAATTCTGTCACCAAATCTCGTGCAAATGGTTTTTGAGAGTCGTCCCGTGCCAATTTCCCTTTTGACATTAATACGTCAAGAGCGGATTCATCTGCGGGAGCCGGTGTGTTTGTATCGTCAGCCATATTCGTATCTCCTTATTTAGGCTTTAGGCGCTTCAGGAGCTGGGGCATCATTAATACCCAACTCTTGTTTTAAAGCATCCCGCTTTTCCGTATTGCTAATCACTTCGAGCAAAAGTTCACCCAAGGTATCGTTACCATCTAACTTAGTAAGTAAGTCCTTTAGTCGCGTTCGAGCTTCATATAATCTTTCCAACGCTGGAACTTGTTTCACGACGTTGACGGGTTCAAAATCTGCAAGATTTTTAAAGAATAATTCCGTACTCATTTGAGTACCGTCATTCGCCAAGGTGTTATTAACACGCAAGACTAAGCGAGGATTAATGGATGCCATAATCTCATTAATATTATCTCGATCAATTTCTACGAATTTACGATCCTTAACCTTAGGAAGGGCTTCAGCTGGCATTCCTGATAAATCGGCAAGAATTCCCATCACAAAAGGCAATTCCTTCATTTCAATGGCATTACCAATTTCAACATCATAGGTAATTTGAACTCGAGGCGGTCTTACCCGATCAAGTTTATGTTGTAAGCTTTCAACCATAATTTCGCCTCCTTCTGTTCCCCCACACTGGGAGAATTCCCGCGCTATACTTTAATTAATATCGGAAAAGTTTTAAAATTTTATTAATTTTGTAAAAGTTTATCTATTTTTTGAATTTTAAAATTTACTGACCATATTTAAGGAATACTTAAGGTATAAAAATACTCTCTTAAAGTCTCATTTGTTTGACTATTGCATCCAATCTATAAAATTGAGTAAAGTGCACAAAATTGAATGTTATGAAATGCTATGACAACTGTATGAGATTACTCGTCAACAAACTTTCTCTTATCCGCCAAATTAACCCGTGGGTGCTTGGACTGCTTTTTCTTATCGCAAGCATTGGTTTTCTCATGCTTTACTCCGCTGCCAATGGAAACATGCATCCCTGGGCCTGGAAGCAAATAATGCGATTTTCAATCGGAACCCTCATTATGATGTGCGTTGCCGTAATAGATAGTCGGACATGGATGGCATATGCTTACCCCTTATACTTTTTGTCTCTTCTCCTGCTTGTTGCGGTGGAAATTATGGGTTTTCTGGGAAAAGGTGCTATTCGTTGGATAGATTTATACGTAATTCAACTTCAACCGACTGAGTTGATGAAAATTGCCCTTGTACTTGCATTGGCTCGATATTTTCATAAGCGTCCCCTTGTTGAAATTCGTCAATTCTCCACTTTAGTCGTCCCCTTAGTGCTCGTTCTAATGCCCACTTTTCTTGCTATGCGTCAACCGGACCTAGGAACGGCTGTAATTTTGATTTTATGTGGAGCTACCATTTTTTTTGCAGCGGGCGTTCAATGGTGGAAATTTGCGGCTATCGGAGGAGGTGTGCTGGCAACAAGTCCTATAATATGGACACTTCTGTATGATTATCAAAAAAAGCGTATTCTTACATTTTTTGATCCAAAAATGGACACGGCCAACGCGGGATACCATATTACTCAATCTAAAATTGCCCTTGGGTCTGGTGGAATCACAGGCAAGGGTTTTCTCCAAGGCACTCAAAGCCACCTCAATTTCTTGCCAGAAAAACAAACTGATTTTATCTTCACTATGTTCAGTGAAGAATTTGGTTTAATGGGTGGTATTTTGCTATTGAGCCTATATGCCCTGCTCCTCTCTTATGGTTTTCATGTCTCCATAGCGAGTCGAAATTCCTTTGGGTGCTTCGTTGCAATAGGCATTACAACAACTATCTTCTTATATGTATTTATTAACATGGCCATGGTCATGGGAATGCTTCCCGTGGTGGGGGTCCCCTTACCGCTTATCTCCTACGGCGGGACAGCTTTGCTAACTTTGTTAATTGGTCAGGGATTGATTTTTTCCGTAGCTATTCACCATAATGTGCGCATTGGACGAAATTTATCATGACTGCCCAGGCCGTTAATGGATGGATTACGCTGGATAAGCCTTACGGAATGAGCTCTACACAAGCCACAAATTTAGTTCGTCGCATTTCGGGCGCTTCCAAGGCAGGACACGCAGGAACACTAGACCCTCTTGCCACTGGCGTTCTCCCAATTGCATTGGGGGAGGCCACAAAAACAATTCCCTATGTGGTCGCACATATAAAAAAGTATTCATTCCAGGTCACTTGGGGGGAACTGCGCATAACAGACGATGCTGAAGGTGCTGTTATTAAGACCCATGATCACCGCCCATCCTTGAAAGAAATTCAAGCTGTATTGCCACAATTTATCGGCCTCATCCATCAACGCCCGCCTCTGTTCTCCGCCCTTAAAATTGAAGGGAAGCGCGCTTACGACATGGCCCGTTCCGGAGATGAATCAATAGTGGCCCATTTGAAAGAGGCGATGATACTTAAAACACGCCCTATCACCATCTTTGATTTTGTTCTTGAATCAATTGATTCACCTGACACAGCGACATTTTGCATCACTTGCGGCCCGGGGACTTACGTACGTTCTCTTGCTCGGGATATCGCAGAAGTTCTGGGAAGTGTGGGGTATGTTTCTCGTTTAAGACGCTTAGAAGTTGGAAAATTTCATGAAAAAGATGCGATTTCACTGGAAAATTTGCGCGAATTCAGTCATAAATTAACATTGCATCGCCAATTCCTACCTATTGGGTCTGTTCTGGACGACATCCCGGCAGTTGCCATAACGGTAGAAGAAGCGAGAAAAATAAATCAAGGGCAACCCATTCCCATGAATCAAAATAAGGGTTTTGTGTCTTTGGTTGTATTGTGGTTAGTGGATCAAGTTATAGCCATCGCTGAAGTTAATGATGGTTATATCTACCCAAAACGTGTTTTTAAGTAGATCTCATTCCCAAACATACCTTTAAAGGATGTTCGAGGGTGCGTTTCCTGACAAGGCAAAAACACACAAAAAGTAGGCTTGGTAATTAACCTTAAGCCTTAA